>Ga0316202_10000029_pt1 | contig 321079 bp, 323 predicted proteins | sample 3monrhotite_MG_FD_204934 | JGI IMG/M metagenome (GOLD analysis project Ga0316202, IMG submission 204934) | Microbial mat bacterial communities from mineral coupon in-situ incubated in ocean water Damariscotta River, Maine, United States -... | ecosystem: Environmental > Aquatic > Marine >...
AGAACATTTCCCGCTATTTTTAAAGGAATGTGAGTGGCATTTTAACAACAGTGATTCGAGAACGCAATTAAAACAGTTAAAACAATGGGTTAGAGAAAATAATTGCTAGTTATCTGGGACAGCCCCTTTTATTTTATTAAGACGGCTTTGATGAGCTAACAGAATCAATGTCTGCTTTCGGCCAAAAGCGGACATTCAGATTTGTGCTATAGTCATAATTTCCTAGGAGGGATAATGGTAAGAGACAGGCTTGATGAGTTTGCGGATTTCCTAGTAGGAATCGCCTTTCTTGCAGGGGGCCTGCTATTCGCTGGAATATTAGGTTACCAAGCTTACTACTGGATAAGGGTAGGAGAATGGTTGCCACTACCTATATCGATAGCATTCGAATTCTTCAATGTAGACTTATCACACATATACAATCCGGCTGATTGGCACGGGTTAGCCAAAGTCGCCGAATGGCTATTGAGTTTTCCAATATCAATCTGCTCACCTGTACTCGTAATCTCATTAGCTGTGTTCATTAAAACATTCGTCACCACAGATGGTTTCTCCACAACAAGCAACTAATTAAATTGTAGTATAAATACTTTCAGGTGGTGAGTGCCCGCTTTTGGCCGAAAGCGGTCATTCAGATGGTCAAAATGATTATTGTAATAATTTTGCTCTGTAGACGAAAAATCACTGGAAACAGCAAATTTTTAAAGAAATCTTTTCAAAAAACGGTCATATTGTCCTATTTTTGATGGTAATTGTGTAATAATTCGCGAAAAATGGATAAAAACCATCAATTTTGGCAAAATCTTACAATAATCTTTTTAGCGTAATTTTTTGGCGGCTAACCCGCCTCCAACGCCTCACTGGCAAGCATCCACGCCTCTTCGGTTTCACCCAGCGCCTTTTCAAGCTGTGCATGCTCAAGGCTCAATGTTTTCAACTGCTCTTTATTGCCATCGTCATAGATGGCCGGGTTGGCAAGTGCAGTTGCCAGCTCATCTTTTCGGGCAAGCAGCTTCTCCAGCTCTGATTCCAGCTTTTTCACTCTGTTGCGAAGTGGCTGCAGCTGTTTATGGCGCGCGGCCTCCTCTCTCCGTTTCTCTTTTCGATCCACCTTTTCAGGCTTTTCATCTTTTGCGAGTGCATTTCGATCTTTTCGCTGCTCACTCAGCCACTTGCCGTAATCATCCAGATCACCAATAAATGGCTCTACCCCACCATCTGCAACGAGTAGCAGTGAATCACATACTGTGCGCAATAGATGCCGATCATGCGATACCAGCACCATCGCCCCTTCAAATGCCTGCAGCGCCATGGTCAGCGCATGACGCATATCAAGATCAAGGTGATTGGTCGGCTCATCCAGAAGTAGCAGGTTGGGTTGCTGGTAAACGAGCAAGGCCAATACCAGCCGCGCTTTCTCACCGCCGGAGAGCGGTGCAACAGGATTGGTCGCCATCTCATCTTTGAATGCAAAGCCGCCCAGGTAGTTGCGCAGCTCTTTTTCACCTGCCGGTTGTTGTGATGGCTTCTGCTCTGCTAACTTTGATTCCAGCATCTGCAGATGTTGTAAAGGTGAGAGTTCACCGTGCAGCTGTTCCAGCTGATGCTGGGCAAAATAGCCGATTCGTAGCTCTTTGGCAGATTCACATGCCCCTTTCAGTGGCTCCAGCTCAGCAGCCAACAGTTTGATCAGGGTAGATTTACCTGCGCCATTGGCGCCAAGCAAGCCGATTCGATCACCGGGAAGCAGACTAAAATTAAGCTGGCTTAGAATGGTTTTGTCGCCACCGCTATCCCGGTAGCCGGCATCAGCTCTGTTTAATCTCATTAGCGGGTTGGGAATATGGCCCGGATGCTCAAAACTGAAATGAAACGGTGAATCGACATGTGCTGCCGCGATCAGCTGCATCCGCTCCAGCGCCTTGATCCGGCTCTGTGCCTGTTTCGCTTTGGTCGCCTTGGCACGAAAACGATCAACAAACTTTGTCATATGCGCAATTTCACGCTGCTGCTTCTCGTGTGCCGCCTGCTGTTGCGCCAGTTTTTCTGTTCGTATCTTCTCAAAGGCGGTGTAGTTGCCGGAGTAGAGCGTGATGCTCTCCTGTTCAAGGTTGGCAATCGTGCTGACACAACGATCAAGGAAATCACGATCATGGGAGATCAATAGCAGCGCCCCCTGATATCGCCTAAGCCACGCCTCCAGCCAGATCACCGCATCAAGATCGAGATGGTTGGTCGGCTCATCGAGTAGCAACAGATCGGATCGGCACATCAATGCCTGCGCCAGATTCAGACGCATGCGCCAGCCACCGGAAAAAGTCGCGACAGGATTTTCATCTTCATCAATGCCAAAACCGAGTCCATGCATCAGCCGGGCAGCACGAGATCGGGCAGCGTAACCATCAATCTCCTCCATACGATGGTGAAGACGGGCGATTTCACTGCCATTTTCCTGCTCTTCGGCACTCTTGAGCTGCTGTTGAATGGTGTGCAGCTCACTATCGCCGCGCATGACATACTCGATAGCTGGTGTCTGCTCTGCAGGTGTCTCCTGCGCTACATGGGCAATGCTGGTGCGTGCTGCAATGCGGAAGCTGCCTCTATCCTCCTCCAACTGCCCGCGAATCAGTGCAAAGAGGGATGACTTACCACTGCCATTTGCACCGGTAATGCCGATTTTATCACCTTGATGAATGGTAAAACTGACATCATCGAAAAGCAGTCGTTTACCACGACGCAGGCAGAGTTGATCGAAATAGAGCATGCCGCACTCTATGGTTTTTCTGACAGGCGAAACAGCGCAGTCTGCTTAAAAGGCTTGCCCTGTTCCAAAGTGAAAGCGCCACCTGTGAGTCGCAACACCGTACGCTGCATCAGCTCGTAGTGTTCCATTGACCAGCCAGCGCAGTGTCCAGCGCACACCTCCGCCAACCCCGGCAACCACAGCGGTGCCAAGTGCGCCTTTACCGTCCCTGTTTACATGCCCTGCATCAATAAATCCAACAAACTGAACATTACTGTTTATATTCAAAGGGTAGCGCCCTTCCAGCGTACCGTAGATATAGGCGTTGCCCTGTAGTTCACCGGGAAAATATCCTCTCATCCCGTTTTTACTGCCCAGATCAAATAGTCCATCACGAAGAATCTCTCCGGTTGCCAGACCTGCATTGATTCTATAACTCAGGGTGTTTTGTCTTCCCACGTTGATATGCCTGCGCAGAGAAAGTGTCTGTTTGTAGCTATTAATGCTTGAGCCAATGCCTTTATGAGCAACATTTAGACTATAATCAAACACGTTGCCGGTAATCCAGGTAACATGGTCATCGACCTGTCGATAGCTGGACGATATTTGAAGCGCATGGCGGCGCAACCCCCGCACATCTGATAGTGCTGGCCCGCTTTTTAGATCAAATAAAGTCTCATCTATTGAAAACCCAAAACGGGCATCCCACCCCTCTCCGGGCACTGGCCCGAACCCATAACTGACGCCGCCACTCCAATTCTGTTTCTCCTGAATGTAACTACTGCTGAACATGCCGTTCTGATAGGCATCAAAATTAGATCGACCCCGATCAAAAGCAACATCAGCTCCAAACTTGCTGTCTCCAATTCTTCGCCAGTGATAGGAGCCCTGATATGAGTTGCCATTATTGGATGAGAAGTTTTTTCCGGTATCCCTGCGCCCTGCCAATCGCAGCTTATGATGCAGGCCCCAGAGATTATGATGGGTTAGAGAGAAACCCGCCGATGATGCGCCGCTATCCGAGCGTGTTGCTTCAGGAAGAAGCCACAATGGCCATCGATCATCCACCCTGATATGCACAACACCATCTTCATCCGGTGGAAGCACAACAGCGCCACTAAACAGGCCAAGATTGCGAAGCCTTCTAGAGCTTATCTCACCATATTCGGGCTTCCACACATCACCCGATTCAAAGGGTAACTCACGCTCAACAGTCCGAGCATCAGAATACTTTAACCCATTGATTTTAATGCTTTTTATTCGATCATCAGCCATTGCCACCACCGGCAACAGCAAAAGAGAGAGCAGCAAAGCCCGATAAATCAGGCTCTCCACAACCCCTTCTCACTAATGATCCCTGTGATCAGGTGGTTGGGCGTTACATCAAATGCCGGGTTATTTGCGCCCACACCCGCTGTTGCGATTCGAATCAGGTGTTCCTGATCATCTGCATCCACACCCTGGGCCATCAACACCTCATCATCCGAACGATTCTCAATGGGGATGCCTGCACCTGTCGGGCAGTTCAGATCAAACGTGCTCTCAGGGGCTGCAACATACATCGGAATATTGTGTTCACGCGCAGCCAGCGAGAGCATATAGGTGCCGATTTTATTGGCGACATCGCCATTGGCGGCAATGCGGTCAGCACCCACCACGATGGCATCCACCTGGCCCTGCGCCATCATCCATGCGGCGGCATTGTCAGCCTGAATTTTACAGGGGACTCCTTCCTGAGTGAGCTCCCACGCGGTAAGCCTTGCACCCTGCAGGCGAGGTCGTGTCTCATCTGCCAGAACGGATGGCGATTCGCCAGCACGGGCCAGATGATAGATACCGGAAAGGGCTGTGCCCCAATCAACTGTGGCCAGCCAGCCAGCATTACAGTGAGTCAGAATACGGCGCTCGCCCACTGCCAGCTTCTCTGCCAAGTGTTCGCCCATTATCCTGCAACGCTCAACCTCTGCATCAGCATAGGCAGACGCGGCATCAATCATCTGTTGGCTTGTTGCACCTGATGCCACCCTCTCCATCGCATCACAGGCGTGAAAGAGGTTTACGGCTGTAGGGCGTGTTCTTCTGAAACGGGGTAGCCAGTGCGATTCGAAACGATCCCGGTCCGTAACAAACGCCAGCGCCAAACCAAATGCGGCCATGGCTCCAATCGCAGGTGCTCCACGCACCTCCATGGTTTCAATGGCGCAGGCAATCACTTCAGCCTCACAGCTCTGTTTAAGTATGAAACGATGCGGAAGCTGGCACTGATCAATCCACTGCAGGTGGCCATCAACACCTCCCTGCCATCTCATGGCGCGGAAGTGCTCTCCATTCACTCTCACAGCGGCTTTCTCAGGCGCTTAAGCACACCATCAAGCTCTTCAGGGCGTGTATAGGCAATGCGTAGCTCCCCTGCACCGCTCTTTTTGCACTGGAATGTAACCGGCAGACCCAACGTGCGACTAAGCTCATCCTGAAGAGCAGCTACATCGGCATCAACCTCATGCACTGCTTCTTTTTTGGTTCCCTGCTGGGCAGCCTTTTTGGCCTCCCGCTCCATCTGCCGTGCACTCCACTCATGTTCAATACAGTGGCGTGCCAGTTCAATGGCCTTTGATCGCTCAAGACCAACAAGTGGACGTGCATGGCCCATATTCAGTTTTCTATCCTCAATCATCTTCTGGATTGCATCTGGAAGTTGAAGCAGACGAACCATATTGCTCACCTGCACACGGGACACATCAATGCGCTCAGCAACCTGCTGCTGGGTATAGGCAAACTCTTCAATAAGACGCTGATAAGCCCGTGCAGATTCGATGGCTGTCAGATCATCACGCTGCTCATTCTCGATAATGGCAAGCTCAAGCGCCTGCAGATCATTCACGTCGCGAACAACCGCCGGAATATCCAGCAGGCCTGCTGCCTGTGATGCCCGCCAACGTCGCTCACCTGCAATCAGCTCATAGCCATCTCCGGAGGGGCGGAGAAGAATTGGCATCAAAACGCCCTCTTTCTTAATGGAGGCAGTCAGCGATTTCAGTTCATCTGGATCAAAGTGCGTTCTTGGCTGATAAGAATTGGGTTTTATCTTTGAAATCAATATGTTAGAGGATTCTTCCACCACCTCTTTTGTTGGAGTATCAGATAAAAGTGCATCCAGACCACGTCCCAGGCCACGTTTTTTCATCGGTTTTTTCATCTCTCTCTCCTTACACCGCTTGGCGCTGAATCATCTCGTGTGCAACCTGTATATAGGCTTGTGCCCCTGTGGAGCGAATATCATGGTACATCGCTGGCACACCAAAACTGGGTGCCTCCGATAGACGGACGTTTCTTGGAATAATGTTCTGATAAACCTGATTGCCGAAGTAGGCACGAACCTCTTCTTCAACCTGTTGTGCCAGATTGTTTCTCCGGTCTACCATGGTCAAAAGAATGCCATCCATCGTCAGGTCTCTGTTCAGTCCACCCTTAACCCGACGAATGGTATCTATCAACTGGGTTAACCCCTCCATCGCATAAAACTCTGTCTGTAGAGTAATCAATACACGGTCTGAGGCTGTCAGCGCATTGAGGGTTAGCAGGTTCAGTGCAGGCGGGCAGTCAATGATAATAAAGTCAAACGGCTCACCCTGATAGTTATCAAAGGCCTGCTGAAGAATCTGCTCACGACCCTCCTCTGATACCAATTCAACCTCTGCCCCAGCCAGGTCCATGCTTGCTGGCACCAGGTAGAGGCCTTCGCAATCGGTTTCAATCTGAACGTCCTGGATCGAACGCTCTTGCATCAGAACTGCATACATTCCGCTCTCAATACTCTGCTTATCAATACCAAGCCCTGAGGTGGTATTGCCCTGTGGGTCCAGATCAAGAAGCAATACGCGTTTGTCCAGAGCGGCCAGTGATGCTGCCAGATTAATACTTGTAGTTGTTTTACCAACGCCGCCCTTCTGGTTAGCTATAGATATGACCGGTCCAAAATTATTATGTTTCACGTGAAACATCCCCCTCTTGTCGTAACGACCCCTCTTTTGAAGAGGAAAAGCTGTAGCAGTGTATCTGTTGCTCATCGCCTGCCTTGATCATGTGGCTCACATCAAAGCGCCACCCCTCAACCGAAGCAGGAACAGCACTCTGCGGCACAGGCAGTACGGCTACTGCTCCCGCCTCAACATGCCTGCTGCACATATTCAACAGTACCGGAATATTGGTGACGGCCCGGGCAGTACATATGTTCACCCCAAGGTGAGGCAGCGCATTTATATCAGCATCGTAAACTTCAGCATTTAGCTCCAACACACGAACAAGATGACGAAGAAACTCAGCACGCTTCTTTCTTCGCTCAACAAGCACACCCTGAAGGCCCGGCTTTGCGATCAACAGTGGAATACCGGGAACTCCCATACCACTACCGATATCAAGCAAACGCCCCGACTCTGGAATCCACGCTGCCAGGGCAACTGAAGGCTGAATGAAGCGGTTCATAAACTCTTTTTCACTATTAATCGAAGTTAGATTCAGAGCCTTTCTAAATCGTAACACCTCTCTACAGTATCTACTCAACCCTTCGCTATTCACAATTGAGGCCGTTTAATATGAATCATCAATGCAGTAATCGCAGCTGGTGTCATACCTGTCATTCTAGCCGCCTGTCCGAGGTTTTCGGGCAGCCCGCTCTGTAACCGTTGTCGACACTCATTGCTCAACCCTGTGACACTACTGTAATCAAATCCGGATGGGATCACCTGCGTTTCAAGCTGGCGAAACCGTTCAACTTCCAGCGCCTGCTTATCCAGATAGCCCTCGTAATGAATAAACGCTTTCAGACTGATTCTATCCCGGTCATTCAGTTCAGAATCAACACTCAGCAATTTCAGGGCATCTTCAGAATCAACATCCTGGCGATGGCAGTAGGCAGCAAAATCCATCCCCTGCTTAGGCATAGCCAGGCCCAATGATTCGATACGATCACGCCACCCTTTTCCTGTGCCCACCACTGTGGAACGAACCTCGTTCACACTCCGTTCCATCAGCTCTGCATGGTTACGATACTTTTCACTACGCTCTTCGCTATATAGGCCGAAACGAACCCCCGCCTCCCCCAATCGTAAATCAGCATTATCTTCACGCAGATGTAACCGGAACTCTGCCCTTGATGTAAACATGCGATATGGTTCTGTGATGCCTTTATTAACCAGGTCATCTACCATGACACCCATATATGCTTCTGAACGGTCAGGGACCCAAGCCTCAACATCCATCGCAAGAGCCGCAGCATTCAAACCAGCAACCAGCCCCTGAGCAGCAGCCTCCTCATAACCGGTTGTACCGTTGATCTGGCCTGCATGAAAAAGGCCTGCAACCTTCTTACACTCAAGCGTTGGCAACAATTCAGTTGGGTCTACATAGTCATACTCAATGGCGTAACCAGGGCGAATAATATTGGCGTTCTCCAGCCCCGTTATAGAGCGAACAAAGGCCCACTGTACATCTATCGGAAGCGAAGTTGAGATGCCATTAGGATAGATCTCTTCATGATCGCGCCCTTCAGGCTCAAGAAAAATCTGATGACTACTCTTATCTGCAAAGCGGACAACCTTATCTTCGATACTAGGACAATAACGAGGACCGGAGCTCTCAATGCTCCCGGAGTAGATCGGTGAGCGATCAAGGTTTTCACGAATAATTTCGTGCGTTCTCTCTGTTGTGCGGGTAATCGCGCACGGAACCTGATCCTGAATCAACCGCTCGCTCTCCACAGAGAATGGAATGGCACACTCCTCTCCCGACTGCATCTCTAGCGCACTCCAGTTAATAGTTCTACGATCAAGGCGCGGAGGGGTGCCGGTTTTCAAACGGCCCAGTCGCAGCTCTTTTCGATAGAGCTCATCGGTCAACCCCGATACAGCCGCATCACCCACTCTGCCCGCAGGAAACTGCCTGTCTCCCACATGAACCAGGCCACCCAAAAATGTTCCCGTGGTCAAAATCAGGGCCGGAGCCAGATGCTCTACGCCAAACTCATCGATACACCCAACCACCCTGTCACCATCAAAGATCAACTCACTGACCGTTCCCTGATGCAGGAACAGGCTGGGAGTTGCATCAAGTATCGCGCGCATCTCTATATGGTAGAGGCGCCGATCACACTGAGCACGGGTCGCTTGAACTGCAGGGCCTTTTCGCTGGTTAAGAATTCGATACTGAATAGCAGAACGATCCGTCACCAGGCCCATCACCCCTCCCAGCGCATCCACTTCACGAACAAGGTGCCCCTTACCCACCCCACCAATGGCTGGATTGCACGACATCTTTGCAATGGTATCGAGGTTCTGGGTAATGAGGCGAACACGTGCACCTCGACGTGCTGCTGCCAAAGCAGCTTCACATCCGGCGTGTCCGGCACCAATCACCAAGACATCTACCGGGCCATCGGGATGTTTCACGTGAAACATATTGCTCTTATCTGGAACCATAGGACGGAGCAGGTTACGTATCAGAAGGGGTGAAATCCAGAAATGCAGGAAAAAAATACTCGGTCATTTTAATAGACACCATATGTAGTATACAGAATGAAATATTACACGATATATTGTCTTTAACACAAAAAAGGGAGGCCGAAGCCTCCCTTGAACAGAGCAAAAACCAGATCAGGAAGCTGCGCGCTTCTTCTCCAGCATATCATGAATAATCGGTGACAGGATCAACTCCATAGCCAGCAACATCTTGCTTGATGGAACCACGATCGTATTGCGACGAGACATGAATGAACCATTCAGCATAGATAGCAGATATGGGAAATCCACAGCAAATTTCTGAGGATTGCGAATACGAATCACCATCAGGCTCTCATCTGGAGTTGGAACATCACGCGCTACGAACGGATTGGATGTATCAACCAGAGGCACACGCTGGAAATTGATGTCGGTGTAAGTGAACTGCGGCGTAATGAAATGAACATAGTCATGCATACGAGACAGGATATTATCCACCACAGCTTCTGTTGAATAACCACGCATCGCTGAATCACGATGAATTTTCTGAATCCATTCGATATTTACAACTGGTACAATGCCCATAGAGAGATCTGTATAAGGGCGAACCTCTTCTACGCCGCCATGTAGGCCTTCGTAAAACAACAGGTCAGAACCTTCGCCCACATCGCGCCAGTCAGTGAAAAGGCCAGACTCAACACCATAGAGTTTTGCTTCCTCATCATCATGAACGTAGGTACGGGCCTTACCGCGTCCTGTGTCGCCATACCCTTTGAATAGTTCAGCAATCTTGTCAAACAGGTTGGCCTCATCCGAGAAGTGACTCAGACGTTTGCCTTGAGCCTCAAATTCCTTGGCCTTCTCTTTAAACTCAATACGGCCAAAACGGTGGAAGCAGTCACCCTCTACAATCGCAGCAGTAACCTGCTCACGATGAAAGATGTGCTCCAATGCAACTTTTGCTGTACTGGTACCCGCACCGGAAGAACCGGTTACAGAAATGACAGGATGCTTAACAGACATATGTCCCCCTAAATGGTTATTAATTCAAACATATGGGAGCGAATGTGCCTCTAGCAACCTCTCTCCCGTTCATATCTATTTTTTAGATGAAGCGGGATTATGCCGCTTATAGGCATGTTTATTCAAGGAAAAACAGATGGAAACGCTACTTCCCTATACAAAATTCTGAAAAAACCCGATCAAGAATCACTTCAACATCACCCATACCTAAAATCTCACCCAGCGTAGTCCATGCTCTTCGCCACTCCAGCGCTACCAGATCCAGATGCTCTTCCGGACCAAGCATATTTAAACCACTCTCTATCTGTTCCAGTGTGGTTTGAAGGGCTTCTCTATGGCGCGAACGGGTTACCATCACCCCCTCTTCGCCAGCAGCAACCTCACCAAGAAGCTCAGCAAGCCGCTCACGCAACAGTTCAAGGCCATCCCCATCTTTTGCAGAAATTGGAAGAAACTGTTCGATCGCACCATCATGATTCAGATCACATTTATTCATCAGCTTAATATCAACCGTATGATCACAATCCCAGGTATCAGGCCTTCCGGCATCGGCAATAAACAGAACCAGGTCAGCATCGCCTGCGGTTGCCTTTGCTCTACGAACGCCCTCCTGCTCAATCAGATCACTACTCACTCGCATGCCAGCCGTATCTGCTAATCGAACGGGAATGCCATGTATCTCGAAATCGACTTCAAGCACATCACGGGTAGTTCCCGGGATGTCACTGACAATGGCACGGTCTCGACCCGCAAGCGCATTTAGAAGACTCGACTTGCCCACGTTTGGGGCACCAATGATGGCGACGGTTGCGCCATCAAAAAGCCGTTCCCCGAGCTCAGCTGTAGAGAGCCAATGCCTCAGAGGCCGAACCAGTTGTAGCGTCACATCCTTACGAAGGGTATCAAAGAGAAGTGCTGGCACTTCCTCTTCCGGAAAGTCGAGGCAGGCTTCTACATGAGCAACGGCTCCTGTAAGCTGATTCATCAAAGCCTCAACCTTTGAGCCAAACTCCCCCTGTAGATGGCGCTGAGCCTGTTTGGCTGCCCGAACAGTTGCTGCATCAATACATGAAATTACAGCCTCTGCCTGAGAGAGATCCATTTTTCCATTCTCAACAGCTCTGCGAGTAAAACCTCCCGGCTCTGCAGGAGTGGCACCAAGCTCAAACAGACGCTTCAACAGTGCTCTCAACAAAACAGGACTTCCATGTGCCTGAAGCTCTATCACATCTTCGCCTGTATAGGAGTTAGGTGCCTGAAAGTAGAGCAGAACACCACTGTCAATGAGTGAGCCATCACTATCATACCAATAGCTAAGCGTGGCCTCTCTTGGTGTCGGTCCTTTTTTTGATCGGGTAAGCTGCTCTGTAATTGCCAGTGCTGATGCACCAGAGATACGAACAATACCAACGCCACCCCGTCCTGCGGGTGTGGCGATGGCAGCAATGGTACTCATTTCGAGGTTACCAGAGATCGGTTAATCAACACCCATGGTCTTCATCACCAAACGTTGCTGAATGATCGACAGGACATTGTTAACCACCCAGTAAAGAACCAGGCCAGCCGGGAAGAAGAGGAACATCACAGTAAACAGCACTGGCAGGAATGACATAATTTTTGCCTGCATTGGATCAGGCGGCTGAGGATTAAGCTTCTGCTGAATGTACATGGATATACCCATCAACAGCGGAAGCACAAAGAAAGGATCCTGAACAGAGAGATCCTGAATCCAGCCAATGAATGGTGCGTGACGCATCTCAATTGACATCAACAGAACCTTATAAAGGGCAAAGAAAACAGGGATTTGAATCAGAATCGGCAGGCAGCCACCCAGAGGGTTTACCTTGTTTTTCTTATAGAGGGCCATCATCTCCTGGCCAAGCTGCTGACGATCATCGCCATAACGCTCCTGCAACCGCTTCTGCTCAGGCTGCAGTTTACGCATAGCCGCCATCGACTGATAAGACTTCTGGGTTGGGTAGAAGAAAATAATCTTGATACAGATCACCAGTAAAATGATGCAGAAGCCATAGTTTGGAACATATTTAAAGAACCAGCTCAGAGCATCATGCAGAGGCTTGGAGATAAAAGCGAACCAACCATAATCAATACTTCTCTCAAGACCTACACCAGCCTCCTGAAGAAGAGGGATCGACTTAGGCCCGATGTATGCCGTTGATTGAAAAACGGCCGTTGACCCATCCATAACACCATCATCAATCATACCGGCCTGATAAGAACGGCCATCGCCCTTATAGTAATAACGGTAGTCTCTCTTCTGATTACCATACATAGCAGTGATGAAATAACGATCCATGATGCCGGTCCAACCACCGGTAGCAGCCAGACGAACAGTGCCACTCTCATCCAGATCATCGTAACCCTCTTCCTGCAACACATCTTCAATCAGACCAACCGGGCCCATATGCTCATAAAATGTTGAGCTTTCACGATCCGGATAGCGCTCAACCACCTGACGAAACAGTTTAATATCAGATCCATTTTGAACACGATCATCAATATTAATCAGATAAGAACCGGGGGTCAGGGTAAAAATTCGATCCCAGACTCTACCATCAGACAGGGTTGCACGAATAACCACTTTGTCAGCGCCACCCACACTCTCTTTAGAGAGAAGTTTAAAAGCTGATATTCCCTTCTCACCCATCAGGCCAACATTCATATATGTAGCGTGTGGCTCGTTTTCACCCAGCACTGCAACAGATTCAGCACCCTCTTCCAGGCTCTCCTTATACTGCTCAACCAAAGCACTGATCATCCAGCCTTTTTCATTAACAGTCAGCTTAAGAAGATCGTTGCCAAATCTGATCGCGTTGCCGGTAATCGGGGTCGTTTTTACAACAGGTGTAGCTGTATCAACTGATTCGGTCGTAAACACATCTTCACTATCGGGTCTTAATTCCGGTGCAGAGCCCTCATCAGGAATCTCCACAGCATCACGCCTCTCAGCCTGAACAACCGGCTCAGCGTTTTCTGCCGGAGGAAAAAGCATTCCCCAACCCAGCAAAATCAACATGGATAGGGCAAACGCCAAAATCAGATTGCGTTGTTCCATGATTCAAACTCCTTCAGCAACGAACATACATTTATAAGATCAGGGTACCGGGTCACAGCCACCTTTTGAAAAGGGGTGGCAACTACACAGGCGCCGGAAGGCTAACCATCCTCCACGCATTACGCCATATCGTTCTATCGCTTCGATAGCATACTCTGAACAAGTCGGGGTATAAATACAGCGTGGTGGTATCAATGGTGAGATAAAATAACGATAGAAACGAACCAGACCAATAGCCAGATATTTCATAGTTAAGAGCGGTTCACACGCCTGATGATTTTTTGAAATGCAACATCCATCTGAGATGAAAAATCAGATGTCTGATCTGCTCCCCTTGTTGGGAAAACAAGAATATCGATTGATTCAGTTACAATGTCATGCTGACGAAACCGCTCACGCAAGATCCGTTTAAGGCGATTCCTCTTTACAGCATTTCCATATTTTCTTGAAACAGCCAGCCCAAGACGGGCATGCGAAAGGTTGTTTTCACGATAGACAAAACGAAGGTTGTCTATATGTAGCCGGTTCCCGCCTTTCAGTGAGTCAAAATCAGTTTTTGACCTCAGCCGGAACTCAGGTGGAAAACTTTGACTCAGGCAGACAACCGTTTACGGCCTTTTGCGCGGCGACGATTAATAATCGCGCGTCCTGAACGGGTTGCCATGCGTGCGCGAAACCCGTGGGTACGTGCTCGACGGATGCGGCTTGGCTTATAGGTAAAACTCATATCCATCTCCTCTTTTTTGAAGGGTCGCGAATCATAGGGGGCAACATTTCAATGTCAAGGAATGAGGAAACAGTGAATGAGTGTGGATAAGCAGAAACAAGCATGTACTATTCAGGCAATGGTAGATTATGATTGGAAACAGAGTTGGCAAACTATTGTAGAACAACTCAAAAGTGACATTCCACCTTCAAAATTTGATGCTTGGGTCAGGCCTATCCACCCGGAATTTGATAACAATCAGCTAGTTTTGAAAGTACCGAGTAGGATCTTTCTTGATGGTCTGAAAGCCGACTGTGAAAAGAAAATCATCACTTCGGTTAAGTCTGTGTTTTCACCTGACGTATCCGTTCGTTTTGAAGTTGATTCTTCCCTCACACTACCAACCGTGGAAAAAATTCAACCGAAAGAGCAGAAGACAAATAATATTGATGGCTATATTGATTCCCGTTTCACATTTGATAATTTTGTGGTCGGTTCCAGTAATGAGTTCTGTTATGCCGCCAGTCGAGCAGTTGCCGATAAACCGGGTGAAAGTTACAATCCACTCTATATTCATGGTGGTGTGGGTTTAGGTAAAACCCACCTGATTAACGCTGTCGCCAATGAACTCATGCAGAAGGATCATATCAAAATCGCTTACCGAACAGGTGAACGTTTTACCAATGAGCTTATAACTGCCATCCGAAATAACGCTACACATCAGTTTAGAGAACAGTATCGAAAGGTAGATGTGCTGATTATTGATGATGTTCAGTTTATTGCCGGAAAAACCAGTACCCAGGAAGAATTTTTCCACACATTTAATGCGCTGCATGAAGTACACAAACAGATTATTTTGGTATCGGATCGCTCTCCACGTGAGATGAGTCATCTTGAAGAGCGTTTGCGATCCAGGTTCAATTGGGGTCTGGTTGCCGATATCCAACCACCCAATCTGGAGACTCGTCTGGCGATTCTTGCCAGTAAAGCAGAGCTCGCCGGAGTCACTTTGGATAAAGAGGTGAGCTATCTTCTTGCATCCAGAATCACCAACAATGTACGTGAACTTGAGGGTGCGCTCACCCGTATCACCGCCTATGCAAAACTGACAGACAGGCAGATTGATATGGAGATGACCCGTCATGTACTGAGAGACCAACTGCAGGAAGATATGCGAATCATCTCTGTGGATGATATTCAGAAGGGTGTTGCAAATTATTACAACATTCGCAATCAGGATATGCTCTCTAAGAAGCGAACCCGTACCATCGCTTTTCCGCGTCAGATTGCCATGTATGCATGTAAAGAGCTTACCACACACTCTCTACCGGAGATTGGTGAAAAGTTTGGAGGAAAAGATCACACCACCATTCTATATGCACACAGAAAAATCAGTCAGATGCGAAATGAAGATAAAGATTTTGATGATGAGATAAAACGGCTGTTGAGCCTGCTTAAGCCATAACGGTTATCTCTATCGCTGTTCATGGATGAATTAAAAAAAGAGTAAGTTGTAGAAAGATAGTATGGATTATTGTGGATAACTGTTGAGTTGCTTGCCTGATGAGTGGATGTGGTTAAATATTGCTCCTAGTCACACATATAGTGCACAGGGAGCAATCAAAGTTATACACAGATGATATTATTGTAACTGTTTGAAATAACAGGCTTAATTATCTTATACCTGTTATTAACAGCCCCTACTATTAAGACTATATATATTGTATTAAGGATTTACTAAGGAGTTAAGATGCACATCACAGTACCCAGAACATCTTTTTTGCAGCATGTGCAGCGTTGCCAAAATATCGTTGAGAAGAGAAGCACCAATGCCATTCTTTCGAATTTACTACTACAGACATCCGAGCAAAAACTAAAGATTGTAGCAACAGACCTACAGATTGGTGTCTGTTCAGAAGTTCAGGCCAATATACAGGCAGAAGGATCTATTACCGTATCGGCAAAGAAACTGTTTGATATTGTAAAAGAGTTGGATGTAGATAGTGATGTTGAGCTAAAAACAGAAGCTTCTTTTATGGAGATCAAAAGTGGCCGTTCAAAATTTCGGCTCTCGACACTTCCAGCTAATGATTACCCAGGTCTGCCAGATCAGGATACAGACTTTTCAATTCAGATTGATGGGCGTGATCTGGCATCGATGATTGCAGCAACGAGCTTTTCGATGTCGACTGATGAAACCCGTAAATATCTGACCGGAACACTATTTGAAATTACGCCACAACATGGACTTCAACTGGTTGCAACTGATGGACATCGAATGGCACTGGTTGGTGCATGCCTGGAACAGGAGGTGGAGAGTTGTAGCTCTATTGTTCCACGTAAAGCCGTTGCAGAGATCAGAAAAATCTGTGAAGAGGTTGAGGGTCAGGTAACCCTCTCTCTCGGCAAACGTCAGGTTCGTCTGGATGCCGGTGAGCATAGCCTTACATCCAAAGTGATTGATGCGCAGTTCCCGGTTTATGATGATGTTATTCCATCTGATAATCCTGAACAGGCATTGATTGATCGTGGACGGATGGATCAGATTCTTCGTCGCAGCATGATTGTGGCCAATGAGTTTACCCATGATGTGCGCCTGCAGTTTTCTGAAAATTCTCTGAATATATCAGCGCATAATACCGAACAGGAGCAGGCTGAAGAGTTTATTGATGCCGACTATTCAGGCAAAGATGTCAGTATTGGATTTAATGGTCGTTATCTAAGAGATGTATTGGGTGCAGTTGGCTCAGACCGAATCAGGGTACAATTCAGGGATGAGCTCTCTCCGGTACTACTGCTGGAAGAGGGAAATGATGCATCAAAATATGTTGTGATGCCGATGCGAATCTAACCAACCGGTTATGACAGGATCTCCAAGCCTATCGATTAAGGAGTTCACACTCTCTGATCTTCGTTGTCATGAAAGAATCAGTTGGCAGTGTGAAGAGGGGATGAACATTCTCTCAGGCCATAATGGTTCCGGAAAAACAACCATGCTGGAGGCTGTCTATATGATGGCTCATGGTCGATCATTCAGGCAGGCGCGTGATCCTGAGTTGGTACGTTGGGGTGTTGATGCATTTCAGATATCTGGCGTGTGGAAACGGTATGGACCGATGCATGTCGGGTTGACTGGAAGACGAGGAAAGAGCGAAATTGTTCTACAGGGCAAAAAAATTTCCCGTCGTAAAGAGTTGACCGAAACACTGCCTGTTGTAGTTGAGGCTCCACAGGCAGGCAAACTGGTTGATGGTGTACCGGGTGAGCGGCGCAAATGGCTCGATAGTGTGATTCACGCATCCAATCCGGCTACTTATCGTGTTTACCAGAACTACCTTCGGGCATTGATGCAGCGCGGGCGTCTGATTAGGCGGCACCGCTCTTCGGCAGAGCTTGATGCCTGGGAGCATCAGATAGTTGTTGCCGGCCAGCAGGTGATCAGGGCCAGATCAGAGATGATCGACAATCTGAATAGATCACTCGAATCTGAAAGTGATCTGATGGAGTCGACGCTGAAACTGGAGTTGACATCGACTGCTCCGAATAGTGAAAAAGCGTGGCTTGAGAGGCTGGCAACCAAACGTGATGATGATGCAAGGTTGGGACGACTGCAGGTTGGCCCCCATTGTGATCGACTGAAAATTCTGTTTGGCGGACGAGAGATTCGTTCAGTGGGTTCCCGAGGTCAGCAAAAGCTGGCCGCAATGGCCCTAAGACTGGCAGAATGCGCTGTTCGGCTGGAGTCACGACATCTGGCACCGTTACTGTTGTTGGACGACTGTCTGGAAGCTCTCGACTTTGAGCGGCAGCAGCGGCTTATTAGAAGGTTATGTGATTATCGGGGCCAGATATTAATGACGGTTCCGAATGGTATTGAGATACCGGAAAGTTTAGAGGTTCATCAGAGCCACCTCTCAGAAGGTATGGCGAATGAGAATGGAATGCGTGCAATTCGGCCTGCTATGAAAGTGGTAGCTGGTCGTGAAATGGAGAAAGCAGCATGAGCGAAGTGGAAAATAAGGAACAGAACCAGGATTACGGTGCGGATAGTATTAAGGTTCTTAAAGGCCTTGATGCAGTGCGTAAACGCCCGGGTATGTATATCGGTGATACCGATGATGGTACTGGTCTGCACCATATGGTGTATGAAGCTGTGGATAACTCCATCGACGAGGCACTGGCCGGGCACTGCGATAAGATTGAAGTGATTCTTCACTCCGATGATTCGGTCACTGTTCGTGATAATGGCCGTGGCATTCCTGTTGATATGCATGAGGATGAAGGGCGTTCAGCTGCAGAAGTGATCATGACGGTTCTGCATGCCGGTGGTAAATTTGATAGTAACTCCTATAAAGTCTCCGGTGGTCTGCATGGTGTAGGTGTATCGGTGGTCAACGCACTCTCCGAATATCTGGAGCTGGAAGTTCGCCGTGAAGGCAAGGTTCACTACTGTCGTTTTGAGCATGGCGACACGGTTAAATCACTGAAAGTGGTGGGTGAAGCCGAAGGCACCGGTACGGAAGTTCGTTTCCTACCAAGTCTGGAAACATTCTCACATCGTAACATGTCATTCGATATACTGGCCAAACGCCTGCGTGAGCTCTCCTTTTTGAACAGTGGTGTGCGCATTGAGCTGATTGATGAGCGTGATGATAACCGTGCCCTTTTTGAATATGAGGGTGGTATCAGTGCTTTTGTTGAGCATCTGAACAGCACTCGTACGCCGGTCCATAAAGAGTGTATTGATATCAGGGGTGAGAAAGATGATATCGGTATTGAGGTTTCCCTACAGTGGACCGATGTTTATCAGGAGCATGTCTTCTGTTTTACCAACAATATTCCACAGCGGGATGGTGGTTCTCATCTGGCTGGATTTCGTGCGGCGCTGACCCGTTGTGTAAATAACTACGCAGCTGCCAATGGCCTGCTGAAGAAACATAAAGTTGCCCTAACCGGTGATGATTGTCGTGAAGGTCTGACAGCTGTTCTATCGGTAAAAGTTCCCGATCCTAAGTTCTCATCCCAGACCAAGGATAAGCTGGTCTCTTCCGAAGTTCGTCCGGCAGTTGAGAGTAAAGTAGCTGAAAAGCTTTCTGAGTGGTTTGAAGAGAATCCTGTTGAAGCCAAGAGAATTATTGGTAAAGCGGCTGAGGCTGCAATGGCTCGCGATGCCGCAAGAAAGGCTCGTGACCTGACTCGTCGTAAAGGTGCACTGGATATCTCGAGTCTTCCCGGAAAACTGGCCGATTGTCAGGAGAAAGATCCTGCATCGTCTGAAATCTTCCTGGTGGAGGGTGATTCTGCGGGAGGTTCGGCCAAACAGGGTCGTGATCGTCGTACTCAGGCGATCCTGCCACTGAAGGGTAAAATCCTGAATGTGGAGAAAGCGCGTTTTGATAAGATGCTCTCTTCTCAGGAGATTGGCACGATGATTACCGCACTGGGAACAGGTATCGGTAAAGACGATTTCGATATCGCCAAGCTTCGTTATCATAAAGTGGTGATCATGACCGATGCGGATGTGGATGGTTCACATATTCTTACGCTGCTACTCACCTTTTTCTATCGTCAGATGCCGGAAGTGATTGAGCGCGGGCACCTCTATATCGCTCAGCCACCGCTCTACCGTGTCGCCAAGGGTAAGAAAGGCCGTTATGTCGCATCCGATGAAGAGCTGTTTGAGCATCTGATGGAGCTGGGTCTTGCCGACAAGTCTTACTTTCCGGGTGCTAAGGCCAAAGAGATTAAGGGTGATCGTCTGCAGACACTGGTTCGTAGCATTCATCGCCTACAGAGACTGCAGGCCCGGTTGAGTCAGCGTCTTGATTCAGTTGTTCTGAAGTTTTTGGTCGAAACCGGTAAAGTCAGCATCGGTATGATGCGCGACAGAGAGAAGCTGGAAGCTCGAATGGAGAAACTTTCCGAAGCTTTTGATGTCGGCACTCGTGCAGATGAGACACTGAAATGGAAAATTCACGAAGATGCTGAGCAGGGCTGTTTCTGGGTTCAGTTCGAGCGCCGTGATCATGGCCGCATGATGATGTCCCGTCTGGAGCGTGATCTGGTGGGAACCGCTGAGTTCTCCGAGGCATCAAAGCTTTGTGCAACGACTCAGGAGATGGTTCTTGAGGGGGCTTACCTCATCGGTGGTGAGAAACGTTGGGAGATCAGTCACTATGACGAGATCGTATCTATTATCGAGAAAGAGGGTAAACGGGGTATGAACATCCAGCGCTATAAAGGGCTGGGTGAGATGAATCCGGAGCAGCTGTGGGAGACCACGATGGATTCCGATGCTCGTACGCTTTTGCAGGTCTCGCTTGAAGATGTGGTGATGGCCGATGAAACCTTCTCAACACTAATGGGCGATGCGGTTGAACCTCGTCGTAAATTTATTCAGGACAACGCTCTAAAGGTACAAAATCTCGATGTCTAATAGCTCTACTGAAACAAAACAGACACTTACCTATGCCGATTCAGGTGTAGATATTGATGCAGGCAATGCCTTTGTCGATCGTATTAAAGGCGCGGTAGCCAGCACAACTCGTCCGGAAGTACTGGCGGGACTTGGTGGTTTTGGCGGCCTCTTCAAACCTGACTTTTCAGGTATGCAGGAGCCGGTTCTTGTTTCCGGTACCGATGGAGTAGGCACGAAACTGCTTCTGCTTCAGCAGCATGACCGCCCACATGTGGCAGGCATTGATGCTGTCGCGATGTGTGTCAATGATATTGCAGCTCTTGGTGCTGAACCCCTCTTCTTCCTCGACTACCTGGCAACAGGAAGCCTTACCGGTGAAACCATGGCTGGTGTGGTTGAAGGTATCGCTGATGCATGCCGAACCTGTGAATGTTCACTGGTGGGTGGCGAAACAGCTGAGATGCCGGGCATGTATGCACCGGGTCACTACGATATCGGTGGTTTCTCTGTTGGCGTCGTAGATCGTCCGAAGATGATTGATGGCTCTAACATTGCAGATGGCGATGTGATTCTGGGGCTCGCCTCCAGTGGCCCGCACTCCAACGGCTTCTCGATGGTTCGCAAGCTGATTGAGCTTGGTGAAGCTGATCTGGAAAATGACACGCTATCTGATGGTCGCAAAGCCGTAGAAGGTGTTCTGGCCCCTACCCGCTTGTATGTGCCTGCAGTAAATGCATTGATGAAGAGTGATGTAACCGTGCACGGGTTCTCACATATCACCGGTGGTGGCATGTTTGATAATATGGAACGTATCGTTTCCGAAGATCTGGCGGTGACTGTCGATGTCAGCTCATGGCCTGTGCCACCTGTTTTCGAATATCTACTTGGTTTTGCGAATGTTGAGCGCAACGAGCGTTATCGCACCTTCAACATGGGTATCGGATTCGCCGTGATCCTGCCTGAGTTGGAAGTGGAGAAGGCCGAAGCGGTTCTGAAAGATGCAGGTGAAACTGTTTATCGCATCGGTAACATCCACAAACGCAGTGGTGAGCCGGTTACCCTGATCGGCTGATTCAAAACAGGAACAGTATGAACTCCAAAGCAGTTGCAGTGATGGTCTCCGGTCGCGGAACCAATCTAAAAGTTATATTAGAGTCTGTTGCAGCGGGCACATGCCCTGTGGATGTTCGCTTGGTCATCTCTGACAAGGGAGATGCAGCGGCTCTAGATATCGCCCGTGAAGCTGGCGTACCTCATGTGCTGCATGTCGACCCGAAAACTTTCGAAAGCCGCGAGCAGTTTGATGCTGAGTGTGCTGAGCTTCTGGATAGGCATGGTTGCCAGTGGATTGTTTTGGCCGGTTACATGCGGATTCTCTCATCCTCATTTGTAAGCCGCTTTCGTGGGCGAATTATCAATATTCACCCCTCCCTCTTACCATCCTTTGTTGGCGCTAAAGCTGTGGAAGATGCACTTGAATATGGTGTGAAGGTTTCAGGCTGTACGGTTCACCTAGTGGATGAAGTGCTTGATGGGGGCTCAATCCTGGCGCAATCCGTAGTTCCCGTTTTTGATGATGATACCCGCGACTCACTACATGCTCGCATCCAGATCGAAGAGCATAAGCTCTATCCGGCTACCCTTGCCCGTATGGCCAACGAAGGTTTTGAAATCATAGGCCGTAGGGTGGTTTGGAAAAATTCTAATTAACAAATGACTGCTTTTGGCTGCGGATTCAACCCGTCGATGCAACACACTAGAGTCTTTAAAGACAGAAGGAGTGTTGCAAAGAAACAAAGGCCTCGCATCTATTACACGGAAACCCAGAAGGCGATGATGTGGGATCGCTGGCAAAAAGGGGACTCACTTCAGCAGATTGCACAGCTGTTTGACCGAAACCACTCTTCAAGAGAAGGGGTGAATCTATGAAAGAAAGTGTTTCGCATGAAATTCCTGATGAGCACAACGACATTAAAGATTTTTTTACTGCTTGCGGCAAAGAGTTTAAGGCTGAATATAACTGGATTAAGGAAAAACAATAAGGAGATGAAATGGATGTGGTTAATTTAATTCAGGAGAATCCAATAGCATTCTGGGGCGGACTTGGAGTGCTGCTTCTGGTTGTCGAAGTATTCACCCTGACTTCCGTCGCGCTTGTGTTGGGCTCAGGCGCTTTAACGCTTTGTGCATTGATTCTTGTTACAGGTTGGCCTGAATCAGTAGTAATGCAATTTGTGTTGCTTACGGCAATCAGCCTTATTGAATACTGGCCAATGAAGATCGCCATGGAAAATGCCAAGAAGAACTGGCCTAAAACCACGGGTGATATTCAAGATCAGCTCGCAGATGCGCCGGATGGAACTGTCAAAGAGAACGGTTATGTGCTGCTAGACCGAGCATTCTTTGGAGATAAGAAATGGTCGTATGAAACCGATGATGAATTGTCGGTTGGAGATCGCGTATCCATCAAGGAAATTGGTGGCAATAAACTACGGATTATTAAAAAGGGGAATGTGTAATGGATATGAGTATCGCTCAAATTATTGGGATAATTGTTGGAGTGCTAATCGGGTCGGCTGTTTGGGCTGGTGTTAAGGTTGTACCGCAGGGTTCAAACTATGTCGTTCAGAGAATTGGTAAATACCATCGAACTCTCTCGCCGGGGCTGAATTTCATCATCCCGTTCTTTGATGATGTGGCTGCAAAGCTAACCACAAAAGAAATCGTGCTGGATATTCCCGGTCAGGAAGTGATCACCAAAGATAACGCTGTCATTGTTACAAATGCGGTGGCGTTCATTCAAATCACTTCACCTGATAAAGCAGTATATGGTATTGATGACTTCGTGGTGGCTATCGAGAATATCGTGCAAACAACGCTACGAAGCATTATCGGTGGAATCAAACTGGATGATGCTCTAGCTGAACGTGAGACCATTCGCACAAAACTCAAAGAAGGGATTGCAGACAATATCACTGATTGGGGCATTACTCTAAAGAACGTGGAGATTCAGGATATTCGTCCATCCAAGACCATGCAGGCCGCCATGGAAGATCAGGCTGCTGCTGAACGCCGTCGTCGCGCCACAGTAACCGAGGCAGAAGGTGAGAAGGAAGCTGCGATTCTCGAAGCGGATGGTCGTCTGGCAGCATCAGAAAGAGATGCAAAGGCTAAAGTAGTTCTGGCTGAAGCAGATCAGAAAGCGATTAAGGCTGTGACCGAAGCCATCTCAGACAACCAGTTGCCGGCTATGTTCCTGGTGGCTGGGCGTTATGTGAATTCCCTTGAGAAACTCGGCGCATCAGACAATGCCAAGACAGTTCTGCTGCCTGCTGACCTACATGCCGCTGTTCGCGGTCTGTTGGGCGCGGGCAAGTAAGCTGAGATGGGAGCGTAAATGAATCACTTTGTTTACGCTCTCAGTTTTCTTTGAGATGGCCATTCGATCCGCTCTATTGCCGAGAAGCTTGGTAGAGCTCCATCTACGGTAAGCCGTGAGATTAAGCGTAACGGAGACCGACAGAACTATCGGGCGAATCAGGCTGATCGTGCGGCATGGGAACGTGCACACCGACCTTAGCCCTGCAAACTAGTGAAGAACAGCTCATTGGCGCTCGCCGTGGCTGACAGAAAAACTGAAACGGTCATCAATGCGCTGATTCAACACTCGAAAAGGCTTCCTGATGAACTCTACCAATCACTAACGTGGGATCGGGGCAAGGAGATGGCAGATCACAAACGCTTTACTCTGGCGACCGACATCGATGTCTATTTCTGCGATCCCAAAAGCCCTTGGCAGCGCGGCTCCAACGAAAACACCATTGACTTCTTCGCCAGTATTTCCCGAAAGGAACTGATCTCTCTGTTCACTCACAGGCCAAACTTGATTATGTAGCAAGGGAACTTAACGAACGTCCAAGAAAGACGTTGAACTTTAGAACCCCGGCAGAGAGATTTAACGCATCTGTTGCGTCGACGGGTTGAATCCGCAGTCGAAAACGGACGCTTGCAGGTTAGAGCGATGGGTTGATTGTTTGAGGCTTATCTCTCAGCAGGAGCGAAGCTCTGTTCCAGATAGTTGATGATATCGGATGATTCATACATCCAGCGTACGTTTCCACCCTCTTCCTCAATTCTGAGACAGGGCACTTTTAGCTTTCCACCTCCTGCAACCAATTCTTTACGAAACTGATCGTGGCGTTTGGCATCGCGGGTTTCGATGTTGAGTGAATGACGCTTCATGGAGCGGCGAACTTTTACGCAGAATGGGCAGGCGAGATATTGATAGAGTGAAAGCTGTGCTGTTTGACTGTCGATAGTCGCTTGCTCATCAGCAGGGCGCCTGATGCTTTTCGGGGAAAAGACAAAATTTAACAACAAAATCAACTGTCCAAGAATCCAGCGAATCACAACCATGATAACAGCCCCACACATTCAATATGTCGGCAATGTAACACGACTGCTCAGATCAATAGACGCATGAAAAATGGCCGTATTTAGATTTGAAGAATTATGTCATTCGCTTCACTTGAGAAGGCTAATAAACAGGGCTATAATCAAAACGCGATCAAGGAGATCTTCATCATGGAAAACATTTCAATATTGGCCTTAGCCATCACCACAGCATGTGGCGTTGGAGCAGTTATCTATGCCTGGAAATCAATCAAGTGGGTTGAGGGGCTGGATGCAGGAAATGAGCGTATGCAGGAAATTGCCGGAATGGTTGAGATTGGTGCACGCGCATACCTAAAAAGGCAGTACCGGACGATTCTTGTTGTTGGCGTGATCTTCACGCTGCTTTTGATGCATTTTCTCGGTTTTGGGACCGCGTTCGGCTTCGTAGTCGGTGCGCTGCTCTCTGCAACAGCCGGTTTTGTCGGCATGCATATCTCGGTAAAAGCCAATGTTCGAACTGCTGCTGCTGCCAGCGGAGGACGCAATGCTGCGATGCAGGTGGCATTTCGCGGTGGAGCAGTGACTGGTTTGATGGTGGTAGGCCTGGGCATTCTCGGTGTTGTCCTTTTTTATATTCTACTTCTTCTGTTTAACGGCGAAGATCATGCACATATGCTGCAACCCCTGCTCGGTGTTGCCTTCGGTGCATCGTTGATCTCGGTATTTGCCAGGGTGGGCGGTGGTATTTTTACCAAGGGAGCCGATGTAGGCGCTGATCTGGTGGGCAAAGTGGAGGCGGGAATCCCTGAGGATGATCCACGCAACCCTGCCGTGATTGCAGACAATGTTGGCGATAACGTCGGTGATTGTGCCGGCATGGCTGCTGACCTGTTTGAAACATATGCGGTCACCATGATTGCGACGATGCTGTTGGCATCGCTTACCTACACAAATTTTGATAATGCGATGGTCTATCCGATGGCGCTTGGTGGTGCAGGTATCGTGGCAACAATTCTCGGTAGCCGTTTTGTAAAAATCGGAGAAGACCTGAGAGTGATGAAGGCGCTCTATCGTGGGCTGATTGTATCCGGTGTTGCTTCAGCCATTCTATTTTACCCTATTACTATCTGGTTGATGAGTGGAAACGGGATGTACTCAACATCCGGTATCTATGGGGCGGCTCTGGTTGGCCTCATGCTTACCGCAGGGCTTGTTGTGATCACTGAATATTATACAAGCCGGCTTTTCTCACCGGTTCACAATATTGCAAAAGCCTCTGAAACCGGTCATGCGACAAATATTATTGCCGGCCTTGGCCTCTCCATGAAATCAACAGCGCTTCCGGTTATCGTGGTCTGCCTCAGTATCTATGCAGCCCATGCTTTTGCGGGGCTGTACGGCATCGCGATTGCTGCAACCTCCATGCTCTCCATGGCTGGTATTATTGTGGCGCTGGATGCCTATGGACCGATTACTGATAACGCCGGAGGCATTGCTGAGATGGCGGAGCTGCCGGATGAGATTCGTGCAGTGACCGACCCTCTGGATGCGGTGGGTAATACCACCAAGGCGGTGACCAAAGGGTATGCCATTGGCTCAGCTGGTCTGGCAGCACTGGTTCTTTTTCAGGATTATACTCACCAGCTTTCGGGTTTCATTGGAGAGGTGAGTTTCGACCTCTCTGATCATGAGATCATTATCGGCCTCTTTATTGGCGGCATGCTCCCCTACCTGTTTAGTGCATTAACGATCGAGGCTGTTGGCATAGCGGCGCAAAGCATTGTGCATGAGGTACGCAGACAGTTCCGTGAGATTCCCGGTATTATGGAGAAGACCGCATGCCCGGATTACTCACAAGCAGTAGATATCCTGACCAAATCAGCATTGAAAGAGATGATTCTTCCTTCCCTGATTCCGGTTGTTGCACCAATCGCCATAGGGTTCCTGTTAGGCCCGAAAGCACTCGGAGGCATGTTGGTTGGCTGTATTATCACCGGCATTTTCGTGGCGATTTCGATGACGATTGGCGGTGGTGCATGGGATAATGCCAAGAAGTATATCGAGGATGGCCATAACGGAGGCAAAGGTTCCGAAGCGCATAAGGCGGCGGTGACTGGTGATACGGTGGGAGACCCTTACAAAGACACGGCGGGCCCGGCAGTGAATCCAATGATCAAGATTGTGAATATCGTTGCGCTGCTGATTGTGGGAATGATCGCCGGTTGAAGAGCTCCTAATTAAAACGATGAACCGGGCTGCTTGAGAAACTCGATCTCTTCCAGAGTCGATTCACGCCCAAGAGTTGCATTGCGATGTGGATAACGGCCAAAGCGATCAATGATCGCTTTGTGCTTTAGCTCAAACTCATAATTAAATTCAGCACCTGGCTGGCTAAACAGTTCCACGGCTGTTTCATGGACGATAGAAGATTCGCTGTGCATAAAGGGCATGTAGATAAATGAGCGCTTTTCAAACTCAACCTTACTATCGGCACCCACATGCACCGCCTCTTGTGCCAGTACCAGAGCTGTCAGGTCATAGGCAAAAGCGAGCGGTGTGTCGCGATAGATGTTCCGGGAGAACTGATCCAGCACGACAATTTCAGCCAGGCGCCCTTCGGGTGTCTCCCGCCAGGGTTGCAGCCTTGTGCGTTACGCCAAAACGTTCATTGATATGCTGGTCCAGCGCATCATCTTTAACCCACCACTGCGCAGGCTCCAGCTCTTCAAACCAGAAATCGATGACATCGTGAGGGTTAACAATCGTTGAAGACATATGAGAAACGTAGGCAGGAGGATGTTAAATCGCAAGGGTCACAGGGAATAAAGATTCCTTAGAATGTATAAGCATGCAAAGGAATGTATATATATTCTATAGAATCTAATTGTATTCCAAAGAATGTTAATCTACGCTTCCCCTGTCACGAGGTGAGATGAATGGGTAGTCGCTCCCGTAGTTTGGGTCAGGTTGTTCAGGGCATTCAAACAGCCCAGCAGCATCTATCGAAACTGATCAACCGGATTGTTGACCCGATGGGGCTCAATATGTCGCAGCTCACTGTATTGGGTTATCTCTCCAATCAGCCCAACCGATGCCAGACTATATCCTCCATTGTTACCAGTACGGGCATGAACCAGCCGGCAGTCACCAAGATTGTCAGTTACCTGATTGACCGGGAATGGATATCCAAAGAGGCCGATCCACTCGATGCGAGGAAACGCTCGCTTAAGATCACAGCAGCAGGGCTAGGTGTGGTGATCAAAGCATACGGGGAGCTAACCCCGGCTATTGACGGAGCCTTTGCCTCCATCAGTGATGAACAGGCCCGTCAACTTCAGATTCTTCTGGATCAGTTTAACGACAGATAACGTTTACGAGTCTCCGCCGTAACGGACACCGGCAAGATCGGCGACCTCCCGCTTCCAGCTGGTCAGGTCGGAATTATTGAATTGAGAGAGTGATGTATATCCACATGCACGGGCTAGAACTTTCATCAGATCAACCGATGCGCCAAAGAAACGTGCTAACCGCTCTGCTCCTTCATCCACAGGAAGACGGGCACGGAGATGCTCTTTCTGAGTGGCAATACCGACCGGACAGTTATTGGTATGGCAGGCTCGCATACCAAGACATCCCAAAGCCTGGATAGCGGAATTGGCCACGGCGATACCATCTGCACCGAGTGCCAGCGCCTTGGCAAAATCGGCAGAGGTGCGAAGGCCTCCGGTGATAATCAGCGTTACATCACCATTCCCGGTGTTATCCAGATGTCGGCGTGCTCGGGCAAGGGCTGCCATAGTGGGCACGGAGATATGATCACGGAAAATCAGCGGTGCTGATCCTGTTCCACCACCGCGCCCATCAAGAATAATATAATCGACTCCTACTTCCAGAGCCGCATCAATATCTTTCTCAATATGCTGGGCGGAGAGCTTGTAACCGATGGGAATACCGCCGGTATATTCACGAACCTCATCTGCAAATGCTTTAATATCATCGAGAGAGTTCCAGTCCGGAAAACGAGAAGGTGAGACTGCAGTTTTGCCTTCGGGAAGCCCTCGTACCTCGGCAATTTTACCTTTTACCTTGTTGCCAGGCAGATGCCCACCTGTTCCGGTCTTGGCTCCCTGCCCCCCTTTAAAATGAAAGGCTTGCACCTTTTTAAGCTTATCCATCGAGAAGCCGAAGCGGGCAGAGGCCAGTTCATAAAAGTATCGGGAATTTTCAGCCTGCTCTTCCGGCAGCATACCGCCCTCACCAGAGCAGATACCGGTACCTGCCAGTTCAGCGCCTTTGGCCAGTGCGGTTTTCGCCTCCTGAGAGAGTGAACCAAAACTCATGTCAGACACAAAGATTGGGATATCAAGTTTCAGTGGTTTCTTCGCACGCGGACCAATCACAAGTTCCGAATCGACATGCACACCATCAAGTTGTGGAAATTTGTGTAGCTGGGCTACGACAAACTGAAGATCATCCCATGAAGGTAGTTCATTTCGGGATACCCCCATGGCAGCACCCGGCCCATGTTCACCGGTTTTCGAAAGACCGAAACTGGCAAATTGCCGAATCTGTTTCAGATGCGGCTCATCAGCAGTGCCGGTGTGATCCTGATAGATACCCTGATAACTGTCGCGACTGTAGGGCTGTGGATTTTTAATGCTCCATTGAGTTATCTCATCTTCATCAACAAGCAGGCTGTCATCTTTAATCCAGGATGAGAATTTATGTAGGGTCTCTGCATTGTTGTATTCACTGACTCCGCTATCAAGTCGATAGTCCCAGTAGTGAACGCCACAGATCAGGTTGTCACCATCAACATAGCCGTCACTCATCAAGGCTCCGCGGTGAGCACAGCGACCATAGAGTACTGAGACCTGATCATCGAAACGGATCATGACCAGATCAACATCACCAACAAGTGCGTGGGCGGGTTTTCGGTCTTCCAGTTCAGAGTAGCGAGCAATCTCAATTTGATTCATAAAACAGCTCCCTTCCGATCAGTTTGAGACAGCTGTGTCGAGTTTGGGGAAAAATTATTACGAAGCAGAGGCCCATATCTATGTATCACTATAGACGTTCCTGTTACTTCGACAATGAAGAAGGCCTCAGTAAACAGAGAGAGAAAAGCTAACTTCAGGTTAGAATCTGATATGATACGATCAGTGAAATGGATATAAGCTATGAACTGATGCAACTGCTACTCTGGGGCCTGACGGTGGGGCTGATTGGTGGAGTAGTCGCCGGAACCATGGCAGGGCTTGCTGGAATTGGCGGAGGCCTGATCTATGTGCCACTCTTCTACATCACGATGCCGGGAGACCATCAAGGGCTCTCTATCCATATTATGGCGAGCCTGATTGCTGTGGCCATGACCGGGTACTTCTCTTCTCGGGCACACTGGCGCCTTGGACATCTGAATCGCAATGCTTTCAAGCAGCTAATACCGGGGTTGATGATCGGAGCAGCTATTGGGCTCTGGAGTACGTTGAAAATTCCCGAAACGGTGATTCTCTTTGCACTGGCACTTCTTGATGCATGGATTGCGTGGGACTATGGCCGGACCCAAACAGAGAGGCGCCCTATTCCATTGACCTCATTATCGGGACCCATTGGTTATATCTCAGGCGCAGTTGGAATCGGCGGCGGTACGATGCTGGTGCCACTGCTCAGGCGAATGGTGTCGTTGCGCGAAGCGGTTGGCACATCAGCAATGTGTGGCGTGGTGATGGCATCTGCAGCCGTACTTTTTAATCTGTTATTGGAACCGACCTGGCTCAGCCTGGTATCAGGTCAGCTCTATTTTCTTGCAGCTTCAATGGTCGGAATTCTGCTAGTCATACCGAAAACATCAGGTTGGGCTGCAAAGCTTCACGCTGCACTGCCCGAGTTTCAGATGCAGGTGATTCTGAAAAGTCTGTTTATATTGCTCTCTACAGCGCTGTTTTTATCAGCGCTTCTTTCACTTTGATGACGTTAAGAGAGAGGGCTTCCCGGTCGCTGCCATGGGATTTTCTCTTTGGATTCAATTGCAACACGCATCACAATTCCAAGGGCAGCCAGCATGGTTAGCAGAGCTGAACCACCGTAGCTGATAAAGGGTAGTGGCACTCCAACGACAGGAAGCATGCCGGAGACCATACCGATGTTGATAAAGATATAGAGCATAAAGATCGAAGCGATCCCAATACAGAGAAGTGAACCAAAACGGGTATGAGCCCTATTGCCAATGATCAGTATACGTGAGACCAAAATTCCATAGAGCGCAAGCAGAAGCAGCACCGCCATTAATCCACCCTCTTCAGCAAGCACGGCAAAAATAAAATCGGTGTGCTGCTCGGGAAGAAAATGAAGTCGGGCTTGTGTTCCTTCAAGAAACCCTTTGCCAAACAGGCCACCGGAGCCAATGGCAATACTTGATTGAATTACATGATAACCAGCACCAAGCGGATCTGATTGAGGATCCAGAAAACTGAGCACTCTGGTTTTTTGGTAAGTGTGCATATTGTTCCAGAGCAGATAGAGAGAGATGGGGCTGGCTGCCAGTGCTGCAAAGACCCAGCGCCAGCGAATGCCGGAAGCGAGAAGCATAGCAGCGGCTGCAAAGAGAAGTACAAGAGCGGTACCAAGGTCAGGCTGAATGGCAATCAGTGCCGCCGGAATGATTGCGACGGCTACAGCAACGGAGAAGTTAATCAGGTTGCTCGGTTCACGTGATGCAAACCAATGGGCAAGCAGTAGCATTAATGCCCACTTCATCAGTTCTGATGGTTGCAGATTAATGACTCCCAAATCGAGCCAGCGGCGGGCACCCATCTGTATATCTCCAACAAGAGGAATCAACAACAGAAAGAGAAGTGCTATCAGATAGACAGGCCAGGTAACCAATCCGATCATGCGAAGTGGTGTGAACGCGACAGTGATGAAAATAGCAGCAGCCAAAACCCAGAAGATATTCTGACGCTGCCAGATAGAGATGTCGCCATGATGAACAGCGGCATAGAGGGTGGCGATGCCCAGAGTTGCAAGGCAGAAAAGCACCAGAAGGAGAACTTTATCCATTTTTAGCAGCGTATTCACAGTAGCTTCGCCCTCTCCTTCTCCTGCTCGGCCAATTTACGAACAATGGCATTGGCAACAGGTGCAGCATCACTACCACCGTGGCCACCGTGTTCGACAAAAACGGCAAAGGCTACTTTCGGATTATCATAAGGGGCATAACCCATAAACCAGGCATGATCTTTATGCCTGTCCAGTTCAGGAACCTTGTTCTTTAGTTCCTCATCTTCATCATCCTGGGCCATGGCAATCACCTGGGCCGTACCTGTTTTACCTGCAACGGGCCAAGGCGCCCAGTTCAGTGCCCAATGCGCGGTTCCTTTTTGTTTGGCAATAACATCGCGCATGGCTCTGCGAATGGTGGTGAGATGCTTCTCTTTGACCTCTACCTCTCTGATAATGGACGGTTCTGAACCAGCATAAAGTTTAGGCTTGAGAATTTTACCACCATTAGCAATGGCTGCAGCAAAACGAGCTAGCTGAATGGGCGTGACGGTACTTGAGCCCTGACCAATGGCCGTGATCATGGTCTCTCCCCGATACCATGGCCGTGTTCGACCATCGCGAAGGCGCTGTTCTGAAGGTGGTAGCTGCCCACGGGATTCGGGAGTGATAGCAACGCCGGTCTGCTCACCGAATCCCCAAATCCGCGCTTCATCAACCAGACGCTGCATTCCCAGTTGATCGCCCAGCTCATAAAAGTAGACATCACAGGATTGAACAAGGCTCTTATGAAGTGTTACATGTTTATGGCCTTTCCGGTTCCAGCAGCGCATCTTTCTATCTGCCAGCTCCAGATAGCCGGGACATTCGGTTCTGCCTGTGGCCAGCGGAAGCTTATGCCTTAATCCGGCAAAGCCAGTTACCATCTTCAGAGTTGAAGCAGGAGGGTATGCTGCCTGTGTGGTTCGATTTAATAGCGGTTTACGAATATCTTTGATCCAGGATTGCCACTGCTCATGCTCAAGACCGGTAATGAAGTGATTGGTATTAAACCCTGGTTTGCTCAACATGGTTAGAACTTCACCACTGTTTACATCCATTACTACAACGGCTCCTGTTCGATTGCCAAGCGCCTTGGAAGCCGTTTTCTGTAGTTCCACATCAATGCTAAGCTGAACATCTTCACCGATTTTCGGTGGTGTTTGTTTCAGAACTGCAACACGTTGACCGCGAGCATCGATCTCCTCCTGTTGAGTTCCAGGGGTGCCGTGCAGCGTGGATTCAAAGATTCGTTCCAGTCCACTTCGGCCTACATTCTCTGTTCGCAGGTAGCCGCGTTTCAGATCTTTTGGCCCGGCCAGTGAGAGGTAGCCAATCAGATGGGAGGTTAGTTCACCATAGGGATAGTAACGGTGGGTTCCGGCTATCACATCAACACCTGCAAGGTGGTGCAGGCGTGCAGCGAGAGGGGCTACGGTTTCCCAATCGAGCTTGTCCATCAGCAGTACAGGGCGGTCACTACGGGCGCGCTTGATACGTTTGCGTATATTTTTAATTTGCCGCTCATTCCAATTCATTAACTGCTGCAGGGAGGAGAGCGTCTCATTCATATTAGCGACACGCTCAGAAATCATCTGTACCTGATAAGATATATGATTCAGGGCTAGCCCTTGCCCGTTTCGATCAGTAATGATGCCTCGGGTTGGAAGCAGCGGTACAACATTGATTCTGTTTTTGTTGGCTTGCAGGAGAAGTCCTTCATGTTGATAGAGTTGAAGATTAATCAGGCGCGCAAATAGCACCAGAAGTAGCAGAGCTATAACAACCTGAAAAAGAAACATGCGCCCTTCAAAGCGCTGTCGAACATCAAGCTGATTTAGCATAGGGAGAGGCGATAAAATACCAGGCAAAGGTGCAAACCATCATGGTTAGTAACCATTGTGAAAAACTCCAGCCAAACCAGAGAAGTGGAAAAAGGCCCGCAAACATTAGAACAACGCGTTGTGGAAGGCCGGGCCCGATCCGTTCATCAGCTTTTTCCAGAAAAAAAGGAATCAGGGCCACAACAGGAAAGCAGACCAAAAAGGACCAGTGCAAAACCAGGTCATGCACCCAGAAACCGGGAAGTGCCCAGACCCAGTTGCCACGCTGGGCCAGCATGGCGGCTAGCAACAGGGCAGCACCCCAGTCCGGTTGAACCACTAGCCCGGTCAGGCTCAGGTTTAACATAATGCCCAGTAGAGACAGTAGCAGAATGAAGGGGGCGATCATGGTGCGGTTTTAACCGTAGCTGATGCCATGGCCAGCCAGCTTTCACGTTGCCAACTGGCAACCGGTTCGGCATCAACCTGTGCAAATACCTGACCGGAAATTGGTGCGATTTTGGTAATACGGGCAACGGGGATACCCGCCGGAAAGATACCTCCTGCGCCACTGGTTTGAAGAATAGAACCGACTTTGGGAGCCTGTTCAAAGGGTATGAAATCCAGCATAAGGCGATCACCCTGACCGCGCACTAGCGCAGCGAGCCTTGAACCAGGCATGGTTACTGGCACGGCGATGGCAGCATCGAGGATGGTTCGCACCACGGCGGCACCAGGTTTGGCATGGTCTACCAGCCCGACAAGACCATTACTTGAGACGATGACATCATCCGGGTTTGCGTTCTGAACCAGAAGAATTAGTCGCTGACTCATCTTATCAGGGCTTCGACCCTGAACCTTGGCTGCGTACCAGTCATAGCCCTTGATCTGTTGAACGCCGAGCAGATTTCTTAACTGCCGATTCTCTTCACGCAGACTTCTTACCTCCTGCGTCAGGGAACTCTGCTGTTCGAGCTGGATAGTGGCTTTTTGATAATCGGACTGAAGCTGGTCGCGATCATGCAGCCATAGTGTTGCGTTTTGCCACCAGCGGCCAGGTGCCTGAAGTGCTGATAGTAGTGGGGCCATGCCCAGGTTGAGGCGTTGACCGAAAGGTAGCTGTTGAATTGAAATAAGCAGGATGAGCAGTAGGCCAGCCCAGGCGAGGATGCGTAACGGAGACCTGCGTTGAGACACGGATTACTCCTCGAAGAGAACGCCCCGCATATGGTCAAGCTCTTCCAGAACTCGACCGCTGCCAACGACCACGCAGTTAAGCGCATTATCAGCAACGGTGACAGGAAGCCCTGTCTCTTCGCGCAGCAGTTGATCAAGTCCGATCAGTTGAGAGCCGCCACCTGTAAGCATGATGCCTTTATCGACGATGTCAGCGGAAAGTTCCGGTGGTGTCCGCTCCAGACAGACTTTTACACCATCAATAATAGCGTTCACTGATTCGGTTAGCGCTTCAAGAATCTCTGAATCATCCAGCGTCAGGTTTTTAGGTACGCCGTTGATCAGGTCGCGCCCCTTCACTTCCATTTCACGTCGCTGTTCCTGAGGGTAGGCACTGCCGATCTCCATTTTGATCTTCTCAGCCGTTGGCGCGCCAACCAGCAGGCTATATTTTCTACGTAGATGATTAATGATTGCATCATCCATTTTATCACCACCAACACGAACAGATCGTGAATAGACGATGCCACCATAACTGATCACGGCAATCTCACTGGTGCCACCACCAATATCAACCACCATGGATCCGGATGCTTCGGTTACGGGAAGGTCAGCACCGATAGCAGCAGCCATCGGCTCTTCAATCAAAAACACATCGCGTGCACCTGCTGAGAGAGCAGATTCACGAATGGCGCGACGCTCAACCGGTGTGGAGCCGTAAGGGACACAGATGACGATACGTGGAGCGATGCCCCATGCGCGTTTGTGAACTTTTCGGATAAACTGTTTCAGCATCTCTTCAGTGATAACAAAGTCTGCAATGACGCCATCTTTTAGAGGGCGAATGGCCTGAATGGAGTCCGGTGTACGACCAAGCATCCGCTTGGCATCAGCACCAACGGCCAGGACTTTACGATTTCTGCTGCCGCCACCGACGTGGACAGCAACTACGGAGGGTTCGTTTAATACGATACCCTCTCCGCGAACATAGATCAGCGTATTGGCTGTACCTAGGTCAATAGAGATATCACGAGAGAAAAATCCAAAAACATTTTGCAGCATGGGCATTACCTGAGCGTTAGAAAACTGTGTTCGAGAGCATAGATGTAGTGGTGCTCAAGGTAAAGGGAACAGAATCGTCCCGTTTAAAAGGCATTTTAATCATTGGCAGGTTAATTATTGGAAAAAGAAGTACAGTTTCCGGGTTTATGCACCGATGGTTGAGGAGATCAATACACAGGCCAGCGCCATAACCATATAGCCTTTGTAGCTAATACGTGAGTAGCGATGAGTTGTTGTGACATAGTTTGCGTACATAGTTGTCTCCTTCAGCAGGGGCGAGGCTATTAACAGACAACCGGGTCGAATGTGCGCCAAATCACGAATAAGCAAATATCTGAATGTAGAGCCAATCAATAGCAGAGAATGAGCAGTAGAAGATGATCATTCCTATACCGGGAAACGTTAAAACAGTTGGGAATTATTTTAGGCGAACTTGATCAGACTCCATTCAGGTGAAGCAGGACACACCTGTTCATGGCATGGGTGCGATGTTCGTAGAGATAGATTCCCTGCCAGATGCCGAGAGCGGCGCGTCCCTGTGTAACCGGAATCGAGAGTGAAGTTTGCGTCAGCGCCATGCGAATGTGAGCGGGCATGTCATCAGGCCCCTCCGCACGATGCAGATATGATGGATCGCCATCTGGAATCAGCTGACTAAAAAATGATTCCATATCACGCAGAACATCCGGGTCGGCATTCTCCTGCACCATCAGGGAGCAACTGGTGTGCTGGACAAAGAGGGTTAACAGGCCGGTCTCGATTTCTTTTTGAGAGATCCACTGCTGAATATCACGTGTGATATTAACGGCACCTCTACCACCGCATTTTATGGTGAGTGCATGTTGTACCTGTTTCATGACTCGAACTCCAGCCAAACTGGCGCATGGTCAGAGGGGCGCTCCCGACCTCGCTCTTCCCGCGAGACACCGGCTGATATGGGGGTGATGGCATGTGTGGTCAAAATATGGTCAATGCGAATGCCCCAATCGCGATCAAAGGCATTCATGCGGTAGTCCCACCAACTATGCAGAGGTTCATCGGGATAGAGTTGCCGTAGACTGTCGCTGAAACCAGATTTCAGAATTGACTGAAACATCTCCCGCTCTCTGTCTGAACACATGATTTTTCCCTGCCACCGCTTGGGATTGTAGATATCAATATCAGCAGGTGCGATGTTGTAATCGCCGAGCATGATCACCTTTTTGTATTGAGAAAGTTCAGTTACGAGATGATTACGAAGCGCAGTCAGCCAACGGAATTTATAATTATATTTTTCAGAGCCGACCTCCTGACCATTGGGAATATAGAGGTTAATAATTCGATGACCATCAATGGTGACAGCCAGAAATCTTCGTTGTGGATCATCCAGTCCGGGGATGTCGGTGACGATATCGACAGCTTCAACTTTGCTAAGTGTGGCAACACCGTTGTAGGTCTTCTGTCCGGAGAAGGCAACCTGATAACCGGCCGACTCGATGTCGGCGATTGGAAATTTTTCATCCGGAACTTTTGTCTCCTGAAGGGAAAGAATGTCCGGTTTGTGCTCATTAAGGTAATTGAGCAGATGTGGAAGACGCACATTTAGAGAGTTCACATTCCATGTCACAACCTTCATGTCGGCTATCATGAACGATTAAGAGCCTCGGCTCAATGTTGGCATCGAACTTGTGAAGGATTAAAGAGTGATGTAACCATTCCGATAGAGAATATTAAGCGGTTCATAAAGGAGGCAGATGATGAATGCATTTCGCGCTAAAAAAATTGCCGACTCATTTTCCAGTACATCTTCATTTCATGTGGAAAACCGAACCCGTGGGCTACTGGTTAGCTTCATGGGTAGCCATGCGTACTTTGTCCGTGAAGCCTGCTTCTGGCCTTTTGTCTTTAAGCTTGCTCAAGCGGGTCATGAAGAGGCAGCCGTGGCCGAGATTGAATCCGAGCTTATTGCCTGAGCACGATTCAGGTTCGGTTTATAATAGTATTTGTTACCATGCGCCCTATAAGTCCGGATTATAGCTTAATTCGGCAGAGGAGAGGTGAATGAAAGCAGCATGGTTGCTAGCGTTATTAATGATGATTGGGCTCACGGGTTGCGGACAGAGTGTTGAAAGTCTGGCTGAAGATGATGAAGCCCGGAATCAGATTCTGAAAGAGTGCGCAGATATGGGAGAGCCGTCTCAGCGTGATGAGCTTTGTAAAATGGCGGCAAGAGCCCAGGTGGAGGCTGCTAAACGCTCAATCAAAGGCGTTTTCGAATAAATCAAAGTCTGGTGATCAGAGTCACATCCCTGTCATAAATAGTCTGGATAATGGATTTATAATCGTAAGGGAGCGTGCTGAGCTTTTTAGCAAGCCCCTGAGGAGATGCATATGAATCTATTCCGAGCTAAACGAATTGCGGATGCCTTTTCACAGGTTGGGGGCTTCAGTGTTGAAAATCAGGATGGGGCGATCTGTGTCAATTACCTTGGAAACAGGGCCTGCTTTTTCCGCGAAGCCAGCTTCTGGTCTTTTGTCTTCAATGTTGCCCGTGCCAGTCATGAAGAGAGTCCTGTGGCTAGAATTGAGTCAGAATTAACAGCCTGATTACTTTTTAACTGTTTACAACTGTAGCCCGGTCTTTTCCATGAAAGGCCGGGCTATTTTTATTGCCTTGCTGTTACAATTTATTTAGGCAGCGCTGGATCGCTCGTTTCATGGAAGTGCCGGAGCTGTAGCGTTTTTCCGGGTCTTTGTGCAAAGCCTTATCGACGATGTTACGGACATTGATCGGAATTTCCGGACGAATTTTGCAAATATCCGGGTGTTTTTCGCTCATAATCTGATACGAGAGAGTGGCGATTGAATCGCCATTAAAGGGGCGCTGACCAGTCAAAAGAACGAACATGGTTGAGCCGAGAGAAAACAGGTCGGAGTGGCCATCTACTTTTTGGCCTGACATCTGCTCTGGTGACATGAAGCTTGGAGTACCCAAAATAACACCGGTTTTTGTGCTGCTGTTAGAGGTGATACGGGCAATGCCGAAATCAGCAATCTTGAGCATTTTCGTTTTCGGGTGGTACATCAGGTTGCCCGGTTTAATGTCACGGTGAACCACATCCTGTTCATGGGCGTAACCCAGTGCTCCTGCAATTTCAGCGACAATTTCAAGCACGGTTTCAACTGGTAAGAGCATGTTCTGAGTGGCATAAGTGCTAAGAGCTATGCCATCGACAAACTCCATGGCGATATAGGAGAGATCATGCTCTTCACCAGCGTCATAGATAGTTACAATGTTTGGGTGATTCAGGCGCCCTGCTGCTGCCGCTTCATGAAAGAAGCGTTTACGCACATCCTTGAGCTCTCCCTCATCGAACTCCTGTGTCAGTGCCAGCGTCTTGATGGCGACAATACGGTCAATGGTTGGATCACGACCTAGATAGACCACACCCATGGCACCTTTACCGATCTCTTTTTCAACCACGTAACGACCAAGTGTCGGGGCGTGCTCCATGCCTTCCATGATCAGAGAGGATGGCGCATGCGAGCCGCTCCTGAGCATCACATTCTGCTCCAGCTTGTCCGCTTTGGTACGACGGGCAGTTACATCTCTGAATCCCGAGCGGCGTGAAAGGATACAGTCGTAGGCTGTAATCGCTTTGCCAAACTGGCGTTTACGCTCGAAATCAATAGCCAGGTTGTAAATCAGATCGAGATTGCCATCGTTGACGGGAAGGTTTCGATAACATGCCATGGCTTTATCAAGCATACCCTGCTCCTGATAAGCCATGCCGAGTTCGCGGTTGGTGTGAGCAGAGTCAGCCAGATGATTCAGGTGTTGGGCACTGTAGATACGTTTGGCTGTAAAAATAATATGCCCGAGCAGTAGAAGGGCTGCAGGAACAGCGGTCTGAAGCCAGCTCTGTTTAGCAACCATCAGATATTGATTGGCTCCAAGCAGAGCGAAAAGCATGATTATTGAAATCAGGGTTGCTGGGAGCACGCGTACCCGAGGGGTTACCAGAGAGAGGTATGTTGCAATGAGCAGCAGCAGGGCTAATTCAATCCAGACATATGATTGTGGCCGATTGTAATAATCGTGGTCAATGATGCTGGATATCGCCTGACCTGTCAGTTCAAGTCGGTCTATACGGCCAGCCGGGGTGATATAATTTGGTTTCTCATCGAGCCCGACTAATACGATTTTGTTTTGCAGATTAAGATTACTGTGATCTGCCTGCAGGAGTTCACTCGCTGTGTAATGGTTGAAAGGTGAGTCACCATCGTCTGGAAGGTAATAACCGATATTCAGTTGCATGCCGGGTGAGGTCTGGATGGTCTGTTCACCGAGTGTAATGGAGTGATGCAGGTTGATTCCAATATGACGCTTTTTGCCAGTAATCACCCGGTCGGCAATCAGTAGTGCCAGCGAAGGAAAGTACTTTCCATCGGATAGTGCCACCAATGGAATACTGCGGACCATCTTGCCCTGTATATCAACATACTCAACGTGTCCGACACCGGATGATTTTCTGGAGAAATCCGCAATTGGGAGACGGAAAGGGCGATCCTGTAGTGCCGTCAGGTCATCGGATGGTGCAATCAGGTGCGAGGAGAGAGACAGGTTGTTCGGAGTAACATCTCGAATACGAAAAACCTTGATCAAGCGAGCCTCTTCAATCGGGTCTTCGCTTACAGAGCCTGGCTTAAGGGCTAGAAAAATACTGGGGGTTTTTTTGATAGCTCTTACCAGCTTTTTATCGGCATCCAAATCCTCTAATGCGCGGCTTGAAATGCTGTTGAGCTTTCTTGCATTTTTCTTGCTAAGGCTGCTTGAAACCTCAGCAAGCTCTTCAAAATAGACAGCGCCAGGTACGGGTTGGCTTGATGACAGAGGTAACATTAAGGCAACGGACTTGGGGTGTTCTGAGGCGATGATATCAAGAAGATCGGCGAGCTTTTGTCTCAAGCTGAAACGATGATCAGGCTCCTGTGCCGGGTTAGATTGCATGCGGATAATAACGATATCTTTGCTTGATCCGGTAACGCGGTGACTAAAGCCCTGGCTACTATCATACAGAATGCCTTCAAGTTGTTCAAATGGAGTAAAGTGCAATGCCTTGCCAGCGGCAAAAAACAGAAAAAGAAGGGCTGCAATAAACCAGCCATGCTTGATAAAGCCTAACCGTTGCAACTGTTTTCCCCTATTATCACGTTAATATTTCGACGATTGGGCTGGCGAAATTTGTCCTTTGAATCCTTCCACATCAGATTGAGTGTAATTTGAAGTTTGGTTAAGCGTCAATCATGGCTGTAAAATAATCTCCAGCCATCTCGCTTTATTGGTGCTTTCTGGCTAAATAGATGATCCAGCCTATGCCAATGAGCAGCATGGGCAGTGATAACAGCATGCCTTGGGTGATTGGCCCGAACAGGTATCCAATATGCGCATCCGGTTCGCGAAAATATTCACAGATGATACGGGCTGTGCCATAACCGAGAATAAAAATCGCAACACGCATCCCTTCAGGCCAGACCTTTTTACGCGTCAACCAGAGAATCAGAAACAGGAGCACTCCTTCCAGCGCCATCTCATAGAGTTGACTGGGATGGCGCGGGTCAGGGCCTGCGCCTGGAAAGATCATCGCCCATGGAACATCAGCAGTGTTGGGAACCACACGTCCCCAGAGTTCGCCATTGATGAAGTTACCCAATCTGCCGAATGCAAGGCCCAAAGGTGCGACAATGAAAAAGCTGTCCATCAGTTGCATGAACGGCATGGCGTGTTTCTTACAATACCACCAGCCAGCGATCACTGGCCCGATCAGCCCCCCATGAAAGCTCATCCCCCCTTGCCAGACGTAGAGAATCTCAAGGGGATGAGAGCTGTAGTAACCGAAGTTGTAGAAGAGCACGTACCCGAGCCTTCCACCCAGAATGACTCCGAGGATCAGTGCAGTAAAAAGCCCTTCATACTGTTCGGAAGTGACGGTTTGGTTCCATGCGCCCTGAGCAATCAATTGCCTTCTGACCAGATACCAGGCCAGAAAGAAACCGGCCACATACATCAGCCCATACCAGTGGATGGCTAAAGGCCCGATTTGAAGGGCTACAGGATCAATCTGTGGTGCAAACATCTGGACAACCTAACAGGTAAGGGGACGGTGAACAGTCACTCTTAAACCATCTTGTAGTGTATACTTCATAGCAGGCATTCATACATACAGGCCTGGCCGTTTTTAGTTATGTGGTTATGAAGTGGCGAATTGAAATCACCCAGATGTTTGAATCCGATCCGTTCGTAAAAACTGGCGGCTTCAAGATGGTTTGTTTCAACAAGGATAGATCCAACGCCTGATTCTCGACAGAAGGTTTTAAATTCGGTGAATAGCATTTTACCTAGGCCTGCACCCTGATAAGCCGGGTCAATGACGAAAAGAGTAATCTCGCTTTTACCACGCGCAATTAGCTTAATCCGATTTAACTCGTGAGTGTTTATTGATTTTAGAAGGGCTGTTTTAGCTTTGAACTTCATGCCCTTCATAAACATCAGTTGTTTCATGATCCCCAATTTTGATGAAAGCTTTTGTAAGCTGTGTTTTGGCAAAGGCTCTTTCTCATTAAACCCGAATAGAAAGCTAATTACCATATTTTGAGTTTCAATGATCCGAAAGAAGTTACTTCCGGCAATGGAGCCCATGGTATAGATGTATTTTGCTAAACTGGCCATTGCATCCGGTGGAAAGTTTGAATCAAAATTCCAGGCTTGATTGACCAGGCTTTCACAGCAGGGGTAATCGGAACTGCGATATTTTCTAATCTGGATATCTGTTGCCTCTATATCCATGCTGATTGTTACCAGACCATCCAGAGAAGGATAAAGCCGAGAAGTACGCGGTAGATCACAAATGGCCCCATGCCGGTACGATCAAGAAATTTCAGGAAGTAGTGAATGCAGAGATAGGCAGAGATAGCTGAGAGGGTATAGCCGATCAGTAGCTCGGTGAGCGCGACACTGTTATTAGAAGCCTCGATCCACTCTTTTACCTTTAATCCACCCGCTAGCGCAATAACCGGGATCGATAGCAGGAACGAGAATCGTGCTGCAGCTTTTCTTGAATAGCCCAGCATCAGCGCAGCAGTCATCGTGATACCGGAGCGTGAGGTGCCGGGGATCAGAGCCACAGCCTGCGCGATACCGACAATCATCGCATCTTTCAGTGTCCACGCCTCATCTTCCTTTTTGCGGCTGCCTTTGCGGTCTGCCCACCATAATAAAAGTCCAAATAGAATTGAGGCATAGGCGATGGTCTCAACAGTGCGCAGATCATTTTCGATCAGATCTTTAAAGGTGAGTCCGGCAATGCCGACAGGGATGGTTGAAAGGCCGATAAACCATGCCAGTTGCCCTTCCCGATCCGCATGCCATGAACGTACGGCGATTGTTTTTCCAAATCCGATAGCCATCAGTTTCAGCTCATGGCGGAAGTAGAGAATGACTGCAGTGAGGGTGCCGAGATGTACCACACAATCAAAGGCTAATCCCTGATCCGGCCATTCAGATAACAGGGGAACCAGTGCAAGGTGTGCAGAGGATGAAATTGGCAGAAATTCGGTCAAGCCCTGAATCAAGGCAAGAAATGCGGCCTGAGCGGCATCAATTGTGGGTTGCATATGTTGCATGATGAGAGGCACTCTACGGCTTGTTGTAAACATGCCAAGAAGTCGATTGAAAGTTGAATAGATATATTCTGTATCTTTTAACTACGTAAAACCAAAATTGTGATTTTGGTTTTATTCACAATATCAGGCACTTACGCTCCTGATATTGGTGACCCTTCCATGGGTCGCAACTCGGCTTATTGATGGGTATAAAGGTTTAGGGGAAGTATATGAAAGCATTCTTTTCAGGATTAATGCGTTGGATGGATAGAATCCGAAGGTTTTTTATCAATGGATTCCTTCTGCTTTTCATTGTTATTTTTATCAGCGCACTTTTTGCTTCCAAGCCGGAAGTTCCTGACAATGCTATTCTGGTTCTAAAGCCTGAGGGGAGGCTGGTGGAGCAGATTGTTCGGCCAAGTGCTGATTCGTTTCCTTTTGCGCTTCCCGATCCGGATCAGGTGTTGGTTGAAGATGTAAGCCATGCGCTGGAATTGGCGAAAGTTGACCCAAAAATTAAAGTCGTTCAGTTGGAGTTGGAACAGCTTCAGAATGCGCCATTGGAGAAGCTCCAGAAACTTCGCAGAGCCATTGAGTCATTCAAACAGAGTGGTAAGCCGGTTGTTGTAGCAGGTCATGCCTTCAGTCAGGCTCAATACTATCTGGCCGCAACTGCCGACAAGCTCTATCTACATCCGATAGGATTGATTGAGTTGACTGGTTTTGCTCTCTATCGTAACTATTTCAAATCAGCACTGGAGAAGTTGAATGTCGATATTCACCTCTTTCGTGCCGGTGAGTATAAGTCTGCTGCCGAGCCACTGATTCGTGATAATATGTCCGAGTCAGATCGTGCTGCTAACAAGGCATGGCTGGGTACATTGTGGGAGGCTTATAAAGCCGACATTGCCGAAATGCGTGGCATTGAATCAGAACGCATCCAGACGATTCTTGATGCATCATCAACGCATCTGGCGGAACATGAAGGCAATTTTGCACGTTTGATGAAAGCAGAGAAGCTGGTTGATGAGCTGGCCGACAAACATGATGCAGATGCCTATGTCGCGGGACTATTAGGAAAGAGTGAGTCGGATGAGATCGCCAGAATTGGTTATAAAGCTTATCTGAAGGCGACCGATGTCATGCTTCCACAACTGCCAAGTCAGAATCTGATTGGCGTGGTTACGGCCAGTGGCCCGATTATAAACGGCGAGCAGCCAACTGGCACCATCGGAGGCGACACAATTGCCGGCCTGCTTCGTGATGTACGGCTGGATGAACGGATCAAAGCCGTGGTGTTACGGGTTGACTCTCCGGGTGGCAGTGCGCTGGCTTCTGAGGTGATTCGCAAGGAAGTTGAGCGGGTGAAGGAATCCGGTAAGCCAGTCATAGTTTCCATGGGAAGTGTCGCGGCGTCCGGCGGCTACTGGATTGCGGCACCTGCTGATGAGATATGGGCCGAGCCAACTACTATTACCGGCTCAATCGGGGTGTTCGGTGTGATGGCCGGTGTGCATCGTGGCCTGAATGAGCTGGGCATTCATACCGATGGCTTGGGCACCACCTCAATCGCTGGCGGTTTGCGCCCGGATATGCCGCTTAATCCTGCCTTGGCCAAGGCATTCCAGATGGGTGTTGATGATGTTTACAACGAATTTATCAAACATGTTGCTACTGGCCGCAGTATAGACCCTGCTCGGGTCAACCAGCTTGCACAGGGCCGCGTTTGGAGTGGTGCCGATGCCCACCGACTTGGTTTGGTGGATCATCTGGGGGGCTTGGAAGTTGCGATTGTATCGGCTGCAAAACGGGCTGGTGTGGAGAGTGATTACCGCAAGGTGATGGTCGAGCCAAAGATGGAGTTTGCAGATTTTCTGGCCGAGAATTTGCTGGGCGAGATTGGTATCTGGTTTGATGATTCGGTTGTTTCAAAGATTTCCACTAGCCCAGCAGCCAAAATCTGGCTGGATGGTATCAGGGGGCTGGAGCTGTATGCCCGCTTTAATGATCCGAAGCAGGTCTATGCCTATAGTGAATTGCCCTATTAGAGGCTGATTGAATGTCCGCGTTCGACATTCGTATTCCTCTGGTGAAGATCTTCTCTTTGCCATACTCTGACTCCTTAGTCCAAACTTCTAACATAGAATCTGGATCGGCTTCAGGGGGGAAAGGGCTATAATGAATAGAGGAAATATCAGTGCCACATATTATTGTTGAATACCAAGAAGAGCTGGCTGGTGATGCGGAAATTGATCTTCTCTTGAGGGCTATACACCGATCTATTTCAGATAGTGGCTTGTTTAAAGCTGATCAAATTAAAACGCGTGCCTATCCGTTCCGAGGGTTTACCAACGCAGGTGGAAGTAGCCCTTATATCCATATTCAAGCTCGAATTAAACTTGGACGGGATGCAGATAATAAAAAGCGTCTTGGAGAGGTGATTTTATCAGGCTTAACTACATTGCACATTCCAGTTGCGGTAATCACAGTAGAAATAATAGATATGGATCGTAGCTCTTATGGTAAGTATCTACCAAAATGACATTCACCATTAAACAAAAAGGGCCACCCAATGGGCAGCCCTTTAATTAGGTTAGGCCAAAAAACTACTCGCGGAGCAGCTCGGTGATACCGGTCTTCGAGCGGGTCTTCTCGTCTACCTTCTTCACAATCACTGCACAGTAGAGGTTCGGGCCGCCGGCTTTGCCGGGCATGGAGCCTGAAACGACCACTGAGTATGGCGGCACTTCACCGTAGAAGGTTTCGCCGGTCTCACGATCATAGATGCGAGTCGATTTACCGATGTAAACACCCATGGAGATCACCGAGCCTTCACGAACAATGACGCCCTCCACCACTTCGGAACGAGCACCGATGAAGCAGTTATCTTCAATAATGGTTGGATTCGCCTGTAGTGGCTCAAGCACACCACCAATACCAACACCACCGGATAGGTGAACGTTTTTACCGATCTGGGCACACGAGCCGACCGTAGACCATGTATCAACCATGGTGCCTTCATCAACATAGGCGCCGATATTCACATAACTTGGCATTAGCACGGTCTTCGGTGCGATGTAGGCACCCTTACGAACTGTTGCAGGAGGAACGACACGCATACCGCCCTTGCGGAACATATCTTCGCCCCAGTTGGCAAATTTCTGAGGAACTTTGTCGTAATAGTTGGTGTCACCACCACCGATTACCTGATTGTCGTGCAGCTTAAAGAAGAGCAGCACAGCTTTTTTCAGCCACTCGTTGGTGATCCAGTTGCCCGCATCGTCTTTTTCAGCAACACGTACGCCACCGTCATCCAGCAGCTGAATGGCACGCTCGATAGCCTCACGGATTTCCGTATCGACATTCTGCATGTTCCAGTCATTACGGCTGTCCCACGCCTTTTCGATTACTTCTTGTAAATGATTCATGAACTCAACTCCTTAGAATCCAAAACGACCTCTTCAGGTCGCGCATGACTTAAAAATTCCTGATTGGACATGGTCAGCCCGTAGGCACCTGCCAATCCAAATACAGCGACATCACCGATATCTGCCGCCTCTACATAAACATCATTGGCCAGCTTGTCTGCACTGGTGCATAACGGGCCGCCAAAATAGACCTGCTCTTTTTCAACAGATGTCTGCCCACTGAACAGCTTCTCTTTTGAGGCGCGAACAATGCCGAGTGGATGATTGATCGACAAGGCCGCAGGTCTGCGGAAGTGGTTGATGCCCCCGGCACAGATCACCTGCTTTTTACCACGACTCTCTTTGATATCCAAAATCTCTGTACAAAAATAGCCGGAGTCAGCAGCCAGATAGCGGCCAAGTTCCAATACAAAATGGCGGCCTTCAAAATCGTAACTGGAGATCATTTTTGTTAATCCATCGGCATAGGCCTGAGGATCAAAGTCGTGACCCTCTTCCAGATAGTCGACACCAAAACCACCACCAAAATCGATCAGATCACATTTCACACCAGTATAAGTTGATTCAATCTTTTTGGTAAGATCAAATACCAGTTCACAGTTTTTCAGCAGATCATTCACGTTCAAAACACCACTGGCAGCATAAACATGCAAACCACGAAAGTTGAGATGTTCAAGTGCAAGAATCTGGGGCAGTGCATCATCCAGCCTCTCTTCATCAATGCCGAATTTTTTGCTGCCCCCGGAGAAGGTGGTCTGTGCATCATGGATATCGAAGTTGGCATTGATGCGCAGCAGCACATCCATGTTTTTGTCTCTCTCCGCACAGATTGCATTCAGACGGTGCGCTTCAACAAGCGATTCGATATGCACCGTGCGAACACCATGTTCTACACTCCAGGTCAGCTCTTCAGGTGATTTTCCCGGACCGGTATAGATCAGCCGGTTTGCAGTAAAGCCTGCTTCTACAGCACGCGTGGCTTCACCCAGACTGGCAATTTCGATACCTACGGCATTGGCATCCAGTGCCGCCTTCAGAAATGCCGGGTGCGGATTGGCCTTCATCGCATAGAAGACCTCAAGCCCTTGCGGCATGATCTCGACAAGATGACAGATCTTCTCCCGCATCGGAGCTGTGTCATATAGATAACAGTTCAACGTGCTACCGGATTCGGCGCGTCTTTTGAGTTCAGATTCAATATGGTTTGGAATCAACATGGTCTAAACCCTGACCGCCTTGAGCCTTTCGGCAAGCTCTGCAGCTTTTTCAGGGCCATCCACCAGTGCTGCCCGGATATATCCTGTTCCTGAATTAACCCCATCATGATCGACGGCACCAAGGTAGGAGCCAGGAAGAATGGTAACGGCCTGCTGCTCATAGGCAGCTACGGCAAAGGCCTCTTCATCTTCAACAGGTAACCAGACAAAGAATGAACCGGCAGGTGGTGCGCTCTGATCATAAGCCTCGAAAAAGGCTGTCAGACTCCGGCGATAAATTTCGAGGTGTTGTTGAACATGTGTCTCATCTGACCATGCGGCCGCGGCTACCTGCTGCAGCGGAATCGGAGTAGCCGGGCCGGTATAACTTCTAAGTTTGGCAAAGCGGCGGATCAGATTTGCATCTCCGGCAATCAATCCTGAACGCAAACCGGGAAGTGCAGAGCGCTTGGAGAGTGAGTTGAATACCAGACAGCGGGAGAAATCTTCACGCCCCAGAGATTCAGCTACTTCAAGCAGACCGACGGGTGGTGTCTCCCAGTAGATTTCAGAATAACACTCATCTGCCAGCACATAGAAGTTATGTTTGTCTGCAAGTTTGAGAAGCTCTGTATAGTAGTCTGTATCGGCTACCCAGCCAGTTGGATTGGATGGCGAGCAGACATAGACGATTGATGTGTTTTCCCAAACGTTATCCGGAACAGTAGAGAGCTCAGGCGCAAAGCCGGTGTCAGCAGAGCACGGCATCAAATAAGGGATAGCACCTGCGGTGACTGCTGCACCCAGATAGATCTGATACATTGGATTTGGCATGAGCACATAGGGTTTACTGTTATCGCCGCAACATGCCTCAGGGTTTACCAGGGCATGAGCAATGGCAAAAAGCGCTTCACGAGTCCCGTTGGCACTCAACACCTGTGTAGTTGGATCAACATGTTTAAGGTTATACCTGCGCATGAGCCATCTGGCGATAGCCTGGCATAGCTCATCGTTACCACGACTGCTCGGGTATTTGGAGAAGCCACCGAGGTGATTGGCCAGTGTCGTTTCAACAAATGCCGGAAGCGGCAGGCGTGGTTCACCTGCGCCAGCATCAATTGCTGCCAGTTCAGAGTTGGGTGAATGGCCGGCAAAGAGCGCCTTTAGTCGCTCAAATGGATAAGCCCCCAGATGGTCGAGACGGGGCTGTGACAGTTTTTTTGCAGTCATTGTCTTACTGAAAGAACTCTTCCGCTCTGGCGCGAATCGTTGGGCTCCAATCGCTAAAGCGTCCCAGCGAATCTATGGCGCGCACCCGGAAAGCATAGCCCGTTTTGTGACTTTTCAGATTGATCAGCTGAGGAATAGATGGTCGCTTAAAGTTTGCTGCGTGCGGCAGCTCTTCATAGTGACGACGCCACATGCTCGGGCAGTTACAGTGAGGATCGATCTCTGCACGGTCGATCTGGAAACCGATACCACGGGATCCTCCACTCATTTTGATATCCAGTTTCAGTGAGTTGCCGGCAACAGCGTGTTCAACCGAGATCAGCGTTGGTGGTGCACCATCTGCTATCGCTTGAGGTGGCTCTTTACGGCCACATGCCGACAATGCAATAGCAGCAATTGCAAGTAGTAGTAAAATTTTACGCATTTGATGACTCCAATAGTGCTTTCCAGGCAGCGCATTGCTGGCGCACCTGTTCCGGTGCAGTGCCACCGATATGATCACGTGCAGCAACACACGCTTCTACAGATAGCTGCTTGACCATGGTTTCAGTCAATGCTGCATCAATGGCCTGACAGGCCTGCTGATTCATCTCATGTAGTTCACAGTTCGCTTTGATGCAGTAAGCAACCGACTTTCCAACAATTTCATGTGCTTCACGAAATGGCACATCGGCACGAACCAGTGCATCTGCCAGATCGGTTGCGGTTGAAAAGCCCGATGCAGCAGCAGAAAGCATGGTATCTTTGTTGACCTTGATGCCGGGAAGCATATCGCCAAATACGCGCAGGCTTCCCTCCAGATTGTCCATCGCATCAAAAACAGCGCGTTTATCTTCCTGCATGTCTTTGTTGTAGGCCAAAGGCAGGCCCTTGACCGTGGTTAGCATGGCAACCAGGCCGCCAATAATGCCACCGGTTTTGCCACGAACCAGTTCCGGCATATCCGGGTTCTTCTTCTGTGGCATGATGGATGAGCCGGTGCAGAAGGCATCCGGAAGCTCAACAAAACTAAACTGGGAACTCATCCAGAGAATCAGCTCTTCGGAGAAGCGTGATAGGTGCACGGCACAAATCGAAGAGGCCGAAAGAAGTTCCATAATAAAATCACGATCCGAGACGGCATCCAGAGAGTTGGTGCACGGCCCGTTAAAGCCAAGCGCTTCAGCGGTCTGGTTTCGGTTAATATCAAACGTTGTTCCAGCTAGTGCAGCGGAACCGAGAGGGCACTGGTTCATCCGCTCTCTGGCATCGAAAAATCGATCCATATCCCGTTCAAACATTTCGACATAGGCCAGAAGGTGGTGTCCGAACGTTACCGGCTGAGCTGTCTGAAGATGGGTAAAACCGGGCATAATGGTATCGGCATGTTCATCAGCAAGTGAAACCAGAACTGTTTGCAGGGTGTGAATACGAGCAATCAGATCATCAGTTCTTCTGCGTAGGTAAAGGCGGGTGTCGGTGGCAACCTGATCATTACGGGAGCGGGCAGTGTGCAGCTTCTTGCCAGCATCACCAATGCGATCGGTCAATCGCTTCTCGATGTTCATATGCACATCTTCAAGCTCGATCAGGAATTCAAATTCACCACGTTCGATCTCAGCTTCAATCTCATTCAACCCCTTAAGAATGGCTGCCAGCTCATCATTTGTTAGAATAGATTGAGCATTCAACATGGTGGCATGAGCACGGGAGCCGGCAATGTCTTCCGCATACATGCGAGCATCTACATCGGTGGATGCATTAAAGGCTTCTACAAAGCTGTCGGTTGGGGCATCAAAGCGCCCTCCCCAGGGTTTATCAGACATGTCAGAACTCCTGCCTCATCTAAGAGAGGCGCAACTATAACGGCACTATAATGATAATGGGAGGCTTCAGAAACAGGCGTTGCAATAGTCCCAAACGATTGGGGGGGTGATGTTTGCTTAAAAATCCTATATTCTGCGCCACCTTTGCGCATAAGGGGTGCTTACTAAGCTCGGAAATGCGCCAGTTTATTTGAGGAGAATTCATCATGGCCTTGAACGTCTATTATGACAAAGATGCCGATCTTTCGATCATCAAGAGTAAAAAAGTAGCAATTATTGGTTACGGTTCGCAGGGGCATGCTCACGCAACTAACCTGAATGATTCAGGTGTAGACGTTACTGTCGGTCTGCGTGCAGGCTCTTCTTCAATTGCCAAGGCCGAAGCTCATGGGCTGAAGGTAAGTGGTGTTGCTGAAGCTGTTGCCGCTGCTGATCTGGTGATGGTTCTGACACCGGATGAGTTCCAGTCAGTTCTATACAAGGAAGAGCTTGAACCAAACCTGAAGCAGGGCGCAACGCTTGCTTTCGCTCACGGTTTTGCGATTCATTACAATCAGGTAACACCTCGTGCCGATCTGAACGTTGTCATGATTGCACCAAAAGCGCCGGGTCATACGGTTCGTTCTGAATTTGTAAAAGGCGGCGGTATTCCTGATCTGATCGCGATCCATCAGGATGCGACCGGTGATGCAAAAGCTGTTTGCCTATCTTACGCATCTGCAATCGGTGGCGGTCGTACCGGTATCATCGAAACTACTTTCAAAGATGAGACAGAAACCGACCTGTTCGGTGAGCAGGCTGTACTTTGTGGTGGCGCAGTTGAGCTGGTGAAGGCTGGCTTCGAAACCCTGACTGAAGCGGGTTACGCTCCAGAGATGGCATACTTCGAATGCCTGCATGAGCTGAAACTTATCGTAGACCTGATGTATGAAGGCGGTATCGCCAACATGAACTACTCCATCTCCAACAATGCGGAGTATGGCGAGTATGTGACAGGCCCTCAGGTGATCAACGAAGAGTCTCGCGAAGCGATGCGTGAGTGTCTCTACAACATCCAGACCGGTGAATATGCGAAGCAGTTTATTCTGGAAGGTCAGACCAACTATGCATCGATGACTGCAGCGCGTCGTAATAACGCAGCTCACCCGATCGAAGTAACTGGTGAAAAGCTTCGTGCGATGATGCCCTGGATCAACAAGATTGTAGATAAATCAAAGAACTAAGAGCGAATGCTCTGACTTTTTAAAAAGGCGGCCTGCGGGCCGCCTTTTTTATTGTCTGGCCGTAATCAGGATGAATGACTGTTTTCAGCATTCAATTCAACCGGTCGATACAACAATTTAAAGGAATTTGTTACTGATTCGGCTGCTTGAAACGCTCCTGCTGTTGTTGATCAATAGCGTTTAATTGTTGCTGGGTCTTTTGACCCTGCTTAATCAGATTGCTACCAGTAATTTCGCGAGCGGTTTCATCGCCGGTTTTTTTAGCATCTTCACACCCTGTTATCAGAAAGAGTACAGTAAAAAGAAAAATTAGTAATTTCATGTGAAACTCCGTTGTGAGGCATGAGAGATGATCTGCCACTGTTCTAATGAGAGATTACCTGCCTTGCCGAATCCGCCGACCCAGTGAATGTGAGAGAGTTTCACCTCAAAGAGCTGAAAGTCAGCAAAAGAGAAGAGCGATTCGGCATCGGGAATAACCTTCAGATAGGTATCCCTGGATGCTGCAAGTTGTTTATCTGAAACGGGGAGCGCGTTACCTTGAAGACTCAGGCGCGGTAGGGCCAGCGGAGTATTCCCCTCTGTCTCCGGTGTGCAGATCATAAGGCCGATAGAAGAGTCTGTTTCGATGTTGCCAGTGTGTTTAGCTAGTCTGGAGAGATGAAGTAGAATATTGCCATGGTGAATAGCATAGGGAGCCATGGATGTTTCAGGCCCATTTTTGCCTGTTGTTGCAAGGAATCCGATACGGCATTGACGCAGCAGTACGGTGATATCGGACTCATATGCATCACTCATTATATTTTATACTGGCGCTGCAGGTCGCGTTTGATGTCTTTTTCCTTTTTATCCTGACGCTTGTCATAGAATTTTTTACCACGTCCAAGGCCGATCTCCAGCTTGGCGTAACCCCGTTCATTAAAGTAGAGCTTCAAGGGAACAAGGGTAAGCCCCTTCTCCTTGAGTTTACCAAGCAGACGCAGAAGCTCTTTTTTGTGCAGAAGAAGTTCTCTTGATCGGGCTGGTTCTTTCGGGTTGTTCATCGCCGCCGGTTTGTAAGGGCTGATATGGCAGCCGATCAAAATCATTTTTTCATTGCGGATGATGCAGTGAGCCTCGGCCAGATTGGCCTGCCCTGCGCGGATCGACTTAACCTCAGGCCCGGTCAGGATCATGCCTGCTTCATAGGTCTCAAGAATATGATATTCATGCCGTGCCCGGCGATTAATAATGGCCATGGGCAGATGCTATGGATTTCATAGTGATTAGCCACATGGATGTAACAATTTCTGTTCATTTCTTTGTATGTCCAAAGAAACGAACCAAAGAAAAGGCACCCCGGCATCTATCTGCCCTGTCGGGTTTCCTCAGACTGTACATGAAAAATGGGCGCGACGTAGCTGCTTCATCCCATTTTTTATATTTGCTTCGGCAACTGCTCCATGCGTTGCTCTACCTTCTGCATCCATGCAGTCGTCGGCAGTCAGTTGAACGGGGAGGAAGAAGTTTTTCCACCCGTGGAGGGGTGGCGGCTGAACACCGTGAAACCGTAAGCGAAGGCGGATATGCCCGCCGAAGTGGTAGAAGCAATAAGCATGGATGCTTATTGCGTATGAATAGAACCAAAAAGGCGACCCGAAGGTCGCCTTTTAAATCAGAAGAACTTAAGACTTACTTAAGGCCTTTAAGGAATGCGATAACTTTATCAGCTTTCGCGCCTTTCAGCTTCTGTGGTGGCATTTTGGTCTTGCCGCCAGCAGCTTTCGCTACGCCTTTAGAGTTTTCCAGCCATGCTTTAAGCGCATCTTCAGTCCATACGCCGCCAGCAGCGTTCTGAGCTTTCAGGTATGAACCATACTTGAAGCCAGCAACAGCACCCTGTTTTGCACCAACGATGCCGAACAGATTAGGGCCAGTTTTCTTTTTGCCACCCTGATCAAAGGTGTGACATGCTTTACACTTGCCTTCCGGGCCAGCGATAGCTTCAGTAGCAGCAAAGCCGCTTACCATAAATGCAGCTGCCGCTGCGATCATCAAAGTCTTTTTCATGAAAAAACTCCTCCTCTAGTGAATTGGAGGCGACTTGCTACATGAAGTCGTCCTATGGTGCAATAATAAGTATTAAAGGATTTTAATCATAGTGGAAACATCGCCACCAAGGGGGGGAATTCCCCCTCTACACTCGTAAAAGGTGCTTCTATCGCTGCGCAAGAGCGCCCCGGAGTATCTTCATGTGCGGAAGTGATATTTTATGATGCAGTAACCTTTAGGGTTTCTCCATCGGTATCGACGTTGATATGGCTTCCTGCTGAGGTCTCACCCGCAATGATAAGCTTGGCTACAGGGGTCTCCACCTCCTGCTGAATAAAACGTTTGAGTGGTCTTGCGCCAAACACAGGGTCATAACCTTCACGGGCAAGAAGTGTCTTGGCAGTATCACTGATCTGTAGATCAATCTGTTGATCGGCCAATCGCCCTTTTAGATACTCAAGAAAGAGTTCCACGATCTTGCTGATCTCATCCAGAGATAGCGGCTTGAAGAGTACGGTGTCATCCACCCGATTAAGAAACTCGGGCCTGAATTGAGTTCGCAGCTCATGGTTAATCAGGTCCCTTGCCGTTTCAGTGATCTCACCCTGATCATTGATTCCATCCAAAAGGTGTGGGCTGCCGATGTTGCTGGTCATGATAACAATCGTATTCTGGAAACTGACTGTACGTCCATGGCTATCGGTGAGACGCCCATCATCGAGTAGTTGCAACAGCACGTTGAACACATCTGGATGTGCCTTCTCAATCTCATCAAAAAGAAGCACACAATAGGGTTTACGGCGTACGGCCTCAGTTAATTGACCACCCTCTTCAAAACCAATGTAACCCGGAGGAGCGCCGAGCAGGCGGGAGACAGCATGCTTCTCCATGTATTCGCTCATATCAATGCGAATCATATTCTCTTCCGAATCAAACAGATTAATTGCCAATGTTTTGGCAAGCTCGGTTTTACCCACACCGGTAGGCCCCAGAAAGATAAAAGAACCAATCGGACGTTTAGGGTCTTTAATACCTGCACGGGCACGAAGTACGGAATCTGCGACGCTATCCACAGCCTCATCCTGCCCGACCACGCGTTCGTGCAGCGCATCGGCAAGGCGTAGCAGTTTTTCCCGTTCACCCTCCATCAGGCGCATTACTGGAATTCCGGTCCAGCGGGCAACCACCTGAGCGATCTCCTCTTCCGTCACCTCTTCCTGCAGCAGAGAGGCATCATCTTTTTCAGATGCGGTTGCTTCAAGCTCAGCCAGCTCTTTCTCCAGAGCTGGCAGGATGCCATGCCTTAGCTCAGCCACCTTGTTTAGATCATAGGCGCGTTCCGCAGTCTCAATCTCCAGACGCGTCTGTTCGATTTTTTCACGCAGGGTCTGCAGTGTGCCAATAGACGCCTTCTCCATATCCCACTGTGCTTTCATACTGTCACGACTGTTTTTCAGATCGGCAAGCTCGCTACGCAGTGTTTCCAGTCGCTCTCGACTGGCAGCATCTTTCTCTTTTTTCAGGGCGGTCTCTTCAATCTCAAGACGCATGGCTTTTCGGGTGATTTCATCCAGTTCAGCCGGCATGGAATCAATTTCGGTACGGATGGATGCACAAGCCTCATCGACCAGATCAATGGCCTTGTCAGGAAGAAAACGATCCGAGATGTATCGATCCGAGAGTGTGGCTGCTGCGACAATAGCAGCGTCCTGAATACGTACGCCGTGATGAACTTCAAAGCGTTCTCTCAACCCGCGCAGAATGGAGATGGTATCCTCCACATCAGGAGCATCGACAACGATAGGCTGAAAACGGCGCTCAAGTGCAGCATCTTTTTCAATATGTTGGCGATACTCATCCAGAGTGGTTGCACCAATACAGTGCAGTTCGCCGCGGGCCAACATCGGCTTGAGCATGTTGCCGGCATCGGATGAGCCCTCGGTCCTACCTGCTCCAACAATGGTGTGCAGCTCATCAATAAAGAGAATGATCTGCCCATTGGACTCCTTGATCTCTTTCAACACCGCTTTCAGGCGTTCTTCAAATTCACCGCGATATTTTGCACCGGCCATCAATGATGTCATGTCGAGTGAGAATACCGTGCGTTGCTTTAGCCCTTCCGGCACATCACCATTCAATATGCGTTGTGCCAACCCCTCTGCAATAGCGGTTTTACCGACACCGGGTTCACCGATTAGCACGGGATTATTTTTGGTTTTTCTGGAGAGAATTCTGATGACACTTCGAATCTCCATATCGCGGCCAATAACAGGGTCAAGCTTACCTGTACGAGCAAGTTCAACGAGATCAGTGCCGTATTTTTCCAGTGCCTCATAAGCACTCTCGGGCGAATCGTTGGTGACGCGCTGATGCCCACGCACAGATTCAAGAGCTTCCAGAAACTTTTTACGGCTAATACCTGCTCTCTTAAGTGCCTTACCACTGGCGGTGGCAGGCCCCTCGTCAATCAGCGCCAATATCAGGTGCTCTACCGAGATATATTCATCTTTCATTGAGGTCGCTTCATCACCAGCCTTAACAATAAGCTGATTCAGCCGCTGGGTGACATAGACTTTGCCCGGTTCACTAACCCCACCACTGATGGTTGGCATTTTGGATAGTGCTTGCTGGATATCGGCAGCAAGCGATTCAACGGAGCCGCCGGCACGTTCAATCAGGCGCGGGGCAAGGCCACCATCCTGAGCCAGAAGCTCAGCAAGCAGGTGTTCGCCATCAACCTCCTGATGAGAGAGTCGTACGGCAAGTGCCTGAGCTGATTGCAGTGCTTCGCGAACTTTTTGTGTTGTTTTATTCAGATCCATTGGTGCCTCATCATAACAGTGTGTTATTCACTATATGGGGCTAAAAGGCACGGTTTTCAAGGTTAGGGCTGCTCGACCACGATCACAGAGACCTTAGCGGAGCCTGCCGGGTTGGAATTGGCCATCTCAACAATCAGATCAAATTTACCCTCGCTATTGGGAAAATGGAGATGGAATTCATGATCGCTGATACTGTAACTGCGGTGGCGTTTGATCTCTTTTTCTACATCTTCTTCTGCCCGAATGATTCGGAAGGTCAGGGGGCCGATAGAGTCTGATACCAGTGTTACCTCATAGCTTCCCTGACGATTAGGAAGATTAAAAAACTCGCGCATATTCTGGAATGCCGGAATAGTCACATCCCGGAAATAGAGATATTCCTGCTCTTCTGCCGCATGAAGTGGAGCGGATAGTGTTAGCAGCAGGCATACCAGAGCCCTGATCATGAATCCTCCTGAGTATCTACTTCATACTTATCACACAGATAGCGCATTTTGTCTTTTGCGCGATCAGCAAAGCCAAGCCAGCGACCGGCTCTGGCCTTGATATTTCCATTCCGCTCAAGTGCGGTAAGAAGCATCTGCTTTTCAAATTCAGCGACAGCATGTTCGCCTTTGATGCCGGAGTCAGGTAGTTGCTGGAACCACTGTTCCAGAAGATCTTCGGACTCATGTGCGATATGGGGGCCGGCAAGGGAGGGGAGGCTTTCAATGGTATTGGATAGCGAGAGAACTATAGCTCGTTCAATGACGTTCTCCAGTTCACGCACATTACCCGGCCAGCTATAGCGCTGCATCTGCTCGATCACCTGAGCTGAGAAGCCCTCGACCTGTTTGCCGCACGCTAACCCTTTCTTAATCAGAATCTGTTCAGCCAGAAGCTCCAGATCTTCCATGTGTTCATGCAGAGGGGGAGCCTCAATCTCTACCACATGAATGCGGTAGTAGAGATCATCACGGAATTCGCCTGTGGAGACCAGATGCTCCAGATCAGCTTTGGTAGAGCAGAGCAGTCGAACATCAGAGCAGATCACGGATTCGCCACCCAGTCGTGAGAACTCACCACTCTCCAGAACACGCAGCAGTTTCGCCTGAACAGAGAGCGGCATCCCTGCGATCTCATCCAACAGCAGGGTTCCACCACTGGCGCGCTCAAACCAGCCAAGTTTTCGTTTGCTGGCACCGGCAAAAGCACCCTTCTCATGGCCAAAGAGTTCTGACTCCAGGTGTTCGGCACTCATCGCAGCGCAGTTGATGGCAATGAAGGCCTCATCGGCTCGCGGACTTTCGGCATGCAGGCGGCGGGCTATCAGCTCTTTTCCTGTTCCGGTTTCCCCCTTGATCAATACAGTGGAGGGTGTGGGAGCAACCTGGGCAATCAACTCTTTCAACGCTTGCATGGAGGCAGACTCTCCAAGTAGCTCGGAGCCCATGCGGGTATCCAGTGCGCGTTGAAGCTCCTGCTCCCGTAGCTGCTGCCAACGTGACTCCATGGCCCGGTTGATGGTGTCCTGCACCTCATCGGGATCAAATGGCTTACCAAAGAAATCGAGCGCACCATCTTTGCGGGCACGCACTGCAAGCGCATGTTCATCATGTCCGGTAATTACTACGACCGGTGTATCGGGGCTCTCTTTTTTCAGTTTAACCAGATAGGCCATGCCGATTTCAGGATTGTCCGGTTCAGGGGGAAGCGCCAGATCGAGTACAACCAGATCAACCCGGTTGGCAGCCAAAGCCTCATCGGCTTTATCAAGATCGCCTGCTTCAAGCACCTGATACTGATCTTTAAGCAGCAGTTTCAGGTTAAGGCGGTTGATTTCATTATCATCAACAACAAGTACGGTACGCTGCATCTTCATGAACAATCTCCCATATCTCTATTTCTCTTGATTCTGCCATAATGGCAGTCGCACAAAAAAGGTGGAACCTTTCCCCTTTCCTTCACTTTCAGCAGTAATGGTTCCGCCATGTGCTTCGATAATACGTTTGCTGAGGTATAGTCCGATTCCCAGACCGCTCTCCTTGCTGGTGGCAAAGAGGCGGAAAAGCCGCTGTTTCATAAAGGCTTTGGAGATACCGTGGCCGGAGTCCCGTACCCGAATTTCTATCATTGCATTTACAAGTTCCGTTTCGACAAAAATATCACCCTGCTTCTGCATCGCCTGTACGCCATTATCAAACAGATTTTCAAATACGCCCTGAAGCATGGCATTATCCGCAGCAGCTGCAGGAAGATCAGGAAGCGTCTCATGCACAAGCACCCTCTCTGGCCAGAGGCGATCTGCAATACTCTTTTTGAGTAACCCCGAAACATCACAGGGCACCAGTGTTGGGTGAATCGGTGCCTGCGGATCAGCCATACGCTGCATCAGTGTCTGCATGCGGCCCACCACTTTTCGAATGGCTCCAACGAGGCGGGATGTATCTTCAGCATCGAGTTTTCCAGAGCCGATATGGTGAGCAAGGAACGAGAGATCATGCAGCCGATTTTTCAGATCATGGGAGTGAAGCTGTCCACTCATGCGAGAGAGTGAATCAAGCCGGGCATCCTGAATCTGCATATGCGAGAGGCGGGCATGTTCAAGGCTCATGGCAGCAAAACGTGAAAGGCTGGTCAGACTTTTGATCTCCTCCTCATCAGTTTCCCAGCCATCGGTTCTTGGCCCAAGGTGAAGCCAGGCTGTTCCTTCACGGCGCTCAATGGGGAGCACCAGCACATAATCGTTTGACGCCGTGCCTCCCGGCATCGGTGCCGGACTGTCGACAGGGTGAACGAAAAGTTTGCCATCATCTTCGACACGCTCATCCAGGGCTGCGTGGGTGCGGTGGCAGATGTCACAGATTCGTTCTAATAGAGCAGCCTCAATATTTTCAACCGGAAGATCTGCCAGATCTCCTGCCCCAAGAGCCCGGATAGCAGCCAGTGTATCGAGATGGCGTTTGAAAAAGAGACGATCAATCATACGCTGCAGACTGTGTACCACAGGTGAGAAGAGGAGCACGGCAGTAAGCGCTGCCAGCACCATCGACCAGAGTGAAACGGCTCTTCCGGTAATGGTATAGATCAGTGATTCAGAGAGAATCAGAGCAATGAAAAAGAGCGCAAGCGCCGAAAAAGAGGCGATAAAGTAGGCAGCAGAGTGAAGCAGCCGCCTGAAATAGAATTTCAGACGACGGCGTAGACTAGGCGGGTTAACAGTCTGGATTAGTTAAGCCTTTAGCTCCAGCGGTTCGATCTCTGATTCGAACTGCTGCATGGCTGCCCTCAAAGTGCTGATTGAGGCTTCGGATAGTGGTGTGAGCGGCAGACGCAACTCATTCCCCATCCAGCCCATCAGTGAGCAGGCAGCCTTCACCGGAATCGGATTGGCCTCAACAAACATTGCATCACTTAAGTTTTGCAGAGCAAAGTGGGCACGACGAGCAATATCCATGTTTCCGCTGCGCATCGCTTCGGTCAGTTGACGCATGGTCTTTGGCGCCACATTGGCAACCACCGAGATCACACCTGCTCCACCCAGTGTCATGAACGGGAGTACGGTAGCATCATCGCCGGAGTAGAAATCCATCTTGTCGCCGCAAAGCATCACGGTGCGGGTCAATTGGGCCATGTCGGCCGTTGCATCTTTGATGCCGATGATATTCGGAATATCGGCAAGGCGCGCAACGGTCTCCGGCTGAATATTGGAATTCGTCCGGCCCGGTACGTTATAAATAATTTGTGGAAGGTGCACCGCATTAGCTACGGCACGGTAATGCTGGTAGATGCCCTCCTGAGATGGCTTGTTGTAATACGGCGAGATCAGAAGTGCCGCATCGGCTCCCAGCGCCTTGGCGGATTGGGTCAACTCAATGGATTCAGCGGTATTGTTACTGCCGGTGCCGGCAATCACAGGCACACGGCCATTCACATGCTTCACCGTGATTTCAATCAGGGCTTTGTGTTCGGCAAATGAGAGTGTGGCAGCTTCACCTGTGGTGCCTGCCGGGATAACAGCATCTACACCCGCCTCAATCTGGCGATCCAGATGGGCGCGAAATGCATCTTCATCAATTTGCCCATCTATAAATGGGGTGACCAGCGCGGTCATGGTGCCATGAAACATGTCAGCCTCCGTACAGGCGCTACTATAGCCGTTAATCAGGCAGGAAAAAGGGGAAACTCACCACCCCACATCAACCTGCTATGATATCCATAGGTGAACTGACTCTATATGAATGCCTGTTTCGATGCTGGCCAGGAGGTATGCAATGTTAAAAGTAACGTTAGTCGAAGAAGATGGCATCGCTATGCTTGAGCCGAATGGCGCACTGTCGCAGCACGATTTCGAATCAGCAGCGGCGATCATTGATCCGTTTATTGAGCAACACGGCTCGTTGAACGGGGTGATTATTCATAGCAGGGAGTTTCCGGGGTGGGATTCGTTTACAGCGATGATCACGCATATGAAGTTTGTGCGGGATCTTCACAAAAAGCTCGCGCGCGTGGCATTTGTAACAGATTCGCCGCTGGGTGATTTGGCCGAAAGTGTTGCCAGCCACTTTGTTCAGGCTGAGGTGAAGCACTTCAATTTTGGTGAGTTCAGACAGGCAAGGCTCTGGGTGCTTGGTTTGTGACAAAGCTTGTTCAATCACTAAAGGCTTGGGGAACACCCGATTTCAAAGCAACGCTTAAACGTGAACTTGGGCAGCTAGGCAATGCCGAACTGCCGCTACAGCAGGGGTTGAGCAGTGGCAGTGTCGCACTGGATGATAATGTCGAGGCGATGATTATTTCGGTGTCAGAAACAGACACCGTCATCCATGCCAAGGCAGGCATCTTCTACCAAAGCATCATTGCCGGATGTAGTTGCTCAGATGACCCGACGCCTACAGATGTTTGTAACGAGCATTGCGAAGTTCAATTAGAGATCGACAAATCAACGGCAGAAACAACGATTTCATTATTTTCGGCCTAGCCAACGATCGATGGCTTTTATTTTAAAACGCGTGTTCACGAATATGATAATTCAGCTATAGTTATCCTTTAAAAGGAAGAGGTAACAATATTTGAGCTATGAACATTTTGAGAGGTTCCATGTGTATCAGGCTTAGTATTCTCAGGAGTATTAAACTCTTTCCAATTTTTGTCCTATCTTTGTTTTTAGTACCATGGGTTACTACAGCAGATAGTGTGCAGGAACAAATCACTCTTGATAGTTTTTATCAACAGACTCAAAAACATCCGAATCAAACTGCGGTTTATGTTTTGGAGTATGGCGAAGAGTCACTATTAGCTCGTGCTTGGCTGGCCGACCACGCAAAGAAAAGTATTGAAGTTCAATATTTCATCTGGAGTAGCGACAATATTGGAATATTGGCAGCAGAGGCCCTTTTACGAGCTGCTGAACGTGGTATAAAAGTTCGCGTTATTGTTGATGACCTGCTCATTGATGCCCCTGATAAAACTCTCCTAGCTCTTGCCAAGCACCCCAACATCGAAATCAGTATATATAATCCCAAACACTCTGTTGGCACGCCCTTTCATACTCAGCTTATCAATATGATCACTGATTTTCGCGGCTTTAATCAACGCATGCATGACAAAGTTATGGTTGTTGATGGGGTTGTTGCCATTACCGGTGGGCGAAATATGGAGGATAAGTATTTCGATTATAGTCAGGAATATAACTATAGAGATAGGGATATTCTGCTACTGGGGGAAGCCGCTAAAGATATACAAAAAAGCTTTGTACGCTTTTGGGAATCTTCTATTACTGTTCCAACAGAAGAGCTCTATGATGGCTTAGGCATTATGCAAAAGCATGTCGAAATAGACGATCCAACTATTCAGAAGGTTTATCAGAAGCTCCACCTGTATGCACGCTCTCCTGAAAACTTTGAACCGGAAGTTCAACAGGCGATTCAGAATTTACCCAAGCAGTTCTCTGAGCTGAACAAGGCATTTCTCTGGTGTGATGTAAAAGTCATCAATGATATGCCCGGAAAAAATGACAATAAGTTTTCTCTTGGTGGCGGCAGTCGCACCGCTAGTGCTTTGGCAAAGATGATAAAAGAAGCTCATAAACAGGTAACGATCCAGTCGCCTTATCTTATTCTGACAAGTGAAGCTAAAGCCCTTTTCAAAGAGCTGATCAAACGTGGGGTTAAAATTCGAATCAATACCAACTCACTTGCTTCCAGTGATAATATGCAAGCCTTTAGTGGTTACCGAAATCAGCGAAACATGCTGAAAAAGATGGGCATCGCAGTTTATGAGTTTCGGCCAGATGCAGAAAGTCAGAAGAATCTAATGGCTCGCTATCAAAGAATTAAGGAACCTAAGTTTTCGTTGCATGCAAAAACAGTTGTAGTTGATTCGAGCAAGGTTTACATCGGTACTTTTAACCTCGATCCACGTTCAGTAAACTTGAATACTGAAACCGGTGTTATTATTGATAATGACGTTCTTGCCAAACAGATTGAAGCGGCAATAGATGAAGATATGCTCCCACAAAGTAGCTGGAATATTCTCAATGACAATCCAGATAGTCACACATCAATCATCAAGCGTGGAAAAACTCTATTTTGGCAGCTAATGCCCATGAAGCCCATTTTATGATATGAAAATAGCCCCGCACATAAAGTGCGAGGCCACCTGATTTCCCAAATAACAATTACTGAGTAATTACTAATTGTTCTTGTATAAGGTCATACTTATTAAGATATGCAGCGATCGTTGTATAGGTTGATGTTTTGATGCCATTCTTCTGGTCTGACGTTTTAACATCAGGCATAAAAATTGATCCGGCCAGGAGCTTGAAAGGTGAAATATGAACCTTCTGAGCCTCAAAATAGGCATTGGTATTGCCTTTGATCTTCTTCATATCATCTGTCTGGTAGATGGCTGCGTTAATCACATCCAGTGTATGTTCCGTACAATTCTGAAACTTACTGTTATAAGGATTTGCAATCACTGAATAGTCAGGGTTATGCAGATCACGATAGGTGTTTGAGCCGATCACCTGTAGCAGTCGTTGCTGCAGTTCAGGTGTTGGAATCACAACGCCTGCTTTCAACTCAAATACGCCAGCAAAAAAATCAACCGGATAATCAACAACCAGATCACTAACATCCGGTTCTTTTTCACGCTGGTAGAGGTTATACATAGCATAACCTGGCACCTCACGGCCATCTGCAGTTTTGATCATGGAATAAACACCAATCGCCGTATGAGTATAGTGAATTCCTTCCGGCAATTCATTAGCAGGCCGCCCTACACGGGAGAGAATAAATACCCTCGCCCCTTTGGAGGCCAATGTTTTTTCAACTTTTTTGGCAAAAGAGACGATCTCTTCAGCTTTGAATTGAGGTTCAGCATTGGCCATACTTCCCGCTTCAGCAGTAGTCATCATGCCGAGCATCATCATTGCAACTGTCATTGTATGAATGAATTTCGTTTTCATATCTATTCTCCTTTTATGTGTACTTATGAATTACCGAATCGCACGGTCAGGGGACGGGCCAACGGTGAGAACCTCATCTGATATTTCTAGTGGTTCGCCAATAGGTTTATTGGCTACTTTAATTAAGCCTTTACCCATTTCTGCACTCACTGCGCCAACCGCTCCCACTGCTATGAACGGCACAGCTACGGCAGCTGAAGTCAATTTTGCAGAGCCGATAGCACCATGCCCTACAGCCAACGCTGAGTGGCCCACTGCCTGCCCTGAATGTTGGCTACTCCCCTGAGCCATGGCCTGCTGACCAAAGAACATTGAAATTACCATTGCACTTATAATTACCATTTTCTTTTTCATAACGATCTCCTTTATGTTGTTTTGCAGTCGGTTGTTTTTTTCCGGCTGATGGGAAGAACTTTGGGCAGAGGAGCATAAATAAGGAACTAACTAGCTTGATGTGGAACTATCCTTTACCACAAGTATAATATTCTTATACTTTATGTTTTGGAGAGGTAGGCATGAACAATACAGCGGCGGCTATAGGCACTTTGAAACGTGCACTCAAACTCAATGGACTTACTTATAGCGATGCGGCAAAGCATCTGAACCTGAGTGAAGCCAGCGTGAAAAAGATGCTTTCTACACACAACATTACTCTTAAGCGCATTAATGCTTTGTGTGACATGATGCATCTCGATTTTATTGATCTGGTTCGCATGTTTGATGAAAGCCGTGCGAGGATTTCACACTTGAAACCGGAGCAGGAGAAGGAGTTAGTACGTGATAGCAAGCTGCTTCTTGTTGCGCTCTGTGCTCGCAATCATTGGCACTTTGATGAAATTATTGATCAGTTTGAGATCAGTAAGTCTGAGTGCTATCGCTACATATCAAAACTCGAAGAGCTTCAACTTCTTGAGCTTCACCCCGGCAACCGTATCAGACTACTCGTTGCCGAGAATTTTCGCTGGCTTCCGAATGGACCTCTTGAACGGGCATTTAAAAATAAACTTATGAATGAGTTTCTAAATTCTGAATTTGATCAAAATGGAGAGCTGCGCCTTTATCTTCACGGCCCGCTTACAGCAGGTGCAAAAGAGACGTTACAAAAGCGATTGACCACGTTAGCTCATGAGTTTGCCGAATTACTTAAAGAGAGCGCTACACGTCCCATATCCGAGCGTGAAAATGTTGGTCTTCTGCTTGGTATGCGTGATTGGGAGCCTCTATTTTTCTCTATGCACAGAAGAAAATAAATGCTTTCAGTGTTAAGCATTCACCATGCGGCGAGAAGAAGGAACATCGACTTTCTCTTCAGCACGAAGGCCAAGTTTTTCGAAGAGGGCTTGATCGGCATCGGCTTCCTGATTCTCGGCAGTGAGTAGTTTTTCACCGTAGAAGATCGAGTTGGCACCAGCTAAAAAGCAGAGGGACTGCATCTCATCACTCATCGCTTCGCGACCTGCTGAGAGGCGCACATGGCTACCCGGCATGGTGATGCGGGAGACAGCGATGGTGCGGATGAATTCGAATTTATCCAAATCGTCCAGCGCCTCCATCGGGGTGCCTTCGATCTTGATCAGCATGTTGATCGGTACCGATTCCGGGTGCGGATTCATGTGGGCGAGCTGGGCTACGAGGCCTGCACGATGGCGGCGGCTTTCACCCATGCCGACAATGCCACCACAGCAGATGCTCATGCCTTTGGCTCGCACATGTTTCAGGGTATCCAGACGCTCCTCATAGGTGCGGGTGGAGATAATCTCTTTGTAGTATTCCGGGTCGGTGTCGAGATTATGGTTGTAGTAATCAAGCCCTGCCTCTTTCAACTTTGCTGCCTGCTCTTCATTGAGCATACCGAGGGTGGCACAGGTCTCCATGCCCATGTCACGCACTTCGCTGACCATGTCACAGACGATTTCAAAGGCACGCCCTTTCGGCTCACGCCATGCTGCCCCCATACAGAAGCGGGTTGCACCTTTCTCTTTGGCGGCGCGGGCATTGGCGATGACCTCTTCTTTGGCCATCAGCAGCTCTTTCTCCAGGCCGGTGTCGTAGCGGGAGCTCTGTGGGCAATATTTACAATCTTCCGGGCAGCCGCCGGTCTTGATGGATAGCAGGGTTGAGAGCTGAATCTCATTGGCATCAAAGTGAGCCCGGTGTGCCTGCTGGGCACGAAACATCAGGTCGTTAAATGGTAGCTCAAATAGCTCCGCGATCTCATCAACACTCCAGTCATAACGCATGCTTCTCTACTCCGCCGTAAACTTATTCGGCAGGCATGGTAAACGGATAGTCGTGATCAGGCAAAAAAGAGCTGTTTAGTCACTGTTTGGCTGGTACTTCATTCGGCTCAGGTGCTTGCGAATCATCAAAACGCTGTTCAACCCCATGGAGAGCGAATCCATACCCATATTTAGAAACTTCTGTGTCCAGTCAGGGTCTGCCGCCAGTTCGCCACAGACAGATATCGGGATACTGGCCTGCTTGGCAGCCTTCACCGATAGGTTGATGAACTGATAGATGGCTGGGTGATTAGGCTGATAGATTGTGCCGACATCCTCATCACCACGGTCAGCTGCCAGCGTATACTGGATCAAATCATTGGTGCCGATAGAGAAGAAGTCAGACACTTTTGCCAGATCATCGGCAATCATCACCGCAGCAGGCACTTCAATCATGGCACCGACAGGAATATGGTTGGTAACACCCAGATCAAGTTTACAAGCTTCAACCAGATCCCGAATCTGCTCCATCTCTTCAACAGAGGTGACCATCGGCACAAGAATATTCAGAGGGCCATCTTCAGCGGCCTTGATCAGGGCCATAAGTTGATGTTTTAACAGTTCCGGAAGATGTAGAAGAAGGCGAACACCACGCAAGCCCATAGCGGGATTGGCACCACCATATTTATAGCCAGAGAGCTGTTTGAACAGGGCTGGTTTATCACCACCAATATCGAGTAGGCGGAAGGTGACCGGCGCCCCTTTCATGGATCGAATCACATGCGAGTAGTGCTGATGCTGCGTGCTATGGCTCGGCATCTCCCGGCTTTGCAGAAATGCAAATTCGGTTCTGAACAGACCGATTCCCTCAGCGCCTACACGGTGGGTTTGCGGCAGCTCCTCCTTAAATTCAAGGTTGGCCATGATCGGAAGATTTTTGCCATCGCTGCTTACAGAGGACTTGTTTGCGAAGTGTTCAAGGTCAGCTCGAATTACTTCAAGAGCGGCTATGAAGCTCTGGTACTGCTCCAGATCCTGCTCGGTAGGGTTAAGAATCCACTTATCAAGCTTGGCATCAAGAATGATGGCATCGCCATCTTCAGCCCTGTTCAGAATCTCATCGGAACCGATCAGTGCAGGCAGACCGATACCGCGTGCAATAATAATGGAGTGGGCATTCATGCCACCCTGTTCGGCAATCACACCGGCAATACCAAGGCGCCACAGTGTCACAATATCCTGAGGTGTGAACTCCTGAGCAAGAAGCACCTGAGGCCTTGCACTGCTGGGAAGCTCAAGCTTTATCGATTGTCCCATTAACTGGCGTAGTATTCGCATGCCTGCCTGTTCAACATCACTCTTTTTCTCACGAAGATATGGATCTTCAATCTCATCAAAGACGATTCCGATCGCATCAAGTTGCTGGCGAATCGCCCATTCGGCATTGATCTGTTTCTCTCTGATAAGCTCGTGTGATTTCTGAATCAGTTCCGGATCAAGAAGCATCATGCGGTGCGCTTTCAGGATCAGCAGAGGCTCCTGACTTTTGATGCCAATCAGGTGCTCCTGCTCTTCATCCAGCTCTTTCAGCGCCTCGTGAAGGGCTCTATCCAGCCGCTGCAGTTCAAACGGAATCTCGGAATGCTCAATGGTTCGCTCAGGAATTGGATGACGCCCTGCAGCCAGCTTTTGGATATGGCCGATAACAATGCCATCACTGCTTGCGACAGCACTGCCACGAATCGTGGGGCGATCCGATTCAACCATGTTTATTCATCCTCACCAAAACGTTCGTTGATTAGCTGCTCAATGGCATCAAGCGCCTCTTCGGCATCGCTGCCCTCCGCCCCGAGAATCAGGTCTGTGCCTTTGCCAGCTGCCAGCATCATGATGCCCATGATACTTTTTGCATTTACCTCAATTTCATCCTTTGCCAGCGTGATTTCACTGGTGTAGCGAGCCGCAGTTGAGACCAGCCGAGCCGATGCTCGAGCGTGAAGCCCGAGTTTGTTCTGAATGTGAATTCGACGATCAGGCATTGGAATGATCTCCTTTTGCCGGTCTGCAACCACAATCGTCATGCTTGACCATGTAGTCGGAAGCGAGACAGATATATTGCTGCCCGGATGTGACGACCTCTTTGGCCAACTCATGTAGAGAGGAGGGCTGTTGCCTGAGTGAGAGTGCCTTGATCAGTGATGGCAGGTTAAAGCCGGAGAGCACTTCAACATTGCTCTTTTCAACAGCACTGAGTGCTACATTACATGGTGTGCCACCAAACATATCGGCAAAAACGAGTACGCCATCACCGGTATCTGTCTGGCGCAGAATCTTTAGCAGCTGATCATGAAGCTGGTCGGGTTGATCAGAGTTTTCAACATTCAATGCCATGATCAGAGACTGTTTACCCAGCACATGTTCTGCTGCTGCCAGCATTTCACTGGCGATGCGGGTGTGAGCGATGAGCACAATGCCTATCATCTGCTACGCCTGTAAAACGGGCTAATCCTCTTTTGCATGATCAAGGGGCAGTCCGATCCAGCTCTCGATGTGCTAAAATCGGTGTGGCGATCTCCCGCTCGCGTAACCAGCTTGCCACTCTCTCAGCCATATAGACGGAGCGGTGTTTACCGCCGCTGCATCCCAGAGCCAGTGTAAAGTAGCGTTTTCTCTCCTGCATTAGTCTGGGCCAGATAAAACTAAGCCAGTTGCAGAGCTTCTCTTCTGCCTCTTTCACATCATCCAATCCCGCCAGAAAGGATTGAACCGGGGCGTCACGACCAGTGAGCGGGGCAAGTTCGGGTTGATAGTGCGGGTTGGGAAGAAAACGCATGTCGATCACCATATCTGCTGCAGGCGGCAAACCTCGCTGATAGCTGAAAGAGATAATGGAGCAGACCATGTCATGCGGCAAGTGCTCGTTTTCACACTGGTTTTTCCAGAATGACTCAACCAGCTCCGACAGTTCGTACGGATTGAGGTTGCTACTATTGAGAACCAGACTGGCATGATCACGTAGTTTTTTCAGCGCATCGCGTTCGCCATCAATGGTTTTGGAGAGCTCTTCATCAGAGCTGAATGGATGTTTACGCCTCAGAGTTGAGAAGCGACGCAAGAGCACCTCATCACTGGCATCAATAAATAGCAGCTGCCACTCATTTTCACTGCGTGCCTTTTCAAGCGCGTGATTTAGCTCTTCAGGGCTGCCGCTACTTCGGATGTCGACACAGACGGCAGCATTCTGATGTTTGTTGCCCACCTGTTCGGCCCAACTGGAGAGCATCTCTACGGGCAGATTATCAGTGCAGAAGAAGTCGAGATCTTCCAGCGCATGTAGCGCCGTACTTTTTCCAGCACCTGACAGGCCTGTAATCATCAGCAGCATGGCAATGCTCCGTTCACTTGCCACTTCCCTGGCGGATTCTCTCTTCCAGTGCTTCGGTGAATGCTTTGTTACTATCAAGGCCGCGCTGCTTCAGAAGCTGGTTGCGTGTTGCCACCTCAATGATGACAGCCAGAGAGCGGCCAGGACGAATGGGGATCCGGATTTTAGGCAGTATCACCTCATTGATGGTTGTGGTGCTGTTCTCTCCCAGAATGCGATCTTCCTCAGAGAGCTTCTCCCAAGGGATCACCTCAATGACAAGGCGCAGACGCTTGGTATCAGTGATGGCAGCTGCACCGTAGAGATCACGGATGTTGAGGATGCCCAGGCCTCGAATCTCCATATGGTATTTCAGCGATTCCGGGCTATGTCCAACCAGAACCTCTGGCCCCTGTCGGATCAACTCAACCATGTCATCCGAGATCAGGCGATGACCACGCTCAATCAACTCCAGTGCGATTTCACTTTTGCCGATTCCACTGGCACCGGTCAGCAGCACGCCAACACCAAAAATGTCGAGATAGACGCCGTGCTGAAAGATGCTTGGAGCCAGCTGTTTGGAGAGAAACAGCATCATATCGGTCATAAATACCGATGATTTCAATGGTGTAGTCATTAGTGGTGTATCGGTTCGTTTTGCCGCTTCAAGGATAATGTCGGGGGGTGTCTGACCACCAGTGATTACAAGTCCGGCAAGGCGGAGATCAAACACGGCATCGACAGCCGCTTTACGCTCAGCTTCCGAGCGTGTTTCAAGGTAGTGAAGTTCAGTGAGTCCCACTACCTGCAGGCGATAGTCACTCAGGTTCTCAAGAAATCCGGCAAAAGCGAGAGAAGGTTTCTGCATACGTGGGTGATCAATATAGCGGTAGAGCCCCTCTCTGCCGGCAATTAACTCCATCTTCATTGCTCCGCCCTGCTTTTTGAGCAGTTCACCTATGGTGATGCGGGGCTGAGGGCTCATCTTATTGCAGCTTCTCTTCGCAAAATAGTTCGGATATGGCTTTGGAGGAGTCAGCATTCATGATGGCCTCCCTGAAGGTGGCCTGTTGCAGAAGTCTGGCCAGCTTGGCCAGCAGGTCCAGATGGGTTCGATCTTCGCCATCCGGGACAAGCAGCAGGATCACAATATGAACCGGCTCCCCATCAATAGCGTCGAAATCAATGCCATTCTGATGACGTGCCAGTGCAATAACCGGGTGAGAGAGGTCCGGCATGCGGCCGTGTGGAATGGCCACACCATGGCCGATGCCGGTACTACCCAGATGCTCTCTTGCCATGACCACTTCAAGCACCTGATCCGGATCCATTGTCGAGAGAGAGTTTGCCAGCTCGGTCAGCAGCGCACGTTTACCGCCTGCTGTTGAGCTGGGCATGACCCTGTCCGGTTGTATCAGTGATGTTGTGTTCATGGCAAAGATGAGCGCTTTCTACTGAATTTCCGGTTCAATCCAGCTCAGGGTGCCGTTTGCACGACGATAGAGAGCATTCAGAGAGTCGGTATCCTGATTGGTGAAAAAGATGACGTTTTGATTCTCATCTAGCTCCAGTTGCATGACCGCCTCGTCAACACTCATCGGCTGCGCCTGGATATGCTCATGGTTGAGCGTTTCAGGCTGGAAATCTTCAGTCAGCTCTTCCCGATCCTGAGCGATATCAAGTACACGGTGAGAGACTTTGATCTCACGACCCTTGCGCTGTCCGTTCTGCCCCTGATGTCTCTGAAGCTTTGAGCGATAGCGTTTAAGCTGTCTGTTCAGTTTGTCCACTACTCCATCGATTGAGGCGTACATATCTTCTGTCTCATGACCTGCGTGAATATTGATTCCACTCGCCTGCATGTTGACTTCGCAGCGTTGACGGAATTTTTCCACGGACAACACCACGTGTACATCGACCACATGATCGAATGAGTGTTTCAGGTGCTGTAGCTTGTCATTAACATAGTCTTTGAGTGGATCGGTTAGATCTACATGACGCCCGGTAATGGATACTTGCATAATTTACCTCCGCAATTTTCAACTTCTGGAGAACGCTTCCTTGCGACTCCACCTGAAAGAGCTTCCTCTTTCAGATTATGATCACATCGTGATCAATCTCTTTGGCAACAGGAGATCACCCCTGTTATGCCGATGCTCCGGCTTCCCCTCTCTGGGCAATACGTGCCTTGCCGTTTCGTCTTCGCTGGCTGCTTGGCGGCAGTCCAACCTGTTCGCGATACTTGGCAACAGTACGCCGGGCAATTTCAATGCCTTCAGCCTGTAGCCTGTCTGCAATCGCCTGATCCGAAATCGGCTTTCCAATCGGTTCAGACTCAATTAGTGCTTTCACCCGCTGCTGCACCCTGTACACAGAGATGGTACCGCCCCCACGAGTCGGTAGACCAGCGGAGAAGAAACGTCTCATCTCAATCAGGCCCAGCGGAGTTTCAGCGTATTTACCATTGGTTACGCGTGAGATGGTGGATTCGTGAAGCCCAACCTCTTCGGCCACATCCTGAAGCGTCAGCGGCTTCAGGCCAAGGATTCCATGCTCAAGGAAAGCACGCTGCCGTTTGGCCAGGCAGATACCCACTTTCATCAGGGTTTCACTGCGCTGATCCAGTGCGTAGAGAAGCCACTTGGCCTCCTGCATGGCGTTATCCATGAATTCACTGTCTGAGCCTGTCCATTTATGGCCTTCCCATTGATTGCTGATGGCGAGCGAGCGACGTGTTGAGCTAGGAATTTCTACCTCGATATCCTTGTTACTACGACGGAAGATGATCTCCGGACGAACATAGATATTGTTGTCGCCCCTGAGGCCATGACCGGGAAAAGGATCAAGACGGCGCATACGTGCACGTGCCTGATCAAGCTCATCAAAAGAGCATTCCAGCAGGCCGGTTAGCACATCATCGTGTTCAAACAGTGCATCGGAGAAGTGCAGCAGCATGCGTCGAACCAGCCTGCTGGCATCATCATTATCATTCAGCTGCAGTAGCAGACACTCAATCAGATCACGTGCCCCAATACCTGCCGGATCTAGCTCCTGCACCACGGCCTCCAGCACCATGATAACAGTCTCAGGATCACTCTCGGTTGCAGTAGCAATCTCATTGGGATCAGATCGGAAGTAACCATCATCTTCAAGCGAGTCGATCAGCACGTGGGCGATCATGCGTTCACTATCACTCATCGGCTCACGATCAATCTGTTCGTGAAGCGAGTCACTGAGGCTTAACTCTTCCTCAATCTGGATATCGTGATCAGGCAGGCCGTCACGGCTGGAGGCGCTGTACATTGACTCCCATCGGTCATCACCCTGTTCGCGCCAATCGGTTTCACTCTCGGTTGCGTTATCACTGCTATCAGAAGAGTCAGGTGTAGAGGTTTCGGAATTCTGCTCCTGTTCAAGAAGCGGATTGCTCTCCAGGCACTCTTCCAGGTAAGCCTCAAGCTCCATGGAGTTCATTGCCAGCACTTTCAGACTCTGGGTGAGCTGTGGCGTTAACGCAAGACGTTGGCCTAGCTTCTGGGCAAGTTTGGTTTGTACGTGAGCTCCGGCCATTTAGTGAGTTTCACCGCCGGGTAGAGAGTCAGTCAGCTTTAATGTGCTGAAGTCATAAACAGATTTAAACATCCGTACTCTATTTATATACCAGATCAGTATGGTTCACAAGAGAAGCTTTTGATCTTAATTATTGTCGGCTTTAAATGGGGTGAGCAGCTCAGCCAGTTCACCGGACTCATCCATCTCCATGATGATATCGCAGCCGCCAACAAATTCGCCCTTCACATAGAGCTGAGGGATAGTCGGCCAGTCAGTGTAGGCTTTAATGCCCTCACGCACAGCCGGATCAAGCAGCACATTCACGGCTGCATAAGCGATGCCATGGTTGTTAAGCGTGGCTGCTACACGCTGAGAGAATCCACACTGTGGAAAATCAGGTGTACCCTTCATGAACAGGATAACATCCTGCTCGTGAACAAGCTTATCAATCTGCTGCTGAACTGTGTCGGTCATATCGACTCCTTTTTTGTACGTCCGTAAAAGCCCATTGATTCGGAGCATCCATGCTCCTCACCCTCCGGGCGGGAAGACCGTCCAAACGGCTATCCTGCCTTTTTGTCTGGCCTTTTACTTCACAGAATCGAAAACACCCCAGGGTACCTTCTCTGCCGTTTTTAGCGGCATTCACCTTGCGTGGTTTCCGATTCTTTACAAATCAGCACCGCTGATTTGCTCGCCCGTCCATGGGCTCGGGGCGAATGTTATTTACGCCCTTACTTGACTCGGGTTTTTAGGGCTAGTGCGTGGATCGCTTCACGCATGTGCTCACCCATCGCCGCATAGACCATCTGATGCTGAGCAACCCGAGACTTGCCGGAAAAGCTCGGTGATACAACTTCCATCTCAAAATGGTCATCACCGGAGAAGAGTTTTACCTCTACTTCCGCGTCCGGGAGATGGGCAAGCACAAGCTCGCGAAGATGATCGGGATTGATGTCGTTTGCCATAAAGCGATTCACCTTTAGTACCAAAATGGTGGGCCCACCAGGACTCGAACCTGGAACCAACCGGTTATGAGCCGGTAGCGCTAACCAATTGCGCCATGGGCCCGGAATGGCGCACAGTACTGCGATACCTTTTGCGAGGCAATCGTAACTAACATAGGGTGGGCTGAAATCGTGGAATTCGAACAGGGGTATTCTGCCCATGTTCTTAAACGCAAATATAAAAGTGTGATTTTGTATTTGCTTACAAAACCAAATATTTTGGTTTTGGCGGCCCGTCCATGGGCCGTAAAAGAGAGGCTTTATAAGCCTCTCTTTAGGAGAATGTGGTTACAAACATATGAAATTCAAAGAACTTAACCTTGCCGAGCCACTTCAAAAGGCTATTGATGATATCGGCTTCACCGAACTGACCGATGTGCAGGCAACGGCACTGCCGATAACACTGAAGGGCCGTGATGTTGCCGGGCAGGGGCGAACCGGTACCGGAAAAACGGCAACCTTCCTGATCACAACTATTAATCGCCTGTTGAACGAGTCACCGAAAGAGGGCCGTGGCATCAAGCATCCAAGAGCCTTGATTATTGCACCGACTCGTGAACTGGTGGTGCAGATCTCCGATGATGCAAAAAACCTGGTTAAGTATACCGATCTGAAACTGCACACAGTATTTGGCGGTGTGGACTATGAGAAGCAGCGTAAAGCTTTTGATGATGGTGTTGATATTCTTATCGGTACGCCCGGTCGCCTGATCGATTATTTGAAGAAAAACTGTTACTCGCTTAACAAGTGTGAAATGCTGGTGCTTGATGAGGCAGACCGTATGTTTGATCTTGGCTTTATTAAAGACATCCGCTTCATGTTACGCCGGTTACCCAAATACAATGAGCGGCAGTCACTGATGTTCTCTGCCACCTTGGCACATCGGGTCATGGAGCTTGCTTATGAGCACATGAATGATCCGGAGAAGTTGCGTGCCGAAGAGGGAAGCCTCACTGCCGATGGCATTGAGGAGTCGATGTATCACACGGCGATGGAAGAGAAGTTTCCGCTGCTGGTTCACCTGTTGCGTGATCAGAAGGTTGAGCGAGGCATGATCTTTATCAATCAGAAACGTACAGGTGAGAAGGTGGCCCGGAATCTGGCCCGTTACGGTTTTGCAGTAGGTATTCTCTCCGGTGATGTGCGTCAGAAGAAGCGGATGCGTATTCTGGAAGATTTCACCAAGGGTAAGCTGCACCTGCTGGTCGCTACCGATGTGGCGAGTCGCGGCCTGCATGTTGATGGTGTGACCCACGTATTTAACTACGATCTACCCGATGATGCTGAAAACTACGTGCACCGTATTGGCCGTACCGCCCGTGCCGGTGCCAAAGGCACAGCCGTCTCTTTTGCCTGCGAACACTTCTGTTTCGGCGTGCCGGATATTGAGGCCTATATCAAACGCTCTATTCCACTGCTGCATATCGATCACGAATGGCTTGATATTGGTCCTGCGACTGCTCCTGAAGCTGTGGCAGAGGGGCTGAGCAAAGAGGATCGTGAGCAGCCTCGCCCTGACGACAGAGGCAAACCAAGAGGTCGTCCAGGTGGCGGCAACCGTAATCGCGGTCGCAGATAAGCATACCCCTGGGGCAATTGTCTCAGTGCTGCTGAATTTAAAGAATTGAGAAAACCAAAACGCCTCTTCTTCTTTGCGTGCCCAAAGAAGAAGCAAGAAAAGGCACCCGGCATCTGCCTGCCCTACGGGTACCCTCACTTGCACATGAAAAATGGGCGCGACGTAGCTGCTTCATCCCATTTTTCATATTTGTCTCGGCAGTCAGCTGAACGGGGGAAGTCTCCAGCCTAACTAAGAAGCCCCGCCACCCCACAGGAAGTGGGGCGAGTGAATACCATGAACTCGTAAGCGAACATGCGCCGCCGTAGCGATTGCAAGCAAAAGGCAGGAGCCTTTTGCGAATGTAACAGCTAAACTTCGCCGCATGAGTCGAAAAGTTATTCCCATTCAGGTTGATCCAAGTACCACAGGTGATGAACAGCCGATGGCTGGAAAACCGTCATGGTTGAAGGTGAAGGCACCCACATCGCCTGAGTATCGCGAGCTGGTTAAGCTGATGCGTGACAAGAAGCTAAATACCGTCTGTGAAGAGGCAAGCTGCCCCAATATCGGTGAATGCTGGAAGCATGGCTCAGCCACTTTCATGATCCTGGGCCGTGTCTGTACCCGCACCTGTGCATTCTGCGATGTTGAGACCGGCAGGCCTGATCCTATCGATGCCAGCGAACCAGAGAATACGGCTGACGCTGTGGAATCAATGGGCTTGAAACATGTGGTGATTACTTCGGTAGACCGTGATGATCTGGTTGATGGCGGCGCTGCTCACTATGCGGCAACGATTCAAGCTATCAAGGAGCGCACTCCGGAAGTAACGATTGAAATCCTGACTCCCGATTTCCAGCGCAAGGCTGACTCATGTCTGGACATAGTGATTGCGGCCAAGCCGGATATCTTTAACCATAATCTGGAGACCGTGCCGCGCCTCTACCGTTCAGTACGCCCCGGCGCCCGCTACTTCACTTCGTTAAGATTACTTCAGCGTGCCAAGGAGCTTGATCCGAATGTGGTGACCAAGTCCGGCATTATGTTGGGCTTGGGTGAAGAGCGCGATGAAGTACTGCAGGTGCTTGATGATATGCGCGAAGCGGATATCGATATTCTCACTATAGGCCAGTATCTGCGCCCGAGTGTGAAGCATCATCCGGTGATGAAATACTGGACACCGGAAGAGTTTGAAGAGCTTAAGTACATTGCTGAGAAGAAGGGTTTCGGCATGGTGGCATCCGGTCCGCTGGTTCGTTCATCGTTCCATGCAGAAGATGTGTTCAAGGCGCTAAAACTTCGTAAAGGGCGTTAATTTAAAAGAGCTAAACAGTTCTCTGCCGCCCGTTTCAGGGAGTCAGGATTGAAGATCAACGCTTAGGTTTTGCCTCTCTCCATGTACCAGAGCGATCAGTTGTTCCCATGCATCCTGGACTGCTTCACCTGCATTATCGCTGTCACGATATGATTCAAGTTCTGCATCAAAGTCTGTTAAACGCACCACACCTTGAGGCATGCTTTTTGGAAATTCACTTTGAGATCCGAATAGCACACATGCCTCTATGGCATCAAATTTCAGGGCATGTTTGATCTGCTGAATGCTGAGAAGCGTATCCTTCAGCGGATTGTTGAATTTTCCTGTTCGATTGTTTTTCACACAGGTCCACTCATCGATATCTTCGCTACCGAAGATGTATCCGCTTTCCGACATCACTTTCATGACAAGAATTTTGCCGCGCAGCAATATCAGGTAATCGACAAACAGATAGCCGTCGAGTCCATCCGAGAAGGTGGCGTTAGGCTCAACGGCTTCACAGTGGCTGTTGATGATTTTTTTAATAGCCCGGTTATCGGATGTTTTGCGCAGATGGATGGAGTAGAGCACAGCCAATAGAATGAGAAGCGCTGCCCCAATCAGGGCTGCCATAAACCAGAACAACTGCATGTGCTATTTTCTCCATTACTATGATTGAACAGGGTGCCTTCTAACATGTCAGGCGCCGTTTACTGTTCGAGCTTCATCCTTCCCAGGAAGCAGGGAGTTAAGTCAAAAAGTCCCGGGCTGTCAAACAGAAGCCCAAATATCTTTTATTGGCTCGCATTATGGCCTGCTGGCAGGGTTACCAGCTCTGGTATCAAAAACAGGAAGGCAGGATAGGCAATGGCGATTCAATGGTTTAGCAAAGAAGAAGAGAACAACCCCAGTCGCCTGGAGTTGAGCCGCCGTGGTTTTGATCTTGGCTGGATTTCGGAAGATGCGCGACCTTCCATGCCCGATGCTGAGACCACCAAGGCTAAATGGCTGGGTGATGAAGCGATCATGCTTCCCGGCATCCTCACCGGTGCCCTCGCTCCGCATGAGGCGGATATCAAGCAGGCCCATCAGTTGATGGAGAAGACCTTGAATGGTGAAGAGATCGCTCCCCAGTTTGAGGCCGAGCCCTACGCATCACGTCTGAATCCAAAATTTCCACTCATCTCGGCTGTGTTTGAGCAGCATGATGAGCAGTGTATTGAGAAGATTTTCTTTGATGCTGAAGAGGAAGGTAGCGTGATCGCTGAAGATCTCTGGTGCAAAGCATCCTGGCTCTCATTTCATGATGATGATGCATCGATGCGATTCCGTTTCTCACTCGGCATGGAGGGGTATGAAGATGTGGCTGCTGATCCTGCACGCCAGATGCTCGCCTCAGAGATTACCGATGCGATCTTCCCTGAGTCGGCTGCGATTACCGAGCATCAGGAGTTGAACCGGCTACTGGGCCATATTCTTGATGCCAAGCCCGCCTACACTGAACGGATTATCTACTTTAACGCCCCGAACGGTGGTGCTCAGATGCACCATGATGTGGAGCGCGGTCATCTCGGCGTGGTCTTTGCTCAGATGAGTGGCTCAACGGGTTGGCTGGCACTCGGTAAACAGGTGTTGATCAGTGAGATTCAGCATTTCCTGACCAGCGCTCACTCTGAAGATGCGCTGGCCAAAGTGCTACCGGAGGTCTCCAGCAGGCAGGCGCTGCGTGAACTGGCCAGAGATCGTGCCGCACTCTCCGAGAGCATGGATCAGTTCGATCATGAGCTTTCCGAGGCGCTAATGGATCGTTGTCCTGAGTTTATCCAGCATCTGTTTGATCGTGGTTACGGTTATATCCTAAACCCTGGCGATGTACTGTTGATGCCACAGCGTGATCTGGAGTCATGCGTCTGGCACACCGTCTTCTGTCTTGGTGATGAGCCGGGCGAAGCCCTGTCGTTCGCGTTACGCACGATAGATTGATTTATCATTGTGCTATGATTATCCCATATCAGGGAGAGCATGATGTTTAATGACCAGATGGGAAAATATATTCAGGTAATGCAGCATGTGCTTGCCAGCTCAGCCGTATGGCTGGTGATAGGCATCTCTACATTTGATAACATCTTCTCAAGCTGGTCCGGCCAGGAGCAGATGGCATGGTTCTCATGGATCGTCCTTGCGCTCGTTTTCTATATCGGAACCGGTATTTTTTACAGTTTTGCCCATGGTCATTTCCGGGTCACAGCATCTGAAGCACTCCGAGCTGCCGGGCCGGTTATTCTCCCTATCCTATTGTTTTCAATCAAACTTTCGATGTTCTGGATGATTCCGTTTGTGTTCGCGCTGGTGGCAGTTGTGAGTACGGGTGAAAATGAGTTTGCTATTGCGCTGGCCACCATTATCGTCACCTCACTGATGCTGGTCTCGGTGATTATCGGAACTGCGATTGTCTTTATCAGGGATGATTATCGGCTGTGGCAAACCATGCGGATTATGTTCAATGATCTGGCGCTGTTGTTATACCAGACATGGCTACCCATGGCGCTGTGCATCGCCGCGGTGGCAATCAGTTTTGTGCTTGCCCTGAACAGCGACACGCACGCATGGTTGATTATTGTAACGCCCATGGTTGAGCTGGCCGAATACGCCTTGTTTCTTTATGTGGTGGGTGTTCTCACCACTGAACCGCGCTATCTAAAGCTCTCAGAGTCAGACGAAAATCAGAATCCATTGCTGTAACGACCTTTTCTACTGGATAGGCATGGATACCTGAGCCGTATGGATCAAATCAAAACTTAAATTTGATGGCGATATCCGTGGCCACGGATATATAGACATACCAGATAATCAGGGAGCCGATGATCATGCCGAGCGGCCTGACCAGCTCTCTGCCGATCTTCTTCATCGGATCGCGCTTCACCAATCCACGGATCAAAACAACCAGCATCAGAAATGCCGAGATGCCGTAGACTACGTAAAAAATCATCCATTGGTCTTTAGTCATACTCTTACTCTAGACGACTTTAGTTTCTCCGTCCTCAAAGGCTCTTCCTTCTTTCTTGCGCGGCCAAGAAAGAAGCAAAGAAAGCCGCCCGCCAAGTCGCACTGATCCTCATCCTTCATCATTCTTTCGGGTAAGGCCTAAAATACGTATGCCTTACTGGTCCGAAAGAATAATTTGTATGCGGGTGCAACTTGAAGCGGGAATCAAAACCAGTTTCAAACAAAACACAAATCGACAGGAGAGCTGATTTGGGCGCCTACAGGGCGGTGTGAAACTCTGAAGGCCAAGGATAACCCTTGGAAATCCCCGACGGGGGAGGCCTGAATCAAATAGAAGCAAAACATTCCTTCTTCTTTGCGTGCCCAAAAAAGAAGCAAGAAAGGGCACCCGGCATCTACCTGCCTTTCGGGTTCCCACAGACTGCACATGAAAAATGGGCGCGACGTAGCTGCTTCATCCCATTTTTCATATTTGCTGTGGCAGTCAGCTGAACGGGGAGACAGAGAGTCCCACCCATGGATGGGTGGCGGCGAACATCGTGAGCCGTAAGCGAAGCAAGACCGCGCTCTTGCGAAGTGATTGTAAGCAAAAGGCAGGAGCCTTTTGCGGATGTTTCAAACAACAAAAAAAGGGCAGCTCCGAAGAGCCGCCCTTTGTTTTATCAATCCACCCATGGATGGGTGGCAAATCAGATGTGCGAATACGCAGTTGATTTGTGAGGAAAAGCGAAACCGCGATTTTGCTTTTCCGTGGAGCCCTGCAACCATGGATGGTATGCAGGGCGGTCCACTTAAATCACATCATGCCGCCCATTCCACCCATGCCGCCCATGTCAGGTGCGCCGCCACCAGCTGGAGCTGCAGGTTCCGGAATCTCCGCAACCATCGCTTCAGTGGTGATCAACAGGCCTGCAATTGATGCAGCGTGCTGAAGTGCTGAACGGGTAACCTTGGTCGGGTCAATTACACCCATCTTCACAAGATCGCCGTACTTTTCAGTCTGAGCATTGTAGCCGTAGTGGCCTTTGTTGTTGGAGACTTCGTTGACTACAACAGACGCTTCACCGCCGCCGTTAGATACGATCTGACGCAGAGGCTCTTCAACCGCACGTTTTACGATCTGAACACCGGTATCTTCGTCGTGATTGTCGCCAGTCACTTTATCCAGAGAAGCACGTGCACGAATCAGTGCAACGCCGCCACCAGCAACGATACCCTCTTCAACCGCAGCACGGGTTGCGTGTAGTGCATCGTCAACACGGTCTTTCTTCTCTTTCATTGCTACTTCAGTTGCAGCACCGACTTTGATCACAGCAACACCGCCAGCCAGTTTGGCTACGCGCTCCTGCAGTTTCTCTTTGTCGTAGTCAGAAGTGGTGTCTTCGATCTGTTTGCGGATCAGGCCAACACGCGCTTCGATCTCTGCCTTTTCGCCAGCGCCATCAATGATGGTGGTGGTGTCTTTGGAGATTTTCACAGCATTTGCAGTACCAAGGTCTTCGATGGTTACGTTTTCAAGCTTCAGACCGAGGTCTTCAGAGATCACTTTACCATTGGTCAGAATCGCCATGTCTTCCATCATCGCCTTACGACGATCACCGAAGCCAGGTGCCTTCACAGCAGATACGTTAACTACGCCGCGCATCTTGTTCACTACAAGTGTAGCCAGAGCTTCGCCTTCGATATCTTCAGCGATGATCAGCAGAGGCTTGCCTGAACGTGCAACCGCTTCCAGTACAGGTAGCAGGTCACGCATGTTGGAGATCTTCTTCTCAAACAGCAGGATGTATGGTGAGTCGAGTTCGCACTCCATACGGTCAGCGTTGGTGATGAAGTAAGGAGAGAGGTAACCGCGGTCAAACTGCATGCCCTCTACCACGTCCAGCTCAGTCTCAAGGCCTTTTGCCTCTTCCACAGTGATTACGCCCTCTTTACCAACCTTGTCCATTGCGTCTGCAATGATCTTGCCGATCTCAGCGTCACCGTTGGCAGAGATAGTACCAACCTGGGCAATCTCTTCCTGGTTTTCTACGTCGTTAGATAGCTTAGCAAGCTCACCAACTACGATTTTAACAGCCTTATCGATGCCGCGTTTAAGATCCATCGGGTTCATGCCGGCAGCAACTGCCTTGATGCCCTCTTTAGCAATCGACTGAGCCAGTACGGTTGCAGTGGTAGTTCCGTCGCCTGCGATATCCGCAGTCTTGGAAGCTACTTCTTTCACCATCTGTGCGCCCATGTTCTCAAACTTGTCAGCAAGTTCGATCTCTTTAGCTACAGAAACGCCATCTTTAGTGATGGTTGGTGCGCCCCATGATTTGTCGAGTACTACGTTACGGCCTTTCGGGCCCAATGTTACTTTAACTGCATCGGCAAGCTTGTTGACACCGGCCATCATCTGGGCGCGTGCGTCTTCACCGAATTGAATGTCTTTAGCCATTCTAATTTCTCCTATGAAATTCTTTTATACTTTATAACTCATTCGAAAACGACAGATACTGCTTTCAGGCAAGGCGTGGAGTGATCGAGAACCGGAGCATATGTTTGATATGTGAGGCTCGAAGATCGCTTCGCAACGCGGCATGTATGCAGTAGATGCGTTTTCCTTATTCCATTACGCCGAGAATGTCGTCTTCTCTCATCATCAGAAAAGAGTCACCATCCAGCTTGATCTCAGTGCCTGCGTAAGTAGAGAAGATCACAGTGTCTCCCTCTTTTACGTCCAGCGGGCGAACTTCGCCGTTCTCAAGGCTCTTGCCTTTGCCGACTGCGATCACTTTGCCCTGAATAGGCTTCTCTTTAGCTGAATCCGGAATGATGATACCACCCGCAGATTTCTCTTCTTCGTCCAGACGGCGGACGATTACACGATCATGTAAAGGACGAACCTTTGTTGCCATCGCTATTTCTCCTTCGAAATAAAAAATTAACTAGAAACTGTTATATGGGGATCAGCTCTCGCCGATTCAACCCCCTCCCTTAAAAGAGTTTTTAGCACTCTCGAAAAAGGAGTGCTAATAGTGGGAATGAAGTGAGTTCTGTCAATCGCTGGTTCTTTAGTTGGTTACTGACTTTGTGATCATGGTCTATGATTAGTTCATTGCTCTTGGGAAGGGGTGTTTTATGAAAGATGATCATTCAATGATTCCAATGGTTCGAGTTGAGAAAGCGATTCTCCAGCTTCGAGGAGAGCGAGTCTTGCTCGACTACGATTTGGCTGAGCTTTACGGTGTTGAGATTCGAGTGCTGGTTCAGGCTGTGAAACGAAATATCGAGCGATTTCCTGAAGATTTTATGTTTCAGCTATCGAAAGAGGAATTTGAAATCTTGAAATCACATTTTGTGATCTCAAGTGGTTGGGGCGGTCGCAGAACTCTTCCCTACGCTTTTACAGAGCAAGGTGTGGCAATGCTCTCCAGCGTATTGCGTAGCCCACAGGCGGTACAGGTAAATATTGAGGTCATGCGTGCCTTTGTGAATCTTCGAGCCATGACAGCCGACAATAAAGCATTGGCGCGACGTCTTCGTCAATTAGAGCAGAAATACGATAAGCAGTTTTCCGTAGTGTTTGATGCTATTGAGGCATTGATGCGCGAAGAGGAGAATCCCAAACATAAGATTGGGTTTGTTCAGGAAAAAAAATAGTTATTGTTTCAGCTCACTCAACAAGAGCTTGAAGCTCTTGAGGTCGCAATTTGCGACCTTAGACGAGGAGTCTTTAAGGTTCCAAAATGGCACCTTAGAAAAAGGTGCTTTGAAAGTGCTGCAAAAACTGAAGAGCACATGATTTTATGATGGGTTTGAAGTCTTGGTATCGCAAAATGCGATACCTTCGCGGAGAGACAGCTATGAAAATTAGCATTCAACGTTGATCAGTAATGGTTTTGGTCGCAAAAGTTTACAATTGGACGGCACTTAACTTTACAATCAGCCGAAACATACGGGTTTGCAAATAGGAAAAAATGTCAACCAAAGGGGGACAATATTATCTTCGTGTAAACCTTTTCTTGCATTTAGTTTAGAATATATCTATAAGGTCCACTATGAGGCTACTTAAAAATAGAAAATTAAACCATCTTATGAGGCAGCTTCCTGAAGGCGTAGCAGTTTCCAGTGCCTGGTTGAGTTCACAAGGCATATCGCGACAGCTTGTCCAGAAATATGTTGGAAGCGGCTGGCTCAATAAGTTATCGCGCGGTTGTTATGTGCTGCCAGGCAGCCCGGTTACCTGGGAAGGGGTGCTTCTTGGTCTCACAAGACTGGGAAATATTCAGATACATATAGGCGGCCTTTCGGCATTGAGTCGATCCGGAGATGTTCACTATCTGGAACTGGGCGGAGAATCGAAAATAGAGGTGTGGAGTCACAAGAGGGTTCCTGGATGGGTTGCGGAGGTTCAGCTTCAACCCTCGCTTCGATTTCATTATGGGAAACTGTTTCGGGATCTGTCTGGGGATGCGGGGTTAACTACCCTGAAAACGAAAGTTAGAGATTGGGAGCTGCAGATATCGACTCCCGAACGGGCAATGCTGGAGTTGCTGAGCGGTTTGGGAAATTCAGTAGCAGACTTCAAGTATGCCTCGGAGATGGTTGAGGGCATGACTCTTGTCCGCCCCTCACTTGTTCAACAGCTACTGGAGGGGTGCAGATCAGTCAGGGTCAAGCGACAGTTCCTGTTTCTGGTTACCTATCACCAGCTTCGATGGTTGAAAAAGCTCGATATGGAAAAAATCGATACAGGAAAAGGAAAACGCCAGATAGTTATAGGCGGCAGATTTGATAAGCAGTTCCAGATCACGGTTCCGGAGTCGTTTGTTGTCTGATGCAGAGCTTTATGAACAGCAGGTACGGCTCCTGCTCCAATCGCTACCTTATGTGGTGGACGAGGAGGTGTTTGCTCTGAAAGGAGGAACGGCTATCAACCTGTTTGTTCGTGATATGCCTCGATTGTCGGTGGATATTGATCTGACGTACCTGCCGATCCACGACAGGCAAGAGAGCCTTGAAGCGATCGGCAATGCAATGAATCGGATCGCTTCCAGACTTGAGAGTGGTCTGCAGGGTGCCCGGGTAATCCGTCTGCAACAGCGTGGAGATACACAAACGACCAAGTTGCAGGTGCAGAGCCGAGGAGTGAAGATCAAAGTCGAAGCATCTCCAGTAACTCGTGGTTCTGTTCGTGAGCCATCCATCATCTCTGTCGTCCCGGCAGTTGAAGAGCGATTCGGTTTCGCCGAGTGCAAAGTCGTTCATCCTGATGATCTATATGCAGGCAAGATTTGCGCGGCTCTGGATCGACAGCATCCGAGGGACTTTTTCGATGTGAAATGTTTGATGGAGGCTGAAGGCATATCGGATGAGATGCTGGAAGTATTTATCGCATATCTGATTAGCAGCAACCAACCGATTGCCAAACTGCTAGCCCCAAACCTGATTAATCTGAAGCAGATATTTCAAACACAGTTTGTGGGAATGACCCGGGAGCCGGTATCGCTTGGTGAACTTGAAGCAGCGCGAGTTGCGTTGATTGAGGAGATTCATCGCCGGCTGACTGATGATCATCGCCAGTTCCTCATCGGATTCAAAGAAGGATCACCGGATTGGGGTTTGCTGAATTTAGAAAGAATAGAAGAGCTTCCATCGGTACGCTGGAAAATGCTCAATCTGGACAAAATGAAAGCCGATACCAGGCGTGAAGCGGTAGTCAAACTGCGTAAAGTGCTTTGTAATCCCTCCTGTGGGAGAGGAGAATCCCAAACATAAGATTGGGTTTGTGCAAGATAAAAAATAGCCCAAAAAGTTTTTTGTAAAATTATCTCGTTTTTGGTGCAAAACATCGGAAACCAACGAAATCTTACAAAAATCTTCCGCCAAAACGGCTACAGAGGCCCTTTTTTCAAAAGATTTTTTGATTATTTCCTAAAAAACAGCCCTTCCACCCGATTTTCACCAAATTCTTACACTTTTCTTTTCACCGTTCACGGAGAGCCTTAATTGGTCTATGCTCGGCAATTGGGGGGGGCTTAAAAGAGTTAATGAGCTTGAATGAATTAAACCAGCATGAGCTGTTCACACCTGCAGAACTTGAGCAGCGCTTTTCCATCGGAAAAGCCATGGCTCGTGGTTTAGCTTCTAAGTTCAATGCGGAATCTCATTTAGATGAGGCCCGTTCTTTCTGCTATCAAATGATACTTGCCTACTGGAATGCCAGAAAATCTAAGGCTTCTCTTGATTGGGCTATAAGCCCTGTACCAGTTAAAATACCCTTTATTAATGATATTGCCCAAAATCTAGCTGTTGAACTGGGCGAAGTCGCCGCAACGGTTGAGCCAATAAAAGCAGGATATTTACTTGGCTCAATTTACACGGCCACTTTGCCAGCCGATGTCCGCTCTGAATGGGGCGCATTTTATACACCACCACCATATGTAAAACGATTATTAGATATGGTGGATGAGTCTGGATTTGACTGGGAAAATGGAAAAATCATTGACCCGGCATGTGGTGGAGGGGCTTTTTTGGCTCCGGTTGCTTTACGTATGTTGGCTACTTGTGGAGGCGGTTCAGCCAAATTTCAACTTGCTAGTATTGTATCAAGATTGCGAGGTGTTGATATCGACCCATTTGCAGCATGGATGTCACATGTGCTTTTGGAGGTGGCAATGCTGCCCCTATGCGTAGAGGCAGGGCGTCGCATGCCGAAGCTCGTTACTGTTACCGATGCCCTTGATTTTGATGAGTATGATGCATTCGATTTGGTGATCGGAAATCCACCCTATGGTCGACTCAAGCTTGCGCCGGAACGCAGAGCTAAATTCGCCAGATCATTGTATGGCCATGCAAACCTATATGGGTTATTTACAGATTTAGCCGTACGTTTAGCCAAGCCTGGGGGAATAATTGCTTATGTTACCCCTACTTCATTTCTTGGAGGCCAATATTTTAAGGCCTTGCGGCAATTGATGGTCCGGGCTGCTCCACCGGCGTTGATTAGTTTTATTGAGCACCGTGAAGGAGTCTTTGATGATGTGCTGCAGGAAACTCTGCTTGCAGTATATCGCAAGGAAGCTTCAAATAGACGCCCTGTAATTTCTTCATTGTTGCCAAAGCCAGATGGGCAATCGGTTCTAGTGCATACGTTGGGCGAAGTTGAGTTAGACATAGATGATTCTCCATGGCTATTACCACGATCCCCTGAACAGACTTCTCTTTTCAGTAAATTGAGTGTAATGAACTCTCGATTGAGAGACTTGGGCTACTCTGTAAGCACGGGACCGTTGGTATGGAATAGGCATAAGGATCAATTGCGACAATCAAAGCGCGGCAATTGTGTATACCCTCTAATTTGGGCCGAGTCTGTTTCGGCGGATGGCTTTAGTTTTAGCGCTGTGCGTCGTAATCATGTGCCGTACATTCAGGTTAATGAGTGTCAGAATCATTTGCTGGCCAATTCATCATGTATCTTGGTGCAGCGAACAACAGCCAAGGAGCAGGCTCGTCGTCTTATTGCTGCAGTAATGCCCAAGAGTTTTATTGATGAGTATGGTGCAGTAGTGGTTGAGAATCATCTAAATATGGTTTATTCAGAAGGTGAGACGAAAATAGCCCCTGAAACCATTGCGGCTCTACTGAATAGTCAGGCGGTTGATACTGTGTTTCGATGCATTAGCGGTAGTGTGGCTGTCTCAGCCTATGAACTAAATGCCTTGCCATTACCTAGCATTAAAGATTTTAAAAGTCTTGATCGTTTAGTTCGAAATGGTGCGGATAATGACTTAATTGAAAAACGACTGGGTCGTTTATATGGGTTGAAAATATGACACATCATTTTTTAACTGTTCCTTCTCTAGAATTACTCCATGATCGATTAAAGTTGATTTATCCAAAAGGCGTTGAGAATCATTCATATTGCACGAGAGAAAGTACGGCGAAAACCATCCAGGTGATGTTATATGCAGGTGCATTAGAGGGGTCGGATCGCTGGATTCGTCCAAGCCAAGTAACTGATATGACTGATATACAGATGGCAAAAACAACTGATGCTGAACGTGAAGCATGGTGCAAGCATATGCTCTCCAGTTCGAAAAAAGTTAGGCCTGAAGATGCATGGTATGCCACCAATTCTCGTGAACAGATACGTGATGAGAATATTAGACAAGGCTTGATACCCAATAATGGGGCTATCGAAAGACCGGGACTTCCAACAACCTCATCCAAGCCGAAATATGCATTACAAAGAGAATTCGCCAGCCTATTTGACCCGGATCTTACTGGAAGCTCATTGAGTAAGAAAATCAAAGCATGGCAAGAAAGCCACCTGACTAAAACAGCGCTAACACGATCAATGTTGGTGAGAAAAGGCGCTGAAGCTACAAAGGACCGTGTGCTAGTTACTTTTCCAAATGGCGAAGCAATTACTCTCTCAGCAGGACCAAGCTCAGTTCTCACGAAATCTGTCATTGAGGAATTTGCTGCTCGATTTCTTCACTCGCCAGCAGTGCTTTGGGTTTCGGAGAGTAGTAATAAAGTAGTTAACAATAGCCTAGTGGAAGCACTAAATTTAAAGATTGACCCATCAAAAAGCTTACCGGATGTAATTCTTGTGGATATTGGGACAGGCGATGATGTGTTGGTGGTTTTTATAGAGGTGGTTCATTCAGATGGACCAATTAACCAAGTTAGAAAAGAAGCGCTTGAGGCTCTAGCAGTTGAGGCTGGGTTTTCTAGTGAGCATTTAGCTTATGTTACCGTTTTCTCGGATAGGGACGCTAGTCCCTATAAAACTCTGGCACCGAACCTTGCCTGGGATTCTTTTGTTTGGTTTGAATCTGAGCCTGATGCCATTGTGGTGCTCAAAAGAGGCAACGAGAACAAGCTAACTAAGCTTCGTTAGTGAGAAGTGACTGAGTTAAATGTATGGGCCACATTCATAATAATGAGATTGTTGCCGTATTTTGGGGTGTTTCTGGTAGTGATTTCACAAAGAAGTTTTTATTGTAGCAATTTAAGGGGAAAGGAATGAGAAGAAGGTCAACCACACAAGATATAACTTGGTTTATAGATTTGCTTGATAACAAGCAAATTAACTTAGAACCGCCATACCAAAGACGCAGTGTTTGGACTAGAAAAGACCGTCTATTTTACCTGGACTCGATCTTTAAAGGCTATCCGTGCCCAGCAGTTTTCTTGCATAAAACCACCGATGACCGAGGGAAGGCTACGTATCACGTAGTAGATGGGAAGCAAAGGCTTGAGACAATATTTCTCTATTCTGAAGGGCGGATGTCTATGCCTAAAGATCATTTGGACGCTGAGCTGGCAGGAAAAAAAATCACTCAGTTAACACAGGAGTACAAACAAAAATTCTGGGACTATGTTCTTGCTGTGGATTTACTTGACTCAGTTGAGCAAGCAGTGGTTGATGAAGTGTTTGATCGCCTTAATCGAAACTCTAGGAAGCTGGAAAGACAGGAGTTGCGCCATGCGAAATATGATGGGTGGTTAATCCATTTTGCTGAAGAAGAGTCAGAACTCATTGAATGGCAAGAGCTAGGGGTATCATCAACGGCCAGGGCTAAGCGAATGAAAGATGTCCAATTCATTATTGAACTTATGATTAATACGCTTACAGGAGAGCCTCAAGGGTTTAGCCAAGATGACTTAGATACATATTGTGCTGAATACGACTCACCTAATGAAGAAATACCTAACTTTGATGAAGATTCGTTTGTAGCCGATTTTACTAAGATTCGCGATTATCTGTTGTCCATGGAAAATCATAACCAATGCCTTACCACATATGCAAAAACCTTTATGCACTTTTATTCTATTTGGAGTTATTTGAGTAAATGTGGCACTGACGCCCCTCCAGGCGATGTCGCAGACAAATACTTCGCCTTCATGAAAGAGTGTTCCAAAATTCAACGAGAGGACCTTACAGAAGATGATGATAATTTTCATATGACATATGCTGGTAACTGTGTTGGTGCGAATACAGAGCTCCCGCAAAGAATGGCCCGACTAGAAGCGCTGATGGCTGCATTATAGTTGAAATGAAGATAGTTAATTCAATTCGGGATATTTATGAAGAAAGAAAACCCGTTTATGACTCTCTTAAATGCGAAGTTGATAGTTTTTTCGGTGCCAATAAAGAAGACCGATGGCATTACGAATCAAGAGTAAAAAAACTTCTAAGTTTTGCATTGAAAGCTGAAACTGGCCGAGTAAATGAAATTTCTAAACTCGAAGATTTTTTTGGTGCTTGTTTAGTTGTTGAAAATAGTACTTCAATTCAGCGAGCTATTGAGATGGTTCAGTCTCGATATGAAGTTGTATATCGGAGGCCAAGAGTTTCTGGCAGTACGCATAAAGATCCGAGTTCGTTTGTATTTGATGATCTCCGATTATATTTGAAATTACCATCTAATCCTAACCGCAGCACAACGGGTTTAGAGGGGATTGTTTTTGAGTTACAAATAAAAACATTTCTCCAGCATGCATGGTCAATCGCTACACATGATTTAGTATATAAAGGAAGTGACTCTAGCTGGGCATCTAGCAGAATTTCCTATCAAGTTAAGGCTATGTTAGAGCATGCAGAGTTATCTATTGCAGAGTCTGATGCCTTATCGAAAAATCCCCTCGTGAATAAAACCAATAAAGACACAACGATGACAAGATTAATTATTAATTATCTTCGATCGACGTGGCCAGTTGAGCAATTACCCGAAGATTTGATTCGCCTGTCAGCTAATGTGCTAGACCTTATAAATAAGCTGAACTTTGAATTAGATGCTCTTAAGAGGTTATCGAAAGAGTCTAAATATATTGGAAATAGACCACGTGCAAACCTCTCACCATATAGTGCAATAGCTTTAACGTTATTTGATTCTCTTGATGATGTGGGGGATACAATTGATATCTTAACACAAAAACGAAAAAGAATTTTTTTGCCAGTTGAAGCGGTGGCTTTGCTTACTTCTGAAAGAGCGAGAGAGCTAAACGAGGTCTTAATAAAACCCAAATAGGTTTATAAATAAAGTTCGAAGTTGCGAAGTTGGGGTCGGACCAAGCTAAGTCATTATAATTAAAGGGTAAACGTCTTTAAAACAGGCTGAATAGGGGCTTAGAAGCCCTGTTTTGGGGTGAAAAAGGGGTGTTTAAGGTAAAACTGGGATTTAGAGATTTTTAGGGTGAATGCTTAGCGAGTTAGGGGTAACTCGCAGGGGAATGTTCAGACCAGCATGAAAGCTCACGTTCAGTGCATCAACTTCAAAGCCAAAAAACGCGCCGAATTCGAAAACCTTCTGGCTTCAGCAAATGCAGCAATGAAAAGATTTATTTTTCAATGACACTAGACGAATTGAAGCAATCACTATTACATATGGCCTTTAATGGGGAGTTACAGGGGTTCGGATGAATAGCGCTGGAATATTTACAAAATTTGCAAAAAAAATGATTTTCGCATTTTTTACAGAAATACACCGTTTCCGTGTTTTCCGAAGATTGCAGTATTTTATGACATTTGCGACGTTTTCCGTGAAAAACTTGTTTATTGGGTCAACGTGTCCTAAACTTCGCAACAACACACCCGCCATGCCTCTCACTGAAGCACAAATCGGCGGGTTTTTTTATGCCCGGAGTTCAAGGGCATGACAGCATTTAACAAACCTGCCATCTCTATTCCCGATCAATGCCAGCTGATGATCAACCGGGGTTTGATTATTCCTGATCGTAGTGAGGTTGAGAAATACCTTCATACCATCGGTTACTACCGTTTGAGTGCTTATGCACTGCCGTTCCAGATAGCAATCTCTAATCATACGTTCAAACCGAATGTCTGTTTCGATGACATTCGGAAGCTCTATATCTTTGATCGCGAACTGCGCCTGTTGGTGCTTGATGCCATTGAACGGGCAGAAGTGGCATTCCGTAGCCAATTTAATAACCACATGGCCCTGACCTATGGTGCGCATTGGTATCTTAATACTACTCATTTTCTGAATACTTATAATCACAGTGGTTTGTTGAGTTTGATCAACTATGAGATGGGAAAGAGTTCTGAAACCTTTCTTCAAGCGTATCTCACCAAATATACAAGCCCAAGTTTGCCACCGAGTTGGATGGTGACTGAGCTTTTGACATTCGGGCAACTCTCGAAGGTGTATGACAACTTGGCTCGTGGCAGTGATAAAAAAGTAATTGCTAGAGGCTTAAATACATCGGCTGAATTACTTTCCTCTTGGATGCAATCTGTTTCTGATGTAAGAAATATTTGTGCCCATCACTCAAGGTTCTGGAACCGTGAACTTGGAACACCACCGAAAGTTCCTAAGAAGCCTAAAGGAAATTGGATCAGGAAACCGATCACAGTGGCTGATCCAAGCATCAATCCCAATAAGCGTATTTATCTTGTTCTGGCAATTCTGGAATATCTACTGCAAGCGGTGAATCCTACCTCGAGTTGGCACGAGCGACTGAAAGATTTGATGGATCACAATCCGCAAGTGAGTCGTGCACATATGGGTATGCCGGATGATTGGGATAGTGATCCTTTCTGGCGATTTACTAATTAGTACTGCTTAGTGACATGTTTGAAATCGGCTTGATTGCGGTTGTTGGGCTGGGTTGCGCCTCGGTGGTCTGGTTCACGATCAGGGTCGGTATCTCGCCGATGCCGAGCTCGGCGAAGGCAGAATGCTGAGGTAACCACGTAGCCATGTTTCTTTAGTTGCTAAATGACTGGGGGCACAGAGTAATATTACTTGTTCGATCAACTCCTTAGACCTTTTAAGATCTATTCCTGTTTTAGATCTTTAGAGGTCTATCTTTACTTTAGACCTTTAGAGGTCTATCTTTGTGCCTGAGGTGAAGATATGGAATATAAAATTGCTATCGCTCAACAACTTTCATCAATCTTAAAGAACAAAAGAAAACTGGCTGGTTTAACTCAGGAAGATATGGGTAAGAAGCTTGGGATATCCCAGCGCGTGTTTGCTCGAAATGAGGCACACCCAGAAAAAGTTAACTTTGAACGGATACTGCAAATACTTTCGGAACTAGATGCAGACCTAGTGATCCGGGAACGAAATTCTTACGAAAAAACAAATCGTCCTGACGAGGAATCATGGTGAGCCCGGTACGCAGGAGATCAAAAAATCGGCAATCACTAAACCTGTGGGTAAATGGGCAGTTAGCTGGAATTTGGCATGTGCATAAAAATAAACCGCAACAATTCCAGTATGCCGATAGTTGGCGGGACTCTAAGCATGGACGTATGCTCTCACTATCAATGCCATTCCAGCCGGGGAATCGTCCCTTAGAAGGTGACGTGGTAGAAAACTTCTTCGATAATCTATTGCCTGATAGCAGAGATATCCGGCGAAGGATCCAGAAGAATTATAGTGCTAAAGGCACATCTCCATTTGAACTCTTAGCTGAGATCGGTCGGGATTGTGTAGGGGCAATTCAACTACTACCGGAAGATGAAGAGCCAACTGGATGGAACCGGATAGAGGCGAAGCCGCTTACAGAGCTAGAGGTAGAAAGGCACTTGAATGCGGCGCTGTCCACGTCATTGCCAGGAGAGGAGCAGGATGAGTTCCGGATCTCGATTGCAGGCGCGCAGGAGAAAACAGCACTTCTATGGAATGACAATCAATGGAATGTTCCCATCGGTGTAACGCCGACAACACATATCATGAAGTTACCACTAGGGCTGGTGGGTAATATGCGTGCGGACATGAGCACATCAATTGAAAATGAGTGGCTCTGCTCCAAAATCATGGAGGCCTATGGCATTGAGACGGCCCATTGCGACATAGAACAGTTTGGCGAAAGAAAAGTATTGGTTGTAGAGCGCTTTGACCGAAAATTGTCCACAAGCAGGGAATATTGGCTGCGACTGCCACAGGAGGATATGTGTCAGGCTTTGGGAGAGCCGCCAACCAAAAAATATGAAAGTGATGGAGGGCCAGGAATGGGGCGTGTTCTAGAGCTGTTGCGTGGGTCAAGGCTAGCAGATCATGATCGAAGAGCCTTCTATAAAAGTCAGATTATTTTCTGGATGCTCGCAGCAACAGATGGACACGCTAAGAACTTCAGCATATTTCATGAGGCAACTGGTACTTATCGTATGACACCGTTGTATGATGTGCTTTCGACATGGCCAATCATTGGGGAAAGGGCGAATAATCTCAGTTGGCATGATGCTAAACTAGCCATGGCATTTCGTTCTTTGCATGCTCACTATAAGCTGAAGGAAATATACCCGCGCCATTTCCACTCGGCTGCGAAAAAGCTAGGCCTTCAAGGCGAAGTTGATTCAATGATTGAAGAAATTCTAGCAGCAACACCAACTGTCATTGCAACTGTAAGCGCCATGGTGCCTGAAAAATTTCCACAGAAGATAGCCGAGACGATCTTTGCTGGATTGAAAGACTCAGCAGATAAAATTCAAAGGGCTGTTTAGTGCCTGGCAACAAGAGTAATAAGACAATCCTATTTTTGATTTTAGTGCATGTTTGAAATCGGGTTGATTGCGGTTGTCGGGCTGGGTTGCGCCTCGGTGGTCTGGTTTACGATCACGATCGGTATCTCACCGATGCCGAGCTCGGCGAAAGCTAAGCGGGCGATCCTTTCGGCCAGTGAAGCGGCCGGGGATGGAACCATCATCGATCTTGGTTCCGGTTGGGGTGGGCTGGTCTTCGCGCTGGCGCGAAAATATCCTGAGCGGCCAGTGATCGGATATGAACTCTCCTGGTTGCCGTGGGCCTATTCACATCTCTACAAAATCTTCTACCGGCTGCACAACGTTGAAATCCGACGGCAGAACTTTCTGATGGCGGATATCTCCAAGGCCTCGCTGCTGGTCTGCTACCTCTTCCCGGAGGGGATGATGAAGCTGCAGAAGAAGCTGGCCGAGGAGCCATGTTCCGGTGTGACATTGATCAGCAGCACCTTTGCGCTGCCGGAGCATGAACCGATTGATACCATCCGGCTGGGTGATCTCTACCATACCCCGATCTATATCTATTCCGGATTCCAGAATCTGGAATAGGAGAAGTTCTGATGAGCTGATTCAAGTGCCTCTCTACTTGGATAGCACCCTCAAAGTTTACATATGGACGACACCTAACTTTACAATTGGACGATATAAAACTTTACAATTGGTCGGCTCTTAGCTTTACTATCAGACGATATGAGTTACTTACACCCGACGCTCTTAAGAGCAGAGCATGAAGAGTATCACTCAAAATGAGTTATCCACGCCTGTTGCAACCTCGGCTGGAAGAGGCACTGGACGATACACCGGTTGTGTTGATCCATGGACCGCGCCAGTGTGGAAAAACAACATTGGCCAAAAAAGTCGGTGATCTGCGCGGTTATACCTATTTATCCTTTGATGATGTAAACCTAGTTGCTGCTGCCAAGGCTGATCCTATTGGATTTGTAGACCGCCTGGCAGACAGAGTGATTCTCGATGAAATACAGCATGTGCCTGAACTATTTAGCTCAATTAAACATGCTGTCGATCGTGAACGCAGCCCAGGGCGCTTTTTGCTTACAGGCTCTGCCAATGTTTTATTACTTCCTAAACTTTCTGACTCTTTAGCTGGGCGAATTGATATTATTCATCTGCATCCGCTTTCTCGCTGTGAAATTGAAAGCAGTGGCAACGGCTTGTTGGAGCAGTTGTTTCGTGGTGAATTTGAAGTTGGTGTATTAGAAAAGCTTGGATCAAAACTAGCCGAGTATGTGGTTGAAGGCGGATTTCCTGAGCCTCATCAAAGAAAAAGTGCGAGACGTAAAAGCCAATGGTATGCAAATTACGTTGAGACCCTTGTGCAGCGTGATATTAGAGATTTAGCGCGTATCAGTAACTTAGAGGCAATGCCAAAGCTTTTGCAGCTTGCAGCGCATCAAAGTGCACAGCTTCTTAATAAGCAAACACTGGCATCGCCTTTTCAGATGAGTAGGCAGACAGTGGACTCCTACTTCACCTTGTTGCAAAACGTTTTCTTGGTAGATCTGCTGCCAGCATGGCATAGCAACAGGGGAAAGCGCCTTATTAAAACACCAAAGGTGCATATGAGCGATACGGGATTGGCATCGGCTCTATTGGGACTATCTGTTGATCAGCTGGATAGTGATCGAACTATGTTGGGCCATCTTTTGGAAAGTTTTATCTATAATGAATTACGACGACAGGCGAGCTGGAGCGACTCTGATATAAAGTTTTATCACTTTAGAGATAAAGACCAGTACGAGGTGGACATCGTGATGGAGCAGCATGGCGGAGGAGTGGTCGCAGTGGAAGTAAAAGCAGCAGCGACTGTGACCGAGAAAGATTTTAGGGGATTAAAAAGGCTTCAATCCATGGTGGGCTCGCCCTGGAAGATGGGGATTGTATTTTTTGATGGTGAGATTCCACTCTCATTTGGAGATGATCTTATTGCCATGCCAATTAGTGGCTTGTGGGATAAAAACATCATTAGCTGATACTGATTTAGATTGAGATAATAAAGAAGGGTGAAGATGTCAGATAACAACAAAACTTTTTATCTCTACTGCAAAGCATGTGATTCGGTCCTCCCTCGTCAGGGATTCCCAAGGGTTATCCATGGACCTCACTCTTCACCCCAGGGTGCCTTCTCTTGCGCAAGCGCAATTCACCTTGCGGGCGGGAAGACCGTCCACACTTGAGCAGGACAGCTCAAGTGCACGCAAAGCGCCAATGGTGGAATGCACGGACGCATGCCATGAAATCTACTATCCTGTAGATTTGTGATTTCCAGCAGGGGTTAGAAGATGCCAAATGATAAACCAACCTTTTACTTGTACTGCGAAGCTTGCGACTTTCAGCAAGACGTAAAACAGATATTGCCGAGAACGCCGTTCACATCTGTTGAAGAGCTGGCGAAGGAGGCGCATCGATTCCACTGCTCCGTATGCGACGCCAAAAACATTACCCTACGGGAAGAGTAGTAAAGGGATCCTGTCATACTTAGGTGGGCCAGTCCCACATCATTCTGACCCGGAAGGTGCGTCCTTTCAGTTTGCCTTCAGAGAGCTTCTTCAGTGCGAATTTTGCAACATCACGATTGACGGCCACATAGGCCCAGTTATCAAAGATATGGATCTTGCCGACCTGTTTGCCTGCAATACCCTTCTCACCGGTCAGGGCACCGAGAATATCTCCGGGGCGGACCTTCTGTTTTTTGCCGCCGCCGATCTGCAGTGTCGCCATCTTCGGTTTAATCGCCGGAGCTTGCAAAACACTCTGCGGGGGTAGCGCTTCAGCCTCAATCTTCTGCTCAAGGTAATCACTGAGCATGGTCATCTTCAGCTCTTCCTTGTTGCTGAACAGTGAGCAGGCGATGCCGTGGCCTCCGGCCCGGCCTGTACGGCCGATACGGTGCACATGAATTTCTGGATCATGGGCAATGTGATAGTTGATCACAGCATCGAGTGAGTCGATGTCCAACCCTCGGGCAGCCACATCGGTGGCAACCAGAATCGAGGTGCTCTTGTTGGCAAAGCGGACCAGTGTCTGATCACGATCACGTTGCTCAAGATCACCATTAAGCGCCAGCGCACTGAAACCGTGATTGACCAGATCTTCGGCCAGCTCGGTGGTTTCAATCTTGGTGTTGCAGAAGATCACGGTTGATTCAGGGCGGTGGTGTTGCAGCAGCAGACGCACGGCAGCCATTCGCTCTTCAAGTGAATCGACCTGATAGAAGTGCTGTCTGATCGTGCTGCTGTCATGCGTGGTCTCCGCCTTGACCATCACCGGCCTGTTCATGATCCGGTTGGATATCTTCTTGATCTGATCCGGGAAGGTGGCGGAGAGAAGTAGCGTCTGCCGCTTTTTCGGTGTCTGATCGATAATCGCTTCAATGGCGGCCTGAAACCCCATATCGAGCATCCGGTCGGCCTCATCGAGCACGACGGTGTTCACACTATCGAGTCGCAAGGTCTCTCTAAGCAGATGATCATCAATACGGCCGGGGGTACCGACAATGATGTGGGCGCCATATTTGAGGGAATCTTTCTGCGGACGGATCGATACACCGCCGCACAAGGTGAGCACTTTGATATTGGGGATGCTACGCGCCAGCCGGCGAATCTCTTTGGTCACCTGATCGGCAAGTTCGCGGGTTGGGCAGAGCACCAGCGACTGCACACTCAAATCTTTTACATCAAGCTTCTGCAACATGCCGAGCGCGAACGCGGCGGTTTTACCTGAACCGGTTTTGCCCTGCGCAATCACATCGTTGCCCGCCAGAATATCGGGCAGGCACTCTGCCTGGATTGGGGTCATGGTTTCATAGCCCAAGGTGGCGAGGTTCTTTTTCAGATCGGCATGTAGATCAAGCGTAGTAAAGTCGGTTTGGTTCACGGTGTTGTCCTGGTTTATTATTAGAAACTGAATAAGTGCGTCCTGCACTGACTCAGTACGCAAAGCCAAAAGCGCGGTTTTGGCTTTGCTCACAAAATCATTCACTTACGTTTCTGATTTTGATGCGGGGCATCCATGCTCCTCACCTTTTGAGTGGTCTACCATCCAATTTAGCTATCCTGCTGAATTGTGACGGCTGTCCATAGCCCGGGTAGCGTTTTTTGTCCGCGCACTCTACGGCTTTAACGGTGGAAACAGAAAGTTATTCCCACTTAAAGGGTGGTTTAGATGGTTCTTCTGCTGCTTTTTCTGTTGGTTTGCTGGTTTGAGAAGCAGTCTTTTTTTCGGCACGGAGCTTCTCCGCCAGGCCGGTGAGGAAGTTGCGCAGCACCTGATCCATACAGAGACGAAAGTGTTTGTGATCCGGTTTGCGGAAGAATGCGCTGAGCTCATGTTTGCTCAGCTTCTGGCCGCCAAGTGCGATGATCTCCAAAAGGTCATCATCAATGTAGTTGAGTGCGATTTTTATTTTTCTGAGCACGGTATTGTTGCTCAACCGCTGCTCGGGTTTGGGTTGTGGCCCCTCTCTCTTGCCGCGTTTGTTATTAATCAGGCCATTCAGAAAAGTCGCCAGCGTGGGGGTGTCCAGATCCTGAAGGTCAGGGTCATCATCCTTTTTCATCCAGCCGCTGATCTGTTCGCGTGTCACTTCAAGTTCGGCTGCCTTAAATAGCGCGATCATTTTTGAATCACTGAAGTCGAAGGCGTAGCGGATGCGGCGAAGAATATCATTGTTGGTCATAACTGCGGCAAGGGTAAGGGCTTAGGACCCTTATAGATAGTGTGCTGCAGTGGGTTTGGTCAGGAGGTGGCGCTATCCGATCGGATAATCGCTGGCCTGCAATCCTCGCCAGTAGCGCATGCCGACCTGACGATCACGCTCGGCGTAGTAGGGGATGTTCACCAGTCGATCTCTCAACTGCAGGGCTGCAAGTTCGCACCGTTCAAGGTCATCATCAAGAATAGGAACCTGTCCATTGAGTAGTAGTTCCCACTCTTTTCTCAAATCGTCATTCATTGAACATTTCACAGCCATAACATAACTCCTTTGTCCCCTTTTTCAGGGGAAAGGATGCCTTAAAGGTCTGTTTCAGACTGTGATCCAGATCGCATTTTGAGCGCTATTTATGGAAAGGGGGGCTTACTGTACTGCTTCAACTGTGGTGTTAGTTTGGCAGTAAAAACGATATTTCGGGACGTTAATGTCAAAGCGTGCGAGAATGGCCGCTGTCCAACGCAGCAGTGGTGCACCGTTATAGTGTGCTTGCAGTCCCGGGCAGAGTCACTAACGGAGATGCCCATGGCCAGACCGAATTATAACTATGAAAAACGACAGAAAGAGCTCGCTAAACAGAAGAAGGCGGAAGAGAAGCGCCTGCGTAAGCTGGAGAAGCGTCAGGGCACTGCCGATAGCGAAGCGGTTGAATCTGTCGATCGCGAGACGACCCAGTCTGAAAATGACTCTGCCGATAGCCCCGAAGCAGGCGAGTAAGCCTCTCTAGCGCTCTCTATTTATAGTAGATTTCAATCGTCTGCATCGAGCGGGTGTAGTGGTAGTTAAACTGCGCCATCGTGTAGCGATGTTTGGTTGCAACCGGACAGGCGATACGGGAGAAGCAGCGATCCCGACACGTTGAGTCACTCTCCATTCGATAGCTGATACAGCTTTTCAGTGATGCGCTGTTACCACTTAGCGCATCCACCGGGCAGACGGTGATGCACGGTTTCTCGATACAGCTATCACATGGGGATGGTGTATTCATCTTCACCGTAGGTTTAAGGCAGGTGTCTGCCAGCATAACCGTGCGATAGGCAAACCACGAACCCCACTGCGTATTGATTCCGATCCGGAAAGGGGAGTTGTTGTGCCACCCGGCCAGCGTTCCAAGTTGTTGAAGCGGAACAATCCGTTGAGACATGGGGTAGATGATCTCACATTTGTTGTCGGGAAAATGTTTAACGAACCAGCGCTCTGCAGTGTCGATAGAGAAACTGTCAATTGGATTGGCAGTGTCAGCAAACGCTGAGGCTTGCAGTGTCTCCCACATTAATTTTCCACCATGGCCAATCAGGATCAGCTGACTATATTTCACTACTAACTCACCGAGTGTCTCCTGCAGCTCATTCGGTAGGTCTGCGATATTGAACACTGCTTGCATGTTAAGCCCGGCATGGTTCAGAAGTTCAAAATTCATAAAGCAGAAACTAGAGCCTATGCTGGTTAAATGAAACTCGGCAATTCATGCTAATCATTAATATAAAAAGGGGAATCGACAATATTTAAAAGAAGGAGGAGCTTCTTTGTCGGGTTGCTGGTTACGTGCTTTTCGATATCGGTGATCCCGAAAATAACCGGGCTTCTCCACTACAGGTTTTCGGTGTGACTTTTTACTCCAGTTTCGATTTAAGCGTAAGTTGTACCACTTTAAAAAGATCATCGTAGTCAAATGGTTTATTGATGACCTGGCAATTCCTTCGCTGACATATTTTGTCCAGCTCATGAGTATTATCGTAACCGGTGATAAGAATAATCGGCAACGTTTCATTGAGCTGGTATATGGCATTTACGAGGTCAATGCCACCCATTCTGGGCATAACGACATCCGTGATGATGATGTTAATCTGCTCCCTGTTCGATTTGAAAACCTCCAGTGCCTCTTCTCCATCAGCAGCTTTCAGAACCCGGTAGCCCATACTGATCAATACCTCGCTGGTGGTAGCACGGACATCGGGCTCATCATCGACCAGAAGAATGGTTTCGCCGTGCACTTCTGTTTGACCCGACTGTTTTTCAGCTACCGGCTCCAGCTGATCATCGCAGAGTGGAAAATAGACGTGGAATGACGTGCCGCTATCCACTTCACTCTCGACCTCAACTACACCGCCATGGGTCTGCACCGCGCCGTAGAGCATCGATAGTCCAAGACCTGACCCTTCACTAACCCCTTTGGTAGTGAAGAAGGGTTCGAAGATCTTGCCCAGTTGCTCATCTGCTATGCCATGGCCGTTATCTTTGACCGTGATACAGGCAAAGCGCTCTGCCTGAATCTCCGGATGGCTCTGTCTGAACGACTCATCCGACTCGAAAGGAGTCAGGGAGCATCGAATGGCTGGGTCAGGAACATCGGCAACGGCATCAATCGCGTTGTTCATTAGGTTCATCAGTGCCTGTTGTAACTGGGTGGCATCACCCTTGATATGCAATGGCTCTTTACAGATGCAGGCTTGATGGTCGATGTTTTCAGGGATGGCTGCATTGATCAGCTTGTACCCCTCTTCCATGAAGCCGTTGAGATTGAAGGGTAACAGCTCGACGGTATCTTTGCGGGCAAATGTGAGCAGTTGGTGAACCATGTCGGCTGCGCGTTTGCCCAACTGCTCGATATTGGCCAGCTTGTCAGCGGTCACCGGATGATTGTGCATCTGCTTCTTGGCCATATAGACGTTGCCCTGTATAGCTGCCAGCATGTTGTTGAAATCGTGGGCAATACCACCTACCAGTGTGCCAATTGCCTCCATTTTCTGAGATTGGCGTAGTTGCTCTTCAAACATTTTTCGTTCGCTGATATCGCGAATAACACTGAAAAACACCTCTTCACCATCCAGTTCGATGATTCGAGCGTTAACCTCCACCGGCATGATGGAGCCATCTTTACGGTAATGAGCCGTTTCAAACGTTGCCATGCCATGTGCAAGGATCTGCTCAAGCCGTTGTGGAACCTTAACTGCGAACTCGGGAGGGTCGAGTTCCGTGAGCTTCATCTTAAGCATCTCAGGTTTGGAATATCCCAACCGCTCATGAGCCGTTTGATTAATGTCGATGAAGTTACCCTGCATATCGAGGATAAAGAGGCCATCACTGGAGGAGTCAAATAGTGTGCTGAATTTTTTCCTGCTTGCCTCCAGAAGTGTCTCCTGTTGGTTACGGTAGGTAATATCGACATGCGTACCAACAAGACGAATCGGTTTGCTATCCGAATCACGCAGAACTTTGGATGCACGTGAGAGAACCACTACATTATGGCCATCCTTGTGACGCATACGCATCTCTACCTCGAAACTGTCAGTGCGCTCTTCAAGGTAGTCTGTTACCCGTTGCAGAACCCAACGCTTATCGTCCGGATGCACTAGCTCGGTCCATGTCGCCAGTACAGGCGGAAACACATCCGCTTCATATCCGAGCATGGAGAACCAGCGTGGTGAGTAGTAGACCTCATCGGTCTCAAGGTTCCAGTCCCAGAGGCCGTCATTTGTACCATTCATGGCCAGTTCAAAGCGCTGCTCGCTGAGGCGAAGTTTCTCTTCAGCCTGTTTGCGATCGGTGATGTCATAAAGGGTAACAAGATGATTACCTTTGTAGGACTCCGTGAGTGAGGCTGCACCAGCGATAACCGTTCGGAAGGAGCCATCTTTACAACGAATATTCAGTTCGATGGGTTCAAAAGCGGTTCCTTTGCTTTTAGCTTTATCCAGGTGCTTCTGCCAGGTGGTTGCGATCCATTGGCGATATTTCTCATCCGGATAAGCTTTGGGCCACCAATGCTCCAGCGTGGGTATGTCCTCAATGTTGTAGCCGAAGGTGTTGACGAAGGCGGGATTCAGATAGGTGATGTTTTGCTCTTCATCATTAAGGGCGTAGGGCACAGGTGATGCATCAATGATATGATGGAATCGGGCTTCGTTCTTTTGGCGCTCTGTAATATCGCGCGCGACAGCGACAAGAAGCTGATTGTCATTTTCCTTAAAGGGTTTGAGACGAATTTCTACAGGAAATTCTGAACCGTCCTTACTGGCGTGAACCGTATCGATGATGCCGGATTTAGCCTCCTGATTAATGACCCGATCAAAGCATGCTTTCAGATCCTTACGTGAGAGATAAGGCTTGATATCGTGGGGGCCCATGGAGAGAAACTCTTCTCGAGAGTAGCCCAATTGTTTGCAGGCGACTTCATTCACATCAATGAACATCATGGTGTCACGGTCAATCAGGAAGATAGAATCTGAACTGTTATCAATTGCTATACGGAATCGTTGCAGGGCAGTTTCAGCCTGCTTGCGTTCGGTGATATCGTGGCCGAAGGCGATGTTGTAGGCCTGATTCTCGAACTCAATGTAGTTGGCCAGCATCTCAATAGGAAAAATATCCCCACTTTTACGCTGGTGATGTGTCTCAACGGAAACCATCTTCTTGTTTTTCAAATCTTTCCAGTGTTGATCCCACACCTCTATCGGAAAGAAGGGGTCGATATCCGGGATGCCCATTTTGAGGAGCTCTTTTTCTGTATAACCGAGAGTTTCGCAACCGGTTTTGTTGATGTAGCGGATACGTGCTTTGGAATCGAGAAGGGTGATGTTAAGCGGGGCGTGATCCATGACAAATTTGGCAAGCTTGAGCTTCTGCTCGGTCTCTTTTTGACGGCTAATGTCTCTGATGGTTCCTTCAATACCGATAATGTCACCACGCTCATCAAGCAGATACTGGGCATTAGTAGAGATCCAGATGATATGATCATCCAGCCGTCTGATTTTGGCAGAAAAACTATGAACCCGGCCATGATTGTTGGCGAGTTCCTGCAAAAACTCTTCACGCCTCTGTGCGTCAACATAGTATTGGGCAATAGGGGTGTTTAGAAGCTGGTTCGGTTCGCATGCCATGAGCGTGCCTGCAGACGGAGAGACCATCGTGATAATTCCTGCTGCGTCAGTCCGGTAGTAGGTATCCTGGAGGGTTTCGAAAATTCTCCTGAATAGTTTTTTAGACCCTTTCGCAGGGTCTTTGCTATCTATCTCATGCATGTTTATAAGATAAACAAATTCTGTGCCAACTGTGCCGAATTTTATTATCGCGATTTTGTCAGCGGGCACAGACTGGAAAGTTTCTCATCACATGAGGAAATGTCGTCAAAATATTCGCATTGCAGTAAGTAAGCAGACATGGCGTGTTATATCTATGCATGGATTGGAGCGATTATTCCCACCCGAATGAACGTGGATGCACCTTGCTGCAATATTGTTGCAGGTGCATGCTGCTCATTGTAAAATAATTTTTCGGAGGTCAGCCATGAAACGTGCGCTCTATTTTCTCTCGGCCCTGTTGCTTATCGGGCTGTTTAGCGGCTGTGCATCGATGTCAAAAAAGGAGTGCCTGACTGCAGATTGGCACGCCGTCGGATATAGCGATGGCACACGCGGTGTTCACTACAACAATCTGGTCAAACACCGTAAGGCGTGTAACAAATATGAGGTAGTCCCTGATGAAGCAGCGTATCACGCTGGTTGGGAGCAGGGAATTCGTAATTACTGTACATCAGATCGTGGTTATCAGGTGGGTGCAGCAGGGCAGCCCTATCGCAGCATCTGTCCGCAGGATGCTGAAGAGAACTTTCGTGATGGCTGGGATAAGGGGGTTCGCCAATATTGCACGGCAGATAACGGGCTTCGGCAGGGGCTGAATGGCCGCCAGTATCGCGGTGTATGCCCGACTGATCTTGAACCTGCCTTCCACGACTTCTATCGGTTGGGGCGTGATGTGCGTAAGGCCCGTGTTGAGTATAGAGGCAATAGTCAGAAGTTGAGTCAGATGGAGCATGCTCTGGCTGCCGAGAGAGATCCGCAGCGGGCACACAACCTGTTGGGTGAAGTGGAGCGGTTACAACATCTGGAGGAACGCAGTTATACAAGAGTGATTGCTCTTGAAGCATGTATGGATAGTGACTGGTATCAGGCCGGCCACCGTGATGGTGAGGCGGGCTATCCACGCAGGGCCGCTGAGGTGTCTGCCGGGTGTCGTAACTATGGCATTTCCGGTGACCGGATGGGCTACCGGGAAGGCTGGCGTGACGGCAACAGCCGCTACTGCACCTATGAGTCAGGGCTCTATATTGGGCAGAGTAATCAAACCTATTCGGGCGTCTGTTCAGGACGTAACCACTACCATTTCTGGCAGGGGTATGAAGAGGGGCGTGATCGTTATCGCTCGGAAAGGCGGGTACGACATCCCCGACCTGAAAAGAAGCGGGTAATCCAACAGCCGCCGGTCAGTCGTGATCATCACAAGCCGCTGAGGGATAAGGTGATCCGCCATCCTGATAACGACCATGACAAGGAGATTCACCATCCTCGTGAGCGGGAAGTAAAAGAGCATCACGATAACCGTGATAAGTTGAAACGTCCGATGCCTGAGAAGAGCCGGGCGGCTGACGTTCCCGGTAAGGTGAAAGAGATGCATGACAATCGTGATCGTGAAATGCGCCAGCCACCTGTTCATAACCGTGCTGCTGAGCCGGTTCATAAGCAACGTGTAGAGAAAGCGGTGCACGATAATCGGGACAGACTTAAACAGTCGATGCCGGAGAAGAGTCATAAGCCGGAACTGAAAGAGAAGAAGCATGATGATGACGATGATCATGAGAAAAAGGAGAAGATGACCAGGGAGTGATCCGGGTTTGATTCATTCATAAAAAAGGGGCACCAATCATGGCGCCCCTTTTTTATTACCGTTATTGCAGATTACCCGACAGGAACAAACTCCGACGGATCCTGATTGGCCATATGCTCGTAAGTGGCCCAGCGCAGATCTGCTGCTTCCTGAGCCAGCTTCATCAGACGTGCAGCCTCTTCAGGGTTGGTCTTCTCAAGCAGCTTATAACGCTGCTCGGTATAGGCGTAATCAGCCAACTTCATGGTTGGACGAGGTGAGTCCAATACGAATGGCTTCTTGCCCGCCTGACGAAGAGCAGGGTTATAACGTAGCAGTGGCCAGTAGCCGGATGCCACCGCCATATCCTGCTGATGCAAGCCCTGAGTCATATCAATACCGTGAGCGATACAGTGGCTGTATGCCAGGATGATCGACGGGCCGGGATAATCTTCCGCCTCGCGCATCGCCAGCAGTGTCTGCTGTGGGTTACCACCCATCGCAATGCGGGCCACGTAAACGTTACCGTAAGAGATTGCCTGAAGTGCGAGGTCTTTTTTACCTACGGCTTTACCGGCAGATGCAAACTTGGCGGTTGCAGCGATCGGTGTTGATTTCGAGGCTTGTCCACCGGTGTTGGAGTAGACCTCGGTATCAAGCACCAGCACGTTGATGTTGCGACCGGATGCGAGTGCGTGATCAAGGCCTGATGAGCCGATATCGTAGGCCCAACCATCACCACCAATGAGCCATACACTTCGGCGAACCAGATGATCGACGATGGTGAGCAGGTTTTTCGCTTTCGGATCATCCATGCCCTGCAGTTTCGCTTTAAGCGCCTCTACACGTTCACGCTGCTGCCCGATTTCAGAGCCAATTCGCTGATCGGCATGGATCAGTGCATTGACCAGCTCATCATCACCGAGTTGAGGCGCAAGCTCCTGCAGGGTCTGATGTGCCATATGCATATGGTGGTCGGCTGCCAGACGCATGCCGAGACCAAACTCGGCATTATCTTCAAACAGCGAGTTGGACCATGCGGGCCCCCGGCCATCTTTGTTGGTGGTCCATGGTGTAGAGGGCAGGTTACCACCATAAATGGAGGAGCAACCTGTCGCATTAGCCACCAGCAGGCGCGGTCCGAAGAGCTGAGTCAGCAGACGAACGTAGGGCGTTTCACCACAACCGGCACATGCACCGGAGAATTCAAACAGCGGCTCAAGGAACTGCGTACCACGCACCGATGAGTAGTCGATGGTGTCACGGTCGTTGACCGGCAGCGTCTCGAAGAACGCCACATCCTGCTTGCTCTTCTCAAGGATCGGAGCCTTGGCGGCCATGTTGATCGCTTTACGGCTCTTGTCTTCAGGGTCAAGTGCCGGACATGCATTCACACACATCTCACAGCCGGTACAGTCCTCTGCATAGATCTGAAGCGTGTAACGGGTCTCAGGGAATCCACGTGCTGCCACTTCGGAAGATGGGAATTCTTCATGTGCATCTTCAAGTAGTGCCTCATTGTAGAACTTGGCTCGGATCACACTGTGCGGGCAGACATAACTGCAGTTACCACACTGGATGCAGAGATCGGACTCCCACAACGGGATGAAATCGGAAACATTTCGTTTCTCGAAAGCGGCTGTGCCGGATGGATAGGTGCCGTCGACAGGAATCATCGAAACCGGCAGATCATCACCGTGGCCAGCCAGCATTGGTGCAGTCACTTCCTGTACAAACTGAGGTGCATGAGCTGGAACCATCGCTGCCATACCGTGGTCACTGCTGACGTTAGCTGGCACATCCACCTGATAAAGGTGATCCAGTGAGGCATCCACAGCTTTGAAGTTGAGTTGAACGATTTCAGCACCCTTCTTGGCATAGGTCTTCTCAATTGCTGTCTTGATGTTGGCAATAGCCTCATCTCGCGGGAGGACTCCCGAGAGTGCAAAGAAGCAGGTCTGCATGATGGTATTGATACGTCGACCCATGCCTGCATCGCGGGCAACGGTAGAGGCATCAATCACATAAAATTTGATCGCTTTATCAATAATGGTTTGCTGAACCGGCTTAGGCAGTTCTCCCCAGACTTTGTCGGCTGCGATTGGGCTATTGAGAAGGAATACGGCTTCTGGCGCAGCCCAGCGCAACATATCCACCTGATCGGTGAAGTTGAATTTATGGCAGGCGATGAAGTTGGCTGACTCAATCAGGTAGGGTGCGTGGATTGGTTCCGGGCCAAAACGAAGGTGGGAAACTGTCTGTGACCCGGCTTTTTTGGAATCATAAACAAAATAGCCCTGGCAGTGTAGCGGCGTATTTTCACCAATAATCTTGATACTGTTTTTGTTGGCCGAAACGGTGCCATCAGAACCCAATCCGAAGAAGAGGGCGCGGGTCACGTTTTCCGGTTCAATGTTGAAGCTGTTGTCCACTTTCAGACTGGTGTGGGTCACATCATCATTGATACCGATAGTGAAGTGGTTCTTCGGCGTATCCTTTAAGAGCTCTTCATAGATGGTTTTCACCATCGCAGGTGTAAACTCTTTCGAGGATAGGCCGTAGCGGCCACCGATCATTTTCGGCAACTTGGTAATGTCGCCTTGAGTAAATGCTTCAGCCAGAGCGGTAACAATATCCTGATAGAGAGGTTCACCGGTCGCACCCATCTCTTTGGTGCGATCCAGTACAGCAATGGACTTCACGCTTTCCGGCAGTGCTTCAACCAGATGCCTGGTGCTGAACGGGCGGAACAGGCGCACATTGATCATGCCAAGTTTGGCGCCCTGGGCATTGAGTACATCAATGGTCTTTTCGATGGTCTGCGCAGCAGAACCCATCACCACAATCACCTGCTCGGCATCGTCGGCGCCATAGTAATCAAACAGCTTGTACTGACGGCCTGTCAGTTCAGCGAGTTCATCCATGGTCTCCTGAATAATGCCGGGTACTTTGTCGTAAAATGAATTGGCAGACTCACGACCCTGGAAATAGACATCCGGATTCTGTGCTGTGCCACGGATGAATGGATTGTCCGGGTTCAGGGCACGTTCGCGGTGAGCATAGACCAGTTCATCACTAATCATGGCGCGAATCTGATCATCAGGTATCAGTGAGATTTTGTTCACCTCATGCGAGGTGCGGAAACCATCAAAGAAGTTGATGAATGGAACACGTGCTTTCAATGTCGCTGAATGCGTGATCAGTGCGGAATCATGCGCTTCCTGTACTGAGCAGGAGGCGAGCATGGCAAAACCTGTGGTGCGTGCTGCCATCACATCCTGGTGGTCACCAAAGATGGAGAGCGCCTGTGCTGCCAGTGAACGGGCTGCCACATGGAACACGGTGGAGGTCAATTCGCCGGCAATCTTGTACATGTTTGGCAGCATTAGCATAAGGCCCTGCGAAGCCGTGAATGTGGTGGTTAGCGCACCTGTCTGCAATGCACCATGTGCAGTACCTGCCGCGCCACCCTCACTCTGCATCTCAATCACATCAGGAACCTGATGCCAGATATTCTTCATGCCGCCTGCTGACCACTGGTCGCACAGTTCTGCCATGTCGGAGGATGGTGTGATTGGATAGATGGAGCAGATCTCACTGACGCGATATGCGATGTGTGCAACGCCAAAGCTGCCATCAACGGCAACCTGTTTTTCCTGAGGGGTTACTTGTTTTTGAGATGCTTTTGTTTCAGCCATAGTTTATCCCTGCCCCGCTTCTGCACTGTTCTCTTTCACCATCTCAATGGCGTAGCATGGGCACTGCTCGTAGCAGGAGGCACATCCAGTGCATTTGTCGTAGTCGTATAGGTAACGTTTGCCTTTGCCCAATTTGATGATCGCATCTTCAGGGCATGAACCGTAGCAGCCATCACACTCAAAGCAGTTACCACATGAGAGGCAGCGTTTGGCTTCAAACTTTGCTTCTTTTTCACTTAAACCCTGCAAAATTTCATCAAAGCTGGTGGCTCGTTTTGATGCTTCGAGCTCACTCTGCTCGACTTGTGGTGCTTCGGTGCGATACCAGAGCCGCAGTTTTTCATGATCGACAATCGGGTGTTTATCCGCAGGTACATAAGGTTCACCGCGTAGCCAGCCATCAATATAACGGGCCGCTTTCTTACCATGGCCTGTTGCGATGGTGACCGAGCGTTCGGTTGGCACCATGTCACCGCCAGCGAAAATCCCCTCTGCTCCGGTCATCATGTGATCATTAACAATCACTGTACCGTCCCATTCGAACTCAATGCCTTTTACACTTTTCAGGAAGCCGGTATCGGTGTCCTGACCGACTGCCATGATCAGAGAGTCGGCTTCCAGCTCTTCGATTTTACCGGTTGGCTGAGGGCGACCGGTCTCATCAATCTCCATCACCTCAACCTTGAAAGTGGTAGCATCGATCTCTTTAATCGTACGAAGCCAGTTGATCTTTACGCCCTCTTCGATCGCTTCATCGGCTTCAAACTCATGTGCTGCCATGTTGGCACGGTCACGACGGTAGATGATTACCGCCTCCTCAGCACCGAGTCGCTTGGCCGTACGTGCCGCATCCATCGCAGTGTTCCCACCGCCATAGATCGCAACTTTACGACCCAGTTTTACCTCTTCACCATTTTCAACACTGCGCAGAAAGCTCACCGCATCGAGCATCTTGCCCGCATCGCGGCTTGGGATGTCGATCTTTTTGCCCAAATGTGCACCGATAGCAATAAAGACTGCATCAAAGCCGCCATCGGCTTTCTCTGCATGAACATCGGAAACACGATGGTTCAGGGTAATCTTCACCCCCATATCTTCAACGCGCTTAATCTCCTGCTGCAGCTCTTTGCGGGGCATTCTATAAGCAGGAATGCCGAAGTGAATCATGCCACCGGCAACCGGGCCAGCCTCTCGAATCTCTACTTCATGGCCCAGTCGGGTCAGGTGGTATGCTGCTGAGAGGCCACTTGGGCCGCCGCCAATAATTAGTACCTTTTTACCATCTTCAGGGGCTGTGAATTCGGGTTTCCAACCCTTCTCCATCGCCAGGTCACCAAGGAAACGCTCAACTGCGTGGATGCTCACCTCTTCATCGGTATAGGCACGATTGCAGGCGGTTTCACATGGGTGGTAGCAGACACGGCCATGAATGGCCGGGAATGGATTATTTTCAATCAGGGTTTGCCAGGCTGCTTCGTAGTTGCCCTCCTGGGCCAGCGCAAGCCATGCCTGAATATCTTCACCAGCAGGACATGCATGATTGCATGGAGGAAGAAAATCCATGTAGACGGGTTTGCGTGAACGGAGTGCGCCTGTACCGGTATCATGCTTGGTCAGGTCCAGGTTGGCTGTCATATCTGTTGTTTTCATATGCTTGTTCTCGCTTTCAATTCATCTAATCTTTTTAAAGAGGCCACGCATTTGAATGCGGCGGCGCTGAGCAGTTAATGGGAGCGGGCAATTTTATATACCCTGTCTCTTAATACAATCTTATTCCCACGACTCTGGCGTGGATATAGATGATTCAGCCTCCAGCGAGCTTGGCCTTGTGCCCCTCCTTCTCCAAAAGAAGCAGTAATTTTTCACGGTGATCGCCCTGAATTTCGATACAACCGCCCTTCACTGCACCACCTGTGCCTAATTGCCCTTTTAGTTTTTTGAGCAGCGTTTTCATACCCTTCTCGTCCATAGGGAGTCCATCAATGATGGATACGCATTTGCCACCTCGCCCTTTTGACTCACGCCGAATGCGCAAGCCCTGTTTGTTTGCGTTCTTAATGGCAGGGGCGGAAGCGTTGCCAGCTTTGCCTTTCCCGCGTTTTTTACTGTTCGGGTTTTTCTCCATGGCCTTGCCTAACTGCCCATGCTCTGTGGAGTAAACTATACGATCATTTTGACCCATCTACCTGCTCCGAAATCGACTTCTGTTACCAAGGCCTGATAGTATGAAACAGGCCCTTCCAAGGCGCAATCACTGACCCTGTTCGCCCTTTCTCATTTTAGGGCGGAAACATTGAAAAACAAGGGTTTCACTTAATGCTAAGCAGATACAAGAATGATACCCACAATTTGCCATTGGTTGCTGCTAGGATAGGGCTGCGGCATCATTCGCCATTACTACTTCCAATATGGGGGTGCCATGGTGGCAACGCAAAACCAGAATGATGGCGTCGGGCTGACACATGAGGGTCGCGATTACTCCGCGAAGACCCTGCATGAGATGCATGACATGATGCTTTATATCCGTCGTTTCGAAGAGAAGGCGGGCCAGATGTATGGCCTGAAAAAAATTGGTGGTTTCTGCCATCTCTGCAATGGTCAGGAGGCTATTTGTGTCGGCATGCAGGAAGCGGCTAAGTCCACTGATTATATGATGACAAGCTATCGTGATCATGGGCATATTCTGGCACGGGGATCTGATCCAACCGCTGTAATGGCCGAGCTATTGGGCCGTGCCGGCGGTATTGTCGGCGGTAAGGGCGGCTCCATGCATATGTTTGATGTCGAGAAAAACTTTGCTGGTGGTAATGGCATCGTCGGTGAGCAGGTTCCGATTGGGATAGGCTTTGGTTTTGCCAGTCAATACCGTGATGACAAACGTGTATCCATTACCATTATGGGTGATGGCGGTATCAATCAGGGTGCGGTTTACGAATCTTTCAATATGGCTGCCTTGTGGAAACTTCCAGTGGTGTTTGTGATTGAAAATAATCAGTACGCTATGGGAACATCACTTAGCCGGGCTTCAGCGGAAACGCACCTCTTTAAACGTGGAATCTCGTTTAAGGTGCCCGGCATGCAGGTTGATGGTATGGATGTAATGGAAGTGGAGCGTAAAATGTCTGAGGCACTTGAACATGCACGTTCAGGTGAAGGGCCGATGATTGTAGAGATGATGACCTACCGTTATCGCGGCCACTCCATGTCTGACCCTGCAACCTACCGGACACGCGGTGAGGTGGATGAGTGGCGTTCGGGGCGCGATCCGATTGCACGTCTGCAGAAACAGATGATTGCTGCGGATCTTGGCACCGAAGAGAGCTTTAAAGAGAAGGACAGAGAGATCAAGAAGGCAGTGGCTCAGGTGGCCAAAGATGCTGAGGCTCAGCCGGAGCCTGATCCTTCGGTCCTGTGGGATGATATCATTACCGATGAAATTCCGGGTGCATACCCCTATCCAAGGCAGGTGGGCTAGTGCTACATCCTCAGCATATTTCACGTTTCAGAGCTTCTCTCGTGATTCAAGGCAAGGGATACAACGCAGCTTTGGCTCACGAGAGAATCTCCCTTCGGGCACCGCTGTACGGGGCTTCGTCATCGTTACACTCTCTTGAATTGGCGCAGCCAGTCCCGCGTTCGCGTGCCTTAGCGAATTCCCCGTACAGCTGTGCTGAAATGAAAAACATGCTGAGGATGGAGCACTAATGGCAAAGATTACATACCGTGAAGCACTGAATCAGGCGATGTGCAATGAGATGGAACGTGATGATCGCGTATTCCTGATGGGCGAAGAGGTTGCTGAATACAATGGTGCGTACAAAGTATCACAGGGCATGCTGGAGAAGTTTGGTCCACGCCGTGTGATTGACACACCAATCACCGAGCTTGGGTTTGCAGGCCTGGGTGTAGGTGCCTCAATGGCTGGTTTGCGCCCTATTATTGAGTTCATGACCTGGAACTTTGCCATTCTGGCCATGGATCAGATCGTCAATGCTGCAGCGAAGATGAAATACATGACCGGTGGCCAATATAGTTGCCCGATGGTGTTTCGCGGGGCTGGCGGTGCGGCGGCGCGTGTGAGTTCACAGCACTCTCAGGCGCTGGAAAACTGGTATGCAAACATTCCGGGCTTGAAGGTGGTGATGCCATCTAATCCTGCGGATGCGAAAGGTCTGTTAGCAGCATCCATTCGTGATAACGATACCGTGATCTTTATTGAAAATGAGATCAATTACGGCGATGTGGGCGAAGTCCCGGAAGGTGAGTATCTTATTCCTTTGGGCAAGGCAGATGTAAAACGTGCGGGCAAAGATGTGACGCTGATAGCGCACTCCCGTATGACAGGTTACGCACTGGTTGCAGCTGAAGAGCTGGCCAAACAGGGCATTGATGCAGAAGTGATTGATCCTCGTACGATTCGCCCGCTGGATGAAGCTACGATTCTCACATCGGTGGCTAAAACTAATCGCGCGGTTGTGATTGAAGAGGGCTGGCGTTTTGCCGGGATTGGAGCGGAGATTTCTGCACGTATTATGGAAAAAGCATTTGATGATCTGGATGCACCTGTACTGCGTGTGACAGGTAAAGATGTGCCGATGCCGTATGCCGCGAACCTGGAAACACTGGCGCTGCCGAGTGTTGCTGAAATTGTCGAAGCTGCCCGTAGTGTTTGTAATAGGGCGTAAAAGTTCGTCCATGAACTTTTACTTTTATCGGAGTCGAAAAACGTGGTTTCCGACTCCTTACAAATCAGCAGAAAGAGTCTGCTGATTTGCCACCCATCCCTGGGTGGAGTCGATAACCCGCCCATGGAGGGGCGGCAACTCGAAATTTTCGAGTTGTGAAGAAAAGAAAATCACACTTTTCTTTTCTGACAAAGCAAAATACCGGGATGGCTTTTTGCGATGTGAACGATAATTGAGGAAATAACATGCCAATTGATGTACTGATGACTCAGCTCTCACCGACTATGACCGAAGGACGTATTGCCCGCTGGCTGAAGAAAGAGGGAGATGTTCTGGAAAGCGGCGATGTGATGGCGGAGATTGAGACTGATAAGGCAACCATGGAGATGGAAGTCGTTGATGAGGGCGTGCTGCATAAGATTCTTGTACCTGAGGGTGCAACCGTTGCTGTGGGCACTCCGATTGCTGTAATTGCCGAAGATGATGAAGAGGTTCCTGTCGATTATCAGCCTTCAGCCGAAGCAACTTCGGCAGAGGTTCCAGAAGCAGATACTACGCCAGCAGAGCCTGCGCCTGTAGCGGCTCCTGCCTCTGCGACAGCTGTTTCTGCTCCGGTAGCTGAAGCGGTTGTAGATTCAGCTGTTGATCCCAAACGAATCAAGGCAAGCCCATTAGCACGTCGATTGGCCAAACAGAAAGGAATCAATCTGGCAGCGATCAGAGGCACAGGCCCCAAAGGCCGTATTACCAAGAGTGATGTTGAGAAGGCCGTCAAACGTGGCATTAGCCTCGGTGGCGGAACCGCAGCCGTTGTTGCGCCCCCACCACGTCCAATGCCAGCAGGCCCGTTGCCGTACCACGAGGACGAATTCGAGCGTGTTGAGAACTCAATGATGCGTAAGACGATTGCCCGTCGTCTCACCGAATCCAAGCAGCAGGTGCCCCACTTCTACCTCAGTGTGGATGTGGAGATGGATAGATTAATGGATCTGCGTGCACAGCTAAATGAGGCTGCCGATGGTGCATTCAAATTGAGCGTGAATGATTTTGTCATCAAGGCTGTTGCCAAGGCGCTGGTTGATGTGCCGGCTGCCAATGCCAGCTGGACTGACAGTGACACTCTGATGCACAAACATGCCCATGTATCTGTTGCGGTTGCGATTGAAGGTGGCCTGATTACACCTGTGATTCGTTTTGCCGAGCAGAAGGGGATTGTCGATATATCGAATGAAGTTAAGGAGTTGGCTACACGTGCACGTGCCGGCGAACTGCAACCGGAAGAGTATTCCGGTGGCACCTTTTCGATCTCCAACCTGGGTATGTATGGCGTCAAACAGTTCTCTGCCATTGTAAATCCGCCGGAGGGAGCGATTCTTGCCGTGGGCGGTACTGAAGAGCGCCCTGTTGTGAAGAGTGGTGAGCTGACCGTTGCCAAGGTAATGACGCTGACACTCTCCTGTGATCATCGCGTAGTGGACGGTGCCGTGGGGGCTGAATATCTTGCTGCTCTTAAGAAGCACATCGAAGCCCCAGCTTCAGTTTTAATATAAGTTGTTCCTGCTTTGCTATATGGCGGCGTTACTGCGATGCTCAATCCTCGACGTATTTCAGATACGCTTCCGGTTTGCGCTTCTCGTGCCTTGCCCTATAACAAAATAGAAGCAACATTGTGACCAGCCTGTAACGGGCACTTTCCGCCCATGGACGGGCGGCAGCTGAACAACGTGACGCCGTAAGTAGAGCAAGACCACGCTCTTGCGGAACGATAAAGGCCGAGGGCAGGATGCCATAGGGCCGTATCAAAAAGAGGAATACCTATGCCGATTGATCTCTTTATGACTCAACTATCCCCGACCATGACCGAAGGCAAAATTGCCCGCTGGTTGAAGAAAGAGGGGGAAGAGCTTGTCTCCGGCGAAGTGCTGGCGGAAGTCGAGACCGACAAAGCCACCATGGAAATGGAGGTGATTGATGAGGGTGTACTGCATAAGATTCTCGCGCCTGAGGGCTCTGTTGTTGCTGTGGGCGTTCCCATTGCCGTGATTGCTGAAGAGGATGAAGATGTGCCTGCCGATTACGAGCCGGAAGGTATCAGTATGGAGATCTCCACGCTTGAAGATAGCGGTAGCGAAGAGGCCGCTGCACTGGGAGCTGAGTCGGCACCGTCAGACCAGCCTGCGCCGGTTGCAGTTCACGAAGATGATGAACACGAATTGAACCTGAAGCCTGCCGGTGTGTTTAATGCGGATGGTGAATATGATCTGGTGGTGATTGGTGCCGGCCCCGGAGGTTATGTGGCCGCAATTCGCGCTGCTCAACTGGGTTTTAATGTTGCATGTATTGAATCCACGCATCTGGGCGGCATCTGCCTGAACTGGGGCTGTATCCCGACCAAGGCACTGCTGAGAACCGCTGAGGTGGTCAACATCATCAAACATCATGGTGAAGAGCTTGGGCTGGGTGTTTCAGAAGCAAATCCTGAACTGGACAAGGCTGTAGCACGTTCGCGCGGCATCTCTGAGAAGTTGAATAAGGGTATCGGTTTCCTGTTTAAGAAGAACAATATTGAGCATATTGAGGGCTACGCAAAATTCGAGGCTGGTAACAAGCTGGTGGTTGAAGGTGCGGATGGCTCTCGTGAAGTGACTGCCAAACATGTGATTGTGGCGACCGGTGCCAGAGCGCGAGCCTTCCCGGGTATGGAAGTCGATGAAGAGGTGGTGATCACCTACAAGCAGGCACTTCTTCCAAGCAAGCTTCCGGAGAATTTGGTGGTGATCGGCAGTGGCGCCATCGGTATGGAGTTCGCCTATTTCTACAATGCAATGGGCTCTAATGTGACAGTGATTGAGGCTGCTGATCAGGTGCTGCCACTGGAAGATCATGAGATTTCCAAGGTGGTTGAACGCAGCTTTAAGAAGCAGAAGATCAAAGTGGTGACCGGCGCGATGGTTACATCGGCGAAAAATGTGGATGGCAAAGCTGTCGTGGAGTATGAGACCAAGGGTAAGTCACAGACTATTGAAGGTGACGTCTGCCTTGTAGCTGTTGGTGTGCTGGGCAATACTGATAATATCGGTGCAGAGAACACCACGATGAATGTGGATCGTAACCAGATTGAGGTGGATGATTATTACCGCACCGATCATCCCGGCATCTATGCGATTGGTGATGTGGTGGGCGCGCCTGCACTGGCGCATGTGGCGAGTCATGAGGGGATTGTCTGCGTTGAGGCGATTGCTGATAAGAGCCCACACCCTGTTGATTATGGAAACGTACCGGGCTGCACCTACTGCCAGCCACAGGTGGGCTCTTGCGGGCTTACTGAAAAAGCTGCCAAAGAGGCAGGCCACGAGATTAAGGTGGGCCGGATGTCCTACGCACCAAATGGTAAGGCGATGGGGCTAGCTGAGACGGAAGGGATGGTTAAGACGATATTTGATGCTGAGAGCGGCGAACTGCTGGGTGCTCATATCGTTGGAGCCGAGGCAACCGAGATGATTGTATCACTGGGGCTTGCACGAACGCTTGAGACCACGGAAGAGGATCTGGCACATCATATGTTTCCACATCCAACACTCTCTGAAATGATCCACGAATCGGTGCTCGATTCAGATGGTAAAGCGATTCATATCTAGTTTAACGCCTTTTCGTATCATTTTTGATTTATATGCAGTGTCGAATGACAAGAGATAGGCTATGATTGGTTTATCCATGTAATCGGGAGTAATTGATGGAAACAATGATTTTAGGCTTAGCAGTTTTCTTTGCGATTCATCTGCTGCCATCTGTGCCAACGCTGCGAAATGCTCTCTTCGCCAAGCTGGGTGAGATGCCCTACAAAGGCATCTATGCCCTGATCTCTTTTGCTGGGCTCTATTTTATCGTGACCGGAAAAAGTGAAGCTGAATATATCGATATCTGGGAACCGGCGACATGGAGCTACGTGGTGACCAATGTATCAATGATCATTGCGCTCTACTGCATTGTTGCGATGCACATGCAGTCTAACCTGAAGCGCTTTACCGCCCACCCAATGCTTTGGGGTATTACCTTCTGGTCGTGCGGGCACCTGTTTACGAATGGTGACAAGGCCTCCATCGTATTGTTTAGCTCATTTTTGGCCTACGCACTGTTTGCGATGTATTCCGCCAATCGTCGTGGTGCAAAACCATTGAGCAAGCGAATCTCTTTCAGGTATGACGCGATGATCGCCGTGATCAGCACGGTTGTTTATGTAGTCCTGGCCAATCTTCACCCCTATTTCACAGGTATGGAACTGATTCGGTAACCAATTGATATATAAGCTAAAACAGGATCATGTTAGCCTTGATGGCTGATACGATCCGCAAGAGTTGGATTGTGGAATTCGCCATAGTCATCGTCATCAAAATCAAATGGATCCAGCGGATCAGAAGCGTTGTCACCTTTAAGGTGAATACCAAGCATGAATGCCAGTTCTTCTGCCGGGATATGGAGATTTCTCTCACTTAGCCATTTGAACATTTCGGTTGGGTTCGCTGTTTCATTTAACATTAGAAGCCTCCTTCTGTTTTCAAGTGAAGGCATGGTGACAACTATTTATTGCAGCAAAGTGACAGCAACATGACCGTTTTGTGGCACGGTTTACCTGGCAGACATAAAAAAGGGGCTGTAGATACAGCCCCTTTTAGTTTTAGCGACTATTTCGATTAGTCGTTTTTCTCTTTGGCTTCGTTGATGCGCAACTTACGGCCATCCATATCAACGCCGTTAAGTTTAAGAGCATCTTTTGCTCCGTAAGAATCCATCTCTACAAACCCATAACCTTTTGGTCGACGATTTGGACCGCCGGTAACCAGTCGAACATCATGGACCGTGCCGTATGGGCGGAAAAGATCTTCAACCTCTTCTTTCTTGGCAGTAAAAGGCAGATTGCCGACGTAAAGCGTCACAACATCACCATTATCACCATGAGCAGAAGAACCATACAGGGCAGTAGCTAAACCACCAATCACAGCACCGAGAAAAAGGCCCGTGGAAAAGATTGATGCAATCGGGGCATTACCGAAGGGAATAAATGGTAATACGAAATAACCCAATACTGAAAGAACAGCGGCACCAATAGCCAATTTAATAAAACAGGAAAAACTCATATACATATAACTCCTGAAAAAGATTTACCAAACCTGCCAATAATTTGATCACATTGAAAACGTTAATATTTCTGGCATTACAGGATTGCTAAAAAAGGTGTTGAAAGTAAGAGTCCTACAATGAACTTTATCGGTAGAATTAGAATTGTCTTGCTGACAGTGCTGCTTGTCTTGTCGGCAAGCTGGCATGCCAATGCAACTGAAAAACAGTTGCCCTTATGGGAGCTGGGAGTTGGCTTAGGTGCATTCTCTCTGCCGCAATATATGGGTAGTGATGAGCGTTACACCTACCCGTTTACATTTCCCTATCTGATTTATCGAGGAGAGAAATGGCGACTTGATCGTTCCGGTCTGCGCAATCGCCTGTTTGATTCAGGCCGGCTCTCACTGGATGTCAGCCTTTCCGGTGGGTTGCCTGTAAAAAACAGCAATAAAGCCAGACAGGGTATGCCGGATATTTATCTGACTGGCGAAGTGGGTCCGAAAATAAACTGGTTGATATCTGAGTCAGATCATCATCGCTGGAGTCTTCACCTGCCTTCGAGAGCAGCGATCAATATTCGTGGAAAATATGTCGGCTGGCTGACGGACCCATATCTTCGATATATGCACCATCGTTCGGTTGAACATGGAGACCTTCGAATCAAGTTGGATGCTGGAGCACTCTATGGCTCACAACGATTCCATGAGACCTATTACGGCGTGGATCCAGTTTATAGCTCAGCAACACGCCCTGCATACTCGGCCAAGGCCGGACTTCACTCGTTGTTTGCCAAGCTGAGGGTTCGTTATCCCATAAGCAAAAAGCTGGAACTATTTACCTCTCTGCAGGCTCGTTCACTGGCCGTGGGTGTGGTCAAAAGTAGTCCGCTGGTCAGACGAAACAGCTATGCAACCGCAGCTATGGGCTTGATTTGGGTGTTTTCCGAATCAGATGAGCAGGTGATAAGGGATGAGTAGAGCGATTGATAAGGCGATTCTCAGGTGAGGCTCAAGATGATGATAACAATCGGAGGCGCACTGTTTGCGGTAATTCTTTTTCTGACTGTTATGGGGGTGTTGTCACACTTCCAGACCCCCGAATTGGGTATCCAGAAAGGTAAGCTGCGAGCATGCCCGGATAAACCCAACTGTGTGAGCAGTGAAGGTGGCGAAGATCAGCAGCATGCGGTTTTCGCTTTGAAGTCTGCACTGGAAGCAGATGTCGCATGGCTACAATTTCAACGGGTGGTTCATGAGGCTGGAGGTCATATTATTCAGCATGGTGATGATTATCTCCATGCCGAGTTCAGTTCGACTATTTTTCAGTTTGTTGATGATCTGGAGGCACGTTTTGATCGGCAGTCAGTGCAGATCCATGTTCGTTCAGCTTCAAGAGTTGGTCATTCTGATTTGAGTGTGAATCGCAAGCGTATTGAAAGGCTCCGAATCAGATTTGAGGAGAAGTTATGAGTCTCTGCCCATGTGGTTCAGGCGAGCCACTGGAGTTGTGCTGCAGGCCCTGCCTGAATGGTAAACCCGCTCCGACTGCCGTAGCTCTGATGCGCTCCCGATATTCGGCCTATGTGCAGGATAATCACGATTATCTGATGAAGAGCTGGCATCCCGATAGCAGGCCGGAACAGCTGGGTGGTACGGCTCTAAACTGGATTCATCTGGAGATCGTTGGCAGTAAGAAAGGGCAGGAGTGTGATGAGACTGGAGTTGTGGAGTTTGTTGCCAGCTTCTCTGCCGGGCAGAAAGGTAAACAGCTGCATGAACGAAGTCGCTTTGTCCGGCTGGACGGGGTGTGGGTCTACGTCGATGGTGAATGCAGGGTCACTGACATTGGGCGTAATGATCCCTGCCCTTGTGGCAGTGGTAAAAAGTTCAAGAAATGTTGTGGAGCCCTCAGCTAATATTCAAGTACTGATGAATCAGGCTGGTTAACATTTACCATCACTGCTTTATCCGTGCATGAGAGTGTTAGTATTGTGTAATCCATAGGCATGGAGCGTTTTTTACTGAGATCAAAGTTTCCTGAAGCAGCCAGCACACCATCTGTTACAACGGAGTAAGCGGAACTTTTACACTCTCCGGTTGCCTGAATAATCAGACGAGATTGTTGAGTTTTACTTGTGATGACACCCACTGTGCCATGATCAATGGTATAGGTCAGAGTTTTGGCATGGGCCACTCCTGAAAAGAGCATGAGAGTGGTAAGCAGTATGGTTATGGAACGAAGCATCAATATCTCCAGATGGTTAGTTATTTTACGTTATGGCTTGAATATGACATAGCCAAGTCACCCATGCTATCTCTTAACCAATAGACGATGAACAATGGCAATGCAGAGATCCATGATCGGGATAATTCCCCTGTTTTTTGCAATAGCATAGCTCTCTTTATTGATAATGCCCTGCTGTAGCCAAAGAACATCGGCTCTAATCTGAACCGCCTGCTTTGCCACATCCGGCGTGAACTCTGCCCTGCGGAAAACATTTACAATATCAACATGAACAGGAATGTCGGTGAGTTTCGGATAAACTTTCTGACCAAGAATGGTTTCGGCTTTGGGGTGTACAGGGATGACATTGTAACCCTGTTCAATGAGGAACGCTGTAATCTGATAGCTGGTACGCTCAGGCTTGGGGGAGCAGCCGTAAATGGCAATGGTTTTTGCCTCGGTTAATAGCTTGTTGAGGGTCGCATCATCAGGGTTTTTCCAACTCAAATCTAACTCCTCATGGTCTGCTACTCAATACGGCTTTATCAGTGTTTTTGCATATTATTTTTTCAGTTTGCTCATCTTGGCACCCTCAAAAGTGAGGTTGTACATCAGTCCTTTGTTGGAAAAGATGAACCCGATGACTGGCTCTTTGGCTGTGTTGGTATCAATGTCGCCACCAGCACCAACATCAGCTACAGCGACACTGCCGTCGACACCCGCCTTCCAGCCATCACTGCTGCGGAACTGCTTCAGTGACTTTTTGGTCATAAAGAGAATGACCTGAGACTTGACCTGAGCGCCGAGCTGGAAGCCGATTGAGGCTGCTGCGGTGCTGTAGTAATCGACAGTTTTTCCTTTGATCACCAAAGCGCCTTCGCCATATTCGCCACCAATTCCGATTCCGGCTTTGTAGACTTCAGGAAACACCAGAATGCCATTGGCTTTTTTGACCAGTTCTTTGCCCGATTTCACTTCGTCATAAAAAGTGGAGATGGTCGCTTTGACCTTGGCATCAATTTCGACTTTGCTGGCTGCGTGAGCTGCGGGCATCGCAAGCAGTGCAATCGTTAGGGTGAGTAGTGTGGAACGGAGTAGGGATGAAAGCATAACATTCTCCTTGTCGATAAAAACATCTGTTTAGAGATTGTAGCTTAGAAATGTACGGTTTGTAGGCGTTGTTTTACTAACGCTCTGTTTCAGCGTTGCTTATGATTGCTTCCAGCTCTTGCTCGGCCTTGATCTGACCGCGTGCCAGTCCCTCTTCGATAGCCGCCTGGATTTGTTGTAGTAGAAGCTTTTCTTCACTTTTACTTATTTTAGCATTCGAGTGTTCATGCAAAGTGCGATTCAGTGTTGAGTTTGCGAGCTCGGCAATCAGTGAGTCTCGATCATTTTTTCTTGAGTAAGCATATGGCTGACTGGATTCTGAGATATCTTCAGGCTGTTGATCAATTAAGCGAACAATTGAGACTCCGAGGGTTTCGGCAATTCGAGCCAGAGCAGGGAGAGAGAGGCCAGCCAGTCCCCGCTCGGCCCTGCTAAGCTGGCCGGGGTCTATTTCAGCGGCAGTTGCAAGTCGGTTAATGCTAACGGGTGGTTCAATGGCGTTTCGCAAACAGCGTATGTTACGTCCGACCTCTTCAAAAATGTCCATACAGCACAATATTTCCCTGTGATTTTCATGCAATGCCTTAAAAACAACTTGTTGTATATAAAACATTGTTCTATAATCATCTGTGGAAGGGCTAATAGCCACAATTTGTTGATATAAAAGGGTTAAGATGATGTTTTTTAAACATCTAAAGGGGTGAGTATGGGCGTAGTACACATTATTGATGATGATTGTCTCTATCGAAAGGTAATCGTTGAGGTTGTTCGGGCATTTGGATTTGTTACAAAAGAGTTCTCTTCGGGCAGCAGTTATCTCAATTACATGGAGCAGGATAGGTTTAAGCACCCCCAAGTTATTTTTTCCGACATGAATATGCCGGGGTTAAGCGGTCTTGCCACGCTGCAAGAAGTGTTCTGCCGTTATCCTGATATACCCTGTTATCTCGTAACTGGAAATCCATCACAGTTTGAAAACATGAATCTCTCGGGCCACGCTATTAGGGAGATTTTGAAAAAACCTGTCTGTATCGGAAAGATAGGGGCTATTTTGCAATCTTTATAACAGCGCTGATTGTGAAACCACAATGCCATCTTCATCGGCATAAAGGAATTCGCCGGGATTGAAGGTGATATCGGCAAAGTGAACCGGAATATTACGAACCCCCTGATTTCGTTTCACTGTTTTGCGTGGAATGGTGCCCAGCGCTTTTACACCGATATCTATTTTGGCAACATCGGCTGAATCACGAATGCAGCCGTTGATGATTACGCCTTCCCAGCCATTGTCTGCACCAAGAGAAGCCATCACATCACCCATCATTGCAGCACGTATTGAGCCTGAGCTATCGACGATTAAAACCTTGCCATGACCATCAGTTTCAAAGATCGCTTTAAGATAAGTGTTATCTTCCAAGGCTTTAAGGGTCACTATCTCACCATAGAAGGCGGCTTTTCCACCAAAATCGCGAAAGATTGGTGCGGCCACCTGTAATGCTTCAAGATGATCGTCATACATGTCGCTGGTTTTAAAATTCATGGGTGACTCCATTTTTGTAGTGGCACAATATACTGTAAGAGGTGCCTGATTTTCGCCAGTATATAAATATTGGCGTAATATCTTCTTCATGCTGTGAAATATGCACTTTACTACTATACCTATAGCGTGGAATGGTTCAGAAAGATCAAATGAAGGTGAATGAGTATGGAACTTGAACAGATTGCATCAATACTGGCTTTGACGATGGGCGCTGCCTGGGCAAGTGGTATCAACCTCTATGCTGCTATTTTTATGCTCGGAATGATGGGTACAACTGGCAATATGGAGTTGCCACCGGGGCTGGAAGTTCTTGAAAATCCGATGGTTTTGATGGCTGCAGGGGCGATGTATGTGGCAGAGTTCTTTGCTGATAAAATTCCTGGTGTTGATACTGGATGGGATGGGATTCATACGTTTATTCGTATCCCGGCAGGAGCCATGCTGGCTGCAGGCGCAGTTGGTGAGGTTGATCCTGCGATTGCCGTTGCGGCAGGAATTTTGGGTGGCGGGGTTAGTGCAGCCACACATGCCACCAAGGCGGGTACGCGCGTGTTGGTCAACACGTCGCCAGAACCGTTTTCCAACTGGACACTCTCAATCGGTGAAGATCTTGCCGTGATTGCAGGGCTCTGGACTGCACTCAATCACCCGGTGCTATTTCTGGTGGCATTGATCGTCTTCATCGTGCTTGTGATTTGGCTATTGCCGAAGCTGTGGCGTGGAATAAAAGGCGTGTTTCGACGAATAGGGAAGATGTTTGGTGGTGGAAAAGAGAGTAAGAGGGTGAAGTCGATAGAGACAGAGGGCGATGCAGTGGCTGAAAAATCACCACCTTCGAAACCGGATAGTCCACCCAAGTGAGTCTGTTCACATCATCAAAAATATTGAAATTAGCTGTTTGACTTTGATCGGGATACGATGGGTTCTAATTTAATTAATGGAGAAATTCGTTTGATTCAACTTGTGCGCTTTGTTTGCTCAGTTCTGCTGCTCATGACACTGTCGATCTCTTCTGTGGGGGCAGCACCATCTATTGCAAAACAACGTATCTGGTTTCAGGAGGCTAAAGCAGCCCTGAAAGCAGATGATTTGTTACTTTTTCAGACACTTAAAGAGAGACTAAAAGATTATCCGTTGCTCCCTTATCTTGATATCTGGCATGCACGTAAAAAACTGGATCAGGGCGACGACTTGGGAATCTCCACTCTTCTGAATCGTCATGCGGATATTCCTGAAGTTACCGATCTACGGCTGGCACGCATCAGAGATCTGGCAGAGCGAGGGCAGTGGCCACATGTTGCATTGGCATTGGAGAAATATACTTTTGTCGCGAAGCTGCTTCCGGACGTTGCCATTATGTCACTCTGGTATACCGGAAAAAAAGCAGAGGCCTTTGAAAGTTTTTCCAAACGTTGGCAGAGAGGCCATGATGCCTCCGAGCTGACAGCGAGGCTTGATCAGCAGTGGAAACAACAGGGACACCCAACCCGGGATGAATTGTGGGAAAGAATCGGAACTTTTGCTAAACGCGGAGCGTGGAAAAAAACACGTAAGTTGGAGCAATCGCTATCACAAAAAGATCGCAAATGGATTAAACGCTGGAGGGCCATGCAGCGCGATCCACTTAAACAGCTTCAACAGTGGAAGGCGAAAAAGCAGAAGATTCCGGCACTTTTGATCGTGAATGATGGCCTGCAGCGACTATCTCGTAGTGATGCACACTCTGCCTGGAAGGTGTTACATCGTCTAAAAAGCATCTTTGAAGAGAATAAATTTTCGCAGTTTCAGAAGCGAATTGCTCTTCGTGCTGCCAGTCAGCATGTTTTACCGGCTGCGAAATGGTTGGCTGCACTTCCTGAAGCATCAAGGAGTATAGAGACGCGGGCATGGCAGATTCGGCTGCAGTTGCTCTATGGTAATTGGAATGCTGCTATGCAGTTGATTGCAGCCCTCCCAGAGCTGGAACAGCGCGAAAGTCGTTGGGTTTACTGGCAGGCACGAGCGTTGGAAAAACTGGGTAGAGAGCGTGAATCAAAAGCGCTGTTCAAACTGGCTGCGACTGGCCGTGGTTACTATAGTTTTATTAGTGCAGAGCGGCTGCGAGTTCCCTATCAGCTTAATGAACGTTCGCTTGATACTCAGGGTTCAACCGTAAGAAAATTTAAAAAGGCACCGGGTATTGTGCGTGCATATGAGTGGCATAAGCTTGGTGAAACTGGCAAAGCGGGAAGAGAGTGGAATCGCGCACTAATGGATGCATCGGTTGAACAGTGGAAGGCGGCGGCGTATATCGCTTCAAAGTGGGGCTGGCATGATCAGGCTATTCGAGCTGCTCATATGGCGGGCGAAGTGAATGCGCTGACGCACAGGTTTCCTACGGCATTTGAGCAGGCAGTTGCAGGCTCCTCCAAAGAGAGCGGTCTCTCTCTATCACTGATCTGGAGCATTATTCGACAGGAATCGGCATTTAATCAACGGGCTGTATCTCGTATTGGTGCCCAGGGTCTGATGCAACTCAGGCCCGGAACGGCGCGAGATGTGGCTCGCAGGCATAAAGTGGACAAAGGTAAGCCAAACTTGTTTGATCCAACTGTTAATATTCGACTTGGATCGCTCTATCTAAGCAAGTTGCATGAACGCTTTGATCGAAACAGTGCGATTGCAGCCGCTGCATATAATGCTGGCCCAAGACGTGTTTCAGAATGGTTGGAGAAGCAGCCTTTTGGGGATGCGGATATCTGGATTGAGACCATCCCCTTTAGGGAAACGCGGCATTATGTACAGCAGGTATTGGCTTTTACGGTTGTCTATGACTGGCGTCAGTCCAAGAAGCCTGTCGGCATTGCCGGACGAATGAATCTCGTCAATGAGGAGGGTTAACACCGTGTTTTCAGAAAAATCAATTCTGATAGATGCGGCGGCGGAAAAGAAGCTGATCGAGAGGCTCCAGCATATTCTTCCCAGAGCATCTGAGAGGTGTGTAGAAGAGTTGTTGGAGAGTGTGCTTAAGCCCGACACGTTACCGTCTGATAATCTGGCAGCCAGACTGTTAAATGAAAACTGCATTCCTAATGAAATCCACCTGGCACTGGTCTACTGCAGAAACGCCCTGTTAATGATTCAGTCAGCCGGGTCTTCAAGCTTTAAAAACGTGCGCAGGCATCTGGCTCATTATGATCGCATGACTTTATATCTGATGAAGGCTATTGAAGAGAAGCATGAACAGTCATGGAGATCACTTCAGAGTGAACTCCTCAAAGCGGGACATGCACACCTGTTGAGCAGGGCCGAAAATCATTGGTCTCAGGAGCGGGAAATTACGCTTTACAGTTATTACAGAGAGATGCCGATTTCGGTAGTGATCAAGCTCCTGCATGTTGGAGAAAGCGGTTTTACCACTGAGAAGAAGAATGAACTGGTTTCACTCCTCTCCGCTTCTGAAGATGGCAAAAGTGTCTCTGCTCGTATGCCTCGCAGTGAGCTGTCTGTCGGTTTGACAGTTGAAGATGTAACCCGGAAAACCGTACATTGGCGTTATGGGGAGGTATCACCACTCACCCGCGAAAAAAGAAGAGATATTCGCGTGCAGAGCAGTACCCCCATTCACATTAGGTTGAAAAGTTCAGCTCAGGAAGAGTGGGGTGGATCTGTTCTTGATATTTCAGCGAATGGACTGGGTGTCTCATGCATGTGTGACGGGGTATTTCAGGTGGGTGATATATTGATTTTTTCAATGCTTCTGAATGGGCATCGACTTACCGGAAAGGGAGCGGTTTGCTGGGTTCGGGGCGGTGATGGTCACTGCATGGCTGGCCTGGCCATTGAACACTCTCAGGAGAATCATCTACGGCTTGGTAATGAGGTGTTGCGCAGACAGAAGAACCTGATGGCTGAGCTAAAGATGAAAGGCATTCCAGATTGCCTGACACCGGGTTAATTTAATAACTGAGCGGTAGCTTTTGGTCTAAGTCAGTTATTTGATAGCTTTGAGGTGCTTTTCGGCTTTTTCGATATCATCCTCACTAAAGACACGGATTCCATTTTTTTCCAATAGCTGAGTAGTCACCCCCTGACCGGAAACCTTGGTGTGAGAGAAGGTTCCATCATTAATCAGTGAATTGCCGCATGAGGGACTGCCCTCCTTGAGAATAGCTATCTGGATACGATGCTCTCTGCATAGCGCCAGTGCCCGCTCTGCACCTTGCTTAAATTCAGTAGTCACATCATCACCTTCGACTGTAATAACTCTACTATCTGGTTGAAGCTCCGCAGGAGGGCGAGGTATAGAAAGACCACCTGAAACTTCGGGACAAAAAGAGACCAGATAACCGGACTGTCGCCACTGTTCGATGGTGGCCGAGCTTTTTCTACTGTTTTTTCCATCATAACGGACATTTTCGCCCATTAGGCATGCAGAAATGAGTACCTTTTTCATTTTACTGTTTTTCCAGGAGCGCTTGCAGGCGGGCTAAATCTGGCAACCCATGTCGTGCGCCAAGATGAGTGCATGTCAGAGCTCCTGCGGCTGAGGCAAAGCGGAGCAGATCATTCCACTCCATCTCTCGGGCTATTCCGAGTGCAAAGGCACCGTGAAAAGCATCGCCAGCCCCTGTAGAGTCGACCGCATTGACTTTGAATGCACCAAGGCCTGCCGTTACCCCATCTTTAGACCAGAGCAGCCCCTGATCACCCGTAGTGATAATAGTGCTGTCTCTTCTGTCAGTCAGCTTCTCTAAAGCAGTCTGCATATCATGGGTGCCGCACAACTGACAGGCAAACTTGGCTGAGGCAATCAGGTGATCTACTTTCATCGCCAGCATTTCAGTGCCCCTGTGAACCGAGCCTGCATCAAGCACAGTTGGAATGCGGTTCGCAACTGCCCACTCCATGATCCTTTCTGAAATCAGTGGCTCATGCCCGTCAAACAAAATCACTTTCGGATGTGGCTCGGAGATACGCACACTATTGGCAGCTAGCCATGGCGTATCACCTTTATAGTTTACCAGACTGCGGCATCCATCCGGCTTAGCCAAAATTTGAGAGATGGATGAGGGGTGATTGCCACGAACAAGCATCGACAGGTCAATGCCCTCTGCATCAAGCTCCGCTACATGTGCATTGCCATAAAGATCGTTGCCGAGATAGCCACAGAAAGAAGCAGTGCCACCAAGGCGTGCCACCTGTACAGCCGCATTGGCTGCAGGGCCACCACCACAGCTCTGCATGGATGATGCCTGCAGTTTTTCATCAGCCTGCGGATGAACATCCACAGACATCGTCAGGTCATAAGCCGCATGGCCAATACACAATACATCTATCATGGCATTGAGATTAGTTTAATTGGCTATAAATGAGAACATGATTAAATATGCTACTTCAACCGGTCGATGCAACACGCATAAAAAAAGCCCGCCAGAGGCGGGCTTTTAAACTTCTACAGGCAAAAACCTTGCTTAGAAGCGACGCTCACGAGGTTTAGCCTCATTCACACGCAGGTTACGTCCGCTAACTTCAGCGCCATCAAGGGCTTCAATTGCAGCTTTTCCTTCGTCGTCATTGTCCATTTCAACAAAACCGAAGCCACGGCTACGATCTGTTTCACGATCCATAACAACTTTTGCACTCGCAACATCACCAAACTCAGCGAAAACTTCGCGTAGCTCTTCGTCGTCAGTACGGAAAGAAAGGTTTCCAACATAAATATTCATAACTAAATTATCCTCAACAATATCAAAACTCAAACCCATCGGATTCGGACTTCACCAAAGGTGGCGGTCTATAAACCCGTGGAAATAATCATCGGGGAAAACGTGCACAACTGACAAAATCGAGGCCAGTATAGGGGAAAAGTGTTACACAGCAAGGATAAACGCCTTTTCACAGGCTTTTATCCAGATTGACAATTTAAATTGAACTGTTCAGATAAAAAAAAGGAGCGACATGACGTCACTCCCTTTTTACATGGTACCGGAGACTGGACTCGAACCAGCACGGATTGCTCCACCGCCCCCTCAAGGCGGCGTGTCTACCAATTTCACCACTCCGGCAGGTTTGTTACATCCACAAAAGGCTTCCTGCCTTTTGCTTGTAACGCTTCGGCGGCACATGTCCGCCTGTACTTACGGTCTCATGGTATTCGACCGCCCCACACCCTGTGGGGGGAGGAGGAGCTTCTTAAGCTCCTATCCGCACATGGAAGTGCGGCTTTAATAAACAGCACGGATTTCGTAAAATTCGTGCTGCGTCAAAGCAATTGGCAGGAATGCCAATTGCGAATCAATCACTCAGCGGCTGGAAGCCCGTCATCACCAACATTGCTCTTAAGAGCATTGGGATCAAATCCAGTCGCAGGCTCTGAAGCAGGTGCTTCCTGAGTCTGGATAGGCTGAGTCACAGCGCGTTCAACAACTGAACCGCCATCCTGCTGTGAGAAGAACGCCAGCGTTAGACTGGTCAGCATAAATGTAGCCGCCAGACCACCGGTAAGCTTACCCAGGAATGATCCGGAACCACGGCTGCCAAACAGTGTCTGAGCTCCGCCACCACCAAAAGATACACCCATGTCTGCGCCCTGACCGCGCTGGACCAGTACAACACCGATCAATAGCACGCCAACAATGACGTGAAAGATAATCAACATAGTAGTCATTACTACTCTCCTCAGCCTGCCACTTCAGCGGCAGCTTCTACAATCTGCATAAAGGAGTCTGCCTGCAGGCTCGCTCCACCAACCAATGCGCCTTCAACACCTTCACAGGCCATTAGCTCTTTGGCATTGCCTGGATTCACACTGCCGCCGTAAAGTACGCGGCAATCCTTACCCAGACGTTTCAACTCTTCATGAACAAAGGCATGTGTCTCAACCACCATCTCTGGTGTTGCAGTTTTGCCTGTTCCAATAGCCCAAACCGGCTCATATGCAACAGTCAAAGGCTTATCTGCTGGTGCACCCTTTAGCACTGCCAGCTGATCAGCCAGCACATGGTTGGTCACACCCTCTTCACGCTGCTCCAGCGTCTCACCAATGCAGAGGATTGGCTCAAGCCCGTGCAGCCATGCTGAATTAAGCTTGTTGCGAATCTGTGCATTGGTCTCACCAATAATGCTACGACGCTCAGAGTGACCAAGGATCACGTAGTGACAGTTGGCATCACGTAACATACGAGGGCAGATTGAGCCGGTAAAAGCGCCCTTCTCTTCGTAGTAGACATTCTGAGCACCCAAAACCACTCCTTTCTCAGCCAGAGGTTTGTTCATCGAATGGAGAAGTGTGAATGGTGGCATTAAACCAATCTCAACATGCTCAGGCGCAGGGTTTTCCCGCAGTTGGGCAATGAAATCATCTGCTTCGGAAAGCAAACCATTCATCTTCCAGTTTCCTGCAATCAGACAGCGTTTTGAACCACTCATATCACCCTCCAGCAAGCATTTAAAAGCACCAAAATGGGGCGCGAAGTGTAGGAAAACTGGCCCTCATAGCAAGGAAAACTCGCTATACGGTCTGTCGTGGCTATGGTTTGGCCATGTCAGAGACGCAAAAACAGATCGCCAAGAAGGCTTTAGGCCAACATTTTCTTAAAGATAAACGTGCGATCAGGCTCATTGCAGAAGCCCTTCCGGAAGGCTGTTCTGCCATTGAAATTGGCCCCGGTCCGGGCGCTATTACTGAATCCCTTCTCAATCGGGTCGACTCCCTTACCGTGATTGAGAAGGATGATCGCTTTGCCTCTCACTGGTCAGAGGTGGCTCAAGCCCGAGCGCAGCTATCTGTGGTACATGGCGATGTTTTGAAGGTGCTGGATGATACGGTAAGCAACGTAAAACCAGAGTGGATTGCCGGCAACCTTCCTTACAACATCAGTGGCCCACTCACCGCACAACTTGCCAGCTATCCATTATCGGGTGGTATGGTGTTGATGTATCAGCGTGAGGTTGGCGATCGGATTATGTCCGATCCCGGCAACAAGGTGTATGGTGGCTTAAGCGTTTTAGCACGGCACCACTACCGAGTGAAACGGCTGCTCCTGCTTCCCCCCGGAGCATTCGCTCCACCACCGAAAGTGCACTCAGTTGTACTTCTTTTTATGCCACACGGTGAAACACCACCCTGCAGTTACGATGCACTGCAGAAAACCGTGCGCCAAGGGTTTGCTCATCGGCGCAAGACCATCAACAACAACTTCAAAGGTCAGTTCACCGCTGACGAATGGGCCGCCATCGGTATTGATCCCGGTAAACGCCCGGAACAACTCGATTACGATACATGGGTAAAAATCACACAAAAGCTCAGCAGTCGATAACAACAGAGCTTCAACTGTACAGATAAAATATCTCTGCTAATCTCTTTTTAGAGGGTTGGGGAAGCTATATGGATTTCCGTAAATACTTCTCGTATGCTCTTTTAATATGAAACATGGTGGAAAGAACATTCACCTACTGGAGCATAATATGAAGATGATCAATTGCTCATCTTCAGTTAGTTATGTGTCTGCAAGATGAAGAGTTCTAATAGGAGATAAAATGTTTAACATTTCCAGTATTTATCCAAAGAGAGACGGCTGTAGTTTTGATTTTGATTATTACTTAAATGACCACATGCCGCTATCAATAGAGTTGCTCTCCAAAGCAAAAGGATTTAAAGGGGTCTCTGTTGAACGTGGCATAGATGTCGAAGACCCAAAAATGGAATCATCATATATTGCAATGTGTCATTACTACTTTGACACACTAGAGAATTTCATGGCTGCGTTTATGCCTCATGCTGAAAAATTACAGGGCGACATTGCAAACTATACGAATATAGAGCCTACTATCCAAATTAACCAGATAGAGATTCCAAGGTGAAACTTCAACGTATATAAAGCAATTCAACTCGGTCTGATTTCAAATCAGTGAGGTCAGACTCGATTGGGTTGATATCTCATGGCTTAGAACTTTTTAGCAATAGACTCCGAAGAGGGGTTAACTGGCGACAGGCCAGGAACTGGTTTCGGTGCCGGTCACACGGTAGAGCGGGGCCACATCTTGCGGTGAATTTTTGGTCACATTAAGGTCACGTAGCAGACCATCCTTCACACTGTAGATCCAGCCATGCACATGCAGCTCGTTACCACGCTCCCATGCATTTTGAACAATGCGCGTATGGCAAAGGTTATCAACCTGGCGAATTACATTAAGTTCACAGAGCCTGTCTGCTCGCGATGCTTCATCCATCTTCTCCAGAGCTGACTGATGCAGCATATAGGTGTCACGAATACTGCGAATCCAGTTATCAACAATACCGTGATGTTGTCCCGCCATTGCCGCTCGAACACCGCCACAGTCATAATGGCCGGTGATGATAATATGTTTCACTTCCAACACATCAACCGCATATTGCGTGGCTGACAGACAGTTCAGATCGGTATGGTGCACCTGATTGCTAACATTACGGTGTACAAACACCTTGCCCGGCTCCAAACCAATAATCTCATTGGCCGGAACACGTGAGTCCGAGCAACCAATCCACATATATTCAGGATTATGCGATGCTGACAGATGTTTGAAAAAGTCCGGGTTTTCAGCATGCTGCTTCTCAGCCCAGTTGATATTGTTTTCAAATAACTTGTTGAGATTACACATAAGTCGGGAATTTACGCGTTAGCCACCCATTTTTCCAGTTCACCCTTTTTATCTAGCGTGTAGAGATCATCACAACCGCCAACATGCCGATCATTGATGAAGATCTGAGGGATAGTGCGCGCGCCAGGTGCCCGCTCCGCCATCTCTGCCCGTTTTTCCGGCTCGGCCTGTACATCATACTCGATAAAATCCAACTCACGCTGCTTCAACAGGCTTTTGGCTCTTACACAGTAGGGGCAATATCCCCCGGAATATACTTCAATCGTTGCCATCATCTCTTCCTTATTCGTTCAATAGTGTTCGTGCCAGTGAAAAAGCGTAAACAGGCTGCTTTAGAGGGGCCAAAGCCTTCGCCGCATGGTGAAGGGTAGCACCGGTTGTTATAATATCATCGACAATCCACACTTTGCCTGTCACCGCTTCATTCAATCGAACCGACTCAACGTAGTCTTCATCAAGGTGAAAACTCTTACGAAGATTTTTTCTTCGTGCAATGCCGGATAGTGCAGATTGCCGCTGTTGCAAGCCTCTGCGGCGTAAAATTTTCCAGTCCCACCTGCTCTTTGTGACATCTGAAATCATTCGACACAGATCGGCAGCATGGTGCTGCCCAGTTTTACGCATGCGGGAGAGTGGCATGGGCACCGGAAGTAGCAGGTCTTCCGGGCTGAAAAGCGCTGATAATTTTGTGTTTGCGACATTTAATAGCCAGTGAACGGCTGCGTCATCGCTGCCAAGCTTCCAGCGAAGCAGTGCTTCTCGCACGCCTCCCTTGTAGGCAAACAGGCTCGTTGTTGCGATCTGTGACGGAGATGACTTCAGACACTTTCCACAGGGGCCAGGAGCGAGAGACTCAGCCATTGGAACACCACAGCTTTGGCAACATGAAGGTGTTAACGGCTTGATTTCATCAAGGCATTGCTTGCAGCAGTGTGACTCCTCCTTCATCGTTTTTTGACAAAAGAGACAGCAGGGTGGAAACAGCTTCTTTCGACACTGGTTAACCCAATACGGGACTTTGGTTGACAGGACTCTCATACCAAAGAGCATGCCGCAGATGCCGGATAGTCGCAATTGGTTCAAGTTGACCCCCCCTTTACGAAGGCGAAGCCTGCTTCGTTCACAGCGTCATGGCACATCCATAGAGGTTGCTGGAAAGCCAATGACCAATTTTGCATCCAATGATTATCTGGGGCTGGCAACAGACACTGCTGTGATGAAAGCGGCCTGTGAGACTATTTCAGAGCATGGCCTCGGAAGTGGTGCATCTCGTTTGATCTCAGGAGATGACCCTCTTATACATCAGCTTGAGTGTGAATTGGCCGAGTGGAAGGGGGCTGAAGCCTGCCTGATGCTTGGTTCTGGAATGCTTACCAATATTGGCCTGTTGCAAGCCATCGCCGACAGGAATAGCCATATCTTTGCCGACAAATTGAATCACGCATCACTGGTCGATGGTGTGCGACTCAGCGGTGCCCACAGCCATCGGTTTAATCACCTTGATATGGGTCAGCTCGCATCTATGCTGCAAAAAAAACCGGCAGAGCGGCGGATTATTGTGAGTGATGGTGTCTTCAGTATGGATGGTGATTGTGCTGATTTGAACCGACTGATGAGTCTGGCCGAAGCATCCGACGCACTGCTCATTATTGATGACGCTCATGGCATCGGCACTGTCGGCTCGGATGGTCGTGGCCTGACTTGTGCAGCAGGTGTTACAGGTAATTCCCGCCTGATTGAGGTCGGTACTCTGGGCAAATCTTTCGGCTGTTATGGCGCATTCATTCTTGGAACTTCAGAGATGATTGAGGGGCTGCGACAGCGTATGCGGACATTGATCTACTCCACAGCTCTTCCGGCAGCTCTTTCGGCGGCCGGGCTGGCTGCACTGGAGCTGATTCGTCAGGGGGACGTGGTTAAAAAACTGCATGAAAATCTTGGGCTATTCCGAAAACTCGCTTCCGGACTTCCGCTGATGTCATCAGAGACTCCGATCCAGCCTCTGTTTATTGGATCGGATGAAGATGCTCTGGCAATGGCTGCAAAGCTGAGGGAGCAGGGGCTCTTTGTACCCGCCATTCGTCCACCAACTGTACCTGAAGGAACTGCAAGGCTCCGTATCACCCTCTCAGCTGCGCACAGCAGTGATGAAATCAGGCGACTGGTCAAAGTGCTGGATGGTTTTGTATGAGAGCTCCTCTCGTTTTCCTTCACGGCTGGGCTCAGTCCAGACAGATTTGGCAAAGACAGCAGCAGGCTTTTCCGGGTGCTACGTTCTTCAAGCTTCCCGGGCATGGTGGAGCTGCTGATTCAGATGACTGGATCACATCCATCGCTTCGCAGTTACCTGAATCGCCGTCGATTATCGTTGGCTGGTCACTCGGGGGCATGATTGCTATGCAACTGGCTCTGAATTACCCTGAGAAAGTCGCTGCACTGGTGCTGGTCTCATCAACCCCAGACTTCTGTTCAAGACAGGGATGGGATCACGGCTGTAGTAATGATCTGTTCAATGCATTCAGAAGCGGAATTGAAAGTAACACTGTAAAGACCATGAACCGATTCTTTGCACTGATGTTTCAGGGGGATGAAATATCCCGGCAGGAGTACAATGAGATTGCTCACTCAGCTATCGACAAAGTTAATCAGCCTTCTGAGGCTGGACTGAAAAAAGGCCTGGAGTATCTGGAGAGCCTTGATCTGCGCCAACAGTTAAATCGGATAGCACAACCAACTTTGGTGATGCACGGTGATGGGGATGCGATCATTCCCGTTGGCGCTGGCCTTCATCTTGCAGAGAGCATGGTAAATAGTTGCTGGCATCTGTTTGAGCAGTGTGGTCATGCGCCATTTCTGACGCAGAGCGAAACGTTCAATGAAGCCCTGGAGGCATGGTGCCAAAAGATATGAAATCAACTCACATCAGCAGCTCACAGGTCAAGCGTGCTTTTTCGGGAGCTACCGAAACTTATGATGAGAATGCTGTACTGCAGCGGGAAGTGGCTGACAGGCTGCTGCAACATATTGAGTTTACTAAAATTAATCCGCGCCGCATTCTTGATGTTGGGTGTGGCACCGGGTACTTCACCCGGCTAATCAGCCAGCGATTTAAAAAAGCCGATGTTACGGCACTCGATCTCTCTGAGGGCATGGTAAAAGCTACCAGTCAGGCACATGGCAGACGCATGCCATGGCATGGAAAACACCATCATATTGTCTCCGATGGATGTTCGCTCCCCTTTGCTGACGGTTCATTCGGCCTTGTCTGTTCAAGCCTTGCTATGCAGTGGGTGAATGACCCCAAAGCCATGATGCGAGAGATGCGCAGGGTGCTAGCTCCTGGTGGATTGATTCTGTTCTCAACTTTTGGCCGTCGTACCCTCTCCGAGCTGAGGCAATCTCTGGCCGAGATCTCAAGTGAACGGACAGGGCTTGTACTCCCATTCCCTGATGTTACTTCACTCGGTGACTCATTGATGGAGCTTGCCGTAGCATTGCCGGTAACCGATGCCGACCTCTTTACACTGACCTACCCCAACACCATGGCGCTGGTCAGAGAGCTGAAACATATCGGTGCCTCTTCGGCTGCTATCAAAAATCGCCCCTCAGGCCTCTATGGCCGAGCGCTGCTTAGAGAGCTTGATGCGGTCTACAGCGCTAAATACCGGTCAGAGGATGGTCGAATCCACGCCACTTTCGAAGCACTCTATGCACAGGCGTGGTACAAGAAGGAGGGATTTGAACACCGCGATGGAGTTATTCCCATCCAGTTGGATGGAGCCGAATAATTGTGGGCAGAAAAATTTTTATTACGGCAACTGATACGAATGCTGGAAAAACCTACGTTACCTCCCGGTTGGTTCAGTCGCTTCTTCAACAAAAGAAGCCTGCCCTGGCCATCAAACCAGTAGCCTGTGGAACATCGCCAGGTGAGACTAATGAAGATGTTGTCTCACTTATGCAAGCCCAAAAAATATCTGATTCAAACCACATCAATCTCTATGATTTTGCTGTGCCGGCTGCACCAAGTCTTGCGGCTGCTGAGGCGGGAAAGGAGATTGATCCAAGAAGGCTAATTCGCTGGTGTAACGTCCGAACCGATGAATCAGAGATCTGCCTGATTGAAGGTGTCGGTGGATTGATGGTGCCATTAACCAATCACTACCTTGTCAGTGATTGGCTGACTGATTTGAAAAGCTGTGAAATCATGCTGGTGATTGGTGTGCGCCTGGGCTGCATTAACCACGCAATACTTACTTTGAAACAGCTGTCCAGGATGCAGTGCCCCCCTGATTACATCGTAATCAATGCGTTGGATCAGAGCTCTGACTCGGAGCAGGTGCGATTGGCTTTGAACGCTTACCTTCCGAAAAATGCATCGGTTCATGTGATTCCTAATCTGGGAAGCGATGAAGTTTTTCATGATCTTGCAAAGGTTATTGTTGCCAATAAATAAAGTTTACTGCTACCCTGTCGATAGGGGAAAGATTGTATTATGAAAGTACTTGTTGTTGACGACGACACTCTTATGCATGAGGTGGTTACTGCTTTTCTGACTCGTTATGGTCAGGATCATGAGGATGATATTGTCATAAAAGCACTGCATGACCCGGTACAGGCTCTGTTTGAGATGACAACTAACGGGTCTGCTTATGATCTGATTCTGCTTGATGTTCGTTTACCCAAATTGGCTGGTGACGAAATTTACACCGGTATCTCCAAAGGTCACCCTGAGTTGCTGGAGCGGATTGTGTTCATCACTGCTTTTCCGAAAGACCTGGAACAGAAGCTGCCTAAGATGGAGTTGCGAATTTTGGAAAAACCGTTTCGTTACCCCTTGTTTGAGTCATGTGTTGCGGGGGTTGCCGCTAATCATAACTAAAGCTGATTGTCATTTTGGCCAAGCGGCCTGGACATCAGACTTCTGAAAATTTTCCGTTTGCCCCAAAAGATAGCAGTAGTGCAAGCATAGGGCCTCCTGAATTGATTCTGCCGCTCATCACCCACGCCATGGCCTGTTCACGACTAATCCAGAAGGGTCGAATGTCTTCATGCTCATGTTTCACGCCCCCTCCATTCCCAACGGGTTTATTGCGATCTACCAGCCCCAGATAGAGGTCAATTCGCTCGGATGAACCGCCGGGAGTAGAGTAATAGTTTCCCAGATGGTGAAGTTCATACGGTTCATAGCCAGCTTCTTCTACCGCTTCTCGTCGAGCGGCAGTCTCCGGTGTTTCTCCCGGGTCGATCATTCCTGCCACGACTTCTACCAACCACGCTTCATCTTTTCGTATAGCCGGACCGATACGAAACTGCTCAATCAGAAGTACTTCATCTAAGGTTTTGTCGTAGAGCAGCACAGCCGCAGCATCACCGCGTTCCAGATGCTCGCGTTCAATGCTCAGGTGACCTCCACCATATCGTTCATGCTCAATCGAATAAGCATCCAGCTTGAAAAAGCCTCGGTAGAGAGGCTTCTTTTCCAATAGTTTGTAGCGCATACCGTACCCCCAGCATCATACTGCCTACACGCAACAGGATATAAAAGATACAGCGCCTCTTCACGAAACTGACATCTTACTGCTACACTGGGCCACATGAAGATTCTGGTCGTTGAAGATGAAGAGCGTGTTGCCCAGTTTATCCAGAAGGGATTGAAAGAGGAGGGGCACGCCGTTGATGTCTCCTATGATGGTGAGGATGGTGGGTTTCTCGCTGAAGTAAATGATTACGATCTGATTATTCTCGATCTGATGCTGCCTAAGAAGAATGGGCTACAGACCTGCAAAGAGATTCGCGAACATGGCATTATCACACCTGTATTGATGTTAACTGCGCGGGATAGTGTTGAGGATAAAGTGAGAGGCCTTGATGCTGGCGCGGATGATTATCTTGCCAAGCCTTTTGCTTTTGAAGAGTTGCTGGCCCGAGTTCGTGCTCTATTGCGCCGTCAGTCAGAGACCAAAACTCCAACGCTTCAGATCGCAGATCTTGAACTTGATCCAATGAGTCGTCAGGTGACCAGATCGGGCAAGCCGATCCGATTGACCACTAAAGAGTATGCGTTGCTTGAGTATCTTCTGCGTAATCCTAAAAAAGTTCTTTCGCGCACCCTGATCGGAGAACATGTCTGGGATATGAATTTCGATCCGGAAAGTAATGTTATTGATGTCTATGTCAGTCATCTGCGAACCAAAGTCGATAAGGGTTATGAGCCAGCGTTGATTCATACTCTGCGTGGACAGGGTTATATTCTTAGCGACGAAGCTCCACCCTCTTAAGCTCAAGCTGGATAGTCTCCTGCCTTCATTTAATCCGAATTCCATGCTGAATCGAATCCGTTCGAATGTTTTTCATACATTCCGCGGACGCCTGGCAATGCTCTATATCATCGTGGAACTCTCCATCCTGATTATTGCGGGTATTTTGATCTACTTTATTCTCTCCAAGCAGGTCTATGATGAAGTAGATGAGCGGCTATATGAGCAGGCACAGAGTGTTGTATCAGAACTGGAGCACTCCAGCTTTCACTATTGGTCTTTTCATTTGAATGAATTTTCCAAACACTTTCACGGCACGGTCCAGCTCGTTGGATCAAACGGCATCGTTCAGTTTGCCACTAACAGTACTCTGATTGGCAAGGGCGGTAATGAAGTCAGTAAGGCGCTTGGCAGTGCCATGAAAGGTGAATCCACCATCTTTGTATCAACTCGCTCACTGTTGAGAAAAGATAATATTCGTGTTGTGGCCATGCCAGTTCATCGGGCTGGAAATGTTGTTGCGGTCCTTCTTCTTGGCCGAAGTACCAGTGAGATTCAAGGGTTCTTTAAATGGCTATATCTGCTGGGAGGACTTCTGGGGCTGTTTTCCATGCTGATTAGTGGTGTGGTTGGCTATGTTATGGCTCGCAGGGCTTTGAAGCCGATTAATGAGATCACGACTACAGCTCGTGCTGTTGCAGCAGGTGATCTGAGTCGCCGTCTGGAGTCTGAAGTCCAGGATAAAGAGATTCATGTGCTGGTTGAATCGCTCAATAAGATGTTTGAAGATCTTGAGTCCAGCTTTATGGCTCAAAAGCGGTTCACTGCGGATGCATCGCATGAACTGCGAATTCCTCTCACGATTCTTAAAGGGGAGGTTGAAGTTGCTCTGAGGCATCCCCGTAGCGAAGAGGACTACAAACATCTTCTGAAACAGCATCTTGATATTATTGAGCGAATGCAGCGCATCGTTAATGACCTTCTCACATTGGCCCGAGCAGATGCAGGATTGCTGGAGCTTGCTCAGGAGCCAGTCGACCTCTCGCTTCTGTTACAGGAGGTGGCGCAACATCATTTGATTCTTTTTTCCGAGAATGACATTGAATTAAGTATGGATATTCAGGACAGTCTGGAAGTCATGGGTGATGGGGGGCATATAGAGCGCGTTATCTTTAACCTTCTAAATAACGCCTTCAAATACGCGCCAGCTCACTCCACTGTCTCTCTATCTGCTCATGCTGAGAGAGACAGTGCCATCATTCGAATTCTGGATGAAGGCCCTGGCATTTCCGAGGGGCACCAGGAGCGCCTCTTTGATCGATTTTATCGTGCAGATGAAGCCAGGGCGAGAAATGAAGGGGGGGGCGCCGGGTTGGGGCTGGCCATCTGCAAACGGATCGTAGAAGCCCACAAAGGTGACATTGGTGTTAATAGCAAAGAGGGTGAAGGGTCTGAATTTATTGTTTATCTACCCTTGAGCAGTGCTAACCCTGAATTCACACGACGACTTAACTCTGTCATTGAACAGAAATAACAGAGGGTGGTGATTTTTCACCACCTTATATTACTTATCATATTTAGATCACTCTGACTTGGGCAGAGGCACAGACCAGATGTGGAATGTTCCTACACTTCCTTTTATCTGCCGTTCTTTTTTTAGTTCGCGACTCAATTTGCGATCTGAATGGAAATAGACACGTCCATCTGCTCCAACGGTGGGGGCTCCATCACGTGCCGTATCTTTGGTCAGCTGGGTCAGATTTCTGCCTTCGCGATCAATTGCCCATATATCCCAATTGTTTCGGGAGGGCGTGCGAAGATCGACTTGTGAACGATTAGATGCAAACACAATCCATGCTCCATCCGGACTCCAGGTCGGTTGAACATCAACACTTCGGGTTGAAGGCAGCTGTGTAAGTTCTGAACCATCGGTTTTCATCAGGTAGAGATGCATGTCGCGCCCATCTGACATTGAGAAGGCAATCCATTCACCATCTGGTGAGAGTGCCGGATTGGTACCTCTGTTCAGTACACGCTCAGAACCATCCAGATCAATTCGAACAATCTGATTCCGGTAATTGGAAATCTGCCAGTTGTTGAAAGCATCTCTGTTCCGTTTCGAAACTTTATCGTTTACACGCTCAGCAAGCATGCGCACGGCAACCAGTGAGCCATCGGCAAGCAAAACAGGCTGAGTGAGGGGTCCGTTTAGCTCATGCAGCCGCTTCAGAAGGCCTTCGCCATCTGCAAATCGCTCCCACAATCCCAGGCCATTTCCCCGTAGAGAGAGGAAAGTAACTTTTTCACCATGCCACCGGATTGAATCAAGGGCATGACTATCGTCCGATACACTGTTCAATGGATCGCCATTATTCAGGGAGCGACGAGAAACCCAGGTCTTTTTGCCCTGACTAACGTTGACCAGCAGCTGTTGCTTATTGACGGAAGCCTTTGGGTACATCTCCGATTCATTGGGCTCAAGTGTTAGTATTTGAGCATTGTCAGCTGGTTTAACAGCCACGCTTTTTTTGCCAAAGGATGATGGCTGTAACCAATCAAACATCTCTTCTGCTGAAGCAATAGGCGCTGTTATCAGCATTGTTAAAACAGCAATAATTGCGTAGTTCATTAATTGGTTCATTTAAATTCAACCTTCCAGATATTCCATTTGGATCCGGCACGATCTTGCGGTCTGCTCGAATTACGGTTTGAATGAAATAAAAGTGTTTGATTATCTTTCCATGCCGGGCCGCCATCAGTAGCTCTGAGTGCATTGGTGATGCGTTTGATTTTACCGCTTTTTAAACTGATTACATAAATTGAGGTTTCAAGAACCTCTCCCTGAGAGTCGCGATTGGATACAAATGCGATTTGATTACCATCAGGGCTGAATGCTGGCTCAAAGTCACCAAAGCTGTTTGTTGTTAGCTGCATTAGGCCGCTGCCATCCACATTCTGAATCCAGAGGTCATAGTTGCCTCCCAACTCACGCACAAAGGCAACGCGCTTGCCATCTGGTGAAATCGCACCATTAAAAGCATTCGGAATCATGGTCAACTGGCTGGAGTTACGATCAAAAAGAAACAGTGACGGAGCCTGAAATTTATTTACGGTTCCTGGCTGTGTTGGATGATAGCTCTGTTTGAAGCGCCACGCATCAGAGTGGTACATGCGCCATGTTTGGCCGATCAACTCCCCCTGTTTGAAGCCATCATTGAAATCACTAAGCACACGGGCCCGACGCGTCTTCTCCAGTGAAGAGTCAAAAGTCCATACCTGACCATCGGCAGAAGCTTTCAGATTGGCCGGCATTAGCGCGCCGCTGAATGTGCTGATATTGCCAATGGCAATGTGACCATCGCCCTGGCCCTGTCGCATCCATGCTCCGATTGGCCCCATGCGGTTACTGATGTAACCGATAGAACCATCTTTAATTGCAACACCATAACGGATTGCTTCATTTGGCTGCGCTGCACCGATCAACTTACCATCAGCAGAGATGTTTTCGGATGAAGTTCGAACCACACTAAACTCATTGTTTACCCGCTGACTAAAGACAACAAAGTTGCCTGCGACAGAGGGGTAAACTGTCTCGCTGTTTTTATCTTCCACTACAGTTTGAACCGGGAAGATAGGATCAGGAGCTTGCTCCTGCTGCCGGGCAAAAGCCGACTGACCTGACAAAGTAATAGCTACCACACCAACCAATAGAAAAAACCATGGCTTACGCATTTGAATACTCTCCTTTTTGTTTGAAACGCAATCGCTGACCTGATCAATTTTGCCAACGAATGCGGCGAATCATCGCTACATACTACCATATTCAGGTGAGCTGTATCACACATGAAATGATCTTAATTTAGCATTAACTTTTAAATCTCAAAAACACAAATATTCAGGCCTCAATCATTAACAAACTCTCCGGTTAACCTGATGTAGTTTCAGTGATAAAAGCCCTGTCAGCAGCAGAAATCCGGCTGACCAGTAGAGGCAACCTTCCAAACCCTGCTGCTGATATACCCAGCCGGAGAGCACGGTCCCGACCAATCTGCCTCCCGCATTGGCCATATAGTAGAAGCCGACATTCATCGAAACCTTTTCCCGGTCCGACCAGAAGACAATGAGGTAGGAGTGAATGGATGAATTTATTGCAAATATAGCTCCAAACAGAGCCAAGCCCGCAATCAGTACTAGGCCCATCTCCCACCCCTGCTGCATCGCCCACACAATGGCCAGAGGAATCAGCATCAGGAGCGTGGCCCACAGGGTGATGGTCATGCCATCCGGTGTTTTTGCAGAGAGGGCTCGAATGATTTTGGGCGCAATGCCCTGAATGAATCCGTAACCAACAATCCACAGGGCTAGGAACTCCCCAACTTGCATGAAGGACCAGCCCAGAACCGCTTGCAGGTAGACTGGCAGGCCGACTACAAACCAGATGTCACGCGCACCAAAAAGAAAAAGGCGCGCAGCTGATAGCCAGTTTACTTGCGGACATTTGGAGAAGACTTCACTGAACCTGGCCTTGGTTTTTGTTTTCCCGATTTCGGATGGAAGCATCCACCATGTCCAGATCAGCACCACCAGCAACATGCCTGCAAGAGTGAGCAGAGATTCACGGAATCCAAAACCAGCAAGAAGAGCAGCACCAATAAAAAAACCTGCTCCTTTTAATGCATTCTTGGAGCCAGTCATGATGGCCACCCATCGGAACAGCTTCTCTTCAGTTCCATCAGGAAGAAATAGCTTCACGCCGGCTTTGGCACTCATCTTATTCAGATCTTTGGCAATCCCCGACAGGGCCTGTGCAGTCATCACATATGCAACCGAAAGGCAACTATCCGGTACCGTCAGCATGGATAGGGCAATTACTTGCAGGGCCATACCGATATGCATAGTTTTGTTCAGGCCAATCCGCGCCCCTAGCCAGCCTCCGACAAGATTGGTTATGACTCCGAATAGTTCATAGAAAAGAAACATCATGGCAATCTGCAATGGCGTATATCCAAGCTGATGAAAATAGAGCAGTACCAGCATGCGAATCGCACCATCGGTGATGGTGAAGCCGCAGTAACCAGCATTGACTACCAGATAGTTTTTTAGCCCCTGTTCCATACCTGATTAGAGTGAACGAGCCACTTTCTCTGCCAGTTCCATCATTCGATTTACATATCCCCACTCATTGTCATACCAGATAAGTAGTTTGACCTGCGTTCCATCTATTACCATGGTGCTTGGCGCATCAATAATTGAGGAGCGGGGATCATTGGTATAATCCACAGAAACCAATGGCCGCTCTTCATAACCGAGAATCCCTTTCAGTTCATTCTCTGCAGCATCAGCAAGCAGAGTGTTGATCTCTTCGGCCGTTGTTTTGCGACTGGTCTCTATAACCAGGTCGGTGAGTGAGGCATTAAGCAGCGGAACTCGAATTGACAGACCATTAAGCTTGCCTTCCAGCTCCGGGAAAATTTTTGTAATGGCTTTGGCGGAGCCTGTTGTGGTTGGAATAAGCGACTGACCACAGGAGCGGGCACGACGAAGGTCTTTGTGTCCTCTGTCCACAATGGTTTGGGTATTGGTAATATCGTGTATGGTTGTCATGCAACCATGTTTGATGCCGATACTCTCGTGTATCACCTTAATAACAGGTGCTAAGCAGTTGGTGGTGCAGGATGCTGCCGTCAATAGATGGTGTTCTACAGAGCTGTAGAGATGATCATTGATGCCATAAACAATATTCAGGGCGTCATCTACTGGAGCAGCAACGATCACTTTTTTTACACCCTGATCAAAATATGCCTGAAGTTGCTCAACCTTACGAAACGCTCCGGTCGCCTCAATAACGATATCGCAACCGGACCAGTCGGTTTCACCAATGGTCTGGTTGCTTGAGTGGGCAATCTGTCGTCCATCTACCAGCAATATCTCTCCATTCGTAGCACAATCAACAGGCCAGGTGCCATGCACTGAATCGAATTTAAGCAGGTGAGCAGAACACTCGGCACCACAGGCAGTTTCATTGACTTGCACAACCTCAAAATTTTCCATCTCCCAACCCGCTCTCATCCCCAGACGCCCCATACGGCCAAATCCGTTAATGCCAACTTTGATTGTCATTTCAACTCCCCTTCTATTTTAGTTAATGGCTGTTCATACCAGTCTTTACTTCGATTCACGATTGATACCAGTGTTAACATCACTGGCACTTCAACTAATACGCCAACAACTGTTGCTAATGCCGCTCCAGACTCAAAACCAAACAGTGCTATCGCAGTGGCCACTGCCAATTCAAAGAAATTTGAAGCGCCAATTAAAGCTGAGGGTGCAGCGACGTTATGCCGAACAACAAGTTTACGGTTTAATAGATAAGCCAAACCAAAAGTTACATAGACTTGAATCACAATAGGCACAGCCAGAATGGCAATCATCAAGGGTTGTTGTAGAATTTCTTTGCCCTGAAAAGCAAAGAGAACTATCACAGTAAACAGCAAGGCAGCCATCGATAGAGGGTCCAGACGCTGCAAAACAACATCAAACATCCCTTGTTTAAGCAGATGCTTTCTCCAGAAGTATGCCACCAAAACAGGTGCTAAAATGTAAAGTAAAACTGAAAGGAATAAGGTGTTCCAAGGAACGGTTACGGAAGCAAATCCAAGTAGTAATGCAACAATTGGGGCAAAAGCAAAGACCATTATCACATCATTGAGCGCCACTTGAGAAAGTGTGAATTGAGCATCACCTTGGGTTAGCTTGGACCAAACAAAAACCATCGCTGTGCAAGGAGCCGCAGCAAGAATAACCAACCCTGCAAAATAACCATCCAGCATTTCAGGTGCAAGATAGCTGGCAAAGACGTGGTAGATAAAGATGTATCCAAGCAAAGCCATAAAGAAGGGTTTGAAAAGCCAGTTGACACCAAGAGTGATTGCAATGCCGCGTCGCTGTTGCCAAACCTCATGTAAAGAGGTGAAGTCAATTTTAAGCAGCATGGGCAAAATCATCACCCAAACCAGCATCGCAACAGGCAGATTAATGTGAGCCAGCTCTACGCTGGCAATGGCCTGAAACAGCGCAGGAACCATCGCTCCAAGGGCTATACCCGCAACAATGCACAACAGAACCCAGAGCGTAAGAAAACGGGCAAAGATTGAGATTGGCCTATGATGTGAGCTCATAAGGCATATCATATCCAGATATGCGGATATGTAAATTTATTGCTTTAGGGATGTTTTGAAAAAATTAGGTGTTACTTAGTCACACCGGGTTTGTGAAAGCTTCTGGGTATCCAGAACAAATTGTGGTTCAAGGTCGGTCAAATCAGAAATAAGTGGAAAAAGATCTTTGGCAGCCAGCCTGTCTGAGTTGGAGAGCCGGTAATAGACCCACTTACTGTCTCTTCTGGACTCTACCAGACCAAGATGCCTGAGCTGTGACAGATGTCTGGAGATTGTGCTCTGCGGCATGCCAAGTACTTCCATAAAGTGACAGACGCATAACTCTTCCTGATAGGTCAACAGGTGAATCATCCGCAGCCGTAGCGGATCAGAAAGCGCTTTGAAAATAAGCGCGGTACGCATACTACTCTTTGGAGAGCGGAGATATCCGCTGTAGTGCACGATGGCCTTTAAGCTGATGAATCAGCGCCATCGCAACATGTCCAATGACATAGTACCAGAGCAGCTCGCCCAGTACTTCATGAGTCTCTTTCATCAGATGAACAAACGCATCCATAGTTCCATCCGCCGGATTCATGCCGACAAACATAGTAGCTCCCGTTAGCCCCAGCGCCAGGCCAAGAAGTAGTCCGAGTCCATGGATTAACCCGGAGAGACAGTCATCATCACTAGGAGGAGAAATCTTACCCACCAGCCACCCGGGGATCTCTTTTAGCTCGGTGATTACGCCACGCATACGATCTATAGAGACAAAGGGGAAAAGCTTGCGTGCCTCGTCAGGATTGCCCAAAAGCAGAGAGAGGCGCAACCCAACGATCACCAATAGTATGATGCCAAACCACTCATGCAATTCGAAGAAAAAAATCTGCTCATCGGTACGAATGCGTGGTGCGCCATCAATCAGCTTTGGACGTTTCATCAGCTCTTCGCTGATCAGTTGAAATACCATCATTGAGCCAAACAGGAAGTGGAGAATCCGGTTAATGAGTGGGTAGGATTTCATGGTAATAACCTCTATTTATTTGTTTGCAAGAGCTGCAAGGCGCAAACGAAGGGCATTTAGTTTAATAAAGCCACCCGCATCCTTCTGGTCATATGCGCCTTCATCATCTTCAAATGTGCAGAGTCGTTCATCAAACATCGATTGCTTAGAGCGGCGCCCAACCACTTCGACATTACCTTTGTAGAGTTTGAGACGGACATCACCATTCACATTAACCTGAGAGGCATCAATGGCTGCCTGCATCATCACACGTTCCGGTGCGAACCAGTAACCGTTGTACACCAGCTTGGCATAACGCGGCATCAGCTCGTCTTTCAGGTGTGCGGCTTCGCGATCCAGAGTGATTGATTCAATCGCGCGATGTGCCTTGAGCATAATGGTGCCACCTGGCGTCTCATAGCAACCACGTGATTTCATGCCCACGTAACGGTTCTCTACAATATCAATCCGCCCGATGCCGTGCTGGCCTCCCAGACGATTAAGCTCTGTCAGTACCTCTGCCGGTGTCATCGCATTGCCATTAATTGCAATGATATCACCAGCCTGATAACTCAACTCAATATACTCGGCCTGATCCGGGGCGGCCTCAGGAGAGACGCTCCAGCGCCACATCCCATCTGATGGCTCACACCAGGGGTCTTCCAGATCATAACCTTCGTATGAGATGTGCAGCAGGTTGGCGTCCATAGAGTAAGGAGACTTGGAGCCTTCACGTTTTTTCTCAACAGGAATGCCGTGTTGATCAGCATAGTTGAGCATATCTTCACGGGAAACCAGATTCCATTCTCGCCAGGGGGCGATCACTTTAACATCAGGTTTTAGTGCATAAAAACCAAATTCAAAACGAACCTGATCATTACCCTTGCCTGTTGCACCATGCGACACTGCATCTGCCCCCTCAGCACTGGCAATTTCAATCATTCGCTTGGAGATTAATGGGCGGGCAATGGATGTGCCGAGAAGATATTCGCCTTCATAAATTGCATTGGCACGGAACATTGGAAAGACATAATCGCGCACAAAATCTTCGCGCAGGTCTTCGATATAGATGGAGTTTACACCGCCAGCGATTGCCTTGGCGCGAGCGTCTTCTACCTCGTCACCCTGCCCCAGGTCAGCAGTGAAGGTCACGACTTCACAATCATAAGTGTCCTGCAGCCATTTCAGAATAATTGAAGTGTCCAGGCCACCTGAGTAGGCAAGAACAACTTTATTTACATTTTCATCAGACATGAGTGACCTCAATTTAAAGCAGTTAGAAATAATTCGGGAGCGCAGTTTAAGGCGCAAACATTACAACGCAATGAAACATCACAATCAATTCTGCAGTATTAGAAATTCAAGCAGTGCCTTCTGCACATGCAGCCGGTTCTCTGCCTCATCCCACACCACGGACTGTGGGCCATCAATCACTTCAGTGGACACCTCTTCTCCGCGATGGGCGGGAAGGCAGTGGAGAAAGAGCGCATCCGGGTGGGCAGATGCCATTACTTTCTCGTTCACCTGAAAACCGGCAAATGCCTTTTCACGCTCAGCTTGCTCCTTCTCCTGGCCCATTGAGGCCCAGACATCAGTGGTTACAAGATCAGCCTTCCTTGCAGCTTCAAAAGGATCTGAACTGATGTTAACCGCGGCACCCATATCTCGTGCTGCCTGTAGTAGTCCGGCATCAGGCAGATAGTTTTCCGGGCAGGCAATATTTAGCTGATAACCGTAACCAACAGCGCCATTAATCCATGAATGTGTCATGTTATTACCGTCACCAATCCAAGCCACCGTTTTTCCGGCAATATCGCCACGATGTTCTTCATAGGTGAAGATATCAGCCAGAATTTGGCATGGATGCGTCAGATCGGTCAGGGCATTAATTACCGGCACAGATGCATGAGCTGCAAAATGTTGAACCATCTCATGTGCATAAGTACGAATCATCACACCATCAACCATGCGCGAGAGTACGCGGGCTGAATCCTCGATCGGCTCTCCCCGCCCCAGCTGGGTCGTTCCTGAGTGCAGAAACAGGGCATGGCCACCAAGCTGGTACATTCCCACCTCAAAAGAGATACGGGTACGGGTACTCGCCTTATCAAAAATCATACCCAGCGTTTTTCCAGCCAAAGTATGATGAACCTCGCCACGCTTCTGCATCGTTTTTAGCTCACCTGCACGTGCTAGCAGCGCTCGTGACTCATTGACCGTCAGATCCAGCAGAGTTAAAAAATGTCTCATTTCTCCACCTTTTTTCCTGCCTTAGATGCCTCAACAGCACCGAAAGCCTCCTCAAGAGTAGCCAGCGCCTGATCCACATCACCGGATTTAATGTTCAATGCAGGCAGAAGCCTGACAACATTTGGACCCGCCGGAAGCACCAGCAGCCCTTTTGATTTGCAGCGCTCAATAATTGGAGCGACTGCATCAGAACAGACCAGACCAAGCAACAGACCGCTACCCCGTACAGACTCAGCCATCGAGAATTTCTCAACCATGCTCTGCAATCCGGCTTTGAGGCGTGTACTCTGTTTATTTACATTGTTCAGCAGAGCTTCGCTCTCAATTGTCTCCAGCACGGTAAGTGCTGCCGCACAGGATAGTGGATTACCACCAAAGGTGGATCCGTGAGTTCCCGCGCTAAATGCAGTAGCTACCTTTTCACTTGCCAGCATGGCCCCGATTGGAACACCTCCACCCAGCCCTTTGGCCAGTGTCAGCACATCGGGTTGAATACCCGCATGTTCAAACGCGAACATTTTACCTGTCCGCCCGATTCCGGTCTGAACCTCATCCAGCATCAACAGAATGCCATGCTCATCGCACAATTTTTGAACACCACAAAGATAGTCGGCATTGGCCAGATTGACGCCGCCTTCGCCCTGCAGAGGTTCCAGTAACACTGCAGCCGTCTGATCATTGATGGCAGACTTGAGTGCTTCGATATCGTTGAGTGGCACATGCAGAAAACCCGGCGGCAGAGGATCAAATCCGACCTTCACTTTATCCTGCCCGGTTGCTGTCAGAGTTGAAAGCAGCCGGCCATGGAAAGAGTTGGTGGCTGTAATCACCGTGCGCCGACTTGACCCGGCATCATGGAAGTATTTCCGCGCAATCTTGATTGCTGCCTCATTGGCCTCAGCCCCGGAGTTGCAGAAAAAAGCCTGATGCATGCCCGAGAGCCAGACAAGTCTGTCGGCGAGCTCAATCTGGTTCGGAATATGATAAAGGTTGGAACAGTGCAGCATGGTTGCTGCCTGTTCCCTGATTGCTCTGACCATTGCAGGGTGAGCGTGCCCCAGTGTATTCACGGCGATTCCAGCAACAAAATCGAGGTATTTGTTTCCCTCGTCATCAAAGACGTGTGCTCCTTCACCCCGAACCAGGGTAAGCGGATACCGCGCATAGGTCTGCATTACACTATTCATCAGCGAATCCTAATGAGGTAAATGAATAAACGCACCATTTCTCTATGATTTTTCAATCAAACTCCTGAGATTGCTCAAAACGTTAATCCCTCCTAGGCTTACCCGATGAATAAGCAACAGCGCACGCGCATTAAAGTTTGCGGTATCACCAGACTGGATGACGCACTGACGGCATCACGTATGGGCGTTGATGCAATTGGCTTTGTTTTTTATCCCAAAAGCCCCCGTTACATTTTACCCATGCAGGCAGCAAAAATTATACGTCAGCTACCCCCCTTCGTTTCTGCCGTCGGCCTGTTTGTTAACCCAAAACAGAGCGACATTGATGAGGTACTTCAACACTGCCCTTTAGGCGTGATACAGCTTCATGGCGATGAGCCCCCTGAATTTTGTATGGCACAGTCTCGCAGGGTGATGAAGGCGATTCCTGTTAGCAGTGCGGAAGACCTCAAACGCGCACAATCTTACCCCTGCCCAGTACTGCTTGATGCCAAGGCTCCAGAAGGAGTCTATGGCGGTACAGGCACTTCATTCGACTGGTCTCTACTGGAAGGTTTTGAGCATAATCACCCGCTTATTCTGGCCGGAGGTTTGAATGCAACCAATATCGAAGCGGCACTAACCGTTCGCCAATGGTTTGCAGTGGATGTATCCTCGGGCATTGAGAGTTCACCGGGCATCAAAGATGAGACAAAATTGTCTGAGTTTGTTGCCCATGTGAACCGTTTCTGATCAAAGTCACGAGGAACTGCTAAACGGCATGGACAGCACAATTAACGACTCCATCTACAATCTGGATATCTCACATCCACCTGATATCAATGGCCATTTTGGCCGTTTTGGTGGTCGCTTTGCTGCTGAAACGCTGATGGGTCCTCTCAAAGAGCTGGAAGAGGCTTTTTACGATGCGTGGAAAGATGAGGGGTTTCATACAGAGCGGATGCATCTGCTGCAGAATTATGTTGGCCGTGCCACACCACTCTACCATGCAGAGCGCCTCTCCAGTGAGGTCGGCGGCGCCCAGATCTATCTGAAACGTGAAGATTTGACCCACACCGGTGCACACAAAATCAACAACACCATCGGGCAGGGGCTTCTTGCTCACCGCATGGGTAAAAAGCGGGTGATTGCTGAGACGGGTGCAGGCCAACACGGCGTTGCGACAGCAACCGTGGCTGCTATGTTTGGCATGCAGTGCGATGTCTATATGGGTCGCGAAGACACCGAACGTCAGGCGCCAAATGTTTTCCGCATGAAGCTACTCGGTGCCAACGTGATTCCAGTCGAATCGGGAACCGCTACATTGAAAGATGCACTGAATGAAGCGCTGCGAGACTGGGTTGCAACCTGCGAAGAGACCTTCTACATCATCGGCACAGTGGCCGGGCCACACCCATATCCTCTGATGGTGCGTCAGTTCCATATTGTTATTGGTCAGGAAGCGCGTGCTCAGTGTCTGGCTCAAACCGGAAGACTGCCCGATGTTGCTGTAGCGTGTGTTGGTGGTGGATCCAATGCGATGGGGCTTCTGCACCCATTCAGAGACGATAGTGTTCGTCTGGTTGCTGTAGAGGCTGCCGGTCACGGACTTGAGAGTGGCGAACACGCCGCTTCACTGGCTGCTGGCAGGCCGGGCATTCTACATGGAAACCTCACCTATCTTCTTGAAGATGATGAAGGACAGGTACAGGGAACCCATAGCATCTCTGCAGGTCTGGACTATCCGGGCGTAGGCCCTGAATTGGCTGCCATGCTTGAAGATGGACGTCTTGATCTGGATACGGCGACAGATACCGAAGCCTTGGATGCATTTAAAATGCTGACTCGCAGTGAAGGAATCATCCCGGCACTGGAGTCGAGTCACGCATTGGCATCAGGCATCCGCATTGCTGCAGAGATGAATTCTGATCAGACTGTTTTAATCAACCTCTCCGGGCGTGGAGATAAGGATATGAACACCGTGTTTAATCTGTTGCATGATGAGATTGAAGGGGGTGACACATGAGTCGCGATCGTATCGCAGAGTGTTTTTCCCGCTGCCGCAGAGAGGGGCGCAGTGCTCTGGTGGGCTACCTGACTGGAGGCGACCCTGATGTGACGACATCAGAAGAGTTACTGCTGACGCTGGCAGATAAGGTGGATATTCTGGAGATTGGCATGCCTTTTTCCGATCCAATGGCTGATGGCCCGGTGATTCAGGCTGCCAGCGAACGGGCGCTGGAGGCAGGCGCTTCAATCAAGGATGTATTTGCTCTGGCCGCCAAGGTTAACAACGCCCATCCGGATACATGCATTGTACTGATGGGATATGCCAATGTGCCTTATACGCTTGGGTTTGAGAGTTTCTCTGAACAGGCTGCGAATGCAGGTGTTGATGGTGTTCTTATTGTCGATATCCCACCTGAAGAGGGTGCTGTTTGTGATGATGCACTTAAAAAACATGGTCTGCATCGTATTCTACTTCTTTCACCTACCTCATCGGATGAACGAATAAAGCTTGCATCTGAAGCTGCCAGCGGCTTTATTTACTATGTGTCATTAACAGGGATTACCGGAGCTGAGATGGGTGAGGCTGCTGCTGTTGAGCAGCAGGTGGAAAAAATCCGTTCATTTTCAGAGCTGCCAATCTGTGTTGGCTTCGGTGTTAAGACGGCTGAACAGGCAGCAAAAGTGGCTGCGTTTTCAGATGGTGTTGTTGTTGGCAGTCACTTTGTCTCGCAGATTCCAAAACATTGTGGAAATGGTAGTGCCATGGTGATTGCACTGAATGAGGCAGCATCTGCCATGAGTGGTGCCGTTAGAAAGGTTTCTGTATGAGAATCAAAGTGCTTGGCTGTTATGGTGGACAACTACTTGGGTTTCACCTTACATCGTTTCTAGTGAATGATTCGATTCTGCTTGATGCAGGTTCGCCCACAGAGGCTCTGACATTGAAAGAGCAGGGTAGTATAAACCATATATTTTTATCGCATACTCATCTGGATCACATTAAGGACATTGCATTTTTGGCGGATAACCGGTTACTTAAACGGCTTGGTGGTGACAGCAGCAAAAACATCACCATTCATAGCCTTCAGGAGAATCTGGATACACTGAAAGAGCATTTTCTCAACAATCGAATCTGGCCCGACTTTACCACTCTTCCCAGCAAAGCAGACCCAACGCTTTCACTGCAGGCGATTCGGCCAGAAGAGGTGATTAAACTGGACGGGTTGAAAGTCACACCCATTCCGGTGAATCATCCGGTTCCCTGCACCGGTTTCCTGTTAGATCAGGGTGATGCCCAGTTTATCTATTCTGCTGATACAGGCGCAACGGATCGAATTTGGGAAATTGCCAATGCACAACCCAACCTTAAAGGTATTATCATTGACTGCTCCTTTCCGAATGCTTATCAGCATATCGCCGATGTCAGTGGTCACCTGACTCCCAAGGGGATGGCTCAGGAGATTCGAAAACTTGATAGACTTGGGGAAATTCCAGTATACCTGTATCATATGAAACCTGAGACCCTGAATATTATGGCTGCTGAAGTTGAGGCAGAAAATATTCCGCATCTGCGCATGTTGACGCAGGTTGACGAACTACTTATTTAAGAGAGAAATAGCATGAGCTGGCTTACACGTTTAATAGAGAGTCCAAAGAGTATCCTCTCCTCAACCGATAGTTCCGGTACACCGGAGGGGATGTGGCTAAAATGCCCCGGTTGTTCAGAGACGCTATACCATAAAGAGCTAATGCGTTCGATGATGGTCTGTCCAAAATGCGATCACCACTTCCGTGTTGAGGCTGATAAACGTGCTGCCTTTTTGTTTGATCCGGAAACCTATGAGGAGCACGACACTGAACTAAAATCAATTGATTCGCTCAACTTTAAAGACAAGAAGCGTTACAAAGACCGTATCAAAGAGGCCAATAAAAAGGCAGGAACCGGCGATGCTGTTCGTAATTATTTGGGTGATATCAAAGGTCAAATCACTTCTGCTTCGATTTTCGATTTCACCTATATGGGTGGCAGTATGGGCTCAGTCGTGGGTGAGAAGATTGCGCTTGGTATGGAGCGTGCGCTTGAGCGTCGCTGCCCTTATCTATTGATTACTGCCTCCGGCGGTGCCCGCATGCAGGAGGGTGTTCTCTCTCTGATGCAGATGGCAAAGACCTCCTCTGTTGCCAATCGCCTGAACGAATCAAAACTTCCATTCATCTGCCTGTTAACAGATCCGACCATGGGCGGTGTATCGGCATCGGTGGCCTGGCTTGGCGATGTTATTCTTGCCGAACCTAAAGCGCTGATTGGTTTTGCAGGGCCACGTGTTATCCAGGAAACTGTAGGCGAAAAACTGCCTAAGGGATTCCAGCGTGCTGAGTTTTTGCTGGAGCATGGCCTGGTTGACGATGTGGTTGGCCGTCGGGAACTGCCAGAGCATCTAAAAGTGCTGTTTGAGCATCTGATGCACCGTGCCTATCGGCAAGCTGTCTAACTCGCCCTAAATTAGCGCTTATACAATCGATGCCTGTGCAAAAGCCCTTAGAGGTAGAGGCATGGCTGGCCCAGTTAGGGCAGCCCTCAGCAGACAGAGACTACAAACCCGGACACCAGCGCATGCAAGAGCTGCTTGAGCCTCTGGATCTCAGGCGCCCGAAGCTTCGTGTTCGTATTGCCGGCACCAATGGCAAAGGCTCTACTGCATATATGCTCTCCAATGCACTACAGGCGTGTGGGCTGCGTGTAGGGCTCTATACCTCACCTCATATCCAACATTTTGGTGAGCGTATTCGTATTGATGGCGTCCCTGTTTCTGAGCCAACACTTAAAGACCTGATGCAGAGTATTATGCCGATAGCCATGAAATCAGAAGCCTCATACTTTGAAGCAGCAACTGCTCTTGCGCTGAGGCACTTTAGTAATTCTGAAGTCGATGTGGAAATTTTAGAAGCGGGTGTTGGCGCAAGACTGGATGCAACTACGGCGGTTGAGGCAGACATGGCCCTGATTACACCTATCGGCCTTGATCACCAAAACTGGCTGGGCGATAGCTTGGCTGATATTGCAGTAGAGAAGGCCCATGTCTCAGATGGATGCCTGTGGTGCATCAGTGCGGAGCAGGATGCGGAAGTGATGTCGATTTTGTTAGAGCATAATCCCGACACTCGATTTGTTGGCCTAAATACTTCCCTAAAGTCGTCTGCACGCGGTTTTCATCAGCAACACAACAGTGCGCTCGCCTTTGCTGCCGTCAAACAACTTATCGAATCCGGCATCATTGAATCTGAACGGAAAGAGAGAGCAAAAGAGGCGATTGAGCAGACTGAAATTCCTGGCCGTCTGCAAAAAGTAGAATCAGGGAGGGCAACGGTCTGGCTCGATGCGGCACATAACGCACATGCCATTCAAACCCTGCTTCCAACACTGCCCACCCTGGCAGACCCATTCACATCAATATTGGTGTTTACCCGGGAGGATCGAGATCTGAGTGATTCACTCAATCTTCTGGAGCCCTATACCAAACGACTGGCCGCTGAAATTAATAGTGGAGCTGACGTCAGATACCCCTCAGTAGTCAAAGCTTTAAAAGAGGAGATAAATAACAGTCCGGATGGAAGCTTTCTGGTTCTCGGTTCATTTATCACCGTGGCTGCAGCACTGCAGTGGCTTAAAGATAATTGATTTGTAAAAGGTCAGGGGCAAGATGCTCCGAGGCCGATTGATATCAACTTCTAAATAACAAAGCCATTAACGCCACGGCGCATGCCCAGCGAACCGGTTCTGGTAATTTCAATAATACCGAATGGTTCCATCAGGGTAATAAAATTATCCAGCTTATCGGCGGCACCTGTCAGTTCGATTGTTAGATATTTGATATCAACGCTATCTACAATCTTGGCTCGGATTTCATCGGCCATCTTCACAAGTTCAGCACGGTTCTCGGAGTTGGATGCGACCTTAATCAGCAGCATCTCACGCTCGATATGAACCAGATGCGAAATATCCTCAACCTTAATCACTGGAATCAGTTTATTAAGCTGCTTTTTAATCTGCTCGATAACATGTTCATCACCTCGGGTGACCAGTGTCATGCGACTCACCGTCGCATCCAAAGTTGGGGCTACATTCAGGCTCTCAATGTTGTAACCACGCGCTGAAAAGAGGCCGGCAATCCGGGTTAGCACGCCAAATTCGTTTTCTACAAGAATAGTAATTGTATGCCTCATGACAGTACCATCTCATTAATTGCTGCGCCAGCAGGAACCATAGGGAAAACGTTCTCCTCTTTGGAAATGGCCACATCAACAATTACAAAGCGATCATCGACATTAAGTGCCTTGTCCAGTGCCGCATCAAGCTCTTCCAGCCTGTCTACGCGAAGGCCAATGCCACCATATGCCTCGGCCAGCTTCACAAAATCAGGCAGAGAATCAAAATAGGATTGCGAGTAACGGGACTCATAAAACATCTCCTGCCACTGTCGAACCATGCCCATGTAACCATTGTTTAGAATCACAACCACAACAGGCAGATTATATTGAAATGCCATGGAGAATTCCTGACTGCACATCTGAATGGATGAGTCACCGGTAAAAACAACAACCTTCTCATTCGGCATGGCGACCTGAGCACCAATGCCTGCAGGCAGACCATAACCCATGGTTCCCAACCCGCCGGAGGTTAGCCAGCGATTCGGCCGGTTAAAGCCGTAGTGCTGAGCTGCCCACATTTGATGTTGGCCCACATCGGTTGCAACAATAGCATTGCCCTTTGTCTTTTCATGCACTGCATGAATAACGGTCTGCGGCTTAATCGGGCCATCTTTCGGCTGGTCAAAGCCTAATGAGTCCTTCGTGCGCCACTCGTTGATCTGTTCCCACCACAGCTTCAGGGCTTCAGCATCAGGCTTACCATCCCGGCGAGAAATTTCTTCCAGAAGCTGTTTAAGCACTTCGCCTACATCACCTACGATTGGTAGGTGCGCATGGATGTTTTTTGATATTGAAGAAGGGTCTACATCAATATGTATCACCTTTGCATCCGGGGCAAAGGCATCAAGTTTGCCGGTCACGCGATCATCAAAGCGTGAGCCTATGGCGATCAAAAGGTCACAATGTGAAACCGCCATGTTTGCTTCATAGGTGCCGTGCATTCCCAGCATGCCTACAAAGTGAGGGTCATCATGCGGAACGCCGCCCAGCCCCATCAGTGTGTTGGTAACCGGCGCATTCAGGGTATGAGAAAGCTCGCGTAACAACGAAGCAGCTCCATGAGAGCTGATAACGCCACCGCCGGTATATAGTACCGGGCGTTTTGCCGTGAGCATTGATCTGACAGCTCGTTTAATCTGTCCAGGGTGCCCATGGGTTACAGGCTGATAAGAGCGCATGTCTACTGTTTCAGGCCACTCAAATTCACATTCGGCACTGCTGATGTCTTTAGGAATATCAACCAGAACCGGGCCAGGGCGTCCGGTTGTCGCAATGTGGAAAGCCTGGCGAATAATCAGTGCCAGATCCTCAACGCGCTTAACCAGGAAGTTGTGCTTGGTTGCTGAGCGGGTAATGCCAACAACATCTGCTTCCTGAAAGGCATCATTACCAATTAGGCTGGATGGAACTTGCCCTGAAAAGCAGACGGTAGGAATAGAGTCAGCCAAAGAGTCAGTTAGACCAGTTACTGCATTGGTAGCACCCGGACCGGATGTAACCAGTGCAACACCACACTTGCCGGAAGCGCGTGCATAGCCATTGGCTGCATGCAGTGCTGCCTGCTCATGTCGTACCAGATAGTGTTTAAAGTGGCTCTGCTTGAAAATAGCATCGTAGATAAACAGGACCGAACCACCGGGATACCCAAAGATGGTATCAACGTTTTCACGTTTAAGGCATTCAACGAAGATTTCGGCGCCGGTCATTTTCATGGTTTATCTGCTCACTGGGAAAAATAGGAATGGAACCGTAAGTTCGGGGGTGGTGGGTGTCAAGAAATCGGCACCAAAACCCTTTTAAAATAAGGATTATCACACGGCTTTCGATCTGTTTGGGATCATTTTATATATGACTGGTTTTGCATGCGATTTAAGCTGCTGTTGAAAGGTATTGCATCAGGACTGCGTCCTCTCGTGCTGCTCCTTGATGCTGGGGAACGTAGTACGCTTTGCGGATGCCCGAGTGAGTGAACCCCAGTTTGGCGTAGAGTGATTGGGCAGCCTGATTGGAAGCGCGGACCTCTAATAGAAACTCACTACCCTTATTGGCTTCAAGAAGGTTTTGGCTTAACTGTTCGGCAATACCCTGCCGACGATAATCGGGAGAGACAGCGATCTGCATGATATGCACTTCATCAAGCACATCCTGGCTTAACAGATAACCAGCTAAAATATCTCCATCCATACATACCAGAAACTGATAGCACGCTTGAAGCGCATCACTCAATCCTTGCTGTGACCAGCTTTCAGGGAAGGCCTCACAGTTTAGCGCATAGACTGATTTTAGATCGGCTTCACCACCAGCTCTGTAGTTCAGGTTCAAACAGTGTTCCGTTTAGGCGGCTTCGGGAGCCTCGATCTGCTCACTCCAGTTACATGCTTCTGAAGCGCAGACATGTTCGGTTCCACGGCGTTTGGTGGTCTTCTCCGTTACAAACGGAGCACCGCATTGAGGGCAGGGTTTATCAACTGGCTTGTTCCATAGCGCCTTTTTGCACTTCGGATATTGTGAGCATGAGTAGAAAATCTTGCCACGGCGCGATTTCTTCTCAAGGAATGTTCCCTTACCGCAATCAGGGCATGGAATCTCTGTATCTTTTGGTTTCTCCAGAGGCTGAATGTTTTTACACTCTGGATAGGCTGAGCAGCCCAGGAACTTACCATAACGACCATGTTTGATCGCCATCGGTTCACCACATTTATCACACTTCTCATCAGAGAGTTCAGGCTCGGCCTGTTCGGCATCGCCATTCAGCGGTTTGGCAACTTTGCAATCTGGGTATCCTGTACAGGCAAGGAATTTACCAAACTTGCCAAGCTTGACTGCCATCGGCTTGCCACATTCAGGGCATGTTTCATCACTCTCTTCTGTTGGCCTTGGAGCTTTTCCTGCCTCGTCCACATCAGCCTTAAATGGCCCCCAGAACTCGCGCAGTACCGGCTTCCACTCCGCCTCTCCACGAGCAACGGCATCGAGCTTGTCTTCTACCGAAGCTGTAAAACTCAGATCCATAATTTTGCTGAAAGAGTCCACAAGGAATTTACTGACCCACTCGCCGACATCGGTAGGTATAAATCGCTTTTTATCCATTTCAGCATATTTTCGTTCACGTAGCACATTCAGGATTGATGCGTACGTAGAGGGGCGCCCGATACCGTGGCTCTCAAGCTCTTTTACCAGTGAAGCCTCTGTGAAGCGTGGCTTGGGCTCAGTGAAATGCTGCTTTGGATCGGCCTGATTAACCTTCACGGCATCACCCACCTCAAGCGGTGGCAAAAGGCGATCTCTGTCATCTTTGGCAGGCTCATCTGTGCCTTCAATGTAGAGCTTTCTAAAACCCGGAAAGGCCAGAACCGAACCTGTAGCACGAAGTGTATGAGTATCAGACTCAATATCTGCACTCACCTGATCAAGGATGGCCGGGGTCATCTGCGAGGCCAGCGCGCGTTTCCAGATCAGGGTATAAAGCTTCCACTGATCAGGATCCAGCGATGACTTCATGGATTCAGGTGTGCGCGAAACGGCCGTTGGGCGAATCGCTTCATGCGCCTCCTGTGCATTCTTGCTTTTGGTCTTAAACACACGCGGACTGGCCGGGAGATAATCTGTTCCGAATTGGCTGCCAATATAGTCCCGGATATCATCCAGAGCTTCAGCTGCAAGCGAAACGGAATCGGTACGCATATAGGTGATCAGGCCAACCGGCTCTCCATCAACTTCAATACCTTCATAGAGGCGCTGGGCAACCTGCATCGCCTTGCGTGCAGTAAAACCAAGTTTTCTCGATGCCTCCATCTGTAGCGAAGAGGTGATGAATGGTGCCGCAGGCTGCTGTTTAGCCTGCTTTTTCCGGACATCGGTTACCTTAAAAGATGTTTCCTCAACTTTTTTGGCAATGGCTTTGGCGTTGGTGCCATCAGTAATAGCAAATTTACCCAGCTTTTCAGAATCCATTGCATGCAGTTGGGCATCAAATTTACCTGCAGCAACAGAGCAGGCTGCTTCAATAGTCCAGAACTCTTTTGGATTGAAATCACGAATAAGCTGTTCGCGATCACAGATTAAACGTAAAGCAACCGATTGCACACGCCCGGCAGAGAGTCCGCTGCGAATCTTTCTCCACAAAAGAGGTGAGAGCGTGAAACCCACCAGATAGTCAAGTGCGCTTCTTGCCTGCTGTGCATCCACAAGCTGCATGTTGATTTCAAGAGGACCTGCCATCGCTTCATCAATGGCTTTTTTTGTGATTTCGTTGAAAACAATCCGTTTGACCGTTTTCCCTTCCAGAGCACCACGGCTCTTCAGTTCATCAGCAACATGCCAGGCAATCGCTTCACCTTCACGATCCAGATCGCTGGCAAGAATAAGTTCATCCGCCTTTTTCATCGCTTTCTGAATGGCAGAGATTCGCTTCTCTTTATCATCAATGACCACATACTTAAGTGCGAAGTCGTGCTCTGTATCTACGGAGCCATCTCTCTTCGGAAAGGCGCGAACATGGCCATAAGAAGCTAAAACTTTGTAGCCTTTTCCAAGGTATTTTTCGATGGTTTTTGACTTGGCGGGGGACTCCACCACAACAACTGCACTCATCAGTTTTTGCCTCCAAGGGTATACCGGCTACCGGGTAATCGTTCGATCACGCCCTGTAGTTCAAGCGCGAGCAAGCTTGGCGAAAGTTGCGGCACGGTCAAGCCGCAAGCCTCTGAGAGAGCATCCAGGTGCATCATCTCCAGCTTAAGAGCGGTCATGATCTTTGCCTCATTAGTGTTGCAGGGAGAGTAAGCCAGGGGTTTTCCACACTTGTTTTGAGTCCACCCAAGTTGCTGCAGTAGCTCGGTAGCCGAGCCTGCCAGCGATGCACCATCCCGAATTAACTGATGGCAACCGGTATGGCTGTCATTCAGAACAGAGCCTGGCACGGAAAAGACCTCTCTCCCATAACCTGCTGCTTGTCCTGCAGTGATCATTGAACCTGACCGAAGGCCAGCTTCAACTACAAGAGTGGCTTGAGAAAGGCCTGCTATGATTCGGTTTCGTTGCGGAAATTGTTCAGGCCGTGCAGTGATATCAGGCAGATATTCACTGATGACGCAACCCTGTTCCGAGACCGCTTCTGCCTGTCTTTTTTGAGTCTCACCAGTAATGGCTTTCAGCCCACAGCCGAGTACGGCAATAGTGCCTGTATCCCCCTCCAGTGCCCCTCTATGTGCTGCTGCATCAATGCCATAGGCCATCCCACTGACAATGCTTACGCCTCTATCGGAACAGTATTTACTCCAGCGTCGGGCAATAACTTTCCCTTCGTTGGTCGCTTTACGGGCCCCGACAATAGAAAGTAAACGTGGATTGTTGAGTAGTGATTTATCGCCGCGGACAAAAAGCAGAAGCGGAGCATCTTCACATGACAGTAGATTTTGAGGATAGAGCTCATCTTCCGGGCAGAGTAACTGGATGTTGGAATCGCGACAGGTGGAAGCAACTTTCTCAACCGTCTTTTGATTAACACTGCCAAGTGATTGAATCAGTTTGCTACTGATCTCACTGTGTTGCACAAGCCCTTCAGGCAGGGCCTGCCAAAGCGCATCAATTGAATCAAACAAAGAGACAAGCTGATGCCCTGTCCGTGGCCCAACGCCCCGAGCCATCTTCAGACGTAGATAGGCTATCGCACGATCAGAGCATGGCACGTCTGGTGACTGAGTTTGCGAGTTAGCGTTTGGCCTTGTTGCGTACTGCATCTCCTTTATTAATGGGTGAGGTAGATTCAATGACCATGGCAAGTGAACCATCACTCTGGGCAACGAGAACCAGTATTTCGCCAATTTTTTCTTCAGGCAGATGTACATCGTCACCACTGATCCGATCTTCGATCGTACGTCCGGCACGATGAATGGAGAGAGCGGTTCCGGCCTTAAGCCCGTCTCCACTGCCAAGGCTGATTCCAATGACCTGGTTTTGCCCTGCTTCAGCAGCATCATTACGAATATAGAGGACTTTACCAATAAGGTTTCCGGAGGGATGGCTTGGAGTAATCCGGGTATTAACCTGTTTGGCTGGTTTCAATCGGTCTCCACGTGACAGCTCTTCAAATGTCTCCAATACGACGCCGCGATAGATGCCGTCTGTTTCGGAGGTGATTTCAATTTGGCCAAGGTGGTTCACCAGTACGCCAACCACATCACCACTGTCTGGATCAGTGATAGGGTCACCTGTTCTGAAAACATCAAATAGATCGCCCTCATTGGCGGCCCGATCCATTTTAAGGTAGAGGCGGTCATTTGCACCGAAATGCAGCCGGTCATCTTCCGAATCAAGAATGTAGCCGACACCTTCCACATCATCGGGCTGAATAAAATCCTGTCTGGACAGAGCCGTTAGGAGTTTGCTGGCATCAATAGTGGCCTCAAGTTTTTCAACCGGCTTGTTAATTATTTTAGGTTGTGGACGGACCTTACTCAGGCCGCCATTTTTCTTTTGTTTCACATTGAACCAGATCTCATTGCCCGGATAGATCAGATCAGGATTGGATATATAGAGGTTTCGCTCCCATATTTTTAGCCATTTATGGGGATTTTTAAAAAAGTAATTAGCGATATCCCAAAGGGTGTCGCCTTTTTTTACAATATAGGGTTGTGGAAGATTCGGCTTAATATCTGCCTCGCTCACTTCCTGAGGCATGGTCAGCGAATCGGCGGCTGCCTGAAGAGGAAGCGCAGTCGCGAATATCAAGCATGCAATTGCGAGATAGTGTTGAAGTTTCATATGAACCCCCCGGTCCTAACTACCGAATTTATCAAAGCTTGGCATATCCTGAGCAAGCTCGCAACAATGCCTGATTCAGGAAGCGCCGGTTTTAGGCTCTGTTCCAACCCAAAGGCGTCTGATGTTACTATAATGACGAGCTGTCATCAGCCCTCCCAACAGGAGGCAGAGGGCTATAGCTTCAATGGACATATCCTGAAACCAAGCCAGTAAGGGTAGCGTAAAGCCCGCAATCATTGAAGCCAGTGAGACGTATCGGGTTGCACGAAAGATAATAAACCAGATTAGAAATGAACCGATAGCAACCCAGGGCATCCAGGGTATTATTACGCCAAACATTGTGGCGACCCCTTTCCCACCCCGGAATTTCAGATAAACTGGAAAGATGTGCCCGATAAAAGCTGACAAGGCCACTGCTGCAATCAGCAGCTCTTCTGATTCGAATGCGATGGCAGCAGCAACGGGAATGGTGCCTTTGAGAATATCCGCCAGCAGCGTGAGCGCGCCAACTTTTTTACCCCCGGTACGCATTGCGTTGGTCGCGCCAATATTTCCACTCCCATGTGCGCGCGGGTCTTTGCCAGTCAACCATCGTGCAAATAGCAATCCAAACGGGACAGCTCCAATCAGATAGGAGGCGGCGGATGCAAGCAGCACTGTTTCTAACAATGATAGCCTTTACTGGCGCTTAACGCAGTTGTCGATAACGGGTTCGACACTCATCCAGATGGCTCTGCAAGCGGCCAGACTGATCGTTGCAGATATAAGTAGGAATCACTGCTTCAAGTTCGGTGGGGGTTCCAAAGCTTTCAGGGAATGATTCTCCATTAACCACGTTGTCATGTTGCAACAGTTTTAGCTGATCCAGCGTTAAGGGGGGGGTAGGTAGTAGCTGCATGAAAGCAGCCATGATTTTTGCGACGAACCCGGGCACTGGTATTAGCAGGCGGTTGCGACCCAGGCAGCACATCAGTAACTGCATCAGCTCCATGAAGCTGTAACTCTTTGGCCCTGCCAGCTCATAAACTTTTCCGAAAAGATGTCTGTTGTCGATCGATTCTATAAAGGCACGAGCAACATCTTCAACCCAAACTGGCTGAAAGCGGGTTTTTCCGGCGATCACCGGGAGCACAGGAGCAAAACGGGTCATCGCCTTAAACTTATTGAAAAAGGAGTCGCCCTCACCGAAAATGATAGAGGGTCTGAAAATAGTCCAGGATAGGCCGGACTGACGAACGCGGGTCTCGGCTTCACCTTTACTGCGTGCATATCGGCTCTCTGGAATTTTTCCTGCACCCAATGCACTCATGTGCAGATACTGGGTGGCAGAACTTTTTTTGATCGCCTCAAGAATATTCTCAGTGCCTTTCACATGGGCTGCATCAAAGGTGCATTTGCCGCGTTCAAACAGCAGGCCAACAAGGTTGATAACACAATCACTGCCTTTAATTGCCTCATCCAGCCCACGTCCTGTTGATAGATCAGCCTTAACCAGGCTGACGCCTTCTACCAGAAGATCTCGGGCTCGCTCAGGGTGCCTGCATGCCACTACAACAGTATGTCCGGCACGCACGGCCTGTCGCACCATTGAACGACCAACAAACCCGCTACCACCAATGATACATACCTGTTTGGACATAACGCCTCCGTGAATAATCTCTTCATCTGTAAGGATGCAATTATGCGAGAGCTTGAGTAAAGACGCAATGCGTCTTTACTATATTTTGAATAACAAAAGGGCCGCTGAGGAGCGGCCCTTTTCAGCAGTTACGCGATCGGTGGCACATCCGGAGAGTCCGCAAAGGTTTTTAGCTTCTGTGCTCTTGATGGATGCCGAAGCTTGCGAAGTGCTTTAGCTTCAATCTGACGAATTCGCTCGCGCGTTACGCCAAACTGTTTGCCAACCTCTTCCAGCGTATGATCGGTATTCATGCCAATGCCAAAACGCATGCGAAGTACTTTCTCTTCACGAGGGGTCAGATTATCCAGCACCTCAAGCGTAGCTTCACGGAGCGCTTCGTTTACTGCACCATCGAGTGGGTTTTCAGCATTTTCATCTTCGACAAAATCTCCCAGCTGGGAGTCTTCGTCATCACCAATCGGCGTCTCTAAAGAGACTGGCTCTTTGGCCACTTCGAGAATCTGCTCGACCTTTTCAACCGGCATCTCCAGATGTTCAGCCAGCTCTTCAGGTGTTGGTTCGCGACCAATCTCCTGAGCAATCTGGCGGGAGACACGCATCATCTTGTTAATCGTCTCGATCATATGTACCGGAATGCGAATAGTGCGAGCCTGGTCAGCAATAGAGCGAGTGATTGCCTGACGAATCCACCATGTTGCATAGGTTGAGAACTTATAGCCGCGTCGCCACTCAAACTTATCTACCGCCTTCATCAGGCCAATATTCCCTTCCTGAATGAGATCAAGGAAACCGAGTCCGCGATTGGTGTACTTTTTGGCGATAGAGATCACCAGGCGCAAGTTCGCCTCAATCATCTCGCGCTTGGCCTGACGTGCCTTAGCTTCACCCATGGTCAGCTTACGCGCCACAGATTTCAGCTCTTCCACGCCCATCTCGCTCTCCTGCTCGACGCGTTTCAGGCGGCGCTGGTTTTCACGGATTTTGCCTGCACGCTGTTCAAAAGCTTCTGCCCACGGCTTATCACCATGCTCCTTCAGCAGGCTATCAGCCCAACGTTCATTGGTCTCATTCGGCAGGAATGTCTCAATAAAGAGTTTGCGTGGCATTTTGGCTGCCAGCGCCAGATCGCGAATGGTCCGTTCATACTTACGAACCCGCTCAACAGCATTCTTAAAGCGCTGAACCAGAGCATCAATCTGCTTGGTTGAGAATGGGATCGAAACCAGCTCCATCAACATTGCATCAAGCACTTCCTGAGTCTGTTTAGCAAGCTTCTCATCGCTTGGCTTCTTATCAGAGCGCTTCTTCAACTTAATGAACTCATCATGCAGCACTTTAGCCGCATCAAAGTGAGTCAGAGCTTCTTCAAGCTGCTCCTCTTTGGTAATGATGGTCTCTTCCATCGGTGTGCCATCCGGTGTGGCAGTGCGCGCTTTAATGGCAGCAGAGAGCTGGTCGGGATCAAGTTTTTCAGTATCTGTTGGTTCATCGTCGTCTTCATCACTTTTGTTGAGACGATTCTCATACTCAGCAATCGCTGCGGCATTTACGACTTTGTCATCAATATCGAGAATATCGCGGAAATTCGGGCCATCTTCAAGCTCAAGCTCAATCGCTTCATCACGAATCTGAATAACACGCTCACCGAGCAGCATGATCTCTCTGAATGTGGCGGGGCAGAGGCAGATCGCTTCATGAACCTGCAGGCGACCCTCTTCAATACGACGGGCAATCTCAATTTCGCCTTCACGGGTCAGCAGCTCAACTGTTCCCATTTCACGCAGGTACATTCGTACCGGGTCATCAATGCGAATAACCGTGCCCAGCGTGGTGGTATCAGCACGCAGAGCGGAATCCTCTTTACGCAGGCGATCCTTACGCATGGCGTAAGCGCCGGTCGGGGCACGCTCTGGGTCAACAACCTCAACGCCCATCTCTGTAAACAGATTGATGATCTGCTCTACATTGTCTGCAGAAACCAGCCCTTCCGGAAGATGCTTGTTAAGCTCGTCGTATGTGATGTACCCGGCTTCTTTGCCTCGGGCCATCAGTGTGCCAAGCTCTTTTACACGGAACTGATCAACTTTTGATTGAGTCATTCATTACCTCTACGTAATCCATCCAATTCATTCAGCTTGCGCTTAAGCTCCACCGCTTCTTGCAAGCCAACACCACCCTTTAACCTGCGACGAATTGCGTTTGCACGCACTGTTGCCAACAGGTTGGAAAACTCTTCATCTTCAATGTCTGGAGAGTTGCTCCATAACGCCAAATCCGGATCATCTTCAGCATTGTCCGCCAACCTTTTCATCAGCTCGGCAGAACCAATTTCACCACTTCTACTATTCTGGATAAGGAAAAAGGCTCGGGTGTATATCCGATTGACCGGGTTACTGTCAAGAAAAACCGTTAAATCCTCTTCATCTAGAATCTTGAAACGAACGGGCTTCTGAAGCAGGCCAGAAACAAATTTCTCTTCAGTATCAAGTGCTTCTGCCTTCAAGTGCACGGTTCCGACATCACTTTTAATAAACTTTTCTGAAATCGGAACGCCTGTTTTCTGGTTTGCCGCTTTCCGCCATGCATCAGCCAAAAAATGGTCCGTCATGCTCTTCAACATCGCATCAGCTTTTTTCGCCATCCGCGCATCGCCATCACTTCCCTGACCGGCAATATTTCTCAACCCCTGCAGCCAAGTCTCCATCACCGGACGTGACTCACGCTCAATACGCTGACTGAAAATTTCGCTCCCCTCTTTGGCTACCAGCGAGTCAGGATCTTCACCATCCGGCAGATAGAGGAATTTGGGCGAATGTTCCGACTTTAGAATCGGGAGCATCCGCTCTAACGCCCTCCAGGCCGCCTGCCTGCCTGCCCGATCACCATCAAAACAGAACACTGGCGCATCATGCAGCCGAAGAATCTCCAAAATCTGTCGTTCACCAATTGCCGTGCCGAGTGGAGCAAGCCCGATCGGCAAGCCATGGGCCGCCAATCCCAGTACATCCATATAACCTTCAACCACCAGTAACAGCTTGCGTTTACGAATCTCTTCACGATGCTCGGCAAGGCCATAGAGAAGATCTGATTTATGAAAAAATGGTGTTTCGGGTGAATTAAGATACTTTGCGCTTTTCTCGTCGCCCAGAACCCTGCCACCAAAACCAACAGTTTTCCCCCGCCTGTCACGAATGGGAAAGATCAGCCGATTGCGAAACCGGTCGACATAGCCGCGATCACCTTTAAAAAGCAGCCCGATCGACTCCAGCTGCGCTGCCATTCTGCCATCGGAGCCAAAACAGTGCTCCATAAAACCGTAACCCGCAGGGGCAAAGCCGAGCTTGTAGTCGCGGATAATCTTTTCCGGCAATTTGCGTTGCTCAAGATAATTACGAGCGATCTTTCCTTTCTCTCCGGCAAGTTGTCGTGTGAATACATCAGCTACCTTGGAGAGTAGTTCAAAAGCTCTGTTGCGTCGCTCCGTTTCCCCTGGATCAGACTGTGCCTGCTTGGGGATCTCAATACCCGCCTTCTCAGCCAGATACTCCACCGCTTCAGGAAAAGCGTAGCCATCATGCTCCATCAGAAACTGGAAAGCGCCACCGCCTTTGCCACAGCCAAAGCAGTAGTAGAGCTGTTTATCGGGTGAAACTGAGAAAGAGGGGCTCTTCTCATGATGGAACGGGCAGAGCCCCATCAGATTGGATCCTGAGCGCTTTAGCTCAACATGCCGGCTGATGATCTCAGCCAGATCTGTACGTGCCAGAACCTCATCCAGAAATGTAGGAGTGAATTGAGCCATATCCTGCTATTTAAGTTGCTGAAACGCGATTACGCAAGCGCACCAATCAGTCCTGAAGCTGCTGCTTTACAAGTGCTGAAACCATGCCCATATCTGCTTTTCCCTGCAATTTAGGCCTGATAATACCCATGACCTTGCCCATCTCGTGCATGCCTTCGGCACCACTGCCTGTTACAGCCTCAGCAACAATAGCAGTCACCTCTTCTTCAGAGAGCTGTGCAGGCATGTAAGCCTCAAAAATATGAATCTCTTCCAGCTCTTTTGCCGCCAGATCATCACGGCCGGCTTCGTTGTACTGGTTTGCCGAGTCTTTTCGCTGCTTGATCATTTTACCAACCACAGCAATGACATCATCTTCGCTCAGCGCGTTGCCCAGCTCGATCTCTTTATCTTTTAGTGCAGCACGCAGCATTCGGATTGCTCCGAGTTTAAGTTTATCCTTGGCCTTCATCGCCTGTTTCATTTCATCAGTAATCTGCTGCATTAACATTTGCCAACCCCTTAGGTTTAGTCTGTTACACCCTCTGCGCAGGCCAGGGATGGCCTGCCAAAATGAGCGGAGAAACCGATCATTTTGTAAGCAAAAGAAAAACCACGTTTTATCTTTTGCGATAATGATCCAGGGCAGGATGCCATGGATCAGCGTTTAAAAAACAAAATGCCGGACACAGAGGCCCGGCATTTTACATCATTTAGATCAAATGTGCTCTAATACTCGCGATTCTCACGTGAGCGCATACGGCGCAGACGCTTCATCAGACGCTTACGAGCAGCAGCCTCTTTACGCTTAGCAGCAATAGAAGGCTTCTCATACGCTTCACGACGACGGCACTCACTGATCACACCACCGCGCTCTACCTGTTTACGGAAGCGCTTCAGAGCCAATTCGATAGGCTCATCAGGGTTTAGTTTGATACCTGGCATTTAAAAAATCACCACCTTGGGTCGATTCCAATCAAATTTGCAATGTATTATAAGCTATCATTGCATTCTTTCTCACGCCTCTGCACGCTTGGCAATCAACCTATGCAGGGGTTTACAAAAAGGGTCGCGCATTATGAGCAACAGAGCCGTTAAGTCAAACAGTGACAATGCAAACACACAGCAAAGTGTGCTTGGTGCTGCCTCTACCGTAGGTGGCTGGACCATGCTTTCACGCGTGCTGGGTTTTGTTCGTGATGTACTGCTTGCCCGTGTGCTGGGCGCAGGCCCACTTGCCGATGCCTTTTTTGTTGCTTTCAAACTGCCCAACTTCTTCCGCCGTATGTTTGCCGAGGGCACGCTGACCGTAGCTCTTGTGCCAGTGCTGGCCGATGAGCGCAAAAAGGGAGAAAAAGAGACTCACGCCTACCTGAATGCTCTAGTAACCCTGCTGTTAATGGTGCTTTTGATCTTCACTGTGGCAGGCATGATCTTCATGCCGTGGCTGTTGCTCGGATTTGCACCCGGCTTTTACGGTGAGCCAGAGCGCTGGGATCAGGCACTGCTTCTGGCCCGATGGATGTTCCCTTATCTTCTGTTGATCTCACTCTCTGCCATGGCCTGGGCAGTGCTCAATGCTCACAAGCGATTCTCACTGGCCGCTGCCAGTCCGGCGCTGCTGAATGTGGCGATCATCTTTGCCGCCATCATTCTTGCTCCATCGTTTGAAAATCCGGCGGTGGCACTGGCTATTGGTGTGGTGTTTGGTGGCATGTTGCAGCTGGGTATTCAGATCCCTGCACTGAAGCGGGTTGGCTGGATTCCAAGGCTCTCATTCAGATTCAGAAACCCGGCTGTTTCACAAACACTGCGGCTGTTTGGCCCGGCCCTGCTCGGTGTGGCCGCAGTACAGATCAATATCCTTGTCGGCACCATCCTTGCCACGCTACTACCGACAGGCTCTGTCTCTTACCTCTATTACGCCGATCGAATTGTGCAGCTTCCACTTGCCCTGTTCGGCATCGCCATGGGCACAGCCCTTCTGCCCGCACTCTCAGAGCACATGGCGAACCAGCGCATTGATGATGCAAAAGAGGATCTTCGCCACGGCCTGGCCTGGCTCACATGGATCACACTTCCCGCCATGATAGGAATCTTTATTCTGGCAGAGCCGATCATTGCCACGCTGTTTGAGCATGGCGAATTCACACATAACGCCACCATCGCCACCGCTCAGGCACTGCAGGCGTATGGGTTGGGTCTGATCGCATTCTGCTGGGTACGGGTGCTCTCTACCGCATGTTTTGCCAGAAAAGATGCCAAGAGCCCGATGCGCTTCGCCTTTATCAGCGTTATTATTAATATCATTCTGGCGGTTATCCTGATGCAGCCACTGGCCCATATCGGACTGGCACTGGCCACCTCTCTGGCTGCCTTTGTCAATGTCGGTCTGTTGATCCGCCACGTCCGCAAGCAGTATGGCGCTATTTTCGACAAGCAGAGTGCGTTTCGCATGTTCAGAGCTGCTTTGGCTTGCCTGCCGATGATTATCTTTCTCTTTGCTCTGTCGGAATTATGGGCGTTCCCTGCGCCCAAACTGCTGCAAGGCCTCTGGCTTGCTGTCGCCATCGGCACTGCTATCACCATATTCTTTGTAGCCGCCTGGCTGCTAGGGGAGAAGAAATTATTGAAAATGGGAGGAGAAAGCCGGTCGCCCTAACGCTTGCAATGAGAGGTTTGCCGGAGTGGTGTCTGTTTTGTGCTACTCAAAGCACAAAACAGACACTGCGGTGAGCAAGTCCTTCTCAACTGCCTTTGTTAGGCGAATTTTTCATTATATAGCTATGCTCTGTTTCAGCCTCTACCAAAAAACCATTTTTTTCGTAAAATGCCCTCGCTATAGTGTTGATTTTGAACACCTCTAAGTCTTTCTTATTGCAGCGAGCCATGCCCCAGCAGCTAAATAGAGAAAACCACTTATCCCATTTTGTATTTTATGTACCCGGATCCCTTGAATGAGCCCACGAACACGTCCCGCCATAATCGCGTACAACCCATCTAACAACATCGCCAGAACCAGAAAAGACACCGAAAGAACGGCCATTTGAGTTAAATAATCTCCATTCTGAGAGACAAATTGGGGTAAAAACGCTCCAAAGAACAATATTGTTTTGGGGTTCGTTAGTGAAACGATAAATCCGCGGCTGAATGTACCAGCACCCGTTACCACTTTTCTATGCTTTTCGTTCTTCATGGCACTTGATAGATGTGTTAAGCCTAAATAGGCCAAATACGATACCCCTATCCATCTTAGCCATTCAAAACCTTCAGACAAAGACTCTACAATCCATCTCGTACTTAGAGCAGAAACTATCAACTGAATAATCATCGCAGAAGACGTACCTAGAACCGTTTGGAGTCCTCTCTTGGTCCCGTAAATAATACTCGTCGAAACCACAACCAACACATTTGGTCCAGGTAAAGCTATCAAAGCTATTGAAGTGACTACAAACGTGAAAAGTAAAACTGGATCCATTTGATACTCCGAACTCTCGCACGCCTAACGCTCACATAATCGGCGATTGTTTTCAGTGGGCGATTGAGGCCGCTGAAAACAATGTTCGAGTTTATGTGCTTATTAGGCATTTTACTTGATCCGTTTCCAGAAGCTTAAGTTAACTGACTCAGAATCGATAAACTCGAGATATTTAAGAGCAAACTCATTATCCATCCATTTGGCGCAGATTGATTCTGCTTTACCTTGTGATGTGGCAAATGCCAAATCTACGTAAGTCCCATCTTTTCCTTTTAAAACTCCGTGACCGAGAAACCCATCCTCTTTTGATAAAAAATCTTGCTCCATGTTTTTTGCTGCTTCAAGCATTTTTGCTTCAGACACCCCATCTTTAAGTCTAAAAGTGCAAAATTCCATTCCAACAAATGAATTTATATTAGTAATGTTATTCAATGAATCTGACATTCTTGGTTATCCTATTTATCATTTAGTAGTGTTTCATTATAATCTCACGCTACTGACAACATTATGTCAGTAACTTGATAAGAGTTTTGATGTCTAACACGGCGCTTAACTATTCCGCCCTTTTTCTGCTGCTACAGGTCAGCCCAGTCAAGCGCAGGTTAGCTTAGCGTTAGGCACTGTTGACCTCTTTGCTTGGCCTGTTATTCGCTAATTCCAGAATATAGCGCGGTTTCCCATCTGGATCACGAACACCAAACACTTTACCAAATGGCATTTGCTTTAAGGGGAGGCAAATATCATCACTGTCAGAAAGTGAACTAAATGCTATATTTGCGTCATTCACTAGCCAATAAAGCTCCTGATTAGTTTCCCCGCCCATCGGCTCATCAGTGGCAATTGCGAAAGTTTCAAATTGAATATAAGTAGGATGTTCCCGTTCTACTACTAGACCTAGGGTTTCAACATAAAACATTCTTGCTGCCTTAATATCTTTTACATATTCCACGATAAAACCGAATTTAAGTTTTTGATCCATTAATTATTCCCTTTCATTGTGTCATATCTGTATCATTTTTTGTTGTTGCCTAACGCTCAAGCTAATTGTTAGCTGCATTTTTATTGAGGCTCTAACCGTAGGGCTCAGGTCTTGTTTCGCGCATTTTAGACCCCATCTTTAATCAGCCTACTCACGGTAGAGTGATGTATCACTGCATAATCAGCAATGGCCTGCATTGTATAACCATGTTCCTGATATGCTTGCCTCATCCACTCTCCGCGCCTTTTACTTCTCATCAAACAGTAAGCATGACAAATCCATCCAAACCGCTCAACAACAAGTGCAAGCACTTCAAAAAACAGTTCACGATCTCCATCAGATAAATAAATATCCGACTGTGCGTTGCCTCGTGAAGTCACATGATAAACAGCACCTTCATATTCGATTCGTAGTGGTCTGACCATCGCTAAACCTTAACAGAAATCCGCGAAACAAGACCTGACCCCTTTCGTGCTCTTTCGTGCTTGCTTTCATGCCCGAATTGTTAGTAAAGTCATGAGTATTACGGATTTTGAAAAAATTCACTTAATTCTCCGGCATACAATCCTTTGCGCAGCTCTAACCGATCAACCAGGAACTCTCGGCAATGGCGTACCCGAGCAGTATGACGCAAATCAATATGACTTAACACCCATATACCCCAAGTAGAAATGGGTAGCTTGATGGGTAGCCTTTTAATATCAGCATCGGCATTAGTCTGTGCATTAGCCAAGACATCGGGCATGTAACATGGCATACACGCAACGCCGATACCTGCTTTTACAGCTGAGTACATACTATATAAGTCATCGACTCTCATTGCTATTTCAGCATTAGAAAAGTTACTTTCCGCCCAATCTGGCAAAGTGATTTCATCGCTCCAAACAACTAGAGGGGTTTTATTTGGATAATTAATTTTACTATTAACGTAGATGCCATGTTGCAACTTGGCAATTTCTTTTCCGATTAAGTAGTCAGGAGGTTCAGGCGTTAATCTTATTGCAACATCAGCTTCCCGCGCAGCAAGATTCTTCAAGCCTTTTGCAACCAGTAAGTTTAACTGAATATCTGGATATGCTTCACGAAATTGAGCTAGCTCATCAATCAAGCAATAATCAAGAATATCGTGAGGCATTGTTAGAGTGACTTCGCCCTCCAAACGGCTATCTTGGCCGAATAGTTGGCGAGTAACCTGCTGGTTTGTTGATTCTAACTCTAATGCAAGCTCATAGATGGCGCTGGCCGCAGTTGTCATTTCGTAGCCTGTGGGTATGCGCTCAAACAACCTTACACCATGTTTTTCCTCTAGCGTTCGAATACGCCGTGAAACCGTTGAGTGGTTTACACCAAGCACCTTCGCCGCAGAAGTGACATTGCCGCTACGTGCGACCTCTAAAAAATACCGGATGTCATCCCAATCGTTCATTCGTGCATTATTGCACGCCTGATGTGCAAAAGTCGATAATTAACAAACGACATTGGACATTCTAAGATTACGCTACATCAACACTTATGAGGTAATTCAGATGATAACACTATTTCACGCACCAGGCTCTTGTTCTCTGGCAGTTAAAGCAGCACTAACTATTAGTGAGTTAGATCATAATATTAAAGTTATTAATTTAAGTGAGGGAGAGCACCTTACTTCGGAGTATAAAAAGATAAACCCTTTATCCAACGTGCCAGTTATTCAGGTCGATGGTGAAAATATTTCAGAAGGTGGCGCAATTTTACAATACATTTCAGAACTCGCTCCTAATGCTAACTTACTGCCTGAACATGGTTCGATTGAACGTGCTCATGCATTAAAGTGGTTGCTGTTTGTATATACTAATGTACATCCTCATTTTTCAAGGGCATTCTCACCCGATCGCTATGGGAATGATCAAGCTGATATTAAAGAAAAAGCGGAAGTTGCATTGCAACCGTTGTTTGGACTTATCAATGATCAGTTAGAGAATACAAAGTTTCTCGCCGGTTCCTCCTTAAGTCTTGCAGATTTGTACCTTTTGGTTGCGATTCATTGGGAAGGTATTTTAAAAACGCCGCTTACTCAACGTTATCCTCATCTTGCTAGTTATAAGCAACGGATGTTGGAAATCCCTGTTCTGGCAAACCTCTACCAGCCTGAGTTTTCTCATTAACAGGAAACCCGTCTCAGAGAGCAATATCGGAAAATATTTTAAACGAATGCTCTCTGAGCCCAATTGTTTTAGGCATAACGTCGCAAATCAGCCGAGCCGTAAGGAGCGCAGCGACTGAAGGCGTCGGCTGGAATGCTTTGTTAGGCGATTTAGTTATCAACTCAATATCTCGCTCAACGCATTCTTAAGACGATTTACGTCGTGCTCACTAACAAAAAGGTGAGGCGCTATGCGTAGCGCACTCCCACGTTGGCTTACAAATATTTTCCGATCTTTAAGATCTGTCACAATACCGCTTGCTTTTGTCTCCGGTAACTGCGCGCCAAACATATGAGGACAACGAAGTTCTTGTGAGGGTAGATTGCACCCTAGTTGTTCGAGGTGTACTGCAATATCTGTGTTTATGGAAGAAAGTGTAGCCTCTATATTCTCCACGCCCCATGCTTTAATCTGCTCCAAGGCAGCTATCGCACCGGGAAGAATTGTCGGGATACACTTTTCTCCCATATCAAACCTGCGTGAACCCGGCTTATAGGTTTCTGAATATTTAACTAAACCAGAAAAATCTTCAGCGTTTTCGCGCGCTAACCAGACTTCTTCTAGTGGTCGCGAACTTCGCCACGGTTCAGATACGTAGAGTAAGCCAAACCCGTACGGTGACAATAGCCATTTATATCCGGCGGTTACCAAGAAATCCGGTTGTGCCTCCTCCATGGGGAATGACATTGCGCCTAGTGTCTGAGTTGAGTCCACGGATAGTGCCGCACCAATATCCCGACAAGCCTTACCAATTGGCCGTAGATCAATATAAGCTCCATTAGTCCAGTGGCACGTTGATACCGCAACAACTTTTACGCTCGGCTCGATTCGAGCTAGGATCGCTTGAGTCCAATCGCCATTTTCAGGGGTAGATACAGTTTCAAGTACTAATTTTTTCTCGTGTGCAACTTTTTTCCAGGGTAAAACATTACTAGGAAATTCCTCAGCCATTAGTAGAATTCGATCACCTTTTTCAAGACTCGGCTCAATGGCTCTAGCGGCAGTGCTTATCCCATAGCTAGCGGCTGGGACTATTGCATAGCCATTCGCATCCCCTCCAAAGCATTCTGACGCAAGTTTGCGTATTGTTTCCGCATCCTCAAAAAAGCTTTCTGCGCTACGTTCCCAGGGATGCCTTTTTGTTTGAACGCCAACCAGCAGACGCTTTATCGATTCATTCAATAACGGTGAATTGTAAGCGCAATTAAAGTATGAGACGTCGTCAGGTATATCAAATAAGTGACGCTGTGTGGGGATATTTTGCATATTTCGTTCTTAACCTGTTACGCGCCTAACGTCAGCAATGAGGGGCAAGCCGTAGCGGGGTTTGTCCCTCTCAATTGCTTTTGTTATGTTGCATATGTATACAACTTCCATGAGCTTTTAGTTGCCCCCAGCGAACTATATACGGATTGGGCTTCTTTATTTGTAGAAGAAGTTAGCCACTGAAGACGCACAGCCCCATGTGACTTAGCGTAATTTTCGCAATACTTTATTAACTCTGTTGCAATTCCTTGATTCCGGAAGTCTTTTAAAGTAAAGAGATCATTCATAACCCCAACCTTGCTAGTAATAGAAGATGCATAGCTAAAATATACTGTCGCAAATGCTACCAAATCACGCCCTTTTCTATACCCGAATAAACACCCTTTATCTGATCCCGGACCAAATTGTGAAAAGAATGCTCTATTTTTAACATCGTCAATATTACTAACTTGATAAAATTCCTGGTACATTCTTACCAAGGGCAGGACTTCAACTAAATTAGTTTCATCTATTGGTTCAATCATATGAAACCTTCTTTGCAACTTAACTTGAACGATTTGTTATACGTCATTCTACCTGCTTTTCCCTGGCCTGCTTATATAGGCAATGTCTTCTTAATTCATGACCTTCGATAATCATTGGATGTTCAAATTCAACGCCTGTATCCTTCATCCCTATTCTCTCCATTACAGCCTTAGATTTTTTATTCGACAGCGATGTAAATGAGTACACCTCAGATAGGTTTAGTATATTAAAAGCTATATCTAAACATGCTTTTCCAGCCTCTGTTGCATATCCATTACCCCAATATTCCTTCCCTAACCTCCATCCTATTTCCACGCATGGCGATACCGGAAGATCATATAATGGCTCATTCAGGCCAACAAAACCTATAAAGCTATTATCCTCTATTCGCTCAACTGCCCAAAACCCCCATCCCTTTTCTGAAATAAGTATTTTAAATTTATGAACAAGATTGTTACTTTCTTCTTCACTTAATATATTCGGATAATACTTCATTACCTCTGGATCAGAGTTAATTCTTGCAAAAGGCTCAAAATCTCCATCTATCCATTGCCTGAGCTTAAGCCTTCCTGTGTCAGTCTCTATTATTGCTGTCATCGTCCTTAACTATTTCCCAAATATGTATAACGCCAGCGGTAAGAGGCGTGCCGGAGTGGTGTTTTTTGTGTGTTATTTAAACACACAAAAAACACTGCGGAGAGCACGTCCTTCTTAACCGCCATTGTTAGGCCATTTATTTCATTGGTTGTCTGATAACCGTTTTCCATTTTTCTGGTGCCGCCTTGCGAATATCACTCAAATATATTTCATGGTGTTTTCCGGACAACTCACAGCCCGACTCACCGATAAATGTGTGAACCCTTTCAATTGTGGGCCCCTCCTCGGAAAAAGGGCCTACATGCATGGTTTGTGCAGCCTTACCTTCAGAGAAAGGTTCAAACCTTACCAAGGACAATGATTTAGGACTTTTCTTTTTCTCTACAATTTTTCGTTCTTCCTCAACCATCTCGGATGTAATGAACTCAGGCTGCATTATCATCAGTGTCCATTTCCATTTGTCTTTGTTTCCAGTGACAAAAGAAGAAATATCATCTGACCACCACAATCCTTCCAGCGGCATAACCCCATAATCTATTTCAAGATCACTCTTCTTTACTCTAAATTTAAGCGAATATGACAGTGGGTATAGTGCTTCGACAGCATCACTGAATTCTTGCGATGTGTTTGGATCTCCCTCGCCATCGATCATCAAGAAATTCATCTCTGGCACCAATACTTCTTCCACCTTCTTTGGAGATGGCTTATATAAATTCTTTAACTCTTTCTTAAAATCTATTTTTTTCACCGAACCTCCTCGGGGGCCTAACTTATTAATATACACATGTATATTTTTACAGGTAGATTCATTTAATTATCCCCCCCCGATCTGATCAATTTAGAGGTTAGAAGCAGGTTTCTTTATTGTCAACGGCTTAAAATAAATCATATTATTGGTAGAAAAATATCCAAATGCCATGTTATGTCTTGATATATATAATACGAAAACTCAATATGCATTGGTATGGATAAGATACATACGATTTGCGAGCAGTATCGGCGGTTTCTTCTGGAGAAGCAGTTTGCATCCGAGAAAACTGCCGCTTATATGCAGAAGTGGGTGGAGAAGTTTCTCCATTTCGCCTGCGATCATCGGGGTGAGCCCTTCGAGCAGGTATTAACGCGTTTTGAATCGATACTGGAGAATAAGGGCTTCCTCGACCCCTGGAAACTCAAACAGGCCAACGATGCCATCACCATCTACCACCATCATTTTCGACATCATACCGATAGCGAACTAAAACCTGTGAATACGGGCACTCCGGATGAAATTATCGCAAAGGTAAGCGAGTGGATGCGCATCAAGCACTACGCGAAACGAACGGAAAAGTCCTATCTGCACTGGATCAACCGCTTCCTTCGATATGTGCAGGGGCAAGGTGGAGAGAGAATACCCACTGCCCGAGATTTCAGCAGTTATATTTCGCATCTGGCGATAAGGCAAAAAGTCAGCGCCTCGACCCAAAACCAGGCGTTCAATGCCCTGCTGCTGCTATATCGCGATATCCTGCATGTTGATACCGCCAACTTACCCAAGTCGGTACGCGCCAAAAAGGGAAAACGACTACCAACGGTACTTTCAATCAATGAGGTGCGGAAGATATTTGCGGCGACCGAACCGCAATATGTCCTGATGCTGCAGCTGCTTTACGGTAGTGGCATGCGTATGGGGGAGTTGCTCAGGCTACGTGTTCAGGATATCGATTTCGACCACCACACAATCACCATTCATGCCGCCAAGGGAGACAAGGATCGCACAACTCTGTTGCCCGAATCACTGGTTGATCTGCTCAGGACGCATTTGCAAACCGTAAAGATATTGCACGATCAGGATTTGCAGGAGGGGTTTGGCGCGGTATGGCTGCCGGATGCGCTGACGAGGAAGTATCCCAATGCCGCCAAGGAGTGGCCGTGGCAGTTTGTTTTTCCTTCGGCGCAACTGTCGCGAGATCCGGAGGCCGGGGTCATGCGCAGACATCATGTGTATGACAAGACCCTGCAAGGTGCCATGAAGCGGGCAGTGGGGAGAGCGGACATCCATAAACGCGCCTCGCTGCACACGTTGCGCCACAGCTTTGCCACGCATCTGCTGATGCAGGGAACAGACATTCGCGAGATTCAGGAACTTCTCGGACATAAAAGTGTGGAGACAACGATGATCTATACTCATGTTATTCGTGAGTTAAAAACAAGCGCCAAATCACCATTGGACCTGCTTGTATCAGACAAACAGGAGAGGTGAATGAGGCGTGATGTAATTATTTTTGATACCGAGACCATACCCGATGCCGATGCCACACGGCGACTACTCGGTCAGCCTGAACTGACGGACATTGAGGCACGTGACGCACTGAGCAGTTATTTTCTTGAGAAGACCAACGGCAATAATGATTTCCCCCGCCAGCCTTATCATCAGGTGACGGCGATCAGTTATGCGCACTTGATCTGTGAACCGGGCGAAGAGGGTGTTGAGATGGTGATTCGCCGTATTGCTTCAGGTGGCGATAGAGATAGCAGTGAAGCGGAGCTGCTCGATGGTTTCTTCAGCCTGATCGAAAAACGAACGCCTCGACTGGTCAGCTTTAATGGCCGTGGATTTGATGTGCCGGTTTTGAAATACCGGGCGATGGTTCACTCTCTGAGTTGCCCTCGCTGGTTTTCAGAGGGTGACCGCTGGAACAACTATGATGCCCGCTATTCGCAGCAGTATCATGTTGATCTGTTGGAAGTACTCTCCGATTTCGGAGCATCGGCCCGCTGCAGTATGCATGAGGTGGCTTCTGCTTTTGGTATTCCCGGTAAACTGGACACCGCCGGTGATGACGTAAGAGGTATGTTTGAAGCCGGAGAGATTGATGCGATTCGTAATTATTGCGAAACTGATGTCTGCACCACGCTGCTCACCTTTCTGCGCTGGCAACTTTTCAATGGAGCACTCTCGGAGGGAGCCTATGCCCGTGCTGTGCTCGGCATTCGCAACTATCTTGAGGAGGAGTCCTCAACACGACTTCACTTCGCACAATTCCTTACTGCCTGGGCAGCGGCTGAGACGGATTAATCTTTTGATTCTACTCATCTACAACTACTAATAGATGAAACTCTATCAACACTTTCTTGATGGTATTCCCGACTACCTTGCCCGCCACTACTGGTGGGCTTATTTGTGGCCTCGTTCTGTCTGGTTTTTTGATCACCAGCCGATCATCAATGCGATCTTATTTGGGCAGTATCAAAAACTAATGAGTGCAACCATTGGGCGCTTGAAACAGGCTCCTCTGGATCGAACCCTGCAACTCACCTGCGTCTATGGCTCACTGACACCGAATCTGATCAAACATCTCAATACACCACTGCATATTACCGATGCAGCAACGGTGCAGCTGGAGCTGGCCCAATCAAAAGCCATGGGTAACTCCGAACTTCTGGCCACTCGTATGAATGCCGAACACCTCGGTTACAGGTCAGATGTCTTTACCACCACCGTGCTCTTCTTCCTGCTGCATGAGATGCCAGCCGAAGCACGAAGGAATACGCTCTCAGAAACCATGCGAACCCTCGCCCCCGGCGGTACACTGCTGATCACCGAGTATGGCCCACTTCCAACCCATCACTGGCTCTACCGTTTTACTCCATTTAGATGGCTGCTCACCACGCTGGAGCCTTTTCTGAACAGCTTCTGGCACGACAATCTGTTCGCCCTTCTCAACGAGATGGCAGCGCTGCATGGCAAGGTTGTAGAGCAGAGCTGGGAGAAGAGAATCTTCTCAGGCTTCTATCGTATCACTGAGTTCAATATCGTTTTGACTCAAGAGCGTGAGTTCATACCGGATTAAGCATTACTCTTTTTTGTAAGCCGCTGGCTGGCGGCAAAAAAGCGGGATTAACCAATTAAAAAGCGGATTATGAATTCAATTGACTTCGAATAAGCTGACTGAGCTTCTCAACATTATAAGGTTTGGAAAGGGTTACCGACTCAGTTGAAGATATGATGTCTGACATCGTAGTGTTTTTGTCATATCCCGTAGAATAAATAACTTTTATATTCGGACGAATCTTTCGAATATCTTCAACAGCCTGCACACCACCAAGTCTCGGCATTACAACATCTGTAATGATAAGTGATATTTCGTCCATATGGGCGGTAAACATGTCGATAGCCTCCAGGCCATTAGATGCCTCCAGCACTCGGTAGCCAATCGTTTCCAGCACCTCTTTACCCATCTCAAGAATATGAGAATCATCATCAACAAGAAGGATTGTTTCACCCCGGCCTTTCTCAATCGTCATCCCTTTCTCTTTCGGGGATGAATATGGCGTTTCGTTTGTCTCCAGTAATGGAATGTAGACGGTAAAGATTGAACCCACCCCTTCGGTGCTTTGCACTTCAATATATCCATGGTGCCTTTTGATTGCTCCAAACACCATCGCGAGCCCCAGCCCTGTTCCTTTACCTACCTCTTTGGTGGTAAAGAAGGGCTCAAACAGGTGAGCGATATCTCGTTCGGGAATTCCACGGCCATTATCTTCAACACTTAAACATGCATAGTGGCCAGTGTTAAAATATGTGTGGCTTTTTACAAAGGCATCATCTGCATAAAACGCCTCAAGTTTGATGGTAATGCGAGGGTTTTGTACGTCCTCAAGAGCATCCCGGGAGTTGTTCACCAGGTTCATCAGAACCTGGTGAAGCTGAGTGGCATCACCATTGATTTGCAACGGATCCAGGCCAAAATCCTGATGCATATCAATATTTTCAGGTGTCGAAGTACGAAGGAATTTAAACGCTTCCTTAAAAGTAGAGAGCAACGCGATGTTTTCCATACTGACTCGGTCTTTGCGGGCAAAGGTGAGTAGCTGTCGGATCAGCTCGGCGGCTTGATTGGAAAGCTGTTCAACATTAGTCAGCTTTTGAAACACATCAGGGAGATCCTGAGTGTGCAGCTTAGCTAGATAAAGATTACCGCTCATGCCAGCCAATATGTTGTTGAAATCATGAGCAATACCACCCACCAGAGTTCCGAGAGCCTCCATCTTTTGAGCTTGACGGAATTTCTCTTCAGCCGATTCCTGATCAGTCATGTCCTGCTGAATCCCAACATAATGAGTGATTTTATCAGCGTTAAAGATAGGGGATATTGACATGATAGCAGGATATTGAGAGCCATCTTTTCGACGGTCTACGATTGTGCTGCTCCAGATTTTTCCGCTTGTGATAGTCGCCCAAAGTTGTTCGTAATATTCCGGAGTCTGGTTCCCACTTTTAAGAATTCTCGGATTCTTTCCCAGAACTTCCTCGGCCGAATAGCCAGTCATTTTTGTAAATGAAGGGTTTACATATTCAATTGTCCCTTTCGTATCGGTAATCATCACAGATTCACCGGCCTGTTCAATAGCTTGAGAAAGTTTTCGTAATGAGGCTTCACGCCTGTCTCGCGCCATAATGATGCCGGCCAGTCTTGCAGCCGATTCCAGATCAGCCAGCTCATACTCATTTGGCAGGGCTGGGTGATCATAATACATGCCAAATGCTCCCAGCACGTTTCCAGTGGCATCTTTGATGGGCTCAGACCAGCAACAGCGCATGCCATGAGGAAGTGCGGTATGATTAATTTCAGCCCACTTTGGGTCGGCCTCAATATTTTCAACAAGCATACGTTTTCCTGTGTAGGTGGAAATGCCATATGAACCCACGTTCGGGCCATTTTCCAATCCATTGACAGCCTCACAATACTCTTTTGGCAGGCTGGGAGCACCACCATACACCAGCCGATTTCCTTTTAGCTCCAGAATAGAGCAACGCAGTCCGGTATGGCGTGATTCATATAGCGCCGCGATAGCATCATAGATGGCTTGTGCAGACTCTCCTTTTGCGATCATCTCAAGGATTCGGGATGTCTGTTTGATGTGTGACTCTGCTTTTTTGCGTTCGGTGATATCGACATGGGTTCCAATCAGGCGCGTTGCCTGCTGACTGGAGTCTTTATGTGCCAAAAAGGCGCGGGACAGAACAATGACTTCATGGCCATCCTTGTGATGCATACGCATTTCAACTTCAAATGAAGTTGTTCGACCTTCTAAGTAATTTTGAGCTGTTTCAAAAACCCTCTCCTTGTCATCGGGGTGCACCAGAGTTGACCAGGTATCGATTGTAGATCCAAGCTCATCTTCATGATAACCCAGCATACTTTTCCAGCGGGGTGAGTAATAGACCTCATCTGTTTCCAGGTTCCAGTCCCATAACCCGTCATTTGCCCCTTTCATCGCCAGCGCAAAACGCTCCTCACTTTTCTCAACCGCTTTTGTTCGCTCTTTAACTAACTGTTCCAGACTTTCGTTTGTATTTTTCAGTGATTGTTCAGCTCGTTTTCTATCACTGATATCACGGATGATAACCACTAAAAAATTACCTGATTGAAGCTTTAACGGTGATATTGTTAGCTCTACAGGCAGTTCAGAAGCATCTCGAAGTCGTGCAGATCCCTCCATGATTCTCCCCTGTATCATGTTTTCTCTATCTACGGTTAGGTAGTGACTCATATCCTCTGTATCAAGCACCAGCATGTCGGCTAATGGCTTCCCGACAATGTCTGATTTTTCCCAGCCAAAGATGGCCTCTGCTTTGCTGTTCCAGTGCGTAATAAGCCCCTTCTGATCTATGCCAACAATGGCATCCATAGCATTCCCCATAAGAATATTGGACCAGCTCTGACTCTCCTGAAGCTTGATGGCCTCCTCTTCAATTCTTATCTGGTAGGCTTGTAATTGTTGATGAAATCGAGTTCCGCTACCACCTTCCACACGCTGTAAACGGCGGCGTAAAGCATCAATGGTCTCTTCTGCAGCCTCTAGTTTGATATGCAGCTCTTTTTCGTTCATTTCTGTCCAATTGCCAGAGCTACCAGTGTTTGGTTCATGTGCAGGCCATTCCATAGCTCACCATAGGTATCAAATCCAATTACATGATTCGCCATCTTGGCAGCAATCTTTGCCAGCTTCTGATTCTGATTTTTCCCATCAGCTTCCAGACTTCTAAAAGAGCAGTTACACATCAATAGTAGTTGCGACGATCCAATGCCCTGAATAATCTCATTAGCCAAATTGTCTAACTCTGTGCTCATATCCTGATGCTTGCATAAATTGAGTACCATGCCCTCTTCAACAGTGCAGTAGAATATAAGCGAGTTGTCTTCGCCAACCTGGTAAATTGTGCGAACGTAGTTTTCGTTGCCATGACGGTATATAACAGGATGTTCTGAAAATATTTGAAAGTTCAAATCTTCAACTGTGTGACCAATAAGCTGAGCATAACGTTCAGCAGCAGGCATACCATCCAATCTTAATACCCTGCGTTCATCTTCAACGGCCTTGGAGACTACAACACTCACTTCATCCGGGATAAAGTGTTGGTGCTTTATTTCGTAAAACGGGATATCACACTCAGCCAGAACAAACACCGCTCCGCCTGCATAGGCTTTTCCATTGGAAATAACCTGGGTTTTTTCAAACTTTAGATCATCGCCTGCAACGCCTCCCAAAAAAGGCACGTTGCCGAGTTCATTCGCCATGGTTGCGGCAACAGTGCCGTCAAGCCCTACCAGGCCATCCGTCAAACCAATGCAGAAATGACGTTTTGGGGTAAGATCGCTGCGACCAATGTTAAGTTGCCCTAACAAGCTATCGAATATCTCTTGGGCTTTCTGAGTAGAAAAGTCATTCAGTGATTCTATATGTTCAAGGGACCATTTAATTTTATCAGAAGAGATGGCACAAAGCACCAGAGAGCCCTTCTGATATTGGCCTGTGCACCATTCGCCTGCTGTTGTGCAGCCAGCTATAAGAGAGGCTGGGTATCGTTTGATAAGTTCTGCAGCAATGTCATCTGAGTTTTGATCGGAGGAGTGAAACACAAAAATAATATCGGGCTTGTACGGCCCGTTATCAGTCCAGCCTTGTACCGCTTCATCAATCGCTTTTACAGCATTATGGTGATTTGAATGACCTTCGAAAATTTGCATTATTTTCTCCATAACAAAAAAAGGTTCACAGTCCGCTGGATGGCATTCTGTTCTCAATAGCCTGCCTTTTTCTAATGCATAAGTTATCAATTATTATCATAAAGTCATCCCTGTCTATTATGAGGCTTAAAGAGCTGTTTTAAGTCAAAATATGCTCCTTGCTATAAGCAGGGCTGCATCTTTTTTGTAAGGCGCTAGCTTGCGGCGATGCAGAAGATATTGATTCATTTTGGTGAGCTTGCGCTCAAGGGTAAAAACAGAAGTGCTTTCGAGCGGCAGATGGCGGCAAACCTGCGCCGTCTGCTGAAGCCGAAGAAGGTGTTCCGTCAGCATGGTCGCATGCTGCTGGATATGGAGGAGGTGACCGGGGAGAAGCTTGAGTTGCTGGCCCTTGTTCCCGGTGTCCGCAACTTTGCAGCCGTCTATGTAGCCGAGCCAAATCTGGACTCTATTCGTGAAGTGGCTAAGCAGGCTGTTACCGAAACCTTTGGTGATGTCACAGGCCGTCCGTTCTGCCTGAAGGGCCGCCGCAGTTTCAAAAAATTCCCGCTGACCAGCCCTGAGATCAATCTGGAAGTGGGCGGTTATCTTAAAGCTGAACTGAACCTTACAGTGAACCTCGATAACCCTGAGATCACCGTGCATGTCGAAGTGACCGAAGAAGAGGTCTATATCTATACCGATAAACGAAACGGTATCGGTGGCCTGCCGGTCGGCTCATCCGGCAAAGGCGTGGTGCTCTTCTCCGGTGGTATCGATTCACCGGTAGCTGCCTACACGATGATGAAGCGTGGTATGGAGGTGGTGCTTGTTCACCTCTACAACAGCACCATCAACCGTGATTTCTCCAAGATTCATGATCTGGCCAGGCAGATCTCGAAATATCAGGGGCGCACCCAGCTGATCATGATCGATCTTGAGGAGTTCCAGCGTCATGCCATTGCGATGGTTCCAGAGCGATACCGTATGATTATCTACAAGCGTCAGATGATTCGCTCAGCAGCAGTCGTGGCTGAAGAGGTGAAGGCGCATGCACTGGTCACCGGTGATTCACTTGGTCAGGTGGCAAGTCAGACGCTGGAGAATATCCATGCGATCTATGATGTGAGTCCGATTCCCCTGCTCTCTCCATTGATCGGCTTTGATAAGGAGGAGATCATTACCCTCGGCAGAAAGATCGGCACCTATCAAATCTCCATCGAAGAGTACTGCGATATCTGCCAATACCTGATTGCCAAGCATCCTGAAACCAAGGGCAAAAAAGATCAGGTGGCGAAGTTTGAATCGATGCTGCCTCTGGAAGGGTTGGAATACCCAAGGCAGGAGGTGTTTTTTTACGGCGGCGAAGACGCCAGAGAACGGAAGTCTGTTTGATTGACCCGCAAAAGGCATCCTACCTTTTGCTTGTATCGCTTCGGCGGCACATGTTCGCCTACGCTTACGACTTCGCGATGTTCAGTCGCCGCACATTCATGTGCGGAATAATTAGCAGCATTAGCAGGTGACTTGTTGAGTCGGGAATCACATGCTTCTATTGCCATTACAAAAAAGTTGAAACCATGTCAAAGGGTGTTGTAACCATTCAATAACGGATGTCTGTTTTCCTAGGCCTCTTCAAGTGATGGATGCAACGTCTGAGATTACCACCGAAAGAGTTTGTTGAAGGTTTGTAAGTACCGCTGACCTCCAATCTGTGCTATTCATAGATAGGAGGCGTAACGCGTGCCAATATCTGAAACTGTACTCATTACCGTAAGTTTGCTGGCAGTGGCAGTGCTTGCCGCTGCGGTTTGTCGGCGGGTTCCAGTGCCGTTTACTGCGTTGCTAGTCATGTTGGGCATTCTACTCGGCTGGCTGGATGATGTCTGGACACCACTTGAGCCTCTGCAGACCTTTCACCTCTCTCCTGAGCTTGTGCTGTTTGTTTTTCTTCCCGCGCTGGTGTTCGAGTCGGGATTTAATCTTGATGGTCGCCAACTGCTAAAGGATATCGTGCCGGTTTTCACACTGGCTGTGCCCGCGCTGTTGATCTCTACCGGCCTGATTGGTGTGGGCCTCTGGTGGCTTCTCGATATGTCTCCGATTTATGCACTGCTCTTTGGTGCTTTAATCTCTGCAACTGACCCGATCGCAGTGGTTGCGTTGTTCAGGGAGTTGGGCGCGCCACTCCGTCTGAACGTGCTGGTTGAGGGTGAGTCCTTGCTCAACGATGCAACAGCGCTAGTGGTGTTTAAGGTGCTGCTGGGCATTGCCCTGGTTGGCACAATGCAGTGGCATCAGGTGAGTGATGCATCCGGTGAGTTTGCTCGTGTCTTTTTTGGTGGTGCTGCCGTTGGTTTCATGATCGGGATGCTGCTCAGTGAAGCGATGCGGTTTATGCAATCAAGGAGTGCGGTGTTCACACTGACTATTGTGATGGCCTATGCAGGATTTACGGTTTCCGAGCATCTGTTGCATATGTCGGGTGTAATGACGGTAGTAGTGACAGCCATCTGTCTGAGTGTATGGGGTCGTAGCAGAATGTCTCAGGAGGTGGCAGAGACCGCCCGGGAGATTTGGGAGTTCATCGCCTATGTGTGCAATGCTCTTCTTTTTTTACTCGTTGGGCTCTCGGTGGAGCCGGGGCTTCTGATTCAGCATGGTGGTGCGATTACGGTTGCGATCCTGCTGGTGCTACTGGTTCGTGCGGCAACGATCCACAGCATGGTGCCGCTGGTTGTCCGGCTCTTCGGCCTCTCTGTGATTGGCAATGCAGAACGGCATATTATGTGGTGGGGAGGGTTGAAGGGAGGGCTTGCCATCGCGATGGCGCTCTCTATTCCGGTCGATGTGCCGGGCAGGGAGATGTTGCTCGCCATGACTGTGGGGGTGGTCATTTTTACGCTACTGGTTAACGCATCAACGATCCGCCTGCTGATGAAGTTTCTGGGTATGGACAGGATGGATGAGAATGAGTTGGCAGAGTTTAATACCGGTTCCAAGCGGGCGGAGCAGAGTGCTGTGTCGGTGCTGGAGGGTTTTCGCAGAGTTGGCGTGCTCTCCAAGGGTGTATACCACCATATTGCAGATGATGTTTATCACCTGCTGAAAGAGGGAAGGATCAAGATCAGAAAGCAGCAGAGCGAAAGAAGTGCTTATCTGTCACTTCTGCATGCGGAGCTTGAGACGCTTGATGTTCTCTATAAAGCGGGCGTGATTCCACAGTACACAAGAATGGATATCCGTTCACAGATTCAGGGTGAGCGGGATCGATTATCTTCCGGAGAGTCTCTGGAAGATCTTTCCGGAACCTCTGAGCGGGCAAGTCTGTTTATGCGAGCGGAGCAGTATCTGCTCGGAAAGGTGCGTGAGATTGATTGGCTCTCGCATATATTGATGCGCTATCAGTATATGCGTCTCTCCCAGCATGTCCGCCGCGACATTGCGCGATTGATGATGACTGACTCATCAATCAGCACGCTTCAGGGTGACGATGCCATACCCGACAGGATTAAGGAGATGCTTCTTGCCCATCTTCAATCCCGATATATGAAACTGGAAATCTCTCTGGATAGTTTGAAGCGGGATATGCCGGAGTTTTATCGTCGATACAGCTATCGGATCGCAAGCCAGGCGGCCTGGACGGGCGCCATGACTGAAGCTGGGCAGCTGTTTCACCACGGGCAGGTCGGTGGTAAGCCGTATACAAAACTTATCGGGATGTTGAATGGCAAGTTTGATTCGCTGCCGCCAATGTCTGTCGACATCCCCAGTGTTGCAGCCAGTGATCTTCTCTGCTCTGTGCCTCTGTTTGCAGGGCTTTCGGAGGAGGTGGTGAATGAGCTTGTGGCCCGGACAGTTACTGTAACATTCCTTTCCAAGGATAGGGTGATTGGTCAGGGGGAGAGTGGCGATGCACTCTATATTGTTGTGCACGGGCTGTTGCGGGTGCATCGCAACGAATCAGGAAGTGATAAGGAGCTGGCCCTGCTGGAGGATGGAGACTTTTTTGGTGAGATGGCTCTGCTTGGTGAACAGGTGCGATTGGTGAATGTTACGGCTGTGCATGCCAGCAAGCTGTTGAGAATAAAGCGTAGTGATGTTCTGGGGCTTGCTGAGCGTTTTCCGCAGGTGAGCCAGCGGCTGCATGAAGTTGAGCAGCAGCGGCGAAATGTTGACCGCAAAGTGTAATCGTATATTTACCTTGACAATAGTTGTATTACACAACAGTTGCATGCAACATATAACGTCTCGGTAGGGGGAGTATGAGAGATTGAGTTGATATTTTTGAGTCGAAACGGGCCATTGGCTTCTATGTAAGCAGGAGTCGAGGATGAAAACAACAGCCCCGTACAGGATTGCAATAGGGCTATTGATTGCTGTGATTGGCACCATAGGGTTTAAATTTATCGTATTGGGGAATACAGAGAAGGGAGATGATGGGCGTATTGCGGTGATACTGGGGCAAGCAGAACGGCAGGCAGTTTTTGGTGAAATGCGTCTGTTGCTTGAGACAAGTCAGGTGATAGTTGAGGCGTTGGCTAATGATGATCTGGCAGCCGTTGAAGCTGCAGCAACACCGCTTGGGAGTGGTGCCATTGCTGCGGCAGATTTTACACTGCGTGCCAAGCTTACGATGGAGTTTAAGAAACTGGGGTTTGCCACCCACTATGCCTTTGATGATATCGCCGGAATGGCCAAAGAAGGCAAGCCGGTCAAAGAGATTCAACTGGCTTTTGCCAGTACCATAAACAATTGCATGCCACGCGATGTGTCAGCTTCCAGAAATCAAGAGAGGAAATTAAGCATGACAACTGAAAGAGCCGTACGAATTATCGCAGGAGTGTTTGTTATGCTGTCGATTGTTTTAAGTTCGATTTATAACGGAGTACAGTTAACTGAGCCGACATGGCTCTGGTTTACACTTTTTGTTGGAGTGAATCTTTTTCAGTCAGGTATTACTCGCTGGTGTCTGATGGAGAAGATTTTAATCAAGCTGGGTGTAAAACCGGGCGGAAGCTGCGGCGTCTGATTAGATTTACCAAGAAGCTCGCGAAATTCGCGGGCTTTTTTTTATTTCAAGAAGGTTATGCGTTAGAGTTTGAGAGATAGATTGATTGGAGGGTTTTCAGATGTTGGTACTGTTTTTCTGGCTGTTGTTTGCAGCGATTGTTGGATGGCTTGCATATCTGAAAGGGCGTTCTGCATTTGGCCTCTTCCTGATATCGATCATCTTTAGCCCGGTCATTGGTTTGATCACTGTGTTGATCATGAAACCGAGTGACGAAATTACAGAGCAGCGCTCCCTGCTTAGTGGAGAAGGAAAAACATGCCCGTTCTGTACCGAGGTGGTTAGAAGTGAGGCGGTTACCTGTAAACACTGTGGTAAAGATATTCCGGCGGACTCCCCACCCTCTCTTGAGGCTGAATAGAAAAGAGATTGTAGAAAAATAATGAAAGAGCAGCTGAACAGGACCGTTTTGAACGCAACCGGCGCTCGGGTAGTAGAGCGTGGTGAAGTGATTCAGTCGCTCTGGAGCGGTTATGGTGAGATTGTCAGGGTTGGCCTTCAGGGTGCAGCGATATCCTCAGCAGTACTTAAATATGTTGTTTTCCCAACACAATCAAATCACCCCCGAGGCTGGAACAGCGACCTCTCCCATCTTCGCAAGGTGAAATCTTACGAAGTGGAGATGACGTTTTACTCCGATTGGAGCAGCCGCTGTGGCGATGGTTGCCGGGTACCGCACTGTTATGCCGCGGAGACGCTTGCCGAAGAGCACTTAATGGTGCTGGAAGATCTGAATGTAGCAGGATTCCCATTAAGAAAATCACGCCTGAGCAAATCGGAAGTGATGTGTTGCTTGAAATGGCTGGCTAACTTTCATGCAACCTTTATCGAAGAGAAGCCGAGCGGACTTTGGGAGGTTGGAACTTACTGGCATCTGGAGACGCGCCCGGATGAACTGGTCGTGATGGAGAGTGGAGCTTTGAAAGAGAGTGCATCCGCGATTGATGAGATGCTAAACGGCTGCAGGTTTAAAACATTTGTACATGGTGATGCCAAGGTGGCTAATTTCTGTTTCTCCAAAGATGGTGAGCGTGTTGCTGCAGTGGATTTCCAGTACGTGGGTGGTGGATGCGGTATGAAGGACGTCGCTTACTTTCTTGGTAGCTGCCTGGATGAAATGCTGCAGGAGCGTTGGGAATCAGAGTTTCTGGATTTCTATTTTTCCGAATTGAAAAAATCCGTGACCGAACAGAAGAAGCGAGTTGATTTTAATGCGCTGGAAACCGAGTGGCGAGCTATGTTCTCTGTCACACAGGCCGACTTTTATCGTTTTCTGGTTGGCTGGATGCCCGGGCACTGGAAGGTCAATGATTATGCTAAACGCGTGGCTCTGGATGTGGTGGCGAAGCTACAGGCTTGATGGGGTGTTGTGAGTTGGCTGAACTAAGCTGAATTAGCTTTTTTTCTTGCCGTCAGATAGAGAGCAAAGCCCGTAAAGATCATACCGCCAACAATATTACCCAACAGTACGGGAATCTCATTCCACAACCACCAGTCGGTAATGGTCACATTAGCTCCCAGCATGATCCCGGCCGGGATCAGAAACATATTAACAATGGCATGTTCATAGCCCAGCGCAAAGAAGGTCATGATCGGTAGCCACATGGCGGCAATTTTTCCAATGGTTGTTGTTGATGTCAGCGCCATAACAGCGCCCAGTGTTACCATCCAGTTGCAGAGTATTGCGCTGGTGAATGCGGAAATCGTGCCGTCGAATCCAAATTTGGCATAAGCGACGGTTTTTTTCTCGGCAATAGCCATGATCTTCTTGGCTGCCTCAACGGTTGCGGGATCAACATGGCCCATCTTTGTAATTACAACATAATAGAGTGCAGCATAAAGAACACTGCCGATCAGGTTGCCTATTAACACCCATGTCCAGTTATATGCCAGTTGACCAGCAGAGACTCTGCCATCTTTAACTGCGATAGGTATCAAAGCAAAGTTACTTGTTGCCAGCTCGAGCCCCAACAGAATGATCATGACAAAACCAACCGGGAAAATGAGTGCGCCTACGATGCCCAGTCCTGTCTGTGTTGCTCCTGTAACTGCCAGCGTGGTGGCATAGCCCAAAAAGGCTCCAGAGAGCGTTCCTCGAATCAACAAATCTGTGATGCCTAGCTGCACTTTTTTGGCACCAGTCTGTAGCATGTTTTCAACTACCTCTTCCGGTTTAACGTATGCCATGTTGTTACTTTTCCTTGCCCCAGTTTCCAAAAAAAACTACGCCAATCCAGTATGCAGAGATAACCAGAGCTAAAGCCATTGTCGAATAGCCGAATGCTTCCTGCTGATTAACAAGGTAGTTATTACAGACTCGCAGAGGAGCGGTTACATAGAGCCAGCCAACCACAATCAGCATTGAGATGGCGTTGGTCCAGACAACGGCTCTTGCAAATGAAGAGATTCGAGGCCAGCTGATGCTTAGTGGAACACCAATAAGAAGTGGAACGGTGATAAATTTAATCACCTCCCAGTGAGGCTCGCTCAGTGCTGCGTCAAGCCAGCGTGGAATCATCCAGAAGAGCATAGCGAACAGAGCGATAAGCAAGCCTGGAATACCACGTTCATTCCACTTCTGGAGCAGCGAAGGCAGCAGGCCTTTACCTATTATCCAGCCTGCAAAAACAAGTAGTGGGATCTGTATCAGCATGTGATTGATCAGACTGGACTCCAGCAAAATTCTCCAGATGGGTAGTGATAGAAATATAATAATACCGATACCAGCGCCAATTTTATAATACGGGTGTTCAAAGGAGAGATTTACTTTACGGAGAAATGTCATAGTCGTTTCCACAGGGTCTCCAATGTTTTACTGGCTGGGTCATGGTCGACAATTTTATTTAGGTAGCCTTTCCGATCCACAAAATGAACCGCAGCATTATGCTCATAATTACCCCACTGGTCGGGAATGACCGTGATGCCAAAAGTTTCAAGAAGCAGCTTGAGGTCTTCAGGATTATCGACTCGGGCGATGCGCCAGTAATTCGGCACTGCATCGTAGCGTTCTCCATACTCTTTAAGGTCCACTATATTATCGCGGGGATCAAAACTGATACTGATCATATTGACCTTATTACCAAGGGCATCTTCAGGAAGCTCTCTGCTAACCTGCTCAAAAGTTTCACCAAGAGAGGTGCATAGAGTTGCACAACGGGTATAGATAAATTCAACCAGGAGATTGCTTCCCTGGAGCTCCTGTAAGCGAAAAGCCTCCCCCCGCTGATCCCGTAAAAGAACAGCAGGAAGAGGCTTTGGCTTCTCTTGAATGGTAAGGCGGCGAGCGCCTTCTGCAGTGATAACCTGCAAACCATCAGTTGCTGCCCATAATACTCCAGTTCCAGTAAGCAAAAGGGCAACAATCGTGATGGCACCACGCAAATTCATGGGCAGTTTAGATTATGCCTTGGCTGTCTGTCCCAAACGGGCCAGGAAGCGAATTGCGAAAATCGCTACACCAAGAATGGTCAGCGCAGCAAACACTGCACCAATCGCATCAACATTCATCCATTCAGGCTGATGTTCTGCGAAACGACGCGGTACACTCTCTTTACCTGCCCATAGGAAGGTGAAAATGAAACCAAAGCCGCCTACAACAAATGCCCAGAATGCAGCACGGTCAATGCCGCTGCCATCATTGTCGGTGATGTGATACATAAAGCCCATTGCCATTGGAACTACGCCCAGAAGCAGGTAAGTGTGGAAGTGCCCGGGCACCCACTGGGTGTTATGCAATACAAGGTTTACAGAGATGGTTCCATCAACGATGGCAGGGATAACGCCTGCGGCCCAACCGAATACAGCAAGGAACAGCAAGCTAGCTGGCATACCCCATTTGATTCCTGAACGATGAACATACGCCAGCGCACCAAAGGCTGTTACCACCAGTACAGGCAGACCACTCAGGTAAGAGATGATCTGACCCATGACCGCCATCCATGTTGGCATATTGATATCCATCAACAGGTGATGAGGATAAACAATCACAACAAATAGTGTTGAGCAGGTCCATGCGAACAGGAAGGGCTTGGTAGCCTTCCAGGGACGACCTGTATAACGAGGTAGAATCTCATACACAGCAATCACACTCATGTAGATCGTTGCATTAATAAATACGTGACCAAAGAAGAAGATCATGTTTTTACCAAGCAGTGGATCGATGCTGAATTCAGGAACCAGAATGTTCACCATTGAGATCACCAGAATAGAAGCGCCCGATACAAGACCAAGCACATTTACAATCAATACCATGGTAGATGCTACAACTGTTGGTGGTGGTGCATCAGCAGTGCTGTTACCGAAGAGCTGAGGCCAACCCAGTGCTTTACCAAGACTGCCGTATTTCTTCAGAATCGCCCAGCCTGTATCCAGATGGAAAAGCAGGAAGCCGACGCCAATAATGAGCACACCGCTGAGGTGAATCACTGCAGCTATATTTTCCCAAGCACCAGCTGAATTTGCTGGAAGCGGGTAGAGAAAAGTCCATGCTCCGGCAAAACCACCGATGAAAATTGCGCCCAGAATCATCACAACGCCAATCAGAAACAATCCAATGTTCAATAAAAAGATAGGCGTACTGAGTTTTACATATTGGCCCAGAAAGTACCACATAATGGCTGCGCCACATATGCCGGCGATGCCGACCATGCCGATACCATGAGCTGTCATAAGCTGATAGAAAATCTCAGCAGGAATATCCAGGCCGCCAGCCTGAGCTGAGCGCATGGTAAGTCCGAAGACCATCAAGAGGAGTAGAACAACGCCAGCTGTTGCCAGATAACCGAGAACAGACTGCTTGGCTCCTTTGGAGATTACGTTTTCCATTTCAGTTACCTCCTGCAACTACAGTGATCTCTTCCGACATCACGTGATGACCTGATCCACAATATTCAAGACAAAGAACTTTGTAGGTTCCTGCTTTGGCAAAGGTGTATTTCAGGATGTTTGTATATTCAGGCATAGCCTGTGTCTGGGTAAGCAGTGTCATTGTATCGTCATAGACTGCAAAGCCATGTGTAGCATCAATGGCTGTCACATGAAATTCCACCGGCTTTCCGGCAACAATAGTTGTCGGACTGATATCCCAGTTAAATTGAGACCCCTCTGCTTTAACAATCTGTGCAGACGCATCTGACTGTGCTGCATATGGCAGGTCAGTCAGGGTCACCATAGTGACCGGCACGCCTGCAATTAGAAGAATCCAAAAAAGTGCGGATCTAATTTTCCCAGCACTGCTTTGGACTTCTGCCGCCTCGGCTTTTTCACCTGATTTTATAACGACGAAAATAAATGCTGCAGCTAGTAATAACATTAGCCACAACGAAATGTTCCACGCAAGATCTTGCATATTCTTCCTCCATTTATAAGATGTAACGACGATGCATGTTATAAACGACTTCAAACATGTCAACAAAATATACCTTTAAATATATTATTAATTCCTTATACTTAGCCCATGCAACTCACTTCCTATACCGACTATTCGCTTCGGGCGCTGCTCTATCTTGGCTCGAATCAGGAGAGGCTCGTTACGATTTCAGAGATTAGTGAATTCCACGGAATCTCGCGCAACCACATGGTCAAGGTAGTTCATAATCTGGGTAAAAATGGGTTCGTTCAAACTGTTCGAGGAAAGTCAGGTGGTGTTCGCCTGGCACAAAAGCCTGAAGCGATCATCCTTGCAGATGTTGTCCGGCTTACAGAGCCGCATATGAATATTCAGGAGTGCTTCTCCAGAGAGACCAATACATGCCCGTTAATGGACAGATGTAAATTGACCGGTGTTCTCTATCAGGCTCGGCAGGGTTTCATGAAGGTTCTGGAAGACAATACGCTTGCCGATATGTTGTAAGCTATGCGTTAACCTTGAAGGGTCGCGGTGGTGCCAGTTAACAGCTAGAATCTAACTATGATCAAACAATTCCTGATGATACTTCTGTTGATGTTGGTGCTGCCTATTCAGGCTACTTCTGAACAGGCCATTGAGGAGATCACCAGTAGCGAGGCGCGCGAGGTGATTGTCAGGCTGCAGAAGCTGCTCCGTTCTGACACTAATATTGCCCGATATACGATGACGGTGAAAACTCCGGATTGGACGCGTTCCATTACCATGGACAGCTGGGATGACAGGCCGGGCAAACAGTTCTTTATCCGTGTGTTGGCACCTAAGAAAGACAAAGGCGTCTCTTACCTGAAGCAGGGCAATAATCTTTGGATGTATATGCCGAAACTGGAGCGTGATATCCGCATTCCACCTTCGATGATGCTCTCCTCATGGATGGGTTCTGATTTTACCAATGATGATCTGGTGAAATCCTCATCAGTGATTGATGACTACACCCATAAACTGATCAACCGTGATGGTAAATTGCTGACTATCGAGTCGACCCCAAAAGAGGATGCTCCAGTGGTTTGGGGTAAGCTGATACACGTGGTGCACAGCGATGGCATTCCTGTTTCAGAAGAGTTTTATGATGAGGATGGCAAAAAGGTGCGTACAATGGAGTTTGCCAATGTGCGTGAAATTTCTGGCCGGACGATTCCAACAAGCTGGATGATGCTGCCAGCAGATGAACCGGGTAAGAGTACGGAACTTAGAATTGATTCCATCGCATTTGATCTGCCGATTCCCGATAAGATTTTCACACGGGCCAATTTGAAGCGGAGCCGGTGATGTTGCTATCCATGGCATGGCGAAACCTGATCCGTAACAGTCGGCGGAGTTTGATTACGATTGTTGGTGTTGCGGCAGGGCTGGCTGCACTGCTGTTTCTCTGGGGTTTCAACGACGGTCAGCACAACCGGATGATGCGTAATATTCAGGAGTCACTGCTTGGCAGTATCCAGGTGCATCATGAGGGCTATTTCAAACATCCCCGCCTGAAAGATCATATCAAAGATCCAGCACCGGCCATTGCTGCGCTGGAGAATCATGGAATCCATCACTGGACGACACGCCTTCGCACCTTTGCCTTGGCTGCCGGTGATGATAATTCGGCCGGAGTGATGTTGATGGGTATTGATCCGCTGCGCGAACCGATGGTGACACGGTTGGCAGACAAGATAGGAGAGGGACGTTTTATTGCGCCGGGGGATCGTCAGGTCTGCATTCTTGGTAAGACTGCGGCACGCAATCTTCAACTCAAGCCGGGAGATGAGATGGTGCTGCTGACTCAGGATCGCTACGACTCATTGGCTGCTGAGCGTTTTACCCTGATAGGAATTATTGATTCCGGTGAAGTGGGGCTGGATCGCGGCATGGCGATTATTCCACTTGCCGCTGCGCAGGAGATGCTGGCGATGGATGGCAGGGTTACTGATGTGGTGGCCATTACACCGAGTGATGAGACTCTCAATGCCATAACACCGAAGGTGAGAGCGGAGCTTGAGGGGCAGGGGCTTGAGGTGCTGCGCTGGTTCGACATGTTCTCAATTATGAAGGAGTGGGTGAAACTCGATAACGCATTCTTCTATATCTTTATTGGTATTGTTCTGCTGATTATCGTAGCCGGTATTCTGAATACGATGCTTGCTTCGATGCTTGATAGAATCCACGAATTTGGTGTGCTGATGGGCATCGGGGCCAAGGGTTATCAGTTGGGCATTATTATGATGCTGGAGTCGTTGATGCTCGGTATTGCAGGCATCGCACTGGGTGTTGCTGTGGGGCTTTCGCTGGTTTCGATCTATGGGCAGGTCGGAATTGATCTCTCTTCAATGGCCGAAAGTATGGAGCGTTTCTACGTCGATCCTATCATCTATACCGAGGTCGATACAGACCATCTTCTTGATACCATTTTGATCATGCTTGTCGGAAACCTTCTGGCTTCGCTCTATCCGGCATGGAAGGCGTCTCGCTTGACGCCTGTAGAGGCGATCCACCATGTGTGAGGTGCAGCTATGATGGGTGGTAGTAGGCTATCGATCGGCACTTACGGGCTGCTGGCTCTGCGTAATCTCTGGCGCAATCCACGTCGGACAGGCCTGACGTTGGCTGCCTTCATTGTCGGAGTGGGTGCACTTACATTTTTGGTGGCACTGGATGATGGCTGGCTGGAGTCGATGAAAACCAATTTCATCCACTCCAAGACGGGACATGTTCAGGTTCATGCCATGGGTTTTGAGGCAGAGCGGAAGGTACAGGATCACATCGCTGATCCAGCCGCGATACTTACCGCGATCAGTGACGATAAGCGTATTGCAGAGATCTCCATGCGGGTACGTAGTTCCGGGCTCGCCAGTGTGGCTGGTGGTAGTTCAGGGGTTGATATCATTGGTGTGCAGCCGGAAGCAGAGGCAAGACTGAGTCGGCTGGCAAAGTTTGTGGCAGAGGGACGCTGGCTTAATGCTGACGAGAAGCGTGGCCTACTGTTGGGGATAACGATCGCTGAACAGTTGAATGCGGAACTTGGCGATAAAGTAGTGTTGATGGCACAAGCACCCAATGGTGACCTAGTTTCAGAGGTGTTTCGACTGCGCGGTATTCTCTACTCCGGAACACCGGCCGTGGATCAGGTGTTGGCGATCATTCCCATTCAAACGGCTCAGAAGTGGTTGGGGCTGGTGAATGGCGTGACCGACATTGTGATCCGGGCAGTCAATCATGAAGTAGCTGCCGGTCTGCACCGTGATATGCAGTTGAAACTTTCGGGTGAATCGTTTGGTGAGCTGGAGGTGATGAGCTGGATTGATATTGATCCGATGATTCAGCAGTGGACCGAGATGGTCGATGCGGCGACCTATTTTATTCTGATGATTGTATTGGCTGTGGTGCTGGTGGAAGTACTTAATACGATGTTGATGAGTATGCATGAGCGCGTACGTGAGTTTGGATTGATGGAGGCGGTTGGTACCGGGAAGTTACAGATCTTTTCAATGATGCTATGGGAAACGGTGGTGCTGGTGATGCTGGGAGGCGTGACCGGTTATCTTGTCGGCGTAATGATTTCACTCCACTTTGGCGCTGCCGGAATCAACCTTACTGACTTTGCCGAGGCGTTCACATTTATCTACATGGATCCGGTGGTCTATCCGATCGTGAAGATTTCAAGTGGTGTTAAAATTATCAGTGTCACACTTTTTTCAGCGCTACTGGCCGGGCTATACCCTGCATGGAAGGCGACCCGACTGGATCCGGTGACCGCTATGAGAGAAGTGTAGAGATGCTAGATATGGTTGCGAACCTCCATACGAGACAGTCTTTATTCACTAAAGAGGCATACTGTTCATTTCTTTGTTTGCCCAAAGAAACGAATCAAAGAAAGGGCATCCGGTATCTGTCGGTCCTATCGGGTTCCCTCAGACTGCATATGAAAAATGGGTGCGACGTAGCTGCTTTATCCCATTTTCCATATTTGCTTCGGCAACTGCTCCATGCGTTCCTCTACCTCCTGCATCCATGCAGTCGTCGGCAGCCAGCTGAACGGGGGGCGGGTGCTTTTATAGAAGTTCCCATCCGCACATGGATGTGCGGCTTTAGTAAGCAATCGGAAACCACGTTTTTCGATTGTGTTGAGAGGACGAGGGCAGGATGCTCCGAGTCCGTAGGAGAACAAATTGTCGTTAATTGAAGCACAGGGGCTGATTAAGCACTACCAGATGGGCGAGATTGAGGTGAAGGCACTCAACGGTGTCGATTTTGAGCTGGCCAAAGGTGAGTTCAGTGTATTGGCTGGTCGTTCCGGTTCAGGCAAAACCACACTGCTGAATATGATTGGTGCACTTGATCTGCCTGATCATGGAAAAGTGGTGATCAACGGTGAGGACTTTCTATCGCTCTCCAAAAATGAGCGGGCAGAGTTCCGTCTGCACAGAATAGGATTCATTTTTCAGGCTTACAATCTGATCCGTGTGCTCAATGCGCGTGAGAATGTCGCCTATGTTCTGCAGCTTCAGGGTATGGCGAAAAAAGAGCGGTTGGAGATTGCTGATAAGTGGCTGGAGGAGGTCGGCTTAGCTGACATGGGGCATCGAAGGCCTGATCAGCTCTCCGGTGGTCAGCAGCAGCGTATTGCCGTGGCTCGTGCACTGGTCTCTGACCCTGCGATTGTGCTGGCCGATGAGCCTACTGCTAATCTTGATAGCCATACCGGCGGTAGTCTGATTGAGCTGATGCATCACCTGAACAGAGAGCATGACACCACCTTTTTGATTGCTTCGCACGATCCTCAGGTGATTGATGCTGCCAAACGGCTGATCAGAATGGAGGATGGTGAAATTGTGGAGCAGGAGTCACGCTGACGTGATTGTTCGGTATCTTCTGGTTCTTTTGCTGCTCTGCCCGCTGATGGCAGATGCTATTGAAGTTTCCGGGCGTTATACCAATCTGCTGTTTCATACGGATAGTTTGCTAAACCATAAACAGACCAGTGACTTGAATCGATTGCGGCTCACTGCAGAGGGTGGGCTTGCTAGAGTTAGCTGGGCGTTCAGCTATGATCATACACTACTCTATGGTGGTATAGTCAGAGACTCTCAATACCGGGCTATATCTGCCCTGCCTGACCCTACCTATCTGGATCTTACTTCATACATTCATCGCGGCCATTCTGTCGACTGGAAGCATTCGCTCTACCGTGGCTGGATTCAGTATGAGCGTGATGAGCTGTTTCTCTCTTTGGGGCGTCAGCGTGTTGCATGGGGATCAGGACGAATATGGAATCCGACAGATCGTTTTAACCCTGTTTCACCCACTGCAATAGAGCAAGATCAGAAAATTGGTGTTGATGCCATTAATACTGCCTGGCGATATGATGATTTTGGCAGTCTGCAAGTGATTGGGGCAGCTGGTCGCAGTGAATATAACGTCTCTCGCAAGGTGGCCGGGCGTTGGCAGGATACGTTTGGTGAAATTGATCTGGCTGTTATGGGGGGGGCCTTCGGCCGTGAGCGCGTTTATGGGATTGATCTGTCGGGTAACCTTGGTGACGGTGGAGGCAGGCTTGAGGTGGTTCGTACAACCTCTGGTTTGAACGCTTCTTACACACAGCTGATGATCGGGTATGATTACACGCTTAATCAGGCATGGCTCTCTGAGGGACTCTATCTGGCAGTTGAGTATTTTTATAATGGTGCATCCTCACCGAGTCTCTCTCTGACTCAGTCGGATAGGCAGCAGAGCCTGAGTCGTTCTCTTTGGGGTGGAATGCTGGGCTATGATCTGACTGCGCTTATAAGGTTTGATTTTCTTCTGCTTGCGGATCTGACCCGGAGCAGTTTTTTCTATACACCCAGAGTTAGCTGGTCCGTCACTGATAGTGTTGACCTTGCTGTGCTTGCTCAATTAATAAAAGATGGGAAACGTGGTGAGTTTTCTGGCCAAGATCCGCTCTATGCGATACAGCTGGACTGGTTTTTTTAAACTTCTATAACCGCAACTCAATGCGTTGAGTTATCTGTTGTGATTATGCAGGACCTGGTGGCGACGTTTGCCATGTTGTTCGACCCACTGTTCAAAATTACCATAGGCATTCATGAAAGATTGAAATACGTTCCTTGGCATGCTGCATACCAGGCAGCGACCATCCGCATGAATTTCTGATTCTGGTGGCAGGCGAAGGTAAGAGCTGACATCTCCGAACATGTCTCCGGTCTCCATGGGGTGTCTGACTGACTCTTCGCCCTCTTGATGCTTAGCTATGGCTTTGCCGTAGACGATGACGCAGCAGCGGTCTGTCATCTCCCCATCACGGGTGATCAGGGTGCCATCCAAAAATTCTAACAGATGTGATTCATCAGCAAGCCATTTTCGATCAGCCTCCGGGAGTTCAGTCATGGCCGGGTGGCTAAAGGACATCGAGTGGATCAATCGTGCCTGTACAATTTGCATGAGCCGCTCGCCAGCGATAGGAGAGCGTTGCATCAGTTGTGAGATCGCCAGATCAGAGAACTCAAGAACCAGAGAATCTTCAGCTGCCGTTACAGTGGCCGAACGCGGAAGCTGGTACACACATGCGAATTCACCAAAGAAGTGGCCCGCTTCAAGCGCACTCAGATTAATATGGTGACCAGTCGCGGTGTCCATATGTACCTGCATTTTTCCTTCCAGGATCAGGTAGAAGCTTCGGTTTACTTCACCCTGGCGAACGATATCGGTGTCTTTTTTAATTTCCATCAGACTACCGTGTTCAAGAAAATCTCTGGCCTCATGATCGGAGAGCTGATCAATCAGCATGAATGTTTTACCAGCCCCGGTCTCCATATCAATAGGGCCGTCCGCAGTAATGTTTGCCATGCTTCTAAGCGCTTCAATCTCATCCAGATCGGGATGTTCAAGTAGTTTACATATTTCCAGAAAACCGATGGCATCGCCAGGGCGTCCTCTGGCCAGCATACGTCTTGCCATGCCCATGGCCAGATCGCGGGCGTGCTCGACATCACCCATGCCTTGCAGCATTTGAATCAGTGGGCGGGCAATATGCAGGTCTTCAGTGAAGACTTTGTGCATATCTCTGTAGACATGGAGGATGTTTTCTTGGCTTAGAGGCATATCATTGAACTGTAGAGCATGTGATAAAAAAGAACAGTCAAATTTTAATATTATCGGCCAACTATTCAGTTTACTTGGGGTTTTCCAAGCTTGCATGTAGCCTTCTGCGCATGAGTGATAAACAAGCTATTTTAGGTCATCCACGCGGCAAGCTTCCTTTTGCCCCTGAGGGTGACCGGGTTGAGGCGGGTCAGCGAATCGGAATGATCCGTTTTGGTTCGTGCGTGAATTGTGAAATCCCGGCTGGATATGAGCTTGATGTAAAAGTTGGTGACGCAGTAACCGCAGGTAAAACAGTGATTGCTAAAAAGGTGGACGCTTAAATTGGTACAGTCTCATAAGCGTTCTATGACCCGGCGCGGCATCTATCTGTTGCCAAGCCTGTTCACTTTGATGGGGCTCTTCTCAGGTTTTTACGCGCTGATCGCTGCAGTACAGGGACGTTATGAATTGGCGGCATGGGCTATTCTTGCAGCGGCTGTGTTTGATATGATGGATGGTCGGGTTGCACGGCTTTTGAATGCCGAAACTGCATTTGGGGCTGAGCTTGATTCGCTCTGTGATATGGTTTCGTTTGGTCTTGCACCATCGGTTCTTGTCTACCTGTGGGCGTTGGCACCGCTTCAAAAGTTTGGCTGGTTGGCAGCTTTTGTGATTACTGCATGTGCGGCTTTACGATTGGCTCGATTTAATGTCCAGCTGGCCAGCCAGGATAAGCGCTATTTTCAAGGGCTACCAACGCCTGCAACGGCACTGTTGATTGCCACAGCCGTCCTGTTTCATGAGCAGGGAACGTATCAGCCTGTTGCCTGGCTCTGGTTTTTTATATCCATCATATTGGCATGGCTAATGGTGAGTGGCGTTCGTTTCCTCTCAGGAAAAGATGTCGATTTGAAGCAGAAGCGCTCATTTGCCGTGTTGGTCGGCATGTTGCTGGCTATTGTTTTCATTATGGCCGATCCATACAAAGTACTGTTTGCAATTATGCTGCTCTACTGTCTCCATGGGCCGATGATGAGTGTTTGGCAGCACCAGAAAGCGACTCGGCACAGACTGGCCAGAAGGCGTGCCCGTGTGCGCAAACGCAACGCATCAGATACGGATGAGAATTGACCCAATTCACAGAGAGTGGTTTAATCTGCCACATGAACAGAGAAATTTATTTTTATTCGTCTATTGAAGAGCAGCTACTACTGCTCCGAATGGGCCTGTGTGCCTGCTGATTCGGTTCAGTAGGAAACTCACAGGCCGTAGGATTTTCCTGCGGCTTTTTTTTTGGCTCGTCAAATATCTGAATAGAGTGTGTTAAGAGAGTTTTTAGGTTAGGAGAGAGAGATGACAGATCGTTTGCATATTTTTGATACCACATTGCGTGATGGAGAGCAGTCGCCTGGCTGCTCCATGAATATCGAAGAAAAGATGCGTGTTGCACACTCTCTTGCAGCACTAGGCGTTGATATTATCGAAGCAGGATTTCCAATTGCGTCACCAGGTGATTTTGAAGCGGTGCATCGAATCGCTACCGAGATTGATGGCCCAAAGATTACCGGTTTGGCACGTGCTGCTCAAAAAGATATTGAGCGTGCCGGCGAAGCTGTGAAACCTGCTGGAGATCGTGCTCGGATTCACACTTTTATTGCTACCAGTCCAATTCATATGGAAGCCAAATTGCGCATGTCTCCCGATCAGGTCGTGGAGCGAGCGGTTGAAGCGGTGAAGCAGGCTCGTTCATTGGCTCCTGAGGTTGAATTCTCGGCTGAGGACGCCGGACGCTCAGAGATGGATTTTCTGTGCCGGATTGTTGAGGCAACGATTGCTGCAGGTGCACGAGTCATCAATATTCCTGATACGGTGGGTTATATGACACCAGATGAATTTGGCGCACGTATGGGCGAGTTGATTAGCCGCGTTCCCAATTCTGATAAGGCGATCTTCTCAGTACATTGCCATAATGATCTTGGTCTTGCTGTAGCGAACTCATTGGCGGCCGTTGAAAATGGAGCGCGTCAGGTTGAGTGTACTATCAATGGTTTGGGTGAGCGTGCAGGTAATGCTTCATTGGAAGAGATGGTGATGATTCTGAAAACACGCTCAGATCGTTATAATATTGAAACCAATATTGATACGACCAAGATCGTGCCAACATCAAAGCTGGTTTCTCAGATCACAGGCATGCCGATTCAGCCAAACAAGGCGATTGTTGGGGCCAATGCATTTGCGCATGAATCAGGAATTCATCAGGACGGTGTGCTGAAACATCAAAAAACCTATGAGATCATGACGCCTGAATCGGTCGGTTGGAACACTAATCGTATGGTGTTGGGCAAACACTCCGGCCGTGCTGCACTGAAATCCCGCTATGAAACGTTAGGTGTTGAGCTGGACGCGGATCAATTGAAGGCCGTGTTCGAGCGATTCAAGGTGCTGGCGGATAAGAAGAAAGATATCTTTGATGAAGATCTGATGGTGATTCTTTCCGGGGATTCTGAAGTTGAGCTGGAGCGTATTAAGTTGATCTCACTGCATGCAGCATCGGGTACCAAAGATACGCCTGTTGCCGCCGTTGAGCTGGAGATAGAAGGTGAAAGCCATAAGGCGACTGGTCAGGGTGATGGGCCGGTTGATGCAGCGTTTCAGGCGATCAAGTCATTGGTTGAGCCAAAAGGCAAGCTGTTACTCTACTCGGTAAATGCGATTACCGCAGGTACAGATGCACAGGGTGAAGTGACTGTGCGCCTGCAGGATGGTGAGCGTATTGTGAATGGTCAGGGCTCAGACACTGATATTGTTGTGGCTTCTGCCAAGGCTTTGATTGCGGCTCTGAACAAGTTGCCGAACATGCATGCCAAAGAGGTGCACGCTCAGTACTCCGGCGTTTAGGCTTTTGGATATGGCTGAGGAGCTCTTCTCCTCAGCCTCTTTCTTTGAACGAAGTCGACGCGGTTTTTTATTGGTATGGCAGCTTTTTAAGCCTTGTCGTGGTGTTTTTTTCTGCCTGTAATCATTGAACGGACAAGGTTCTCTCTGTGTAGAATACTGGAAACCAGAACGCCACCTAAGTGTACAGCGATAAGTAATAGCATGAAGTTAACAATGAGTTCATGAGCCTCTTCCCAAAACTCATCTCCCTTATGCCCACGATCATTCTCATACCAGCCATCGGCGACTGCGGTGGAGACAATGGATGTTTCAATCGCGGCTAATGGGCCTTTACCTTCGGCTTCATAGGCTTTGAGGCCACTCCAGCTTGATAGGCTCAAAAAAACAATCATAACAACAACCATGGCTCCACCTGCCGGGTTATGTCCCAGATAGTGCTTTGGGCTGTTGGTTAACAGTCTCTTTAGATAGCTCGTGATGGTTTGAGGGGAGTATATGAAGTTTGAGAATCGGGCATGTTGGGTGCCAATCACTCCCCATACGATTCTGAAGGCTAACAGGCCGATGATGATGTAGCCTGCATAAGCATGCATAGTCTCCAGCTCTTCACCAGTGAGATAAGCGATGATAAAGAATAGGGCCATACTCCAGTGAAAAACCCGGATCAGTATATCCCATACTTTAACACTCTCGTTAGACATGCTTCTCCTCCAGTTCTGAGGCGATCATTGTTAGCAGACAGCATTAAAGCCGAATTAAAGGTAAGGGAATAAAAAATAATCTAAAATTTTAATAAACTATCGATACCATGAAGCACCCATCCATGGATGGGTGTCTTTAGTGAGTATTCCGAAGCCGCGTTTTGGAATGCATTTGAGGTTAAGGGTTGGAGTCCGAAAGCGGATCAAACAATCCGCCGCCGAAACGATAAAAGCAAAAGGCATGGATAGCCTTTTGCTGATAGTTCAACTCAACTAACGCGCATCTCTTCAAGCCAACGTTCTAAAAAATGAATATTGAAATGGCCAGACTGGAAACCCGGATTAGCCAGAAGGCGCTGATGCAGCTCCCGGTTTGTTGTAACGCCGATGATAGCAAGCTCATCAATAGCGCGTTGCATTCTGCGGATGCACTTCTGACGGTCACGAGCGTGAGTGATCACTTTGCCGATCATGGAGTCGTAGTGAGGTGGAACCTTATAGCCTGTATAGACTGCAGAATCCACGCGCACACTGCGCCCGCCTGGTGCATGGTAGAGTTCGATAGTTCCGGGTGATGGAGTGAACTTAAATGGGTGTTCAGCATTGATTCGGCACTCAATGGCATGCCCTTTCCGCTTGATCTGGTCCTGACTAAAGGCGAGTTTTTCGCCATTGGCAACTCGAATCTGCCATTCGATCAGGTCAACGCCGGTAATCCATTCGGTCACCGGATGCTCCACCTGAATACGGGTGTTCATCTCCATGAAGTAGAATGAGTTGTCCGGGTTGACCAAAAACTCAATCGTCCCTGCACCGACATAATCAACAGCTTTGGCAGCAGCCAGGCCCGCAGCACAGATTTTTTGTCTGGTCTCTTCATCCAGGGAGGGGCTTGGAGCCTCTTCCAGAATCTTCTGATTGTTACGCTGCATCGAACATTCACGCTCATAGAGATGAATGAGGTTACCATGTGTGTCGCCCAGTACCTGAACCTCTATGTGACGAGGTTCTTCCAGAAACTTCTCAATAAATACGGTCTCATCACCAAAACATGCTGCCGCTTCGGTCTGGCATTTATTAAACGCATTCGGCAGCGCTGGCTCTGAATGAACAATCTGCATGCCGCGACCACCACCACCGGAGGCTGCCTTGATGATTAGAGGGAACCCTGTCGACTCGGCTACTTTTTTTGCGTCATCTACACCGTTTACAGCACCTTCCGACCCAGGCACTAGTGGGACGTTGGCGGTCTCCATTTTTGCTTTGGCTTTGACTTTATCACCCATGATTCGCATTGATTCAGGAGTGGGGCCAATCCAGGAGTAACCGGACTCAATAACGATCTCTGCAAATTCAGAATTCTCAGCCAGAAAACCATAGCCGGGATGAATCGCTTCACTATCTGTTACCTCTGCTGCACTCATTAGGGCAGGAATGTTCAGGTAGGAGAGGCTGCTGGCTGCAGGGCCAATGCAGATTGCTTCATCGGCCAGTCGTGTATGCATCGCATCACGGTCTGCTTCGGAGTAGACGGCAACGCTTCGGATGCCGAGCTCCTTACATGCGCGAATGATGCGCACAGCAATTTCACCACGGTTGGCGATCAGGATTTTATTGAACATGTGAACCTCTTACCGATCAGAGTGGTGTAATAACAAACAGGCCTTGGCCGTACTCTACTGGAGAGGCGTTGCTCACGAGGATGCTTTCAACCACACCATCATACTCTGCTTCGATCTCGTTCATTAGTTTCATTGCCTCAATAATACAGAGGGTGTCGCCCTTCTTCACTTTGCTGCCTTCAGTGATGAAATTATCAGCGTCAGGCGAAGGGGCACCATAGTAAGTGCCAACCATCGGCGAATTGACGACATTTTCATCATCTGTGCTGCTTTGGGTTGGAGTGGCTGTTGTTGCCGGTGCAGGGGCTGTTACGGGTGGCGCAGCCGTAACCGGCTGTACCGCCGGGACTGCTACAGTCGCAACACTCCCTTGTCGGGAGACTCGCACAGTGCGATCACCTTCAGTGACTTCAATTTCAGTTACATCGCTGCTCTGAATGAGTCGAATTAGTTTACGGATTTGAGAAATATCCAAGATCATTCTCCTTGTTTATGTTGTAATTGTTCAACGATGCCACGAAGTGCCATCGTATAAGATGAAGGGCCGAAACCGGCAACAGTGCCGATTGCAGCATCGACGAGAAGTGAGCGGTGTCTGAACTCTTCGCGTTTATGAATATTAGAGAGGTGTACTTCTACAAAAGGAATTCGGATTGCCAGTAAAGCATCCCGAATTGCAACACTGGTGTGAGTATAGGCTGCCGGATTGATAACAATTCCATCAATTCCATCCTGCCCCGCCTTCTGGATATGCTCAACCAGTTCGCCTTCGTGATTGCTCTGTAGGGTCTTTAGTTCAACACCCAGATTATCAGCCAGAGATATCAGGCTTTGATTGATGTCGGCAAGGGTTGCTGCTCCATAGTGGCCAGGCTCACGTGTGCCGAGAAGATTCAGATTGGGACCATTGAGAACCAGAATATGCAATGATTTCATGATTGGGCCTCTGGACCGGCGCCGTTCCAGTTGTCACGCATTTTAATCAGGTTTTCGCTGTTTGGGTTGCGCAGCAGAAGAAGGGTAAGCATGGCGTGGGCGGCGTCAGATTCACCTTGAGCCCATAATAATTTGGCCAATCGTTCAGATGCAGGAATAGCACTATTATCAATATTTGAGTTTGAATCGAGTGCTGAGGCTTTGTTGTGGCACGCAGCAGCCTTCTCAAGATGACCATGTTTGTGGAGGATCTCTCCGAGGAGTCTCCATGCCTGAGGCTCAGATGGAGCAAACTCCAGAACTTCTTTTAATGTGTTAACTGCTTCTTGATAGAGGCCGCCAGACACATGTTCCCGAGCCTTGTTCAGACCTTCGGTAACACCATGCCAGTTACCTGGTGTTGGTGCTGGTTTGGAATTCTTTCCATCCTGCATGTTGGGCGTTGAAGAAGATGCTGTTAGCATGTGGGGCAAGCTACGCGGCTGGAAAAATCGGGTCAAACGCTAATTAGCGAGTTTTTACCGGTTTTGTAATAAAACAGCCCTGTTTTGGTTAAGTTTGATACAGAAAAGGTGAGTTTCCATAATGAATATTCAACTCAATGGAGAGCAGAGAGAGATTGAAGCAATTACAGTTGCCCAATTGGTTGTTGAGCTTGGTCTGGAGAAACGGATGCTTGCCGTAGAACGTAATTTGGAAGTGGTACCGAAGAGTGAATATGAGGCAACCAGAATTGAGTCGGGTGACCGGCTAGAGGTGGTTCATATGATTGGTGGTGGGTGATTGATTGATCCGCAAAAGCCTTCCATGGCTTTTGCTTGTATGCGCAGCCGAAAAATGCGATTTTCGCCTGCTTACTAAAGCCGCACATCCTGTACGGATAGGAGTTACAATAAATGTCTGATGATATTTTGAAGGTTGGGACACACGAATTTAAGTCCAGATTGATTGTTGGATCTGGCAAGTATAAGGATTTCCAGACGACCAAAGATGCAACGGAAGCCTCGGAAGCGGAGATGATCACTGTGGCTGTGCGTCGTGTGAATATCACCGAGCCGGGCAAAGAGAATCTGCTCGAGTATATTGATCCGAAGAAGTACACCATTCTGCCCAACACTGCTGGCTGTTTTAATGCTGAAGATGCCGTTCGTACGCTTCGGCTGGCACGTGAAGCAGGGGGCTGGAATCTGGTGAAGCTGGAAGTGCTGGGTGATACCCAGACACTCTATCCGAATGTGGTCGAGACCATTAAGGCTGCGGAAACCCTGGTGGCTGAAGATTTTGAAGTGATGGTCTATACCAATGATGATCCGATTGTAGCGACGCGCCTGGAAGAGATCGGCTGTGTAGCAGTGATGCCACTGGGTAATCCGATCGGTTCAGGGCGAGGGCTGGCCAACCCATTCAATATCCGTGTGATTAAAGAGCGGGCTAATGTTCCAATTGTTGTTGATGCAGGTATCGGAACAGCTTCCGATGCTGCTAAAGCGATGGAACTGGGAGCGGATGCAGTATTGATTAATACGGCGATTTCCGAAGCGAAAGATGAGTGTGGCATGGCACGAGCCATGCGTGATGCAGTTCGCGCAGGGCGTCAGGCCTATCTGGCTGGAAGAATGCCGAAACGGGCTTTTGCTTCTGCATCATCGCCAACCGAAGGCTATTTCTGGGACTAGCTTAGCGATCTTGTTCTTCGATTGACTGCGTTGTGAAAAAAAAGTTTTGCGGTGTTCATGTATGGACAACATACATTCAGCTCCTCACACTTCCCGCGCCTTGTTTTCGAAGAAAAATTTTCGCTAACGATTTTATTAAGATTCGCCTTGTACCTCACAGGTAAAAGAAAAAGGAATTTGAGATGACCGAATTAAAGAATGATCTATTTTTGCGGGCATGCCTGCGTCAGGATGTAGAGCGTACGCCGGTATGGATGATGCGTCAGGCGGGCCGCTATCTGGCTGAGTACCGTGCGACACGCGCAAAAGCCGGTGGCTTTCTAAATCTCTGCCGCTCACCTGAGATGTGCAGTGAAGTGACTTTGCAGCCGATTGATATTCTGGATGCTGATGCGGCGATTCTCTTCTCTGATATTCTGGTTGTACCTGAAGCGATGGGTATGGAGCTTACCTTTGGTACAGGTGAAGGGCCGAAATTCCCTGATCCGATTACCTGCCGTGCCGATGTTGAAAAGCTACCTGTACTGGATGACCCAACAAAAGAGCTTGGTTATGTAATGGATGCGGTGAGCACTATTCGTCGTGATTTGAATGGTCGTGTGCCTCTAATTGGATTCGCTGGAAGTCCCTGGACCCTGGCAACTTACATGGTTGAAGGTGGTGGTTCGAAGAACTTTTCCAAAGTAAAAGCGATGATGTTCAATGAGCCTGAGGCCATGCATCTGTTGCTTGAAAAACTGGCCGACTCCGTTGCCGCCTACTTGAATGGTCAGATCGCCAGTGGTGCACAGGCTGTACAGATCTTTGACACATGGGGTGGTATCCTAAACACCCGCGATTATCAGGAGTTCTCACTACAATATATGCAGCGCATTGTTTCACAGCTGATGCGTGAAAATGATGGTCGCCGTGTACCTGTGATTCTCTACTCTAAAGGTGGCATGGGCTGGCTTGAAGCGATGGCTGATACCGGTTGTGATGTGCTCGGACTGGACTGGTCAATCGACATTGATGAAGCGCGTCGTCGTGTGGGTGATAAAGTTGCACTGCAGGGCAACATGGATCCAACGATGCTGTATGCAAAACCTGAGCGGATTCGTGCAGAGGTGAAGGATATTCTAGCCAAGTTCGGTCACGGAAATGGTCATGTCTTTAATCTTGGACATGGCATTACACCGGATGTTCCACCGGAACATGCGATTGAGTTCTTCAAGGCTGTTCGCGAAGAGTCTGTTCAGTACCATAAGTAATCAGATCTGATTTATGTAAAAAAAGGCCGCTCATTGAGCGGCCTTTTTTATTCAAAACGGGCGATTCACTCTTTTGAAGACTCTTCTTCCGGCTCCACAAATGCATCTTCAGCATCATCAATTAAACATCTTACCTCTTCGATAGCTTCAAGATTTTCCGCCTCAACCAGTCCGATAATGTAGTTCTCCACCGTGCGAGGAAGCAGATTGGGCTCTTCAACAGAGCCACGTGAGTAGATGATAAAGCCGTTAAGGAACGCTTCAAATTGTTCATCGCTCATTTGCTCATAGTTTTTGTTTTGTGACCCGGCCATGAACGCCTTGATCTGGCTGCTGCTGTACTTCAGGTCACCAAGCTCGAAGCACTCTTTGATCTCGAAGTGTTTCAAATTGTTGGCGATTGATATTTTCTTGAGGATATTGTTGTTGGTCATGTCGCAAGCGTAGACCGTCTGCTGCAATTATCCAGATTCATCAGTCAATACTGGTCCAGTTCACTTTTGGAATGTGTTGTACGGTTAATGGATATGCGACACCTGAGCATCTCGGCCATCAGGAAAACCGCAAGTGCTGCCAGCAGGTGTTTAATGGTGTGGCCACTAACCCACTGGTACATGCCGAATATCTCCTTATCGAAAAACTCAGTAATCTTGGAGAGTGCATAGAGCAGCAATATCCAGCCAATGCGGTTGCTTCTGCTGTAGCGGGGGCGAAAAAAGAAAATCATATAGAGAATCAGAATGGCTGGGAAAAATTGAATTAACAGGTAGAGGCGAAGGTCACCAGCACCGATCAGCTCGGTTTGATACCAGTGATAAACGCTAAAAATACCCAATACAACCAGAACAGGTAGAAACATAAGTCCGGTTTTTTGATTGATCCGCTCACTGATAACGATAGACAGAAATGAGGCAAACATCAGTGTCATCGGGAGTCGATCCCAGACCAGTGAGGCGTTGTCAGGGGCAAGGTGATAATAGATTGATCCGAAACAGGTGAGTAGTGAGCCAGCAAAAAACAGGGTGTAAGCAATGGCCTCATATTTGCTCTCAAATAGTGCTTTTTCTCTGCCGTGGCGAGGATCAAACAGTAGCTTCAGGCCGTAGAGGCCGGCAGCCAAAAAAAGTAGGTTGGAGAGGACATCCAGAAAGTTGGGGATGCCTAAAAACAGTCTGGAATCGGCAAATTGATGATACTCAACAGGTTGAGCGATGGGTGGTATAAAAAAGAGTGCAACCGAGCATAATAGTGTCAGCCCAAGCATGATGCGGATATGAAGTGTCCTGTTTTCTGTCGTACTCATAGGGTGATTATCGCACAGTTTGCTCAGGAGAATAAGTGATTTGGCCTACAAAAATCTAACTTCCTCATGGTTTCTTAATGTTGATAAGGGCATTCTTCGCGATCCGGCCGGATTTAAGTCCCCCCGAAGGTGAAATCATGACAGAAGAAAATAACGCTAATCAGCCCACATTTAGTGAGCTGAATCTTATTCCGCCAGTGCTTAAGGCACTGGATGACGTAGGTTATGAGACACCCTCTCCTATTCAGGCACAGATCATTCCTTTTGTACTGGATGGTCGTGATGTGCTGGGGCAGGCTCAGACAGGTACAGGTAAAACTGCAGCCTTTGCATTGCCGATCCTCTCTCGTATTGATTTAAATGAACATGATCCGCAGGTGCTGGTTCTTGCGCCAACCCGTGAGTTGGCAATTCAGGTAGCGGAAGCTTTTCAGAAATATGCCCATCACATGAAAGGTTTTCATGTGCTGCCGATCTATGGTGGTCAGGATTACGGTATTCAGTTGCGTCAGTTGAAACGTGGTACGCATGTAGTCGTTGGTACACCGGGCCGTGTCATGGATCATATGCGACGCGGTACACTGAAGCTGGATAAACTTAAAACACTGGTGCTTGATGAAGCCGATGAGATGCTTCGTATGGGCTTTATCGATGATGTGAAGTGGGTTCTTGAGCAAACACCACCAACGCGTCAGATCGCGCTCTTCTCTGCAACGATGCCATCAGTAATTCGTAAAATTGCCGAGCAACACCTAAACAATCCGGAACAGATTTCCATCAAAAACAAAACAACAACAGCTATGACTATTCGTCAGCGTTACTGGACCGTCAGTGGCCGCAACAAGATGGATGCATTGACCCGTATTCTCGAGGCGGAACCTTTTGATGGAATTATCATTTTTGTGCGCACCAAAACAGCGACGGTTGAAGTGTCAGAGAAGCTTGAAGCGCGCGGCTATGCCGCTGCAGCACTGAATGGTGACATCGCACAGAAACAGCGTGAGCAGGTCATCAATCGCCTGAAAAAAGGCCATCTTGATATTATTGTTGCCACTGATGTAGCCGCTCGTGGTTTGGATGTAGAGCGCATCAGCCATGTGATTAACTACGATGTTCCCCATGATACCGAGTCTTATGTTCACCGTATTGGCAGAACAGGTCGTGCAGGACGTAGTGGTGAAGCAATCCTGTTTGTTGCGCCCCGTGAACAGCGGATGTTGAGCAGCATTGAGCGAGCAACCCGTCAGAAGATTGAGAAGCTGGAGATGCCGACCACCGAAGATATTAATGACAAACGTATTGCAGACTTTAAACAGCGTATCACCGATGCACTGGACGTAGAGAATATGGATATGTTCTCTCAGATCGTTGAGCAGTATTCGCAGGAGCATGATGTGCCTGCTATTGAAGTTGCGGCAGCGCTGGCACGTATGGCGCAGGGTGATAAGCCACTATTGGTGAAACACGCGCCTCAAGTGGAAGAGCGTGCCCCAAGACGAGGGCCAGAGCGTGAATCCAGACGCGAGGCAGGCCGTGACCGTTCTTCAGCACTAAGAAGTGACAACCGAGCACCACGTGGCGAAGGTAATGAGCCTCCAAGGCGTGCACCAAGAAGCACGCCGATGATGGATGAGAGCAATATGCCGAAACCGGGTCGTGGTATGGAGCGTTATCGTCTGGAGGTGGGCGAATCTCATGGTGTGAAACCTGGCAATATTGTCGGCGCTATTGCCAATGAAATTGGTATCGAAAGTGAGTTTATCAGTAAAGTGAACATTCAGGAGACCTACAGCACTGTGGATCTTCCTGAAGGGATGCCAAAAGCGATTTTCAATACTTTAAAGAAGGTTCGTGTATCAGGCCAAGAGCTCAATGCTTCAAAAATAGAAGATGCAGGGTTCTCGGAGGGCGCACGTCCACGTCGCAAACCTATGAGCAGATCAGGCGGTAGAGCTGGAGGAAGATCTGGTGGTGGCGGAGAGCGCAGCGCACGCGGGGCTGGTGGCCGAGGCTCAAGAGGCAGGCCAGACCAGGATAAAAAACGCTCCCGTAAATAAAAAATATCGGGTTGTTTCAGTTAAAGGCACCGCATTTATTGCGGTGCCTTTTTCTTTTTCATGGTCTATAGTTGTATCGATTCTTGTTTCGGGGAGAGATGATGAAATCTATGCTGTTTTTATTTTCGGTGCTACTAGCACTGAGTATTGCTTTTGAATCTGCAGTGGCAGGTGATGCCCCTTTGCATCTGGATGATGAACAGACTGCGATCGAGAGCATGCTCAGGATCATGGATGATGAGACGGCTATTGCCACTAAAACAAAAATGAATGCTGATTATGTGCCAGGTATGGTGACAGTGCTTCATGGTGATGAGCTGGAGATGCTTGGTATTGATGTCGTCTGGAAAGCTCTGCAGCTGGTGCCGGGAATACATCTGAGAATCAGTGGTAACGGTGATCCTCAGGTAGTGACACGTGGTATTGGTGGCCTTCAGAGCTCCCCTGAATTGAAATTTTTGATTGATGGTATGCCTGCGCATAACGCTTTACTTGGGTTTGGTGCAGTGCTCTATATTCCAGTCAGTGAGGTGGATCGGATTGAGGTGATTCGTGGCCCTGGTTCTGCGCTTTATGGTGAGTATGCTTTTGCCGGCGTGATTGATGTGGTTACACGAAAAGAGAAGAGCCGTGTTACAGCACAATATGGTTCTTACAATACACATCAGGAGAGTGCGGTTGCAGCTTACAATTCAATAGAGAACGATCTTCGTTTCAGTGCCAGTGCTGTTCACTACCGTACCGATGGGGCCAACCCACTTGCTGGCCCTGACCGGATTGGGAGGACAGGGCTTTCCAATGAGTTTACTCAGGAGAACATGGTGGTTCTGAGCGCGGGTTATAAAGACACCTCTCTCTATGCTCGCTTTAACGGCACCAAAGGAGGTAACTATTTTGGCCTGCTTAATATTCTTGAGCCTGCAGGCAAACAGGGGAGTTTCAGTTCAGATGATCTGTTGATCGGCCTGGACCAGAAACTAAATTTCTCGTCCAATACAGCGCTGATACTTCATGCAGACTATAGCCGCTATAAAGTGAATGCTCTCTACACCGTATCACCACCTGCCAACCAAACCGAAATTTTTTATAAAGAACGAAAATATTCGACGTCTGCTCAATTGATGACAACAGCAATGAATTCTCATCAGTGGTTGTTTGGTGTGGATTATTCCGATGCAAAACCAACCGAAATATGGTGGAGGCTCAATTTTGCTTTTGTGGCCCCATCTACTTACATTCCACTCGGAGGGTTCACGGCCCCTCTGGTTGGATCGTCGAACTGGGTGAAAGAAGGGAAAAGTAGAAAAACTGCAGGTTTTTTTGTACAGGATCAGTTTGAAGTCAGCGATCAGCTGACGCTGACAGCTGGTGTTCGACATGATCGATTTAATGATGTTGGAAGCAGTACCAGTCCGCGTATTGCGGCGGTGTACAAGCCTGCAGAGCATCATATTTTGAAGGCACAATTTTCACAGGCATATCGCCCGCCTACCCTGAATGAACTGTATGAAAATACAGGGGCTGGGAATATAAACCTGAAAGCGGAGACCATAAGCAGCATTGAGGGGGGCTATATTTACAGCACCCATGACGCGGTTGGAAGAGTCACGCTTTTTTACTCCCGTATCAAAAACCTGATTACTAAAGATGGAATCAATCCATATCAGAACATGCTGGGAACGGTTGCGTTAAAAGGTGTTGAATTAGAGCTGGAGAAGCGACTTGGAGAATCCATTCGGCTTGATGCAAATATCTCCTATGTGAAGACAAAAGACCCTACAAGTGGAACTGAATTGGAAGGTGCTTCGAACCTAAGCGCTAACGTTGTGGCGACCTGGCAGCCAGTTCATGATTATGCGCTCTCTTTCTGGGGCCGCTATGTTGGTGCGCGTCACCGAGCTGCTGCTGATACGCGTGCAAAGCTGGGTTCCGATACTACGCTGGATATATCACTGACAGCTAATGATTTTATACAGAGTGATCTGGTACTTCGGGCAGGTGTGAAGAACCTCTTTAACCGGGTTGTGAAATACCCAGCCGTAAGCAATACCTTTGCAAACGACTATCCTCGGGAGAGTCGTCAGTGGTGGACTCAGGCCAGCTATGAGTTTTAGTCGATAGGTTGATGGAGAGATAAGAGGAATGTTTGGGGAGGCAACCGTAAGTGATAAAAGTGGTATGAAAAAATTGCCTATCTTGTTGGTATGTGTTCTGCTGTTTTTGTGCAGTACAGCAGGAGCTTCCCCCATGCAGCAGCATGAGCGCAGGGTTATGACAGGCTTGAATCTTTTTCCTAATATTGTCTCAGTAGATTTGGACGTGCTGGATAAACGCTCAAAGGATGGGTTTCTGCTACTTCTGATCTCGTATAAATATGATCAAGGTGATGCAAAAAGACTTGCTGAGGCACTGCGTCAAAAAGTAAAAACCATAAAACAGACTGAAATTAAGGTGAAAGTTACCAGAGATCTGGAGAAATTTTCACATGATCAGGGTGGCCCTGCTGGGATCTTTCTGACCGAACACCTCTCAGATGAACAGTTCGAGAAGATACTCAAGTTTGCGATTGAACATCATGTTTTGGTTTTTTCACCTTTTGCAGGTGACGTGGAACGGGGCGCAACAGCAGGGCTCAGTATTAGCAGTAGAATCCAACCCTATTATAATGCAGAAACTTTGATGAAATCGAAAATTCGATTTCATCACCTTTTTTTGAAGGTGGCTAAAAGTTATGAATAAGTGGGTAAACAGTATTTGGCCCAGACGCTTGACTCACCAGATTATCACGGTAATGGCAGGGCTTTTTGTTGTTCTTCTCTTTGGAGCGATTATTTACTGGGTTGTTGAGGCAGAGCCAAGACTCCGGATTCAGGAACAGACCAAGGCTGATCTGTTAATGGTCTCCAATATCTCCCCCATTGAACATGCGCTGGATGAGAAAAAATTTGAAGAGTTACAGCTATATCTGGATGAGCTTCTTCTTCTTGAGGATCCAGGTAGCGGACAGTATCTGATCGAAGGCGTTGTTATTGAAGTGCTTGACGACGACGTGATTGCAGCTCTGCGAGATGATTTTGATGTTGGAGGCTTTGTTTCAGAGGGGGTACTCTTCTCTCATGATAAAGACCATTTCATTCGTGGACTGGTTCGTTTTTACTACAGCGATGCATTTTATGATCAGGCGCTAAAAGAGGGTAAGCGAACGTTGATTGTAATCTGCTTGGTGTTCCTGGTTTTGTTGGTCGTTGTGATAGGGCTGCTTGAATACCTGCTAAAACCACTAAGACACATCATTAGCGGCCTTCGTCGCGTGGGAAGTCACGGCCACTATGAGATGCCCGAAATCGACAGCTACCGAAGTGAAGATGTCCGGCTGTTAAAAGAGGCGATGGATGAGATGCTGCATACTGTCCAGGTCAATACGGATGAGTTGGAACAGCATGTTCGCGAACGAACGGATGAGCTGGTAAAGGCCAAAGGGATGGCTGAAGCAGCCAATTATGCCAAGAGCGAGTTCCTGGCCAATATGAGTCATGAGATCAGAACACCTATGCATGCCATTGTAGGGCTGTCTGAGTTGTCGTTACAACATAAAGTCTCTCCAAAAATTGAAGATTATCTTCGTACAATCAAAGGGGCATCAAAGTCACTGTTAGGTATCATTAATGATATTCTCGACTTCTCCAAAATTGAGGCTGGTAAACTTGATATTGAAGCAGCGCTATTTCATCTGGATGAACTGCTCAGTTCAGTTTGCGATATGTTTCGGGAAATTGCCATGGATAAGGGTATCGAGCTGATTGTAGTTGTTGGTAAAGCGGTTCCCGATACTTTGATTGGAGACTCATTGCGGCTAGGGCAGGTGCTAACCAATCTGATCAGCAATGCTGTGAAGTTTACGGATAGTGGAGAGGTGGAGCTTCATGTAAATCTGGTTGAGAGAGATTTGTCTGAGGTGGCTCTATTGTTCTCAGTGAAAGATAGCGGTATCGGTATCCCAACGGATAAAGTTGAAACCCTGTTTGAAGCTTTCTCTCAGGCAGACTCCTCTACAACCAGAAAGTATGGTGGTACGGGTCTGGGTTTGACAATTAGCAGTCGTCTGATTGCTTTGATGCACGGGCATCTTGATGTGACGAGTGAAGCTGGCAGGGGAAGCTGCTTCTCCTTTGAACTGAAATTTGATTCTCAGACCGATCCGCTCAAGAAGCCTCACCTATGCCCGGATCAGATTCGTGACCTTAAAACACTTGTGATTGACGACAGCGAAACCGTTCGGCTCTACACCACTGAACTATTGAGAGCCTTTGGTTTTGATGTTGATGCGGCTTCTTCCGGAGATGAAGCATTGAATTTCTTGGCCAGTGAGCAGGCTGGGTATCGACTTATCGTTCTGGATTGGAAGATGGCGGAGATGGATGGTATTGAGACACTGAAGAGGATTCGAGATATTAAACATCACAGATTAACTCCAGTGATAATGATGACTGCCTTTGGAAGTGAGAAGGAGAGAGAAGGGGCCAGTAAGATTGGTGTTAGCGCTTTCATAAGAAAGCCGTTCAGACAATCGCTGCTCTACAATACAGTCGCCGAAGTTTTGAACAAAAGTGGAGATTTGACCGTTAATTCTGCGCTGAAGCTTGCTACAAATAAAGCCAGCCAGAAAACAGGCCTGGAGGGGCACCATGTGTTGTTGGTTGAAGATAACCGAATAAATCAGAAGGTCTCATTTGAGATATTGAATGCGGTGGGTTTGCTGGTCGACATTGTTGATGGAGGTGAGATGGCGATAGAGGCAGTTCAGAAGTCCTCATATGACGCGGTGCTTATGGATGTTCAGATGCCGGGAATGAGTGGCTTGGAGGCAACAGCAGCTATCCGGGAGATGGGCGCGAAATTGCCCGTGATTGCGATGACTGCCAATGCGATGATCGGTGATCGTGAAGCATGCCTGGATGCAGGCATGGATGACTACGTCAGTAAGCCTATAGATGCAGATCTTCTATACTCAGTTCTATGCAGATGGATTTGTAGCGGAGGGTGTGAAAAACACACAAAATCCCCCCCCCTTAAGCACTCACCTGAATCGAATGAAGAACGGCCATTGATTGACTTTAAGAAAGCTTTGGTGGGGATGGGTGGTGATAAATCTTTGCTGAAAGAAACGTTGCGGGATTTTGTTGATCTCTATGCAAATGCTGGCGAAAAGCTAGAGAAAGCCATCACTGATCAGCGTTACGAAGATGCTGAAATTATTGCCCATACTTTAAAAGGTTTGGGGGCAACCTTTGCTGCTGAAGAGTTGAACTGTTCAGCAGCAAGCCTGGAGAATGCGCTGCGACATGAGGCGTTGGAGGGAGTGGGTAACATGTCGCTGGAACTTAACAGGGCCATTGATCAGATGGTTATCACGATAGAGGAGTTTCTGAGTAAGTAATAGCGTTTTCAATTGCTCCTAAGGCTTTATCCCTGAGTAGTTTTTTTTCGGAAATGCCGATTTCTTTGAATATGTTTTCTGACCGGGCGTGACTGTGCCGTCTTGGCATTGAAAGTTTTTTCACCTTTTCCTTCAGGCACAAGATGTTCAGGTCTGCTTCCGATCAGGTCACTGCGCCCCATCTTTTTTAGTGCGTCACGAAGCAGTGGCCAGTTAGCTGGATCGTGATAGCGAAGAAGCGCCTTATGCAGATCGCGCTGTTTTTTTCGTTTGGGTGTAAATACCGGCTTTGATCGTGCATCTGTTTTTCGGCGAATTCTACCCAGAGGGTTTCGTTCTGAATGGTACATAGCTGTGGCTGTAGCCATAGGCGATGGCAGGAATGCCTGCACCTGATCCGGCTTGAAATGATTTTGTTTTAACCAGAGCGCAAGATTAAGCATATCTTCATCACGGGTGCCTGGGTGGGCGGCGATAAAATAGGGGATCAGATACTGTTTTTTTCCCGCTTTTTTTGAAAATTTATCAAATAGCTTCTTGAAGGCGTCGAAGCTCTCTATACCCGGTTTCATCATCTTCGATAACGGCCCGCTTTCTGTGTGTTCCGGTGCGATCTTCAGGTAGCCACCGACATGGTGGGTTACCAGCTCCTCAATGTATTCGGGTGATTCTACGGCCAGGTCGTAACGAAGGCCTGATGCAATAAAGACTCGCTTGATCCCTGTAAGTTTACGGGCTCGTCGATAGAGATGAATCAGAGGCGTATGATCCGTATTGAGATTCTTGCAAATACCCGGATAGACACAGGATGGTTTACGACATGCCGCCTCAATCGCCTTTGATTTGCAGGCCAGCCGATACATATTGGCTGTCGGACCGCCCAAGTCTGAAATTGTACCGGAAAACCCCGGTGTTTTATCACGAATAGACTCGACTTCGCGGATAATGGAGTTTTCAGACCGGCTCTGAATGATGCGCCCTTCATGCTCAGTGATAGAGCAAAAAGTGCAGCCGCCAAAACAGCCGCGCATGATATTCACTGAATTTTTGATCATCTCATAGGCAGGAATAGTGGCATCCCCGTAAGATGAGTGAATTCGACGCGAGTAAGGTAGTCCGAATACCGCATCCAGTTCAGGTGTCTCAAGAGGCACAGGTGGCGGGTTAAGCCAGACATCTCGATTGCCATGGCGTTGGACCAGGGCTCTGGCATTACCCGGATTGGTCTCCAGATGCATCAGGCGTGAAGCGTGAGCATAGAGCACTGGGTCATTTTTCAAGTCTTCGAATGCTGGCAGGCGAATCACGCTGTGATCCCGATCGGTCTGTTTCAAAGGCGCTGAAATTTCTTTGCTACTCTGTTTCGTGCCACATCCCGGACTCATGGCATATGGATCCGGGTGAGAAATCACCTTACCGGGAGTGTCGATTTCGGTTGAATCGATCTCACTCCACCCGTCGGGCACAGTGTTACGCATGAAAGCGGTGCCGCGGATGTCGGTGATCTCTTTGATTGACTCACCTTTAGCCAGTCGATCCGCAATCTCCAGGATTTGCCGCTCTCCATTACCGAAAACAAGCATGTCCGCTTTAGAGTCCGGAAGCACAGAGCGTTTAACCATGTCCGACCAGTAGTCGTAGTGGGCAATCCGTCTCAGAGAGGCCTCAATACTGCCGATAATCACAGGCACGCCTTTAAAGGCTTCACGACAGCGTTGAGCATAGACGGTGACGGCTCGATCGGGGCGTTTTCCAGCTTCACCATTCGGCGTGTAGGCATCGTTAGATCGAATTCGTCGTTCGGATGTGTAGTGATTTACCATTGAATCCATATTTCCGGCGGTGACTCCGAAAAAGAGGTTTGGCTTGCCAAGTACCCGGAAGGCATCTGCCGATTTCCAGTCTGGCTGACTGATGATGCCGACGCGGTAGCCTTGTGCCTCCAGCGTACGCCCGATCACGGCCATACCGAAACTTGGGTGATCAATGTAGGCATCACCGGTTACGATAATAATGTCGCAACTGTCCCATCCAAGTGCATCCATCTCAGCTCGACTCATCGGTAGTTCAGCTGCCACGCCAAAACCTTCAGCCCAATATTTAGGCGCTGAGAATAGTGAAGTGGCTTCAGGCATGGCTGGCCCTGTGGCTTTGGTCAACATGCGGGGAACTCTATCAGTTTTGGCAGATGGATGTTGTCATCACAATATTTACGGTTGTCGGAATCATATTTAGATCTAGCCTGTGTGGAATGTCTGATGCCTGTCGTATTGAAGTGAAAGTGCTGTCTCAGTATATGCCGGAGAAGTCCGAGCCGGATGTGGCACAGTATCTGTTTGCCTATCATGTTACCGTAACCAATGTTGGGGCTGTTGCTGTGCAACTGATCAGCAGGCACTGGCTTATCACAGATGCGAATGAACAGGTGGAAGAGGTGATGGGCGAGGGTGTTGTAGGGGAAAAACCATGGATCTCACCGGGGGATTCGTTTGAGTACAGCAGTTTTTGTATCCTTGATACACTGGCTGGCACTATGCAGGGTAGCTATCAGATGGTTGCTGAGAATGGATCAACATTTAAAGCTGATATTCCTTTGTTTATGCTGGCTTCGCCAGGCTCTCTACACTGATTAGTCTATGATTCTGTACAGTTTCCGTCGTTGTCCTTATGCCATGCGCGCCCGTATGGCACTGCTCTATGCCGGAGTTACATTTGAACTCCGGGAAGTGATCCTTAAAAATAAGCCTGTCGAGATGTTAGCGATCTCCCCCAAGGGAACAGTCCCCGTTTTACAGCTTGATGATGGCAGTGTGATTGATGAGAGCCTGGATATCATGCGGAGGGGATTAGAACAGGCGGATGTTGATGGATGGCTTAAGCCTGAATCGGACACTATTGCTGATATGCTGGCACTGATCAGGATCAATGATAATGAATTCAAACACCATCTAGACCGGTATAAATACCCGGACCGATTTGGACCGGAGAGCGACCCTCTGCATCATCGTCAGAAGGCTGCTGCCTTTCTGACCATATTGGAGTGCGCTTTGAATAAGCATGCGTTTCTGTTTGGTGACCAGATATCCATGGCCGATATAGCGATATTTCCATTTGTGCGTCAGTTCGCTCATACAGATCGTGATTGGTTCAGTGATCAACCATGGGTAGCGCTGCAGCGTTGGTTAAAGCTGTTGATAAGTAGCGACCTGTTTAAACAGGCGATGGCCAAACATGCTGCATGGAAGCCTGCTGAAACGGATTAACCTTGAGTTGAAAGAATATCTTCATTTAAGAGCCAAATGTCCGCACATTCCCGTTAAATATTTGTGATTTTTTTCAATGAATCATTGGGCTGTCTCAATGACTTCTTAATGCGGCATCGCTACCATGCGCCGATGATTGATTTTCCCTTGGCATTCACCTGGATATTTCTTGCAGCTGTTGCGCTGCATTTTGCGATTGAGTCTTGGCTTGAGGCGAGACATGGAAGGCATGTGGCTAGCCATCGTAGCGCTGTGCCGACTCGTTTTGCCGATTCAATTTCGCTGGAGGCGCATCAGAAGGCTGCGGATTACACATTGGCTAAACTGCGTATTGGTAAGTGGAGCGGCCTCTATGGACTGGCACTGTTGCTGATCTGGACGCTGGGTGGTGGCCTGGCCTGGCTAGATGGGGCTTTGTCTGGCATGGAGTGGAGTTCACTCTGGATCGGGACTGCATTCCTTATCAGTTTCATGTTAATCGGTTCGTTACTCGATCTTCCTTTTTCAATTTACAATACGTTTATTACTGAGGCTCGATTCGGGTTTAACCGGATTACTCCGAAGCTGTTTATTATCGATCTTCTAAAAGGGGCTCTATTGATGGCTCTGATCGGAGTGCCACTGGCCGCGATCATTCTCTGGTTGATGGAGTCTGCCGGAACACTCTGGTGGGCCTGGGCCTGGGCATTCTGGACTGGTTTCTCTATCTTCATGATGTGGGCCTATCCAACGCTGATTGCACCGATTTTCAATAAGTTCAAACCGATGGAAGAGAGTGAAACCAAGTCTGCCATTGAGGCTCTTCTCACCCGTTGTGGCTTTGAGAGCAGTGGTTTGTTTGTGATGGATGGCTCGAAACGTTCAAGCCACGGTAACGCCTATTTTACAGGCTTTGGCAGATCAAAACGGATTGTTTTTTTTGATACACTGTTGAATCAGCTAAAAACAAATGAGACGGAAGCGGTTCTGGCGCATGAGTTGGGCCACTTCAAACGAAATCATATCAAGAAACGAATGGTAGTGATGTTTGCCATCTCACTTGTCGGCTTTGCGCTGCTGGGCTGGCTCTCTGATCAGCTCTGGTTTTATCAGGCACTGGGTGTGCCTGAGGCATCGAATCATGCACTGCTGATCCTCTTTACACTGGCGCTGCCGCACTTCCTCTTCTGGATGGGGCCTCTCTCAAGCTGGTTCTCACGCAAGCATGAGTTTGAGGCGGACGGTTATGCCGTCGATAACAGCGATGGTGCAGCACTGATCTCAGCACTGGTGAAGATGTATGAGGATAACGCCAGCACACTGACACCTGACCCGCTCTATTCGGCGTTTCATGATTCACATCCACCTGCACCGATTCGGGTAGCCCATATCGAAGCATTAATGGAGCGGGCATGAAACGTGATATCGAACTACTGGCTCCGGCCGGAACCATTAGAAATATGCGTTACGCTTTCGAGTTTGGAGCCGACGCAGTCTATGCAGGTCAGCCGCGTTACAGCCTTCGTGTGCGCAACAATGATTTTCAGCTGGAGAATCTTAAAACTGGTATTGATGAAGCACATGAGCTGGGCAAAAAGTTTTTTGTCGCCAGTAATCTGCTGCCGCATAACAACAAACTGAAACGCTACCTTGAACATATGCAGCCGGTGATCGATATGAAGCCGGATGCGTTGATCATGGCCGACCCGGGTTTGATCATGATGGTGCGAGAGAAGTGGCCGGAGATGCCGGTGCATCTCTCAGTTCAGGCCAACACCATGAACTGGCAAGCCGTGAAGTTCTGGCAGTCGGTTGGTATCAGCCGGATTATTCTCTCCCGCGAATTGTCATTGGATGAGGTGGAGGAGATTCGTCAGCAGTGCCCTGATATCGAGCTTGAGGTGTTTGTTCATGGAGCTCTCTGTATCGCTTATTCGGGGCGCTGTTTGCTTTCGGGCTACTTCAATCATCGCGATGCCAATCAGGGGTCATGCACCAATGCCTGCCGCTGGGAGTATGGTATGGAGAATGCCGCTGAGGATATCTCCGGTGATGTGATTCCAATTAAGGCGCTTGATGGCCTCAATCCACAGCCATTCTCTGATTGTGGAAGCATTGAGCGACATCCACTGGCTGATCAGGTCTATACCCTGACCGAGCCGAACCGCCCGGACGATCAGATGCCAGTATTTGAGGATGAGCACGGTACTTACATCATGAACTCCAAAGATCTGCGTGCTGTTCAGCACGTGGAGCGGTTGGTCAATATCGGCGTTGATTCACTGAAGATCGAGGGGCGTACCAAGTCTCACTACTATGTGGGTCGTACATCACAGGCGTATCGTCAGGCAATCGACGATGCTGTGGCTGGTCGACCCTTTGATGAGTCACTGATGTTCCAGCTCGATGCGCTGGCAAACCGGGGGTATACTGATGGTTTCTATACCCGTAAACGCAGTTCAGCGAGTCAGAACTATGCGACCGGAAACTCACTCTTCCTTGTGCAACGTTTTGTCGGGGAGGTGATTAATTATGATAAGGCAACAAAACGTGCCGAGATCATTGTGAAGAACAAATTCGAAGTGGGTGATTCCGTAGAGCTGGTCTCAGCTGATGGCAACCACACCTTTGTAGTTAAGCAGATGTGGAGTGCCAAAACCGGCGAAGAGATTACTGTTGCTCCCGGAAGCAGTCATCAGGTGATTATTGAGTTGCCTGCTGAACCATCTCCGCGTGCGATGCTGGCAAAGAATCTGCAGATAGAGAATGAGTCTGAAGAGGATAAGAGCGTTTAATCAATAGGAGGGCGTGATGCTGCTAGCATCTTTGGCTGTAGTTGTTGGATTTGTATTGTTGGCCTGGAGTGCTGATCGTTTTGTAGATGGTGCAGCCTCTATCGCCCGTCACTTCCGAATCTCACCGATGATAATCGGTCTCACTATCGTCAGCCTCTGCACCTCTCTGCCTGAAATGCTGGTGGCCGGGCTGGCAGCCTTCGAGGGCAACAGTAATCTCGGTATTGGCAATGCGTTGGGCTCTAATATTGCCAATATCGGCCTTGTATTGGGCGTTACCGCCATGATCTGTCCGCTCACTGTGCAGTCACTGACTCTCAGGCGTGAGATACCCGTTCTCTTTCTGGTGATGTTCCTTGCGTTAGCTCTGATGGTGGACGGTGATCTCAGTCGGATGGATGGCTTCATCCTTCTGACAGGGCTTCTGATGATGCTCTTATGGTTGATGCGTCTCGGTATGCAGGAGCGGGACGATCCGCTGGAAAATGATTTTGAAGACGTTATTCCTGTTGATATGACGCTGAACAGGTCAATTCTATGGTTTGTTGTTGGCCTCGTTTTTCTTATTGCCAGCTCCCGGATTGTCGTATGGGGCTCTGTTGAAATTGCACACTATTTTGGTATCAGCGACCTGGTGATTGGGCTTACCATTATCGCGATTGGCACCAGCCTTCCGGAACTGATGGCGGCGGTGATCGGTGTGTTGAAGGGAGAGCATGATCTGGTAATCGGTAATGTGATCGGCTCCAACATGTTCAATATTCTGGCTGTGCTGAGCATGCCTGCACTAATTTATCCGCAGGAGTTTGCTCCTGATGCGCTGCTTCGTGACTTTCCTATTATGCTCATCTTTTCCGTCGCGCTCTTTTTTATGGCTTTTGGGTTTCGAAGACAGGGCCGCGTGAACCGAATAGAAGGATCACTGTTGGCTGGCGGTTTTTCCGGGTATCTGTTCCTGCTCTATTTGCAGGCGTAAAGGTAGATACGGGATGCGGACATCCGTGTCCTTACCCTTCGACGCAGGTCAAAACATGTGAGTTTTGCCCAGCTCACTAAAGCCACATATCTATGTGTGGAAGGTGAGTTTTAAAGCAGTAATCTCTCCACAGGAAGTGGGGCGGCGAACAGCGTGAGCCGTGAGCGAAGCAAAACCACGCTTTTGCATAGCGATAGAAGACAGAGGACAGGAAGCCCGAAGCCGCATCTAACTTAAACTCCCTTCTGCTATGCTTGAGTTATGGTATTGGCAGGTGATCCGAACGCTCCGTTACAGCTCTATCTGGGTGAAGGCCTTGCCCGTTACGGTTTTGGTGAAGGGCACCCCTTTGGGCTGGACCGTATGGATGCCTTCTGGAAGGAGGTAATCAGGCGGGGATTGGATCAAAAAGTCTCTATTGCTAACCCGGTAGAGGCAGCCGAAAAGTTGATCCACCGTTTTCATACATCCTCCTATATCGAACGGGTAAAAGAACTCTCCAAAACCGGAGAGGGGTTTCTTGATTATGGTGACACCCCTGCCTTCAAAGGGGTGTATGAAGCAGCAGCAACCGTTGTCGGGTCTGGTCTGGCTGCAGTTGAGTCGGTGATGCATTCAGAGAGACCGCGCTGTTTTATTCCAATTGCTGGGCTTCACCATGCACGGCGTGATATGGCGGCTGGATTCTGTGTCTTTAATGATGCGGGTGTTTTGATCGAAGCACTGAGGTTGCTCTATGGCGTTAAGCGTATCGCCTATGTCGATATTGATGCGCATCATGGCGATGGTGTTTTTTACGCCTTTGAATCTGATCCAGATCTATGGATTGTTGATATTCATGAGGATGGCCGCTATCTCTATCCCGGCACCGGTGCTGCGGATGAAACAGGGAAGGGAGAGGCTGTAGGAACAAAGCTGAACCTGCCGCTTCTGCCGGGTGCTGATGATACCGAGTTTCACCGCGTCTGGTCGGAAGCAGAGGAGCATATTAAGGCATCGAAACCAGAGATTATCATCTTTCAGTGCGGAGCCGACTCAATCGCCAACGATCCGATCACCCACATGCGATTTTCACCCGCAGCACACGCATTTGCTGCAGTCTCTCTTCGCAAAATAGCCGATGAGTTTTGCCATGGCCGACTCATTGCACTGGGCGGAGGGGGGTATAATCGAAATAATCTGGCTGCCGGCTGGAGCAGTGTGGTTGAGTCACTGCTCTAAGCTGTTTTAGAGTGACAATGATATATCTCTTGCCTGATCTGTTTTTTTAATGATGATGCGCCGCCGACAGACAAACAGGGGATATTTCCAGATCATGAAAACAGTTACAAAAACAGCGCTGCTTGAAAAAGCAAAAGGACTAGGGCTCAGAGGCTTAAGTAAAAAAAGAAAGCCTGAGGTAATCCACGCCATTCAGGTAGGAGAGGGAAACAGGGCATGTTTCCAGCAGATTCCGAATTGCGGTATTGGCGAATGTCTCTACCGAGGTGAGTGCATCTAACAACGAACTAAAAAGGGGCTGATATTTCAGCCCCTTTTCTGTGCAATCATTTTTTCAAATGGTTATTGATTAAAAAGAACCCATTGAGATGCATCATGCATATTATTAAACACTCCAAGCTCTTTGTTAGCTCCTGAAATAGAAGTATTTAGCATTGGTATTGCCTTGCTAATCCTAATTCCAAAGGTGCACATACTATGATTGCAACTTTTGTCTTATGGTCTTTAAGTGCACTTGAAGATGTGACTTTAGCAATCTTCTCTATTCCTCGATAAGAGAGCTGCATTTTTTTCACACCACTGAAATCAATAATTTCATTATAATGAAAAAGACCTTCTGTTTTTCTTCGGGCCATATCCTTTTTTAAAGAACGAATAAAACCGATCTCAGTTAGCTTACCAAACAGAGTCGTGATTATTAGCATTACATCATGATTGATGTAGCGACTAGCTAATATGCTGCATCTGCTCTATTACGGCCTTGCGAACACGCTTGCCATACTCAGCATCACACGCATCGAAGTGTGGAAGCATACGCTCACGCACGCTCTCTGTGCACTGACTAAGGCCTCCTGCAATATTGGTAATTAGCTGCTGCTTTTGATCTTCTGTCATTAACCTGAACAGATCACCTGCCTGAGCATAGTTGTCGTTGCCCTCCTGATGGTCGTAGCGATCCGCATCCCCACTGATTCGTAGTGGTGGTTCGCTCAGTGATGGCGTTTCTGCCGGCCCACCTTTGGAGTTAGGCCCGTAGTTAACACTGCTACTGCCACCTTCGGTTTTTCCATAGTCAAACGGGCACGATGCTCCTGCCATGGCTCCGGCGCGCTGATAGTGATGTGCTTCGGCCGCATGTGGGCAGTTTACCGCCAGTTGATTGTAGTTGGCACCAATGCGATGGCGTTGTGCATCCGGATAAGCAAACAGCCTCGCTTGAAGTACTCTGTCCGGAGATGCCCCAATACCCGGAACCATATTACCCGGTGAAAATGCAGCCTGTTCCGTTTCAGCAAAATAATTTTCAACATTACGATTGAGTTCCATCACACCGATATCGATCAATGGATAATCGGCATGTGGCCAAACCTTGGTCAGATCAAATGGATTGTATGCACACTTCTCGGCTTCCATCTCCGGCATAATCTGAACTTTCACGTCCCAGCGAGGGAATTCACCTCTCTCAATAGCCTCTACCAGATCACGCTGAGCATGGTCAGGGTCACTGCTTCGAACCTTAGCTGCACCTTCCTCGCTCAGGGTTTTAACACCTTGAGCTGTTTTGAAGTGCCATTTCATCCAGAAGCGTTGACCATCTTTATTCCAGAAGGAAAACGTGTGGGAACCAAAGCCATGCATATGACGATAGTCTTTAGGAATGCCCCGATCAGACATCAGGATGGTGATTTGATGCAGTGCTTCCGGGTTCAGTGACCAGTAATCCCACACCATTTCTGGTGATTTCAGATTGGTGTGAGGGTCACGTTTCTGCGTATGGACAAAATCTGGAAATTTTTGAGGATCGCGTATAAAGAATACCGGGGTGTTATTACCCGCCACATCGTGATTTCCCTGTTCTGTATAAAACTTCACAGCAAAACCGCGCGGGTCACGCTCTGCATCGGCAGAACCGCTTTCACCACCTACAGTTGAGAAACGAACAAACACCTCTGTCTGTTTACCCTCTCCCTTCAGGAAGTCGGCGATAGTGTAATCGGACAAATCCCTGCTCAGTGTAAAGGTACCGTAAGCGCCTGTTCCCTTAGCATGTACAACGCGCTCTGGGATTCGTTCACGATTAAAGTGTGCCAGCTTTTCAACCAGAGGCACATCCTGCATTAAAATTGGGCCATTTGATCCGGCTGTAATCGAGTGTTGGTCGTTGGCGATGGGAATGCCAACGGATGTGGTAAGCGTCTCTGGTTTTTTCATTTTCTTCTCCTGTTAAGTCGTGGGCAAATGATGAGAGTATGCGGATTTTAAGTAAAATTGATTGTTTCAATTTTTTCGATAGAAAATATCGAACATCATGGACTGTCTATGCGTTTCGTAAGCCTGATGTCTACTGTTCGTGAAGTTTTTGTAACTGTTGGCCGAGCATGGTGAATTCTGAATCCCGGCCACTACTCTTTCGCCAGGCAAGGCCAATACTTCGATGAGTACCTTTGGATAGCGGTCTAATATTGATATCACTTTCATTCAGCCTTAGTGCATCTTTTGCCATGGCAGGGACGAATGTAACGCCAAGATCCATAGCGACCATCTGAAGCAGTGTCTCCAGGCTGGTTGCAGCAAAACGATTGATCTTATCTGTGTCGTGGATGTCGCATGCCTGGAGCGCGTGATCACGCAGGCAGTGTCCATCCTCCAGTAAAAGAACGCTCTCCTCAGGCAATACTTCGAAGTCAACACCGCTGTTGTTGTCTTTTATCCACTGGCTTTTGCGACGGTGAGCAAGAAAGAACGGGTCTTTAAACAGCGGCATTACAGTTGTGTCTCTAAGTTCATAAGGCAGGGCAATAAGAATAAGGTCTAGTTTACCCTGCAAAAGTTTCTTATGCAGGCTGAGGGTCTTATCTTCGTGTAGATAGAGTTCGAGATTTGAAAAAGCTTCGTGAATACCCGGCAACATTTTTGGTAATATAAATGGTGCAATGGTTGGGATGACACCAAGCGTGAGCCGACCACTCAATGGTTCCTGTCGACTGGCAGCAAGCTGTACAAGCGTTTCAACGTCATTCAGGCATGCGTGTGCCTGATTAATTATCGAGCGGCCAATATCAGTCACTACCACGCTTTTATTGGTACGATCGACTAAGCGAACATTCAATGTGGTTTCCAGCTCTTTAATGGCGGTGCTGAATGCTGATTGTGATACAAAGCATGATGCTGCGGCTTTACCGAAGTGCATCTGCTCTTCAAGGGCAATGAGATAACGCAGTTGTTTAACTGTTGGCAATTGCATTCAACGCTCCAAATTCACTTATCTATAATATAGATGGTTAATTTGATTATATCCAGTTAAATGGGCCATGAAGTGGCCCCCCTTATGCGCACTACATTTTCAACGATACGCCAAAAAATTATTGGAGATTGATATGAGCTAAGTGTAACTGATTGATTTCAAAACAGTAAAATTTATTTTCACTGGAAATTCCTTTTAAACCCTGCAGGAAAAAATTGCCCTGTTTGGTTCTGCAAAAGGAAATAATTTCCGGTGCCTCTGGTGTGTGAACCAGAGGTTACTAATAAAAGGTGGAGCCTATGAGCTGATATGCAGCTGACACTGGCAATGGGTCTTAAATATGAGCCCGGACCGGGATATTCACTTCTGTCGGATGATAAGATCCGGCAGGAGAGCGATTCCGTGCGGCCAAATGTCAGTGAGCCGGTCATTGATGTGGAGGCCGTTGAGGTTCGTTCAGGAACGGTTGTAGCTACGAACTCTCCCCGACAATTTGAATATCTTTTCTATGATCTGCATGCCGGACTGGTGATACTGCCTGAGGTTGGTTCCAAACTGGATACCGTAATTTAGCGTAGTTCTTAGGGCTCTTTTTTTGCAGCGATTTTCGCCTGAATAAACTCTTTGTGATAAACCCCAATGAGTTCGGCTGTGCGGCGAATCAACTGCTCCTCATACGGATCAACATGGCCATCGGCCATGGAGATCTGCCAGAGCTCTTTCAGGAAGTCGATCCGTTCTTCAATCGAGTAGTGTTTAACGATCTGTGAGGTAAACCGGTGCATGTCGGTTGCCTTGGATTTTTCAATCTTGGCTTTTTCAACAAGCTCGTGCACCTCTTCAGTTGGAAGCCCAAAGCGTTTCTCAACAGCCATAATAATTTCATTGTGTTCCGCCTCATCCAGCTTGCCATCAATGTGCATGATCTCGATCATTACAGCGGCAACAGCCAGTGAGATGCCTTGCTCTTTGCTGGACGATTTGTCTTTGGAGTCTGAGCTCCACATGGCTTTAAGTTTTTGTAGCATGTTTTATTTCACCCTTTTATTTGTAGAAAAGCTTTTTCCCTCACCTCGATGGTCGGCAATACCGGTCAGATTGCCGGTTTTACGATTCAGCATGATTGCATGCATATTGCCATAACTTCGGTCCATTTGTTTAAGGTGATGTCCACGTTTGACCAGTTCTTCAGATTCTTTGGCTGAGAATGCACCTTTTTCATATTGAACAACATCGGGCAGGAACTGGTGATGAAAACGTGGGCTGTTGATCCAATTGGCGGGAGCAGACTCATTTAGCATGAAACCGTTTGAAGCCAGTAGAACCATACTGATGATTCGGGAACCACCCGGTGTACCGACAATGAAGGTACGGTTTGGGCCAATCACAAAGGTTGGCGTCATGGAGGAGAGCATTCGCTTGCCTGGTGATACGGCGTTTGCACTACCCTGCACTAAACCATATGCATTGGGCTTGCCTGGTTGCGTGGCGAAATCATCCATCTCATCGTTAAGAAGAATACCGGTAGAGGGTGAGGCGTAAGCTGAACCAAAGCCGTAATTAATGGAGAGGGTGGCAGAGACCATGTTCCCCTCACGATCAATGATCGAGAAGTGAGTGGTATCGACGCTGGCGCCCATCGGTTCGGCAAAACCGGACAAATCTTCAGAAGCAGTAGCACTATCCATGCGAATTGAGTCCCTCAATTTTTTCAGTCGCTCTTGATCAAGGTAGTCCTTGGGAATGGAGATAAAATCGGAGTCCCCAAGATACTCATTGCGATCCCGGTAGGCGCGCTTCATCGACTCAATTAGCAAGTGAGTTCGGTTGACCTTGGAAAGCACTTTTAGATCATCATTTTCCAACTGACCAAAAATATGCGCCAGTGTCATGCCGCCGGAAGAGGGAAGTGCTGCTGAGATAAACTGGTAGTCGTTATGTTTGAATCGAACCGGTTCACGTTCGACTACTTTGTAATCGGCCATGTCTTCAAGCCTGATCAGGCCACCATCACGTTGTATGTCAGCTACCAGCCTTCCAGCCGTCTCACCACGATAGAACTCTTCAGTTCCACCTTCTGTAAAGCGCTTCAGGGTGTCAGCCAGTGCTGGCTGTTTGATAATCATACCCTCACTCTTTTGAAAAAGGCTTTTCGCAGTGTCATTAAAAGCCTTGCCGCGCCATTGGATCATACCTGCAAGTCGCGGGGAGACGCTGAAGCCATTGGAAGCGGCTTGAATTGCAGGTGCCGTTACATCACTACGCTTGAGCCTTCCATATTTGGACACCAACTGGTCTACTCCGGCTGCAAGGCCAGGCACGCCCGCCGATTGTGGGCCATCTATGCTGGAACTTGTCTGGTAGAGTTCACCGTTGCCAGCCAGCTTCGGCGATGCCTCTCGGGCATCTAGCATGACGTATCGATCCTCTTTGGCGATATAGATCAGGAAGAATCCACCACCACCAATACCGGAAGAGCCGGGTTCAACCACGCCAAGTGTCAGTGCAGTGGCTGCTGCAGCATCGAAGGCATTACCACCCTTCTCAAGCATTTTGATACCGGCCTTGGTAGCTAAAGGGTGTGCAGTGACCACTGTACCACTGTCTGGCTTTGCAGCCTGACCAACAGATGGAAGCAGCAGAAAAGTCAGACAGTAAGTGATCCAAAGAGATTTCAAGTTGTAATCCCATGTATTTCTAATAGACGATGAATACCCGTTGGAAGTGCGATGCTCTTCAGGCTGGAAAACCACTGACCATCCCCGACAGGGTTTTGCTCCATCGCGTTGCTATAGAGATGAAGTTTGCGATGTGTCAGTACGTGAATATGGCAGGGCTTCTCTTCAGGTGGAGATTCCAGTTCAGTGATCGGAGGTGTCCAGAGGCTGGCCCAGATACCGGAGTCCGGACGCTGAGAGAGCCAGATGCCTTGTTCAGGGCTGGTATGAAGCTCGACTCGCCAGTGAACATCTTTGACGACTGTCTTTTTAGCAGTGGTTGTATCAACAGGCTGAAAAGCTGAAATGCAATGTTGGTGTACGGGGCAGTTCGAACAGTCTGAATTTCGTGCAGCGCAGATTGTTGCTCCGAGCTCCATCATTGCCTGATTCCAGTCGGCAGGATTGGCTGAAGTGTCAATAGCATGTTGAGCCCACACCCAGAGTTGTTTATCTGTTGCTTCAGGGCTGCCGTGCCAGCGTTTCAGTACCCGTTTTACATTGCCATCCAGAACTGGTGTCGATTGCCCAAATGAGAATGATGCAATAGCGCCTGCGGTAGAGCGGCCAATGCCGGAGAGAGGCATGATCTGCTCAAATCGCTGAGGAAATACTCCACCATGTTCCGAGACAATGGTCTGAGCGGCCTGATGAATGAAGCGAGCACGGCGATAGTAACCAAGGCCTTCCCACGCTTTCAGAACACTGTCGAGAGGAGCATTGGCCAGAGAGTGAATGTTTGGGAATTGATTAAACCATGCCATATACCGAGGTAGAACGGTCTTTACCTGAGTCTGCTGCAGCATGATCTCGGATACCCATATTTGATACGGATCACTGGTTTCTCGCCAGGGGAGGTTGCGTGCTTCCTGCTGATACCAGTTTAATAGTTGATTATAAAGCACGGAAGACAGCTTTATCCTCGAACACTTCAAAGGTTAGCATTGTATTGATTCGATCCAGGCCCCATGAGCTTGGCAGAGGTCGGAAAGGGGCTGCAGCATGGATGGCTGCAACCGCACTCTCATTGAGTGCTGCAATGGGGCTTGGCCTGAGAATTTCTATATTACTTAGTGCACCATTACTTTCGATGGTGATACGGATGACAGGTCTGAGGGCTTCATCAGAATACTTTTCAAACTCTTCCCATCCGGCTGGGCGCCACTGCTCTTCAAGTGAACGAACCATCGCCTGCATATAGGGAGCATGCTTAGCCTCTCGGGTGTTTACCGGAATGTCAGCCTCTTTGTTGAGGTACTGCTTCATACGACGTTCTCGTTCAAATTGACGAGAGAGGTCGGCCATGGCCATGCTTGATGGTAAAAGGTTTGTAAGGGGAATGTTCTTTGGTGTTGGTTTTGTGACTTTTTTAACCTGCTTCTTTGGTAGTTCGGGTGGAAGTGTAAAGTCAGGCTTAAAATCACGTTTGGCTAACGTGCGAGTACGCTGCTTTGGTGTTGGTTTAGGCAGTTGTGCCTGCTTGGGTGGCGTAGGCATAGCAGGCGTTGGTTTCTTTTTCTGCTGTGGACCGGTAATAGGTGCCTTGGCTGAACGGGTTCTTCTATCCTTAGCTTTGCTGCTACCGCCTTCGGCAGATCGATTAGAGAGCGTTTTTGCATCTTTGGAAGGAGACTTCTTAGGTGTATTTTCCGGATCAAGCAGCATCACATCCATCACCTGTGGGGCCTGTTTCTTCGGGATCGGCCTGTCGGTCTGAACCATCACCACGAAGAGCACAAGCATCAGGTGGGCAGTCATTGACGCCGCAAAAGAAACACTTAACCGCTTCTGTTCAGTTTTGATCTTCAATCCGATTCCTTTAACCGTGAAATAATATAGGCCGCCAATCCGCCATTAATCCAGCCGGTCACAACTGAGAGCAGCAGCAGCGGTGGCAGCAAATAGTACAATGCCTGTTGATGAATAAACAGTGATTCAACGGTTACGAATTGAACACTCATATGGGTAAGCGCCCCAACAAGGCTCACACCAATCAGCGTGATCCCCGGCAGAAGGCGCCATGCTGTGAGCATCGCTATGGCTGCAGCAACGCCTCCGGCAAGACTGATGATGAAGGTGGGGGTAAAGAGTGTGCCGATCAGGAAGCTGCCCACAATAACGCGCCAGATAGCCAGCATGGCCGCAGCGCCTGGCCCGAGAGTGACAAGTGCAAGCAGGGTGACAATGTTGGCAAGCCCTGGTTTGAACCAGGGGCCGAGGCTTGGAAGGGCAGCTTCAAAAACATGCAGGCCAACGGCAAGCAGGAGCAGGCTTATCCACTTGGCCTTATGCTTAAGCTCGGATAGTGAGGGGCGAGAAACTGGTTTGATCATGAGTCTTTATTCAACGATGGCATCAAAGTGGGAGCCGTTGACGTGACTCCCCTTGATAGTGGCCAGAATGCGATTGGGCACGCAGGCGATAATGTCGCCACTTTCACTGCGATGTCCGTTTGCAACACAGAACTGTGTTGTGCAGGGAGAACTTGAAAAATGAATGCCTTCAGCATTGATGATGATTTCGGATATTCCTAACTCACCCTCTGCATTGAAGTGGATGCTTTTTCCCGGTTCAGGAAATGGATATTGAGCAAGAAGCGTTTCATCATGAAAGATTTGAACCATAGCGGGGCCGGAACTCACTTCAGCATGAATCCACTGCCAGGCATAGATGATCCCTACCACTGAAATCAGCAGGATGACCCGGTCTGTCCAGCTTCCTTTGAGCCAGAACCATAAGCTGTGCCAAAGTTTTTTCCCGGAAATGTTTTCTGAGGCTAGTGTTGCCATCGGCCAAGTGTAGCCGGATTTATCATATGTAATCTATGATTACTCCGAATAAGTGCATTTATGCACAGATTCGGAACGCAGAGCCAAAAGTGTCATTTCGGCTCTGCTGCCACAATCAACCACTAACGTTTTTGATTTTGGCAGCCCATCCTTGGCCTGTATGGATGCCCTTAAAACCGGGCCATCCATCTATTGGAGGAATACCATGAATGTTGTAATAACCGGAGCGAATCGGGGAATTGGGGCAGGTTTTGTCCGCTATTATCTGGATAGAGGCTGTTCAGTCTGGGCCTGTTTTCGTGAAACCCCCAAAGAATTGAACGAGATTACATCAGAGAAACTGCATCATGTGCAGTGGGATGTAGGCATTGATTTGTTGCCTCAGGGGAGTCTGCCTGAGCAGGTAGATCTGCTGATTAACAATGCGGGTGTTTATGGCCCGGGTAAGGATGGGCAGTCGCTTGAAAATGTAACGCCCGAGGCGATGCAGAAGGTGTTTAACATTGACTGTATTGGACCATTGCGCGTAGTGAAGCACTTAAAGGAGCGACTCATCAAGGCAAGAGGGGTGGTTGCGAATATCAGCTCGAAGATGGGTTCGAGTGGAGATAATGGCAGCGGTGGAACTTACGCCTATCGGGCTGCCAAGGCAGGGCTGGTAATTGTATCTAAATCGATGGCAGTTGATCTTGCTCATGAAGGTGTGCGGGTAATTACGCTGCATCCGGGCTGGGTGGTGACCGACATGACTCACCAGACCGGGTTGATTGATATTGGAACCTCGGTGGCTGGAATGGGCGGTGTGATTGAGCGTGTGGATGAATATGAAGCGGGAAGTTTTATTGCCTTTGATGGCAAGGTTGTTCCTTATTGATTTGAGGAGGGGCCTTCGAAATTTTCTTTAAAGGTTTTAAATGCTTACCTCTCTTTCAGGGCTGATGGTACCTCAACAGCACTGTTTTTTATTCGAAATGGGAGTTCTGAAAGTCCGTTTGGACAGGGGCCAGAGATGCATGCTCCATCAGCAGGGTTAAAACGAGCATCATGAGTGTGACAGACAAGTTCATTGCCATCTTCAGAGAAGAACTGGCCTGGCAACCAGTCCAGTGGTGAACCCATATGGGGGCAGCTATTGCGATAGGCGCGAAGGCTACCATTGAATCGAATGAGAAAACCTTCGTACTCATGTTTGGGCAGGTCAGAGCTTACTTTTTCAGTAAAAGTGAATGTGACAGCTTTTCCCTCAACAGGGGCGATGATCAGCTGCCAGTCAGTGACACATTCTGTGGCCGAACTTTCAGGCATTGATGAGAATAAATGGTTGCTCAGGTTTCGTCATGACCATGTTTGACTGAGCGACACTGCAGTGCCTGCTGATAACATTGCGTGGCCTGCGCCCACTCTCCCGCTTCGGCATACCATTCGGCACGGCTTTGAAGCGGTACACAGCTGCTGTTTTTCTCCAGCAACTGGTCCATGATCTCATTAGCTAGCCCATTCAGGCCGGCTTTGTGTGCCAGACTGGCTTGAAGCCAGCGCATGGCATCATTGTAAACTTTGTCGGCATCTTTTCTGTCCAGTTTCTGAAACAGTTGCAGCGCCTCTGAATTCATCAAGGAGAGCAGCTCTGCAGCAATGTGAAAGTCATCGTGTTGTTCCAGATAGCCTAGCCAGAGTTTTTTCGCTGCTTCTGAATCTTTGTTCGCAACATACGCACGCCCTAGTGCGGTGATGACATTGAGGTCGTCCGGTGCCAGACGATGGGCCTTGCGCAGATGGTTTTGCCCTGATTCAGGGTTTTCATCTGCAAGATGAATGTAGATACGAGCCAGTCGAGGTTTAATGCTGGATGCGGAGCGCTGCCCCTGCTTCCAGGAATTTTCCAGCAATTTTGCCGCTGTAGCCCAATCGCCTTCGTTTTCGGCCAATGCAGCCAGCCTTGATACTGCCAAAGGTGCATCAGGGTGAACGCTTAACCACGCTTCAAGATGTGCTTTTTGAGTTAAATTGTCGGGTTTGGATGGTGCGTTTGGATTGGTTGCGATGCGTGCAGCCAGTGCGGTATTGAGAGGATCATCACTTTCACCTGCTACCTGCACATTGGCTGGCATTGCCATGGTCTTAAGCAGGATGATCGCCCACTCAGGGATGGTGCCGCGAGATTTTCCGAAGGCTTTGCTGCCCAGATCACCACGCATGTCGATCCACTCCGCAACACCTTCTCTCAGACGTTGCTCCCGACGTTTTTTTCCGCCCAGACGAAGTGTGTTCCAGAGCTGTCCAGGCCCTGCAAAAATGGCAGTAGCAATACGACGCAGGAGCCACAAAACAGCGAGCAAAACCAGCAGAGCCGTGATGAAAGCACCCTGCCTGGTTTCAAAGATCCAGCCAAAGGCCTCAATGCGTAACGGTTGTCCGGCAATCTCCGGAAACAGTGAGAGCAGTACGGCAATACCAAGTGCAAGCAGTAGTAGAATAAAGAGTCTCATGAGAGCCCCTCCAGCCATGTTGTTGCTGTTTGTCGTAGCAGTTCAATATCTGCTTTAAGGGCATCAAAACTCTCTGGGATTCCAAGGTCGATGGCTTCAGAGGTGCTATGGTCAGCTTCGTTGAGTCTTAGCTGCAGATTTGCCCGCAGTTGTTGCCACTCTTTTCCATTCGGCCATTGCTCAAGTTCGATGTTGCGACTGCTGTTGAGTAGTTGCTGACGAAGTTGTTGATCCTGCTGTTGTTCTACTGTGGATGCTGCTTTTAGTGAGAAATAGTCGCGCACCCAGCTTAGCCATGGGGTTTCGTATTTGGGGATAATGTTTTGATGTTCAGGTGTGACGAGTGCGTCAGCATGGGATTGCAGAGCCAGTTGCCAATTGCGAAGGTTTTGTAGTCGCTGCTGAGCCAGGGTCAACATCTGTTGTGCCGTTGCGTGTTCGCTGCTGTTCAGTGAAGGCATCAGGGCAATCTCAGCCCAGACCAGTTGTAGTTGTGGAAGATGATTGTCTGCATTGGTGACCCAGCGTAAGCGGGTGCGCAGCTGCATTTTCTGTAGAGATAGCTGCGTTTCCTGAATGGTCTGCTGTTCCTCGCGCAGTGATGTCAGTTCACTCTGCAGATTCTCCATGGCTGTTAACATCCGGTTGATCTCATCGCTGCTGGCGGCCCCACTCTCTGGAGCTGTTGGCCCTTGAGCTTCAACAACGGGTTCCAACTCTGTTATCTGAGGTTCTGGTTCTATAATTGGGGTGATAGCCAGTTCCGGTTCAATAGATGAAGCCTGTTTTTCTGGTTGTAGCAGAGAGTGAACGATATCAGACAGCTCACTTTTTAGTTGTTGCGGGGCAAATGTATAGCCAGCCGCAAGAAGAATAAGAAAAAGCAGAAACACTGGCAGCTTGCTGGATCGTTTCTTTGGCTTTTCTTCAGGGGCGGAAGGGGACTCTATATCTACTATAGTTTCAGCCAAGTCGGTAGCCGCTTCCGTTTCTTTGTTCTCTTTGTCAGTACTCATGGGTTAAGCATCGTTCAACCAGCGAGCGACGTCCAGTGCGTGATAGCTTAAAATAATATCTGCACCTGAGCGTTTAAAGCTGAGCATGGTCTCCAAAACCACACGCTTTTCATCAATCCACCCTTTTTCAGCTGCGGCTTTTACCATCGCATATTCACCGGAGACGTTATAAACGGCCATCGGCAGATCAGTAGCATCCTTCACTGAGCGGATGATATCCATATAAGCCAGCCCGGGTTTGACCATTAGAATGTCGGCACCCTCTTCGATATCAAGCATCGCTTCCCGAAGCGCTTCGCGACTGTTGGCAGGGTCCATCTGATAGCTTGCCCGATCACCAAAGCTTGGTGTGGAGTCCGCTGCATCCCTGAACGGGCCAAAGTAGGCGGAAGCATATTTAACGGCATAAGACATGATTGGAAGATCATTGAATCCGGATGTGTCGAGACCAGCCCGGATAGCGCCAATCATACCGTCCATCATGCCTGACGGTGCAACCATATCAATGCCTGCCTCGGCATAAGAGACGGCTTCTTTCTGGAGGTTGGCAAGGGTGGCATCGTTATCAACTTCGTGGCCATCAAGGACACCGCAGTGACCATGATCGGTATATTCACAGAAACAGGTGTCGGCAATGACATAGCTTTCAGGCGATGCGTTTTTTGCCTCTCTGATGGCTTTTTGGACAATCCCTTCAGAGTCCCAGCCACCAGAGCCGATGGCATCTTTCTGTGCAGGAATACCAAACAGAATAATGCCCGGCATTCCCAGTGCGGCAGTCTCTTTTGTAACCTTTCCAACGTCGCTAAGAGGAATGCGGAATACACCCGGCATACTTTTAACGGGAACCGCTTTAGTGATCGTCTCATCCACAAAGATAGGGTAGATGAAGTCGCTTGGACTCAGCGATGTTTCACGCACCATATTTCGAATGGCCAGGTTTTTGCGCAGTCGGCGAGGGCGGTGAATCAGGTCAGGCAGAGACATATTCAGGCTCCGGAATTATCAAAATAGTTGGACAATGCATCTAACATGGCATCAAAACTAGCTGTTTTTGCCACAGCCTGCACGCTTAATCCGGCATCCTCTGCAACCTTGGCAACCTGTGGACTGATGACCACAACAGCAGGCGAGTTTGCAGCTTCAATGGTGCCGACGCGCTTGATGTAATTCTCTACTGTTTTAGAGCTGCCAAGAATCAGGCCATCAATCTCTTGGTGCTCCAGTTTTTCGAGTATCTTTGAAGCATCAGACTCAGGGCATTTCATACGGTATGGGTAGAGCGTGGTTATTTCACATGCATGTTTCGTAAGGGATCGCTGAAGCAGATCGTTCCCCTCTTCAGCTCGAAAGAAGAGGAGCTGTTGTGGAATGCCTCTCTCCCGGTAGGCCTCAAGTAGCCCCTGCTGGGAAGCTGTCTGTGGAACCAGTGTGGGTTGGATGCCGTGCCGGATAAGTGCGGCAGCAGTATTATTGCCGACTGCGGCTACCCGACGATTACCGATGATGCTGGTAAATTCACCGCCCAGAGCTGACGCAACGCACTCGACACCATTGCGGCTGGTAAAGAGCAGTTCCACATTAGGGTTTTCCAGTATCGAAACAGACTGTAGGCTGTTTTCAGGCAGGCACTCCACCTCAAGACAGGGAAGAAAAAACGCCTCGCCTCCACGCTCACGTATTTTCGTTGCGATTGCTTCTGCCTGCTTAGCAGAGCGGGTGATCAGGATTGTTTTACCGGTAAGCGTGGGTTGGGCCGCATTCATTGGGCAATGATGCACGAGCCTTCAAAGCATGCCAATGCTATTGACTTTGTATTAAACGCTTGCTCAAAAACGTTATTCGTGTTGTCATATTAATAGAGCCGCTTTATGTGAGGCCTTTATTAGGCTTGCAGACATGGATGGTGCAGTGATTCGGCTTCTCCCTGAGAACAACAGGAATATTTTTTTTACAGGCCCCTATGCATTTTGCATGGCTTGGGCCCAATGAATTTTTGAGGTAAACAAGATGGCAACGAAAAAAGTTAAAGAGCAGGCACGGAAAGTCCTGAAAGACGTCTTTGGTTATGACGCTTTCCGCTCTACACAGGAAGAGGTGATCTCTACCCTTCTGGATGGTAAAGATGCCTTTGTTCTTATGCCAACAGGTGGAGGTAAATCACTCTGCTACCAGATCCCGGCAATAATGCGTGAAGGAACGGGGATTGTAGTCTCCCCACTGATCTCTTTGATGAAGGATCAGGTAGATGCTTTGACCCGATGTGGTGTGAAAGCCGCTTATTATAATTCATCTTTGAAGGCCGCAGCTGCCAAAGAGGTTTTGGATCAGTTTGAGGCCGGTGAACTGGATCTTCTTTATGTGGCTCCGGAGCGGTTGCTAACCAAGACGTTTTTGAAGCGCCTGGAGGGCATTAAAATAGGGCTCTTTGCCATTGATGAAGCGCACTGTGTTTCTCAGTGGGGCCATGATTTCCGCCCGGAATATGTTCGGCTTGGAGAGTTGAGGGAGATCATGCCGGATATTCCGATGATCGCTCTGACAGCAACAGCTGATGAGCATACCCGTGAGGACATTGCTGATCGATTAGGGTTAAAACGGGCCAAACGATTTGTTTCCAGCTTCGATCGCCCCAATATTCGTTATCTCGTTTCAGAGAAGCGCCAGCCATTGACTCAGGTGTTAACCTTTCTTGAAGACTGGAAAGGCTCCTCTGGCATTATTTACTGTCTTTCGCGTAAGCGGGTAGAGGATATGGCGGTGAATCTTCAGCGACATGGTATCCGGGCAGCTGCTTATCATGCTGGTATGCCGGGGCGACAGCGTGAAAAGGTTCAAGATGACTTTCTTCGTGATCGGGTGAAGGTGATTGTTGCTACCATCGCTTTTGGTATGGGTGTCGATAAACCCAATGTCCGTTTTGTGATTCATCATGACTTGCCAAAAAGTATTGAGTCATATTATCAGGAGACAGGGCGTGCAGGGCGAGATGGCATGGAGTCTGAGGCGCTCATGCTTTACGGCTCAGGCGATGTGAATCTTGTGCGTAGACTTATTGAAAATGTTGAAAACCCTGATCAGCGCCGAGTTGAGGTGCATAAGCTCAACAGTATGGTCGCACTTTCTGAGGCGTTGACCTGTCGTCGTCGTGTTTTGCTGGGCTATTTTGGCGAAGAGATGGTGGGTACCGCGTGTGGTAACTGCGATATCTGTCTTGATCCACCTGAGACCTACGATGCGAGCAAAATTGTTAAAATGGCCGTGGAGTGCGTCAAAGAGCTAAATGGTGATTATGGCGTTGGTTATGTTGTGGATGTGTTGCGGGGCTCTAAAAATTCCCGCATCCTTGAGAAAGGGCATGATAGCGCTAAAAGTCACGGTGCCGGCGTGGATATCAATGGTGATGAGTGGACTTCGATTCTTCGCCAGCTTGTTCACCACGGTGTTTTTGTTCAGGACATATCCCGTCGTGCTGCTCTGATTGCTACCAAGAAGGCAGGCATGGTATTGGAGGGAGGCTCTATTACACTGGCCAAATATCAGCCGGGGATTAAACGTAAGTTGAAACGCTTTACCCGAGGCAAAGATGAGAAGCTTTATCAGAAGCTTGTTACGATGCGTGAGCAGCTAGCAGAAGAGGAAGACGTTGCGCCGTATACACTGCTTAGCGATGTGGCTTTGACTGAGATGAGCCAGCTTAGTGATGTGAGTGAAGCTGCTCTGCAGAGTGTTAGTGGCATGGGGCAGCATAAGCTGGAGGCGTATGGCGAGGCATTTTTATCTACGCTAAAAGAGCATGCCGAGACCAGAGGCATGAGTGATGGCAAGGATGCTTCCGGAGCACCGAAGCTGATGGCAAAAGGCCCGCCAGCTAATGATACCCAGATGCATACCTGGGGGCTCTATAAAAAAGGTACGGATTCGGTTGAGATTGCATCTCGACTCGGCGTGGCTGAGAAGACAGTTTACAATCACTACATTGCACTGGTTCGAGCCGGTTATCATGTCGATGTTCCAGCCGTCATTGGTGAGAATTTTGATGAGGTAATGACGGAGCTGGATGATGCTGATCCATATGCATCTCTCTCTGAGGTTAAGCAGGATCTTTCAGTTGATTTGAGCAACGAGTTTTTCCGTTTGGTTTTGGCCTGGCGGGAGGCGATAGGGGTCGCTTAAACGTAAGTTTGATTATCTCTGCACTGGTGAATATTCACCAGTGCAGAGATAATATGGGATCGAATCCGTCAAATCAGGCCGTGATTTGCTGCAAGACGCAAACCTGCCAGTGTGATGGAAAGGAACATTAAAACGGCACTGAATACCATAAGAAACTGTGCCATTTTCAGATGTTTTTCATTTCCCTGTCGGGAGATAAAAGCCTGCTCTTTTTCAGCGGTGCCGCTGTCTTCAAGCTGAACGTTTTGAATAATGTTACTGGCCCAGTACTGCTTGGGCCCAGTGCTCACCCCTTCTACAGCCGCATGCATCGCCTTGGCACACTCCTGTGCGCTTACAACTTCTCGGGAGTCAGTTCCCTGAAGGTGACCTGATGTGAATGCTGAAATAGTTCTTATTTTAAGTCGATCACCCAGTATTCCATGAAGAACGTTGCGAATGGATTCATGATGCCTTGCAGGGTTTGGAAATCTGTGCCGCCCCTGAGAGGTCTCCTGAATCCAGGTTGCACCTCGAACCGAGCCCAGTATCTCTCCTGAATAGCCCAGCGTAGAAATGGCGATAATTTGTGCGTTGGTAACAATTAGGTGATCAATGTGGGTAACCTCACCTTTTTTGTCTGCCAACAACAGATGGTTGAGTACCGTTGCGCCTTTCGCCTTAAGTAAATTTAGCTCACGTTCAATACGCGCTTTGCCGATCACTCCGGCAAGCCAGGGCTTGGCAAAATAGACTGCAATAATTAGCAGAACCATAGAAAGCCCTCCCAAAGCGATGGGGGTTCCCGGTGGGATCATTTGAAATGCGTCCATGTTTTCTCCTAAGCCCGATCCATGGGTTTATCATAAGCGGGTGGAGGATCATACTGATAAAAAAAAATATTTCAGTGATCGGAATCACTGGAATAAAGCATATCCATGCTATAGGAAAAATGGACTGGTTCTATAAAATGGTAATTACCAACTATTAGGGTGCCTGTTGTGCAACACATCATTAAGCCATGGGATTAGGTTTGAAACATGTGATTTCCGGATGAAAAACAGTGAGTTTGAGAAGTTGCAAAGCGACCTTTCAGCAGGGTGGTGGAGCTGCTTTCGTAGGCGATAGCCCGCTAGTAAATCACTGCCTGAATAGCGGCTGTAAGGGCCGGAGCGGTCGTCTCTGTTCGCATGACGCGAGGGCCAAACACAAGTGGTCTAAATCCAAATTCAGATAGATGTTCAATATCCCGCCTGCTCCAGCCACCCTCAGGTCCAACTGCCAGAGTAATGTCTGCTGCTGATGGGATGCTCTCTTTTATCTCCTGCCATTGTTGGGCTGCCTCCGGATGCAGGGTATAAGCATCTCCAAAGATTTGCAGGCTTTTTAAAGATGGATGCCACGTCAGTGATGGGATAACGGTGCGTTCGCTCTGCTCAGCGGCCTCAGTGACGATTTTCTGCCATCGATCAAGGCGGCTTTGTAGTTTCTTTTCAGTCAGTTTGAATTGGGAGCGCTCGCTGTTCGTGATTTGAAAACTTGCAACACCCAGCTCTGTGCATTTTTGTAGTACAGTCTCAATTTTTTCACTCTTATTAGCGCATTGAATGACATGAACGTTGATCGGCATTTCACGATTTATATCAACAAAGGCTTCGACTTGGCAGCTGCCGCCCTGTTTGCTGAGCTGTGTTACGCTGGCGTTGTATTCACCGCCTTCGCCGTTAAAGATGGTGACCGGATCGCCAGAGGCGAGTCGCATAACATGGCGCAGGTAGTGGGCCTGATCTGCAGGGATCTTGGCTTCCTGACCGATCTGAAGGTCAGTGTTAAGGAACAGTCGGCAGTGTGGCATGGCTGAATTCGGCCTGAAACAGTTCGGCTCTGCAAGGTTTCATATCGTCTGCCCTTGACCTGTACAGTACATGCCTCAAGATGCGCGCATGTTTTGTGGATCATTGGAAAAACAGCAGTGGAAAGCTGTTCGGCAATGGCGCTCGGATGATGCCGGAATTTCAAAAGATATTGCTGCGGTTTTAACGACTGTAGGTTCTTTGACCCGTTTTTTGGAGCGCCATTACGGCATGAGATTAACAGTCCGGTTACATGATCAGTTTGTCGATCGTGCAGGTGTGGATGAGGCTGGCCTTCTTGATTTCCCTGCCGGCTCACCTTGCCTGAGAAGACAGGTTTCGCTTCTGCACAGGGATTCCGTGATGTTTGATGCGGAATCGGTTTTGCCGCTGGAGGATCTTCCGGCAGACCTGATGAATGAGCTTCAAGAGGGGAAGCGTCCGCTTGGGAATCTTCTGTTGGATCGCGGTCTTTCGCTATCGCGCTCAGATCTAAGTGTTGTACAAATGGAAGGTGAAGGAGTGCATGAGGGGCGCTGGGGGCGCCGATCAGTTCTGCGTTCACCATCAGGCACACGTGCGCTGGTCGTTGAGGTTTTTCATCCTGAAATGTGGAAACGCCTGCAATCAATGTCGCATAGACATTGACCTCGTTTTACCACTACTTTTGTATTGACCGTTGCTTTGTGCGATGGCAATTTAGCTCTACATTTTGATTTCTGCAGTAATGGGGAGATATCAGGTGTAATACAGATGGGAGAATTAATATAATGATGAAAAAAATGCTATTTTCAGCAATGGTTTGTGTGGCTGCATTTGCTGTCTCACAAACGGCGACGGCGCGTGAATTTGCCGATATTTATGTCGATTGTGGACTTGGCGCGATGATTGCGCCTAACACACCTGCTGTTGCAGCGGTTACAAATGTAACATGGGATCTTGGAACAACTGCGGTTATTTCTAACGCGTCATCTCCAAACACATGTAAAGGTGGTAAAGCTAAAACAGCTGCGTTTATCCATGATTCGTATGTTCCTATTGAGCGTGACCTGTCACGAGGACAAGGTGAATATATGGATACGCTAATGGTAACGGCCGGATGCAGTGAAGAGAGTCGTGCAGCTATTTCAGCAGCTGTGCGTAAGGATTTCACATCTTCAGTTGCAGCACCTGGCTACACGGATCAAACAAGGTTTGAAAAATCAGAGGCTCTTTACAATTCATTGCAAAATCAGATGAATGGAGAGTTTGCCGGGTCTTGTACTGGCAATAGTTGATCTTTTCTGAAAGTAGCTGCCCGAAAATATCGGGCAGCTACTTTTTCTTTTTTTAAACACCAGTTTGTTTATCTTTTTGGCTGATGCGAGGTGGTCGTTCTGATGCGGCGTTTTTGGATTGCCACACTTTTTATTGCGCTATTGCACATGGTTACAATACCAATCGCTGTTGGTGAAGAGGGTGTTAATGTTGCTGAGTTTGATCAGCTTGCCAATCACTCGGTATGGCTCAAGCTGTTGCACTATGGTAAAGAGAGAGAAAGAGGGGAGGTTTTAGACGATGATTATTTCCTCTCTCCAGATGGTCGAAATAATCCTAAATCTGAACTGACTGCTACTCTTAAAGCTTACTCTCAGCCATGGCCGGAAGTTACGGATGAGCATCCGCGCTGCCGATTTCCTGCACGCTATTACTGGCTTTCAAAGCAGCTTCCTCTTGAAGGCTATCGGGTTCGCGAACCTCGGTGTAAAAACCTCGAAAAATGGGCGCTTTTTGATAAGACCAAATCAATCAGCTTTTTATTGGTTAGTGGCTATTTGGGGAATCCCGGCTCGACGTTTGGTCATTCTCTTCTCCGGCTGAATACAGAGTCTCGTGATGATGTAACAGGGTTGTTTGATCTGTCGCTCAGTTATGGGGCACTGATACCGGATAACGAGCCAACCTGGCGATATGTTGCCAAAGGTGTTTTAGGGGGGTACGAGGGCGGCTTTTCGGATAGATATTACTACACACAGGATCTGGTCTACTCCCACACAGAGTTTAGAGATGTCTGGGAATATGAGTTGATACTATCAGAGTCTGAGCGGACCTTTCTTTTGATGCATATGTGGGAGGTTGTTGGCAGAAAGTTTGATTACCTGTTCTTGACAACCAACTGTGGATATCGGTTGTCAGAGTTGTTAGAGCTTGTTGTTGATGAGCTGTTTCTTACAAACACCAGAGTCTGGTACATTCCTGTTGAAACGTTTCATCGTCTGAATGCCGTTGATGCTGTCAGGCGAAAGCAGGGGAAGGCAGGGCTAATTAAAGCTGTGCGTTTTATTCCCTCCAGTCAGAGGCGGTTAAATCATCAGGTCTCCTTACTGAGCAGTGATGAAAAAAAAGCTGTTGAGGCTATTATTGAACAGGGGCCTGAATCCCTCAGTGCTCAGCTGGCTCGGTTTGAGCAGGGCCAACAGCTGAATATTCTCAACACTCTATTGGCTTACCATAATTATCAGTTGGTTAAAGAGCAGCCGGAGCCAGATAGGGAGAGGCTTAAAGTTAAAGATCAGTTGCTGTTGGCAAGGCTCAGGCTGCCTGCTGAAAAAGAGCCGTTGCCAACGGTGCCGGAATTGAATTCGCCCGCCAGTGGTAATCGCCCGAGTATACTGGGCATAGGGGCAGGCTATGAGTCCAATGAGGGGCCATATTTAAAGATGCGATGGGCCCCGTTTAGCCAGGAGACTACAGGAAGAAATGCGCTTGAAGGCGATGAAATAGCTCTTCTGGATAGTGTGATTGGTTTAGGTGGTGATCATCACCGGGTGTTTATTGAGCAGTTAGATTTTATTCGGATTCGAAAGTTGCAGCGTCATTTGCTATTTGATGATGAAGAGAGTGCCTGGTCATGGCAGCTACGCGTTGGTGCAAGGCTAAGTGAGCATCAGGACAAGCCACAGCATGAAGGTTTTTTCCGCTTTGGAGTGGGGCATGCATGGAGGCTTAATGATACGCTTTCACTGTATGCCATCACAGATGCTACTCTGCATACACTTTCGCCACATGCCAGGTTGCGACCGCATGCAGGCTTAGTCGCTAACGCAGGTGCAATGAAACTTTGGTTGTATGGTGGTGCTGAAAATAGAAACTACAGGGGTAAAATCACAGCCGTATGGGGTGGGGAGGCGCAGTATGTGTTGGCAGATCAGGTTTCATTTTTTAGTGATTTTTCCATCGAAAGATCTGTTAGGGCTTCGGCAGAGCTACGCTGGCATTGGTGATAAAAAAACCACATGGATTCAATGATTCATTGCAGCTTCATCTTTGAGGTCTAGAGTGTGCGATTCCTTTGGGGGCGACTGGTATCGACGGAGATGCTGAACCCTTTGGGGCATGTCGGGTTGTTGGTCCCGTAAAAAGCTGGCACTTGCAATAATTGCAAACGACGACGTAGAACTAGCTTACGCTGCGTAAGTTACCCCGCACTTGAGTTGCTCATCGCTTGAGTATCCGGGGTCAAACAGATGAGATCGCTATTCGAGACTGGAGATTCGTGGTCTTGGGAGTTAAAAAGTTACGAAACGACCCTCTGGGCACTTTGTCTGTTCAGTTTCCAAAGGGTGCTGCTTGAATAGACTAAACATGTAGAACCACTGGCTGATGGTTTTCGGACGTGGGTTCGACTCCCACCGCCTCCACCAAACACAAAAGGCTGCCTCTGGGCAGTCTTTTGTGTTTGGTGATGTGTTAAAAGGGGATTGTCTGATCGACAAATTGACAGGGTGACTGGTTTGGACAGTTTTTAGGCCGTCTAAGAGGGTGAAGGGAAGAAAGCCTTGGATCACTTCCATACTATCCCTAACAGGAGTTTTACAATGATGTCCCTATGGTTGAAGCTATGAACCCGGAAAACCTAACTGCAGAAGCATTAAGCCTGTTCAACAATATGTCGCCTGATGCGCAAAGAGAAGCTAGTAGTCTTGCAGTTTCACTATCAGAAGATGAGGCAGTTTATCTGGCAGCGTTTCGAGCTGTGGAGAAAGATAAAAGACGACAATTTCTTTTTTGCTTGAGTAAAAATAGGTGGGGATTGTAACAAATGCACCTAATCGCCTTCATTGTAGGTGGTCTGCGTGGGCGGGCTGATGTGCAGCGGCAGTGAGAATGGGATTGTTGTCGAAAAGTCGCCTAAGGGCGTCCGTGGCTTTGTCATTGGCTGGAAGGCCCGTTCAGTGTTGGGCCGGAAAGGTGGTTGTGCGTGATGTGCTCTATCGGGTGGCATGGGTGCATGCCATGATGCCAGCTATCCAGCTGGTTTGTTTATGTGAACGTCCATCTGCGGGTATGGAATGGAGATCGCGTTGTCATCAAAGGCAAGTTTAATCTTTTCAGTCAGGTCAAACTTGACGGCCCAGTAATCACTGCTGTTGACCCAGGGTCGCACATTGAAGTTCACACTGCTGTCGGCCAGTTCCGCAACTGCAATCAGGGGTGCCGGTTCATCCAGGATTCGCTCATCTGCATTGAGTAGCTGCTGCATAATCTCTTTGGCTTTGCGGATATCATCGTCATAGCCGATACCAAAGACCATATCGATGCGTCTGGTTTCACGTGCTGAGTAGTTAGTAATAGAGCCGCTATAGATTGCGCCGTTTGGAACGATGACTTCCCGGTTATCGCCAGTGCGCATGGTGGTGCTGAAAATGCTGATGTTCTCAATCGTACCGGAAGTGCCACCGGCTTCGATAAAATCACCTGCCTTGAATGGACGGAATACAATCAGCATAACACCTGATGCAAAATTCTTGAGTGAATCCTGAAGTGATAGGCCTATGGCAAGGCCGGCAGCGCCTATGAGAGCGACCAGAGATGTGGTGTCTACGCCTAACTGATCCAGAGCCGCAATGGCAATGAAGAGCATCAAAATAGCATTGGCGATAGCGCAGATGAAATTGGTCAGGATTAAATCGGTCCCTGTTCGGGAGAGGATTTTCCGAACAAGGTTGAGGATGGCTTTGACGACTATTCGGCCGACAAAAAAGATCGCTAATGCAAAGGCAATATTTATGCCCCAGGGGATGACATACGCGTTGATCAGTTCGCTGATATTGATATTGTTTAGCATGGCCGTTCTCCTCTGTGTGTCTGGATTCAGGTGAGTGCGGGACTCAGCTGCAGTGTCTGGAAACGAACTTTATCGTAGAATCTATCAGTTGTATTGTGATAAAAGTTACGCCTTCCGATGAGGCATGAATAAAGATAAATGATTTTTAATCTTCTTCTGATTGGTAAATAACAGCCTTGTACGGGATGGGTATATATTTGTTTATTATTAGTTAGTTAGGGCGTTGTTTTCTTATGTCTCGAAGGGTTGTCTTATCACCAGGCTGGCTTGACAAAACGATGTTGCCAGTGGTAGAAATCCGACCGCACAGATTCAGCCGTACCGGCATGTGACACTAAGTTAAAGTAAAAAGGGGGGGGCCGATGGGCGCCAGCTATTTGGCTAACGAATATGCGCCGATATTCGTTTTTATCCTGATCGCTTTGGGTATGGGGGCAGCACCGCTCGTGCTCACTCTGTTTGTTGCAGAGCAGAAACCAGATCGTGAAAAGCTCTCTGCCTATGAGTGTGGTTTTGAGGCATTTGAGGATGCCCGTATGCACTTCGATGTGCGTTTCTATCTGGTGGCAATCCTATTTGTTGTTTTTGATCTTGAGACTGCGTTCCTCTTTCCGTGGGCGGTTGTGCTCGATCAGATTGGTATATTCGGCTTTATTGAAATGATGCTTTTTCTGGTGATTCTGCTTGTGGGTTATGTCTACGCCTGGAAGAAGGGGGCTCTGCAATGGGAATAGAAGGATTGCTTGACAAGGGTTTTATTACTACAACTGTTGATAAGGTTATTAACGGTGCCCGTGCGGGTTCAGTTTGGCCGATGACTTTTGGTCTGGCTTGTTGCGCTGTTGAGTTTATGCATGCGGGTGCCTCTCGTTATGATATGGATCGTTTCGGGATTGTGCCTCGGCCATCTCCGCGTCAGTCAGATCTGATGATTGTTGCGGGAACCCTTTGTAATAAAATGGCACCTGCGTTACGTAAGGTTTATGACCAGATGGCTGAACCTCGCTGGGTTATTTCGATGGGGTCTTGTGCTAATGGAGGTGGTTATTATCACTACTCCTACCCGGTGGTGCGCGGATGTGATCGCATTGTCCCTATTGATGTTTACGTGCCGGGCTGTCCGCCGACTGCAGAGGCTCTTCTCTATGGATTTATCCAGTTGCAGGAAAAAATCAAACGCACAAATACGATTGCACGGTAAGATGAAATATGAGTGAAGAGATGGCGCAAAACGAGGTGAAGGCAGCTGTTGAAGTTTTGGCTTTGCAGAAAAAGTTCGGCAAGCAGGTGTTGTCGGTTTCTCAGGGCGTGGATTGCCCGGTTGTCACTGTCGAGCGTGAGTCCATCGTCGACGTGTGTCACTATTTGAAAGGTGAGCATAGCTATGATCAGATGATTGATCTTTGTGGTGTAGATATGTCTGAACACCCTTCTCAGGCTGAAGGTGGTTCGCGTTTTCTTGTGGTCTATAACCTTCTTTCGGTTGAACGTAATTGTCGAATTCGCCTGAAGATTGGTGTGAATGATCGTGAGTTGGTTGATTCTACGGTTGAGGTCTGGCCTACATCTAACTGGTTTGAGCGTGAAGCGTTTGATATGTATGGTATTATTTTTAATCACCATCCGGACCTTCGGCGAATTCTTACTGATTATGGTTTTGAGGGTTATCCGCTACGTAAGGATTTTCCTCTGACCGGGCGGGTTGAGATGTTTTTTGATGAGGCTCAATGGCGTTGCGTCTATCGCCCGAACAAAGTGGAAAACCGTGTGTTGATTCCAAAGGCGTGGCCGGGGGTAGATCGTGGCTGAAATTAAGAACTACACGCTGAACTTTGGCCCGCAACATCCATCTGCCCATGGCGTGCTTCGCTTGGTGTTGGAGCTCGATGGTGAGGTTGTTGAACGTGCCGAGCCGCATATTGGCCTGCTGCATCGTGGTACTGAGAAGCTGTTTGAGTACAAAACCTATCAGCAAAATATCCCCTACTTCGATCGCTTCGATTACGTCTCTATGATGGCCAACGAGCATGCTTATGCGCTGGCTGTCGAGAAGCTGCTTGAGATAGAAGTTCCTGAACGTGCCCAGTATATCCGAGTGATGTATGCTGAGTTGACTCGTATTCTCAATCACTGCCTCTGGCTGGGTGCGACCGCGTTGGATATCGGTGCAATGACTGTTTTCCTCTACTGTTTCCGCGAGCGGGAAGATATTTTTGATTATTATGAAGAGGTTTCCGGCGCAAGAATGCATGCGGCTTACTTCCGGCCCGGTGGTGTAGGCAAGGATCTTCCAGAGGGTCTTCTGGAGAAGATCAAGGGGTTTACTGAGCGATTTCCCGGTTACGTAGATGAGTATGAGACATTGCTGACAGAGAATCGCATCTGGAAACAGCGTAATGTTGATATTGGCATCGTTGATAAGGATGCGGCTTTGGCGTGGGGATTCACCGGGCCGATGCTTCGAGGATCGGGCGTTGCCTGGGATCTACGCAAAACGCAGCCCTATGACGTTTATGACAAGGTTGACTTTGATATCCCTGTTGGCGCAACAGGTGACTCTTACGACCGTTACCTTGTGCGTGTCGAGGAGATGCGTCAGTCCAATAGGATTATCAGCCAGTGTGTTGAGTGGCTTGAGAGGAATCCGGGCCCGATCAAGGTGGATGATAATAAGCTGACCAGTCCTTCCCGCGAATCCATGAAGTCAGATATGGAGTCGTTGATTCATCACTTTAAATTCTTCTCTGAGGGTTATCATGTGCCTGAAGGCGAAGTTTACGCAGCAGTTGAGCACCCTAAGGGTGAGTTCGGTGTCTATCTGATGTCGGATGGTTCAAACAAGCCGTACCGCATGAAGGTTCGTGCATCGGGTTTTGCCCATCTTCAGGCACTGGATTACATGTGCCGTGGTCACATGATTGCTGATGTTGTAACCATCTTGGGAACACAGGATATTGTATTTGGGGAGGTTGACCGATGAGTGCCGTAGAGAACGCTCTCCCTCAGTTTTCTGATAGTCGCCTGGATGAAATTAAGGTGCTTATAGCGCGTTATCCGCATCCTCGTTCTGCGCTTCTTCCTGTCCTGCATATGGCTCAGGAAGATTTTGATTATATCTCCATGGATGTTCAGAAGATGGTAGCTGAAACGCTTGGCGTGCATCTGATGGCGGTGCGGGAGGTGGTGACTTTCTATACCATGTTCCGTGAAAAGCCTTGTGGTAGCTACCTGTTGGAAGTGTGCACCAATGCAGGCTGTATGCTTAATGGTGCTGATGATCTGGTGCGGCACCTGTGTGATTCGCTTGATATTAAGGTAGGTGAAACCACGGCTGATGGCATGTTTACCGTAACTGAAGTTGAGTGTGCCGGTGCCTGCGGTGGTGCTCCGGTTGTGCAGGTAAATAACGTCTATCATGAAAAGGCGACAGCTGAATCAATGGATGATGTAATTAAGAGCGCGCGTGCAGAAGGGGGCCGGTCATGACTATCTCCTCTGATCCCAAGAAGGTAACTCGAATCTGTTTTGACCGTATTGATATTCCAAACCAGAAGTCGCTTGCTGTTGCGCGTGAACATGGTGCCTATGAGTTCCTTCCCGCAGTACTAAGCAAGTTTGATTCGGATAAAATTATTGAAGAGGTGAAAACTTCTGGTCTGCGTGGTCGTGGCGGCGCTGGGTTTCCAACCGGACTGAAATGGTCGTTTGTGCCTCGTAACACCGGTAAACCGACCTATCTGCTCTGTAATGCCGATGAAGGCGAGCCGGGCACATTTAAAGATCGTGATATTATGCGTTTTGATCCGCACCTGTTAATTGAGGGTATGATCATGGCCGGTTTTGCACTTGGTGTGGCTGATGCATACATTTACATTCGTGGTGAGTTTTTGGCAGAGGCCGACATTCTGAATGATGCGATTAATGAAGCCTATGAAGCCAACCTGCTGGGCGAAAACATTTTAGGCTCTGGTTATAGTATGAACCTGGTCGTTCACCGAGGTGCAGGTGCCTATGTTTGTGGTGAAGAGACTGCGCTGATTGAGTCGCTGGAAGGCAGGGCAGGGCGTCCTCGCTTTAAACCGCCTTTCCCGGCTGTCGAAGGCTTTTATAAGTGCCCAACAGTTGTTAACAACGTTGAAACACTCGCTACGATTCCGGCCATATTGAAGCATGGCGGAGCATGGCATGCCTCAATCGGTATTCCGAATAACACAGGCTGTAAGATTTTTTCGGTCTCTGGCCATGTTAATAAGCCGGGCAACTATGAAGTGCCAATGGGAACAACGCTGCGATCATTGATCGAAGATCAGTGTGGAGGCCTGCAACATGGAACGGTTCCAAAGGCGATTATTCCGGGAGGCTCTTCTACGCCGTGGATTATGGCGGAACATTATGATGTTCCACTGACCTACGATGATATTATGAAGGCTGGATCATTTCTGGGTTCCGGTGCCATTATCGTGATGGATGAAACAGCTGATGTTGTAGCGCTGACACGTCGTCTTTCACACTTTTATGCGCATGAGTCATGCGGTCAGTGCACTCCTTGTCGTGAAGGTACCGGCTGGGTTGAACGTGTAATGAATCGTGTCGATTGTGGCAACGGATGTGAAGGTGACCTTAAGGTGTTGAAAGAGGCGTCAGAACATATGGCGGGTCGTACGATTTGTGCGTTGGCTGAAGGTGCGGCTGCACCGATTCTTTCCATGCTCGAGCATTTTCCTGATGAGGTGCGCAGTCGATTGAAGGAGAAGTCATCATGACAGTCCTCTATATCAATGATGAGGAAGTGACAGTATCTGCGGGCACCAGTATTCTTGAAGCGTGTCGTGAGAATGGCGCTGAAGTTCCTTACTTCTGCTATCACCCCAAATTATCTGTCGCGGCAAACTGCCGCATGTGTCTGGTTGAGGTTGAGGGGTGGAATAAGCCTGCTGCATCCTGCTGCACACCTGTAGCAGAGGGCATGAAGGTTCGTACTCAGTCTGAAGGTCTTGAAAAAGACCGTGAAATGATGATGGAGTATCTTCTGATTCATCATCCGCTTGATTGCCCGGTCTGTGATCAGGGTGGCGCATGTAAACTACAGGACTACGCTGTTGAACACGGTAGCTCGCAGGGCCGATACAGTGAGATGAAGCGGGCCGTCGTTGATCATGATCTGGGCCCGTTTATCAGCACTTGTATGACCCGCTGCATTCACTGTACTCGCTGTGTCCGTTTTGCCGAAGAGGTTGCGGGCACCAGTGATATGGGCGTGCTTGATCGCGGTGATCATATGCGTATTGATGGTATTGTTGAGGATTGTCTGAGTTCCGAGCTCTCCGGTAACCTGGCTGATATCTGCCCTGTAGGTTCACTGCTGGACAAACCTTCGAATGATATCTCCCGTCCTTGGGAGGTAACGCGTCATAAAAGTACCTGTACGCAGTGCCCTCAGGGTTGCGATATCACTATTGAGTCTCGTGGAGACGAAGTGATCCGTATTAAGCCTGACCGTGATGGTGTTGAGCCGTGGATATGTGACCGTGGGCGTTATGTCTATGATGCATTCCGTTCGAATGAACGAATCCTGGCCCCGAAAGTTCGCGAAAATGGTGTGTTGGAATCCTCAAGCTGGGATGATGCAATCAGTCGGACTGTTTCTCTGCTGAAGGGCAAGCGGGTCGGCATTGTCTTCTCTCCATACTGGAGTGTTGAGGGTCTGACCTCAATTCGCCTGCTGCAAGATATTGCTTTTGATAATGCGAAGGTTGCATTTGATCTGCATCGCCGGGATATGCGCGTGTTCTCTTTTGAAGAAGGGTTTTCGATGACTACGCAACAGATTGAAGATGCTGAGCAGGTTGTTGTGCTCGGCTCAGATCTTCGTCAACGGTTGCCTGTGTTGATGCAGCGTCTGCGTAAACGTATTAATTCCGGGCGTCCGGTTACCCGTATCGGTGCTATGAACTATCGTACCAATACAGAGCCAACCAATGATGCCTTGATTCGTCCACGCGACTGGCCTGCTGTGATTGCGCGTGCCATGGAGCAGGTGACTGATCTCGGCAAACTGGCTGCAGGTATGGATGAGTGGATGTCGAAGGTTGATGAGAGGCATGAGGCAGGCAAGCTGCTAGCCGATGCTCTGATCTCTGATTCATGTGCTATGCTGGTGGGTGAAGAGATTCGCTGTCATGAAGACGCTGCTTCACTGATTTATGGTTTGGACCTGTTGATGCGCGCCTGTGGGCATACAGAAGAGGGTAGTGATGGACGCAACCTGATTCCTGAAGGTATGAATGCACAGCTGCTATCTTCGGTGTTTGGTGATGTTCGAACGAGTACAGGCAAGCTGCTTGATGCAGCTTCTAATGGTGAGCTGGATGCACTGCTGATTGTAGGTAGTGATCCGTTGGGTGATGGACTTTTCCCGGCTGAGGCCAGAGAAGCCATGAGCAAAGTACCACTTATTCAGGTTGGAGCTATTTCCGGCCAGATTGGCGAGCATGCTGAAGTGCAGTTACCTGTAGCGGCCTACTCAGAAGTTGAAGGAAGCTTTATTAATATGGAAGGCCGCGTTCGTGTGGCCGAGCACCCGTTGAAGTCGATCGGATCTGAGCGCCCGCTCTGGAAAGTCATGATGCGTCTTGTTCAGGCATTGGGCGGAGATGTGCCCGCCGTGAATATGGCTGAATTGCGTGAACAGGTGATTCGTTTGGCTCCTGAGCTGAAAAGTGCCTGGTCTGATTCTGAGGCTTTGATTATTCCATCTCGAAATAGGGATGTTAAAACGCTGGCTTCGGCTGCAAAACCATCTGCAGCTCTGGATGTCGTGAGTCGATACTCTATGTATCGTGAAGGTGCATGGGCGCGGGCATCTGAGCTTCTGGTTGAAGCGGGTAGTCTTCACAGTCTGGATGATGTGTTGGTTCATCCCGATACTTTGAAGTCTGCTGGTCTCACAGCAGGGGAAAATAGCATTAAGACTGCGGCAGGTGATGGGGCAACTTATCATGTTGGGCAGCGAGAAGATGTGGCTCCAGGTGTTCTGTTTGTAGCTAAGCGTGGTGTAGCTGGTGACCTCTCCAGCGAAAGCTCTGCTGAGCTGGCGGGAGGTGAGTGATGGACTGGTTAGATGTAGCAATTCAAGCCGCCATCTGGGCGTTAGAAATTCTGGCTATTGCTGTGCCTGTAGCGCTTTCAGTAGCCTATATTACTTATGCTGAACGCCGTGTGATTGGCTGGATCCAGATTCGTAAAGGTTGTAATCGTGTTGGCCCTGCCGGATTGTTACAGCCACTTGCTGATGGTCTAAAACTTTTTCTGAAAGAGACGATTATTCCGACCAGAGCAAACAAGTATCTCTTTGTTGCTGCTCCAGTGATGGCTCTGGTGCCTGCACTGATTGCCTTTGCTGTTGTTCCTTTTGGCGAGACAACACTGTTTGGGTTCTGGGAGACTGCTCACGTGATGGCGATTGCCAATCTCAACGTGGGGGTTCTCTATGTGATGGCGATTTCAAGTCTTGCGATTTACGGCATTCTTATGGCTGGCTGGGCTTCAAATTCCAAGTACGCACTGATTGGCGCGCTTCGTGCAACAGGCCAGATGATCTCGTATGAAATTGCTATGGGCTTCTCTATTGTTTGTGTGTTGATCATGGCAGGCAGCATGAACCTCTCCGCTATTGTGCATGCTCAAGCTGGTGGGATCTGGCACTGGTATCTGATCCCGCTCTTCCCAATGTTTATCGTCTTCTTTATCTCAGGATGTGCGGAGACCAACCGTTCTCCGTTCGACCTTCCAGAAGGCGAAGCGGAGCTGGTGGCAGGTTTTTTCGTTGAGTACTCTGGTATGTGGTTTGCCACATTCTCATTGGCTGAATACGCGGCCATGATTTTGATCAGTCTGATGACTGCGATTATGTTTCTTGGTGGCTGGTACGCGCCACTTCCAGCAGATTTTCCGGTTGTCGGCGCGATTTTTGATGCAATTCCTGGAACGGTCTGGCTTTTGGCTAAAACTTCATTCCTGATTTTTGTGTTTATCTGGTTCAGGGCAACGTTCCCTCGCTACCGTTATGATCAACTGATGCGTTTGGGCTGGAAAGTGTTTCTGCCGTGGACTTTGGCGTGGATTGCTGTGATTGGAACGATGACCTATGCCGGTGATATCTCTGAAAGTTTGAGGTGGGTGAGTGATCTTATCGGCTTCTGGCAGCCTTGGAGGTCATGATATGAGTCTGATTAAACGTCATCTCAAAACCTGGCTGCTTCTAGAGCTGCTTCGGGGTATGGCACTGACAGGTAAATATCTCTTTAAAAAGAAGATTACCGTTGAGTATCCGGAAGAGAGAACGCCGCTATCTCCACGTTTTCGTGGATTGCACGCCCTGCGTCTCTATGAAAATGGTGAAGAGCGTTGCATCGCCTGTAAATTGTGTGAGGTGATTTGCCCGGCACTGGCCATTATTATTGAGTCAGAAGAGCGGGATGACGGTAGCCGCAGGACAACACGATATGACATTGATATGACCAAGTGCATCTACTGTGGATTCTGTCAGGAAGCCTGTCCGGTAGATGCGATTGTTGAGACGCAGGATTTTGAATATGCGTCTGAGACACGTGCAGCTCTCTACTACGATAAAGAGATGCTGCTTAAAGTTGGCGAACGTTACGAGGCGCAGATTGCAGCGAACATTGAAGCTGATGCGCCGTATCGTTAAGCCGAGCTAAAGTAGGAGAAACGATGCTGGAAACTGCTTTCTTTTATCTGTTTGGGGGACTTGCTGTAGCGGCAGCCCTTGGTGTTGTGCTTGCTCACAATACCATGCACTCCGTAATGTTCCTGATCTTCTGTTTCTTCAATGCAGCGGGCCTGTTCTTCCTGCTTGATGCGGAGTTCCTTGGAATCATTCTTATCCTGATCTATGTCGGTGCTGTCATGGTTCTGTTCATGTTTGTGATCATGATGCTTGAAGTGAATCGAGCCAAGCTTAAGGAGGGCTTCCTTCAGTACCTTCCGGTTGGCGGTGTGATTGCAGTGATTCTACTTGTTGAGCTGGTGGCATCAGTGACCAGTGGTGTGTTTGTTTCTGAGGAGATGCAGCAGGCCGCTCATCTTGGCCAGGATATCAACAATACGGTAGAGATTGGTAAAGAGCTCTATACCAAGTACCTGCTCGGCTTTGAAGTGGCCGCGATTATTCTACTGGTGGCACTGGTTGGCGCGATTGTTCTTACAATTCGTGAGCGTAAAGATGCGAAATATCAGAATATTTCTAAGCAGGTGCATGTTCGTAAGGAAGATCGTCTGCGCAAGGTGAAAATGTAATGGTGCCTCTATCATCCTATCTTGTTGTTGCAGCATGCCTCTTCTGTATTGGTGTGGTCGGTCTTTTTCTGAATCGAAAGAATGTAATTACCATTTTGATGTGTATTGAACTGATTCTGCTGGCTGTGAACATTAACTTTGTTGCATTTTCACATTTTCTGAATGATCTGGCGGGTCAGATCTTTGTCTTCTTTGTTCTGACGGTGGCAGCCAGCGAAGTGGCTGTTGGTTTGGCTATTCTGGTTGCCTTTTATCGTCAGCGTCGCTCAATTGATATTGAAGACATCAACACGTTGCAAGGTTAAGGGGAGGCTTTGGTGCAAGAGACAACACAAATGACACTTAATGTAGCCGAACTGTTAGCTATTCCATTATTACCGTTGATTGGCGCTCTGGCTACAGGCCTTTTTGGCTGGGCACTGAAAGAGCGACTTAGCCACTGGATCACCTGTGTATGCGTTATTTTGTCGGCTCTTCTATCTATTCATATATTTAGTCAGGTGCTCGATGGAGCCTCTTTCCACGGTAATTTGTGGACATGGATGCTCTCTGATAATTTTGTTGTGCCTGTCGGCCTGATGGTTGATCGCCTGACAACCATCATGATGGTAACGGTAACGATTGTCTCAGCATGCGTGCATGTTTACACCATTGGTTATATGCATGGTGATCCGGGTTACTCCCGTTTCTTCTCTTACATCTCTGCCTTTACCTTCTCCATGCTAGTACTGGTTATGGGCAATAACTTCTTCACTCTTTTCTTTGGTTGGGAAGCTGTAGGCCTCTTCTCTTATCTTCTGATCGGGTTTTGGTACAGGCGTGAAAGTGCAAATGTCGCTGCCATGAAAGCATTTATTGTAAATCGTGTTGGCGATTTTGGTTTTGCAGTAGGTATTCTGGCTGTCTGGTACTACTTCGGCACGGTTGAGTATGCCAAGGTGTTTGCAGCAGTGCCTGCACTGGTTGAAAGTGGTGCACATCTCTCATTCCTAAATTGGGACATTGCAGCCATTACATTTATCTGTCTGGCACTGTTTGTTGGTGCGATGGGTAAATCTGGCCAGGTTCCTCTACATGTATGGCTGCCTGACTCCATGGAAGGCCCAACCCCTATCTCGGCACTGATTCACGCTGCAACCATGGTGACCGCTGGTGTATTCATGGTGGCTCGTTTATCTCCGATGTTCGAATATTCTGAAGTTGCATTGGCTGCAGTGGTGCTTGTGGGTGCCATTACTGCATGGATGTGTGCAACGATTGGTCTTGTTCAAAATGATATTAAACGTGTCATTGCATACTCTACCTGTTCGCAGCTGGGTTATATGTTTGTAGCCTGTGGTGTTTCAGCTTACTCAGCAGGCATCTTCCACCTGATGACACACGCTTATTTCAAAGCACTGCTTTTCCTGGCTGCTGGTTCCGTGATCCATGCTGTGATGGCTGAGCAGGATATCCGCAAAATGGGTCGTCTGCGTAAATATATGCCGATTACCTATATCACTATGCTGTTGGCAGCACTTGCGCTTTCCGGTGTGCCTCCATTTGCTGGGTTCTTCTCCAAAGACCTGATTATTGAAGCCACCATGGTTCGTGAATTCACTGAATTTGGCTGGGTTGGAACCTTCGCATCATTCGCAGTGCTCTCCGGTGTTTTTATGACTGCTTTCTATACTTTCCGGATGTTTTTCCTCACGTTCCATAACTCGGACCGGGTTTCGGAAGAGACAAAATCACATCTGCATGAATCACCTAAGGTCATTACTGTACCGCTGATAATTCTTGCGGTCGGTGCAGTGTTCTCCGGTATCTGGGGAGTCTCTGCTTTGGGAATCACCAATCCGGATATGATTGCCAATTACTTTGCTGGCGCGATTTTTGTAACTGATGCTCACAATCCATTGATTAAACTGGCTGAGCATGGCCCGCATGGCTGGTATCACTTTATCTTTACCGCTCCGTTCTGGCTTGCCATTGGCGGTATTACATTGGCTTATTTGATGTATTTCAAAGAGACCAGATATCCGGCCATGATCGCTAATGCGGCTGGTCCTCTCTACACGTTCCTATTGAACAAGTGGTACTGGGATGAACTTTACGACAAAATCTTTACCCAGCCGGCTCGCCGTCTTGGTACAGTACTATGGCAGAAAGCCGATCTGGGCGTGATCGACAAGGGCATTATTCATGCCGGCATTGTTGATTCAATCAAGACCGGAGCGGCACGACTAAGGACCATGCAGACAGGCATGGTGTATCACTACGCTTACGCAATGGTTATTGGTGTGTTTGGTTTTCTGACATACCTGCTGTTGAACGCTTAAGGAGGGAGAGCGCATACCATGGATTTGCATAACGTATTGGGCTTCCCGATTCTTACCCTAAGCATCTTTCTGCCATTGGCAGGTGCGATGTTCATCTGGCTATTCGTAAATAACGATAAGCTGGTTCGCTGGCTTTCTCTGGCTGTATCTGTCGTTACATTCTTTGTGACAATGCCATTAGCAACCAGCTTTGATAACAGCACGTCACATATGCAGTTTGAGGAATTTCATCCCTGGATTGAGACCTTCAATATTAACTATCAACTTGGTGTGGATGGCATCTCCATGCCGTTTATTATTCTGACCAGTATGCTAACGGTTATCTGTGTGATCTCTGCCTGGCAGTGCATTCAGAGCCGTGTTAAAGAGTATATGATTGCGTTTCTTATCCTTGAGACAACGCTGATTGGTGTTTTCTCGGCACTTGATTCCATGCTCTTCTACTTCTTCTGGGAAGCGATGCTGATTCCGATGTACCTGATTATCGGCATCTGGGGCGGTAAAAACCGCGTCTACGCAACGATTAAGTTCTTCCTCTATACACTGGCAGGTTCAGTACTGATGCTGATCGCACTGTTGGCGATGTACTATAAGATCGGGGGCACCTTCAGCATTCTTGCAATGATGGATTATCCATTCGATTTCGAATGGCAGTTCTGGATCTGGATCGCGTTCTTTGTTGCTTTTGCCGTGAAAGTTCCGATGTGGCCTGTACACACCTGGCTGCCGGATGCACATACAGAGGCTCCAACTGCGGGCTCTGTGATTCTGGCGGGTATCCTTTTGAAGATGGGTGCTTATGGCTTCCTACGGTTCTCTCTTCCTATCGCACCGGACGCGTCACAGTATTTTGTACCATTCATGGTGGCGCTATCACTGGTTGCGATTGTTTATATCTCGTTTGTCGCGATGATGCAGCAGGATATGAAACGACTGATTGCGTACTCATCAATTGCACACATGGGTTTTGTAACACTGGGAACATTCATGTTCACTCAGCAAGCCGTTGAGGGTGCGATCATTAATATGATCTCCCACGGGTTTGTTGCTGCGGCGCTCTTCCTCTGTGTGGGAGTGATGTATGATCGACTACATACACGAGAAATTGCTGACTACGGAGGCGTAGTTAATGTGATGCCTGTCTTTGCAGCCGTGATGCTGCTTTTCTCCATGGCCAATGTGGCACTTCCGGGTGCGAGCTCGTTTGTTGGAGAGATCATGGTGCTGGTTGGCACTTTTGCCGCTGACCCATCCCAGATGGACATCTCAGCCAAATGGATTGCGATTGCCGCAACCATCAGTGTTGTACTCTCTGCCTGCTACACACTCTGGATGTATAAGCGTGTCATTATGGGTGATATCACCAAAGATTCGGTTAAGACTATGCAAGACCTAAGCCTGCGCGAGTTTTCATATTTTGTTCCGTTGATTCTTCTGGTGCTTTGGATGGGATTCTATCCTCTACCGGTTCTTGATGTGATGCATGAGTCTGTAGCACATCTGATTGAACAGGCGACAACCAGCAAACTGGATGCAGCCGCGGCACTGGCTGGCGCATCCCATGAACTGGCACACCACTGAGGTATAACTGATGGCTAACGTAACTTTCCCGTTCCCGTTTCCTGAAAATCTGGAACTTATACTGCCAGAGATCATCATTGCCCTGATGGCAATGGCAATCCTGCTGATTGATCTGTTCATTTCTAAAGAGAAGAAGAGCGTGAACGCATGGCTGGCAATGGCTGCATGTGTTGCAGCTGCAGCAGTCACCGTAAACGTAACCGGGCCAGAGCCTCTGACAACCTTTTACGGTTTCTTTGTGCAGGATCCATTTTCCGGTTTCTCAAAACTTCTCATGCTGTTGGCGACACTGTTTGGCATTGTACTTTCTCTGGATTACATGAAGGACGAGGCCAATATGGGTGAATATTATTCACTGATGTTGTTTGCGCTGCTTGGTATGATGTTAATGGTTTCTTCGACCAACTTTGTAACTATGTACCTAGGCCTTGAGTTGATGGCGCTCTCTATTTATGTGCTGGTGGGTTATCAGCGAGATGTTCTGCGTTCTTCTGAAGCGGCACTGAAATATTTCATTCTAGGGTCCCTCTCATCTGGTATGCTGCTTTACGGTATCACATTCCTGTATGGTGTAAGTGGCAGCTTTGATTTTACCCAGATTGGAGCAGCTATCACCGCAGGTTCATCCGACATCAAGGTAGCAACGTTGGTGGGAATGCTGTTTCTGCTGGCTGGTATGGCATTTAAAGTTTCAGTGGCTCCGTTCCACATGTGGACTCCGGATGCCTATGAGGGTGCACCTACGCCAATTACTGCGTTTATGTCGGTAGCTCCGAAGGTGGCGGGCTTTGTTGTTATGATGCGTGTGCTGGTGGATGCACTTCCAGCGCTGCAACATGAATATACACTGATGTTTACTGGCATGGCGGTTCTTACTCTTGCTGTGGGAAACATTGCTGCGATTGCACAACGTAATATTAAACGGATGCTGGCTTATTCAACTGTTGGTCATGTTGGCTTTGTGTTGCTTGGGCTGATTGCAGCCAATTCGGAAGGTTATGCGGGCGTACTTATCTATATGACGATCTACCTGTTTATGACGATGGGTGCATTTGCGGTGATTATCCTGATGCGTCGTGATGGAATACAGGGCGAGTTACTGGACGATTTTGCTGGCATGTCGAAAGTTCGCCCCGGTTATGCCTTGGCTATGGGCCTGATGATGTTTTCTCTGGCGGGTATTCCGTTCCTGGGTGGTTTTTGGGCTAAGTTTGTAGTTATTGCGGCTGTGATTGATGCGGGGCATCTCTATTTGGGCCTGATCGCGATTCTCTTCTCAGCAGTAGGTGCTTTCTATTACATTAGAGTGGTTAAATATATCTACTTCGATGAAGAGCGTGTTGCATTCAACTTTAGTGAAAATCGCCTGATCCAGGCAGCGGTCGCTGTGACTTCAGTTGCCGTAGTTGCAATTGGCGTTTATCCGGAACCTGTGATGGATATTTGCAAGACCGCACTGGCGGGTTTGATCTAAGCTAAAAATAGATTTTTTTCGTTGTATTACTGGCATTCTTCTAATTCAAAATGACAGCAATACATTTTTTACTTGAATATAGATCCCCGCGAATGTATAAATCGCGCCCTTTCAAAGGACAGGAGCAGAAAAGTGAAAGCTGAAATTCATCCTGAGTATATTGCTGCAAAAGTGACTTGCTCATGTGGTAATACATTTGAGACCCGTTCAACCCGTGGCGACATTAGTGTGGAAATTTGTTCCGCATGCCATCCATTTTATACTGGCAAACAGAAAATTATGGATACTGAAGGCCGCGTTGAGCGCTTCTATAAGAAATATGGCAAGCCTGCCAAGGCTGCGTAATCGAGACTGGAGAATACTGATATGTATGCAGTAATTAAGACTGGTGGCAAACAGTACCGAGTACAGCAGGGCGACGTTCTGCGTGTAGAGAAGCTCGATGCCGAAGTTGGTAAAAAAGTGACATTTGATAACGTTCTGATGATTGGCGAAGGCGCTGACATCAAAGCGGGTGATGATGCAGCTAAAGCTAAAGTATCTGCTGTGGTTACTGATGAAGGTCGTGATAAGAAGGTTGTTATTTTCAAGAAGCGCCGCCGTAAAAATTATCGTCTGACTCAGGGACACCGTCAGTCTTTCACAACCGTTCAGATTGAGAAAATCACCAAGCCTCGTGCAACAGCTAAAAAGGCTGCTGCTGCGGAAGGTAAGGAGTAAACAGATGGCACATAAAAAAGCAGGCGGTTCTTCCAAGAACGGACGCGATTCCAATTCCAAACGCCTTGGCGTGAAGAAGTACGGCGGTGAAGTCGTTATCGCAGGAAACATTCTGGTTCGCCAGCGCGGTACTAAAATCCGTCCGGGTGACAATGTAGGTTGTGGCAAGGATTATACCCTTTTTGCACTGACTGACGGAAAGGTTGAGTACTACAAACGCGCAGGCCGTACAACGGTTCGTGTTGCTAGCTAAACCAGTCTATTAGTGAAGGTCTTCAAGAGGGTGCTTATAAGCACCCTCTTTTTGTTTGAGGCGGATAAACAGTATGAGATTTATTGACGAAGTTAAAATTGAAGTCAAAGCTGGCAATGGCGGTCCCGGTTGCTCATCTATGCGCCGTGAGAAATATATTCCCTATGGCGGCCCGGATGGTGGTGATGGTGGCCGTGGCGGGCATGTGATTCTTATTGCCAGTCATGAGAAGAACACACTTCAGGAGCTTTATCTACGCAAACGAATTTTTGCCAAAAACGGGCATTCGGGCAAAGGTAAGAAAATGCATGGACGTAAGGGCGAAGATGTTTTTGTTAAGGTGCCGTTGGGTACAGTTATCAAAGATGAACATGGTGAAATACTGTTTGACTTGACCCGGGATGGTCAGGAAGCTTTTCTGGCGAAAGGTGGATTGGGAGGTCTTGGTAACCCCCATTTTGTAACCAGTACAAACCGTGCACCACGTTATTCGCAGCCTGGTATAGAGGGAGAATCCGGTGTTCGCTTTCTGGAGTTGAAATCTATGGCAGATGTTGGCCTTGTCGGACTTCCAAACGCTGGCAAGTCGACCCTGATTTCACGTGTTTCAAATGCGCGGCCAAAAATTGCAGATTATCCGTTTACCACGATTGCTCCTTCGCTTGGACAGGTGTTCATGGATGATGGTGATGGTTTTGTCATGGCTGATATTCCTGGCCTTATTGAGGGGGCACATGAAGGAAAGGGGCTTGGGCACCGTTTTTTAAAGCATATAGAACGTACACGAGTGTTGCTGCATCTGGTTGATGTTGCACACCCGGAAGGAATCTCAATCACTGACCAGTTTCATGAGATTGAGGCTGAGCTGAAGGGGTATGGAGAGGGTGTATCCGGCAAGCCTCGCTTTTTGGTGTTGAATAAAATGGATGCTTTTCAGGGTGAAGAGCGGGATGAGTTGCTTGAAGAGGCTACGAAACTTGGATTAACCTATTATACTGTTTCATCAGTAACAGGAGAGGGAATCCAGGAACTGTTACGTGATCTGTATGATCAGGTTAGAGCTGTACATGCAGAAGAGCTTGAAGAAGAAAACATGAAAGAGGTAGCCAGTGAGCATTCAGGTGCAACAACAGGGTTGGATAAAGAGCGTTGATTCAGTCTCGTTCTGATCTGGGGCGTGCCAAACGGATAGTCGTCAAAGTTGGTAGTTCGCTGTTAACAGATGCGAATGACGGTATTCGTATGCCTGTTGTCGAGCGCATCGTAACGGAAATCGCCAAACTTCAGGAGCAAGGTATTCAGGTTTGCCTGGTTACCTCAGGGTCGGTGGCGCTTGGTCGTGTTCAGATGCAGTGGATGGAAAAACATCTATCTGTGCATGAAAAACAGGCTGCTGCTGCAATCGGTCAACCGCTGTTGATGGATGCCTACAGGCAGTCGTTTGCTAAACATGGATTGCAGGTGGCCCAGCTACTACTGACAAAGGATGATCTGAGGCATCGCCGTCGCTATCTCAATGCGAGCAACACCAGTGAAACCCTTTTCTCTGCCGGTGTGGTGCCTATTGTAAATGAGAATGACACGGTTGTTGTGGAAGAGATAAAATTTGGTGATAACGACACCTTAGGTGCACTCGTAAGTCTTGTGATTGATGCGGAGCTGATAGTGATGATGACCGATGTGGATGGGCTGTTCAGTGATAATCCAGCCATCAACGAGGCTGCCGAGCGGTTGTCGACTATTGAATCATTAACACCGGAGGTTATGGATATGGCTGGCGATGTCGGTAGTGCCTTTGGCACAGGTGGTATGGTGAGCAAATTGAAAGCCGCTCGTATTTCGACCCGGGGTGGTGTTGCGGCAGCTATTGTGAATGGCCATAGTGAAAATATTTTGGCTGAGCTGATGAAGGGTGAGGATGTGGGGTCACTGTTTTTCTGTGGTGTTGATAGACAGTCCAGGCGTCAGCATTGGATTGCAGATGTTCTGCACCCAGCAGGAAAGATTCATGTGGATGACGGTGCTGCTAAAGCAATAGTTAACGGTGGAGGCAGCCTGCTGCCCATTGGTATGACCGGTGTTGATGGGGTGTTTGATAAAGGTGAATGCGTTGAAATATGTGCTTCTAATGGTGTGATTGCGAGAGGGCTGAGCAATTACAATGCTGATGAGATGCGTAGACTGATTGGCGTCAGTAGCGAGAAGATTGAAGCGGTGCTGGGGTTTGTCGATTTCACCTCAGTTATTCATCGGGATAACCTTGTTTTAACTGAGCAAGAGAGCACCCGGGCTTGATGAGAAATTATATTGCTGGAGATAAAAATGAGCAGTGATGCACTGGATATCATGACTACGCTGGGCGAGCAGGCCAAGGTTGCGGCTAAAACTATGCGGATGGTCGACACAAAATCTAAAAATCATGCACTACAGCTTGCTGCAGCCATCCTGCGACGTGAGATGGCTGAGGTACTTGCGGCCAATGCGCTGGATATGAAGGCTGCAGATGAGAGCGGTCTTGATGCAGCGCTGAAGGATCGCCTTGCACTTGATGCGGACCGGGTAGAGGCGATGGCTGAAGGATTGGAGCAGGTTGCGGCTCTGCCTGATCCTGTTGGCTCGATTCGCGATCTGGTCTATAGACCTTCCGGTATTCAGGTTGGGCATATGCGTGTACCTCTTGGTGTGATTGGTATCATCTATGAGTCTCGTCCAAACGTTACGGCTGATGCGGCAGCGCTCTGCCTGAAGTCAGGAAATGCTGCAATTCTGCGTGGCGGCTCTGAAGCGATTCACTCTAATCGTGCGATCGCCGCATGCCTCCGCAGGGCCTTGGTGGATGCAGGCCTGTCTCAGGATGCTGTTCAGTTGATAGACTCTACTGACCGGGCTCTGGTTGGAGCCCTGATTAAATCCGAGGCGTATGTGGACGTTATTATTCCCCGTGGTGGACGTTCTTTGATCGAGCGTGTGGCTGCGGAGTCAAGAGTGCCTGTGATCAAGCATCTGGATGGAATCTGCCATGTCTATATTGATGGCGATGCAGATCGTGAGATGGCCATGAATATTGCCATTAACGCCAAGACTCATCGTTATGGTGTATGTAACGCCATGGAGACACTGCTGATTCATCAGGATGCAGCAGACCTTGCTGTAGATATCACCAAGGCGATGTTAAAGAAGGGTGTAGAGGTTCGTGGTTGTGACAAGTTTCGTGCAGTTGTCGGCAGGCTCGATGTCAAAGTGGCATCCGATGAAGATTGGGCAACCGAGTATCTTGCGCCAGTGCTGTCGATCCGTCTGGTCGGCTCGATAGACGAGGCTATTGACCATATTACGCAATATGGATCTGGCCACACAGAGAGCATTGTAACTCAGGATTATGCTGCCGGGCAGCGATTCCTCAGAGAGGTGGATTCTGCTTCAGTGATGATTAATGCCAGCACTCGGTTTGCGGATGGTTTTGAATATGGTCTTGGAGCTGAGATTGGAATCTCAACGGATCGTCTGCACGTTCGCGGACCTGTTGGTCTGGAAGGGCTGACGACTGAGAAGTGGATTGTGCTGGGTCACGGTGAAATCCGAAGTTGATACGATCCGTAAAAATGCCATTCATGTTTTTTTCTCTGACGATAGCGAAAAGCGTGGTTTTCACCACCTTACAAAACGACATCCGGTTAGGATGTCGTTTTGCCATCCACCCCTGAGCGGGTTAATGGAGCTTTATGGCTTCTAACAACCAGAAAATAGGTCTTTTTGGTGGCAGTTTTGATCCGCCGCACTTGGGCCATGAGGCACTGGTAAAGGCTGCGATTGAGCTGTTGAAACTGGATGAGGTGTGGGTGATTCCGGCAGGAGCACCCGTGCATAGAACCCTCTCAGGCCATGCAGATGCCAGACTTCGTTTGAAGTGGATGAAAGAGATATTCTCTGGTGTGGAAAGTGTGCGTATTGTTGATTGGGAAATTGATCAGCCACAGCCTGTGCCGGCTATCACAACCTTGAGAAAGTTCAGGGCGCAGAATCCGGAAGTTGTTCCGGTCTGGTTAAGTGGAGCGGATGCTTTTGAAGGAATGAGCAGTTGGATAGCGTATCCCGAGCATCAGAAGTTGTGCAGTGTGGCGGTGTTTGATCGAAACAGTCGATCTGCATCAATCAAGATGCCTGATTGGCAACGGGTAAGCGTTGAGTCCTGGCTTCAGGGTGAGGTTGATGGACCAGGCTGCTTCATCTGCCTTGAAGCAGCGTTGCCGAATGTTTCAGCGACCGAAATCCGTGACCGGGCTGCTGATGGTAAGAGTTTGGAAGGGCTGGTAAACAGCCGAATATGTGAAGAAGTAGAATCCCGATATCAGTCGGGACAGGAGATAAACATTGAGTGACGCTGTAGAGAAGAGTGATGCAAATATGGACGATAAACTGGAGCTGTTGACCCAGGCAGTTGTAGATGCAGTGGAGGATAAGAAGGCACAGGATGTTCTTGTGTTGGATGTGCGCGGACACTGTAGTTTTACGGATCGTTTCGTAGTGGCTACGGGTCGAACTGATCGACAGCTTAAAGCTGTTGCACAGGGGGTTGTTGAGATCGCTCATAAACATGGGTTAACAGCCAAGATTGAGGGGCTGGAAGCAGCAGAGTGGTTGTTGATTGATCTGGGCGATGTTGTGGTTCATCTATTCCTGCCAGAGGTAAGAGAGGATTTTCAGTTTGAGCGCCTCTGGGCAAGACCGGAAGGCGAGTGAAGCTACGCCTGATTGTCGTAGGCCGCAGTGTCGCGGAGTTAAGCGGTTACGAAGCCAGGATTCTCAAACGCTTCAAGGGCCAGGCATCCTTTGAGGTCGTTGAGTTGCCGGAAGGTAAAGGCAAACAGGTTTCTCAACGAAAGCAGGAGGAGGAGAAGCATATTCTGAAGGCTGTCTCCCCCGGTTTTATTCTTTTTGATGAGCGAGGCAAAAGCCTTGGAAGCGTTCAGTGGGCTGAACAGTTTAAAAAGTTGCATGGAAGTGCGTCGCTGGACTTTGTCATCGGCGGAGCTTCCGGTGTGAGTGATGCAGTACGTCAGGCTGCGGGCAGTTGCTGGAGCCTCTCGGCCCTGACCCTTCCTCATCAGCTGGCACGCGTACTGGTTGTTGAACAGATTTATCGTGCCTTTACCATTATCCAGGGACACCCTTACCACCGGGAGTGATGATGGTTCGTTTTGTTATTCTATTCCTTCTGCTTGGTCTGACGCCTTTGTCGGATGCAACTGCTGGACAAAATAGTAAAGCAGAGCTTGAACAGGTTAGAAAAGAGCGACAGGATCTGATAAAAATACGCAAACAGTTGGAATCTAAACTTGGGTCGCTGGGCAGAGAGCTGCGCAAGCTCGATCAGGCACTTGTTTCCGCACGAGCTGCTCGTAGAGAAGTGACTGGTAAAATTTCCAAAATTGACAAAAAACTTGTTGAACTACGCAAGAAGAAAATTACTCTGAAGGATGACATTCAGTATCTGGAATCACAGATGTTGAAGCAGTCTGTAGCAGCCTATCAGCGTGCAAACCGGGAGCCGCGGTGGATTGATACCTTTGGTGGTGTGTCGGCATCAGAGATTCCACATAGAAAGAAGATGTTGCAGTTTGCACTTCACGCTCAGGAGCGGGAGCGACTGGCGTGGCAGAGTAAAATTATTGAGCTGGCCTCCGTTGAAAAAATGGAAGTGGTTAAGCGGGATGAGTTGGCTTTGCTTAAGGCTGAGCGGGTAAAGCGGGAACGAAAAGTCGCGAGCCGGGTTGCCGAAAAGCGAGAAATGAGCAAACGGGTACGCAGGGATGTTCGTCTGCAGAAAAAGAAAGAGGCTCAACTGGCTGCTCAGGAGAAGGCGCTTCAACGATTGATTCAAGGGATAGGTGAGGGGTTACTGGGTAGTGACAGGGCAGCGAAGACACTTTCGGTGAGAAAACTGAAAGGAAAGTTGCCATGGCCGATAAAGGGAAAGATAGTAGCGAGCTACAGGTCGCGACCCGTTGCAGGAAGACCAAGGATCACCGGAGTTCAGATGTCACCTCGTAGTGGCAAGACTAAAGGCCGACAAGTGAAATCGATTGTGGCTGGTCAGGTGCGTTATGCAGATTGGTTCGGTGGTTATGGCCTGATGATGATCGTCGATCATGGGGATGGCTTAATCTCTGTCTATGCCCATAATGATGCGCTCTATTGGCAGATGGGTGACTGGGTAGAAGCGGGTGACCTGTTGGCTGAAGCTGGGAGCACAGGTTGGATTGAAGATGTGCGGCTCTATTTTGAGGTTAGGGACAGGGGTAAACCGGTGAACCCGGCCCGATGGTGTCGAAGATGACGCAGGTAAGGAGAAAGTTATGAGTTTGAAAACAACACGTGTTGTGCTGGCGATTGGAATGGCAGCAATTCTTGGGGCTGCGGTTGTGGCTTGGAACCCTGCAGAGGGTTACCAGCAGGCAACAGCTGCTACCGATTATAAACAGTTGGATAAATTCTCTCAGGTGATGGATGCCGTCCGCCGCTCTTATGTGGAGGAGGTCACGGATGAGAAGCTCATTGAGGGAGCACTCAGTGGCATGCTCTCCAATCTTGACCCCCACTCAACCTATCTAAACAAAGATATGTTTAAGCAGATGCAGGTGGACACCCGTGGCGAGTTTGGTGGCCTTGGAATTGAGATCGTAGCTGCAGATGGCGGCATTCGGGTTATTGCACCAATCGAAGATACACCTGCCGACCGCGCAGGTGTTCAGGCGGGTGATCTGATTATTAAAATTGGTAACCAGCTGGCCAAGGACATCTCTCTACCTGAATCGGTGAAGTTAATGCGTGGCAAGCCGGGCACATCCATTAATTTAACGATCTTCCGTGAAACTGCGATGCAGCCCATTGAAGTCAAAATTGTTCGTGCTGTTATTCAGGTGAAGTCGGTTAAGAGTGATCTGTTGGCTCCGGGGTACGCTTATCTCCGAATTGCACAGTTTCAGGAGAAAACGACGGAGCAACTGACTGAACAGTTGACCGACCTGCGTAAACGTTCCGGCGGCGGTTTCCGTGGCGTTGTATTAGATCTGCGAAATAATCCAGGAGGCCTTCTTGACCAGGCAGTAGAGGTTACCGATCTGTTTCTTGAAAAGGGGGGCATCGTAAGCACCAAGTCACGGGTTGGAAGAAGTATGTCGTTCGAAGCTGAAAAGGGAGATCTGTTAAATGGCACGCCGCTGGTTGTTTTGATCAATAATGGTTCTGCCTCAGCATCTGAAATTGTCAGTGGCGCCCTGCAGGACAACAAGCGTGCTATTTTGATGGGAACCAAGAGTTTTGGTAAAGGATCTGTTCAGAGAATTGTGCCACTCAATGATGGCACCGCATTTAAATTGACGACATCGCTCTACTACACACCGAGTGGTCGTTCGATTCAGGCAACAGGTATTGAGCCCGATATTGAGGTGGAACAGGTGGCGATCAAGGTGGAGGAGAAAAGTAAACGCATCTCCATATCTGAACGTGATTTGAAGGGCCACCTTGAAAACGGCAACGGTAAAAAGAGTGTGAAAAAGCCTTCTGAAAAAGGCACAAGTGTGAAAATGAAAGATCGTTTGAGCAGAGATGTTCAGCTTCAGCGGGCTTTTGATCTGTTGAAGGGACTGAATGCAATTCAGGTCAAAGGGTAATCAGTATTTAAAGATCTGTAACGCCAACTTTGATTGAAATGTTGAGCTCCAAATGAGTCGCCGTCCAGTTAGAACGCCCTACTGGCTGTATGCTGTACTGGCTTGCTTGCTTGTGCTGCTGATTGTGGTTGTGCTGCTTCCTTCCGACGGCGTGCGAGAAGAGTCTGGCGGACAGTTACCTGTCAAGTCGTCCGATGAACACGATAAAGAGCAGAGCCGCGTGGTTTATGAAGAGTTTCATAAAGCACCGGCAAGACCATCAAGTAAACCGTTGCCCACGCCTTCTACCAATCGTGCAGGGATTGCTCTGATCATGGATGATGTCGGCTATGATCTGGATGCCTTAAGAAGGGTGCTCGAATTACCTTTCAGAGTGGCGATTTCGATCCTTCCCGATGCTCCTTATGCGGTTCAAGCTGCAGAGATGGCCCATGAAGCCGGCAGTATTGTAATGCTGCATTTGCCAATGGAGCCGTCCAATCCCAAGTATCGCGCCAGGATGGATGACTCGTTTCTTAAAACGGGTATGAATGAAGTCCAGGTGCACGAACGTTTCAGGCAGGCTCTGGAGCAGGTGCCGTATGTTACCGGTGTGAATAATCATATGGGATCACTTCTGACCACGCTTGAAGAGCCCATGCGCTGGGTGATGGAGGTGTGTAAAGAGAAGTCTCTATTCTTTGTCGATTCAAAAACCTCTCGCGATTCAGTAGCTGCTACTGTTGCAGAAAAGCGTGGTATCCCATGGGCATCACGGCGGGTGTTTCTTGATCATACCGTTGAAGATGAAGACCTTCGTCTGGCCTGGGAATCAGCTATGAGGTGTGCGAAACGCAAGGGGTCGTGTATTGTTATTGCCCATCCGCATGCGGAGACACTGAATTTTCTTGAGCAACAGGTGATAGAGGGCGATCGTAGCTTGATCCAGCCTCTGACCACACTGCTGCACTCGGGAGGTGCGTCATGATTGGTTCTTTACGCAGATACTTAATGGCCGGACTGGCAGTTTCACTGCCCGTTCTGGTGACTTTTATTGTTGTTCGCTGGCTGATTGAGCTTTCAGACAGAGCTGTCGCACTGCTGCCGCCACAGTTTCAGCCGGATGCACTCTTTGGAGCTCACATCCCCGGGGTTGGTGTTGTACTCGCGCTCGTTGTGCTTATATTGATTGGAGCACTGACGACCAATATGGTGGGCAAGTATTTGATGGGCTGGGTTGATACTCTGCTTGCCAAGGTGCCTGTTGTCAGGTCTATATATGGTGCCATGAGGCAGTTAATGGATGCGGTGCTGGGCAAGGGAAGTAAAGCATTTCGGCAGGTTGTTCTGGTATCTTTTCCTCAGAAGGGGCAGTGGACAATTGGTTTCGTGACGGGAGAGACCTCCCTGCCTGTACCGGGTGAAGAGCAAAAGGTGGCAGTATTTGTTGCAACTACGCCCAACCCTACATCGGGCTGGCTACTGTTTGTCAGTGAATCGGAACTGATTCCTCTGGATCTGAGCGTGGAAGAGGGGATGAAGGTGGTGGTCTCCGGAGGCATGCTGGCTCCAAAAAGTGGCGAAGCTGTCAGTGGTGAGGTTAAAGATTGATAAACGTTAGTCACGCGAAACGAGTAACGTGGCTATTGATTGCGATATGCCTGGTTGTACCGCCAATCAGTGCTGAAGAGTCCTATCAGCAGGTTAAATCTTACATTGAGAGTGATCGTGTTGACCTGGCGGTTGCAGAGTTAAACCGCGAGGTGGCAAATAATCCCGATGATTACCGGGCCTGGTTTCTCTTAGGTGTGGCCTATACGCGAGTCAAAGAGTTTCATCAGGCGATGGAATCATTTCGCAGGGTGATTGAAATTAATCCGAAGTTGGCTGAGCCGCATAACAACCTGGCCGTTATCTATAATGAGCTGGAAGATTATCGAGCTGCTGTCAGTCAGCTGGAGATATCACTGGTTAAAAAACCGGGAGATACGGTTGCTACCGAAGGCCTTGCTGATCTTTATGTTAAGCTGGCATTGGAAAATTACCAAAGGGCATTGGCGAAGACGGCAAACCCGGCATTAAAGCAGCGTTATGTACGACTACTTAAAGTGCGTGATCCGCGTGCCGGGTCCGCCCTTTCAGAAAATAGATCGCTGTCGCCCCTGTCTGAAGTTAAAGCCAAACCTGCTATAGAGAAGCCAGTTATTGCCAGTGTGAAGAAAATTGCTGGTAAGAGAGCTCAGGTTTTGGTTGATAGGGAGGCATTGGAAAAAAGCCTTCGAGAAGCCATTGAGATGTGGAGAAAAGCATGGTCTGAGCGTAACCTTGAAGCCTATTTTTTGATGTACGCCGACAATTTTGAGGTGCCATCCCGGTTCGCCTCTGTTGAACTTTGGAAGCAGTACAAACAGCGGGTTATCGCATCAAAGAGCTTTATCCGTGTGGAGCTAAGTGATCTGAAAATTGTCATCGACCCGTCTGGAAAGAGGGCAATCGTAGATTTTTTTCAAAAATTCCGTTCAAACAGCTACAATGGCGACGGTCCTAAACGATTGGAGATGATTTTGCACAATAACGAATGGAAAATCGCGAGAGAGGATTCTGTTTCATGAGAAGCTATTTTATCGGAGTCCTGCTGTTTTTATCAGGTTCGATGGCGGCTTTTGCTGAGGAGGTGCCACTGCCAGGGGATCAACGGGCTATGATGGCACTGAACTCTGGCGAGTCAGATGTTGTTAAGGCGATTCCGGAATCTGAGCAGGTGGTTTTGAAAGCAACTCTGGCTCTGAAGGGCGGCTCTCCTGATCGGGCGTTGGATTACCTGAAACATGATAAATCTGAGAGTGATCCTCTGGTCGCACTGCTTGAGGCTGAGGCGCACAGGCAGTCTGCAGTATTGGCCGTTGCCAGAGCGGGCACCTATGCCCGTGGACTGCAGGATAAAAAAGAGAGTCTTGAAAATGCCGACCTCTCATCCGGTCTGGCTGAGGCCGAGGTTCGCCTGAATGCATTTATTGATCAGCTTGATGGCGTTTACGGTAGTCCATTGCATCTATTGCAGTTGGGTTCAGACATTAAAAGTGTCTTTCTGGTGGATAAGGCACGCTCCCGCATGTTTGTCTATGAACGTAATGGTCAGGGCGAATTTGAGCGTGTTGCAGACGAGTACATTGTTACTGGTGCTAAAGGTGGCGATAAGCAGAAGAGTGGTGATGCCCGTACCCCCAACGGTGTTTACCGTTTTGTGAAACGATTGGATGATCGCGAGTTGGAAGCCCGATATGGCCCGGTTGCATTTCCGATCGATTACCCGAATGAACTGGATCAGCTACACCATAAAAATGGTTATGGCATCTGGATGCATGGCTACCCGGTTGGTGTCGGACGGCGTCCACCTCAGGACACCCGAGGCTGTTTTGCGCTGCCAAATGATCGACTGTTGGCGATGGCAGAGCATGTGTATCTGAAACATAGCTGGGTGATTGTTGGTGAGAATTTCATCTTTGATCAAAAAGAGAAGCAGAGCACGATGTTAAGCTCTGTGAAGTCTACGTTGAACCAGTGGCAGCAGGATTGGGGCTCACTCAATACCGAAGCCTACCTGAAGCATTACCACAGCGCTTTTCGTTCCGGTAAACATAATCTGGATGGTTGGAAGCGGTATAAACGTCGGGTGAATGGCAGTAAGTCATTTATTGATGTCTCAATATCTGATCTCAGCCTGATCCATGATCCAAACCGGTGGCCTGAAGGTGAAGTGGTTGTTGCTGAATTTAATCAGCATTATCGCTCAAATAATTATCAGGATGTTACCCGTAAACGTATCTATCTTGCTCGCCCCGGAGATGACTCAGGCTGGCAGGTGCTGCTTGAGGAGAACGTCACTCCATGAGTGATTCCAAAGAGAAGGGCAAAGGAACAGGCGAGGTAAAAGATCTCTCCACTCGGCGTATGCAGCAGCTGGCGAATGAGAATCATGAGTTAAGAGAGTATGTCGCGGATGTCATGAAGCGCCTGCGTGAAAATGAGCGCCTTTTTGCCCGTCTCTTTGAGCTTGAATCGAAAGTTTTATCTTCTACCGATTCGGAAGATCTCTGTTTTACACTTCTGCGAGGCCTGCGTTCCGGCTTCTCACTCGACATGGTTCGCTTCTGGTTTGATCGTTCAAGCTTTATAGGTAACTGCCAGCTTGATGGTCTTTCCGAGCGTGATCTGGTTTGGGTAGAGAAGGGTGAGATCGCCAATATGGGGCTGGTTGGGCGTCATGTCTGTCTGGTTCGCCTGACACCCAAGAAAGGTTTCGACTGGCTGGAGAAGCAGGATGAACACCTGGCTTCATTGGCACTGCTGATTCTTGGGAACCCTGAAAAGCCGTTTGGAGTGCTGGGGCTTGGCTCTGTCGATGCGGATCGTTTTGGCCCGGATCAGAGTGTGGACTTTCTGCAGCATTTGGCGCAGGTGATTGGTCTGAGCCTTGAAAATGCAGTGGCTCGTGAACGCCTTGCTCGTCACGCCATTACCGACTCTCTCACAGGAACCCACAACCGCCGCTTTCTACAGCCACACAGTCATCAGCCACTGTCGCAGTGGTTTGGAAAAGGCACGCCGGTGGCATGTCTCTATTTCGATATTGATGATTTCAGGGCGATGAATGAACGGTTGGGTGCTGAGGGTGGCGATGACATTCTTACCGCAGTAGCTGAGATGGCACGTGGTCATGTTCGTACAGCTGACCCGATTATTCGTATGGGCGGCGATGATTTTGTTCTGCTGTTGCCAGGCTGCAACAGAGAGAAGTCTGCCGATCTGGCTGACCGTATTGTTAAAGGGTGTGCCAAGCTTGAGGTGCAGGGCGAGAAACCAACTGTGAGTATGGGTGTAGCCCTCTCATCTGCTGAGAAAGATCTCTCCGTGAAGCAGTTGGTGGAGCAGGCTGATCAGGCGATGTATGTGGCCAAGGCACTGAGTGGTTCCCGCTTCGAATTCGCAGAAGATAATCAAGGTGGAGCTTAAGGGGTTGGCTGATGAGCATTCTGCTCACTGAGGCGCTGGCTCGTTATCTGAAACAACTCGCAGATGTCCGATTGGCGTCCGAGCATACAGTCTCCAACTACAAAAGAGATTTGACCCGCTTCATTGAGCATGCCGGAGATGTTTCTATTACTGATGTTACCAGAGATGTTGTGCAGAACTGGATGGTTGCCGGTTACGGCCAGGGGCTTTCACCTGTCACTCTGGCCAGAAGGCTCTCAGCTCTGAGGGGCCTGCTCGATATGTCGATGCAGTCAGGCTGGTGTGAAAAGAATGTCGCCGCCGGTATTCGCCCGCCCAAACAACCCAAACGTCTTCCCCGAACACTTCCCCCTGAGCAGACAAGTCAGATGATGCAGGCGACAGATTCATCGTCTGAGGAGCGTGATCTGGCGCTGTTTGCCGTGATGTATGGCTGTGGCCTTCGAGTCTCTGAAGCAGTCGGTCTTAACCTTCACGATATCAGCATGCAGGCAGCAGAGCTTCGTGTTTTTGGTAAGGGGAAGAAGGAGCGGGTGGTTCCGATTCCGGAAGGGGTGATGAAGCTGGTTCAGAATTATCTTGATCAGCGAGCGATGAATTCAACATCTGAGCAGGCAGTGTTTCTAAACCAGCGAGGTGGAAGACTTACCGCGCGCAGTGTTCAGAGTATGGTGAAAAAACGAGCGTTGGAGACGGGTGCCGATATATCGGTCACACCGCACAGGTTGCGTCACTCATTTGCCACGCATCTTCTGGCAGGCGGTGTTGATCTGCGTACTATTCAAGAGTTGTTGGGGCACTCCTCACTGGGAACGACGGAGAGATATACCCATCTTGATATGGCCAAGTTGACTGAGGTGTACGATTCAGCACACCCAAGGGCAAATCGAAAATCCTGAATGATCTGAATGCCCGCTTTCGGCTAAACCTTTTGCGCTCGCAGTTCATATCAGTGTCTGTCTGCTTTGCCCTATTCATACTGTTCTCCGCGACTGCTATGGCTGCCAGCGCTTCTTCTCCAACCCAGAAGGCCAAAGCATCTGAAACTCAAGATTCGATCACCAAGCAGTGCACGCGAATTGGCAACAAGCTCGGGAGCGTGACAACCGAGCAGTGTCTGTACAGAAACCTTAAGGACTCCGGTGCGCGCTCGGTAAACGGGCAGGCGATCATGATGAAGGAGTACTCCCCGCCACCGGGTCGGAAGCCGATCTCCCGTGTTCTTCTGATCGGAGGAACGCATGGGGACGAATACGCATCGGTCAGTGTTGTGTTTAAGTGGATGAAGACACTGGATGTCTATCATTCAGGCATGTTTCACTGGCATGTGATACCACTGTTAAATCCTGATGGCCTGTTGCAAAAGCGGTCACAGCGTTTGAATGCTCACGGTGTCGATCTGAACCGCAATATGCCAACCCCGAATTGGCATGAGAAAACCAGCAACTACTGGAACAAAGTGTATAGGGACCCAAGGCGTTACCCGGGAGAGGCGCCATTGAGTGAGCCGGAGTCACGCTGGCTGTACGAGGAGATCCGCAGCTTCAGACCCCATGTGATTATTTCAGTTCATGCCCCTTATGGGGTGCTGGATTTCGATGGCCCACCTACCGGTCCGAATAAGCTGGGGCGTCTGCACCTGAAGCTGATTGGTACATACCCCGGATCGCTGGGAAATAGTGCAGGCGTACAGCATCAGATTCCAGTGGTTACCGTTGAGCTGCCTCATGCCGGTATTATGCCTTCCAGAGGGGAGATTAGCCGGATGTGGACAGATATCGTGGCCTGGCTACGCAACAACACACCCAAGCAGCAGACCATCGAAGCCTATAAGACATTTGATGAAGTTACAAAACGGTTGATGCCAGATAGAGAGGTGGCGAACGAGAAGCGGCCAGTGTCTGAAGTGGCAAAGCCGAAGCGATTGTTTTCAGCAGAACCGAAGGCCGACCCGAAAGCAGGCGGAAGCGTACTAAACTGAAGCAGATGCTGAAAATTTTTTTGTAAAATTTTGACTAAATTGGCACTAACGATCCGTTTTTAACAAATTCTTGCAAAATTCAACTTAGAAACAGGCTAAAAAGGGCGTTTTTCAGAAAGATTTATTTCAAAACATCTCAGTTTTTCTCTTTTTTCCTCAAAATTACCAAAATTTAGCGATAATTTTTTTGGTCTGTAAACCGATTTGTTTGAACGTCCGCTTTCGGCATTCATTAAAGTGAATTCAGGTATTCATCCATTTCGGGAATAGAGAGTAGTGGAACAAGTTTGGTGTTGGCTTCAGGCATGGGGTGGTTGCCCAGCTCATTCAGGCTGATCCAGACATGTTCGGATTCGATGTTTAAAGTCGAAGTATCTGGGCATAGGCAGACAAAAAAGAGAAAGTTTAGCGTTCGGTCTTCATAGGTGTGTGAAGCCTTGCCGAGATGGCGCCAGAGCTTTCCTGGTAGGCCGCTCTCCTCTTTCAGTTCACGTACTGCTGCATCAAGTGGTGTTTCACCCTTTTCAACCTTGCCACCGGGAAACGACCAGAAACCGCCCTGATGAACATCTTCCGGGCGTTTGAGAAGCAGTAGTTCTTTGTTGCTGTTAAAGGCTGCAACAAGAGCGATAACCTGTTGCGGGGGATTCAAACTAAGTCCGATACTCTGCGTTAATTACGATGTACTCATGGGTGAGGTCACCGGTCCAGACTGTTGCTGATGCATCGTCCAGACCAAGATCAACGTGTAGCGAGAACTCATCTTTGGCGAATACGGCCATGCCATCTTCATCTCTGTAGTCCGGATGCAGGTTGCCGGACTCCAGCATGGTGACGTTGTCTGCTTTCAGAGAAATTTTGTCGGTATCAATCTCAACACCAGCATTGCCAATGGCTGAGAGAATACGGCCCCAGTTGGCATCGGAGCCTGCAAAAGCAGTCTTCACCAGCGGAGATACGGCGATGGAGCGGCCGACTGTTCTGGCATCGGCTTCAGTCGCAGCACCAGTTACATTGATCTCAACAAACTTCGTAACGCCTTCACCATCGCGCACGATCAACTGGGCAAGTTCAATGCAGACTTTCGTTAGTGCTTGCTCAAATTCAGTGGTGTTATCCATCGGCGCATGACCGAGTCCAATGCCAGAAGAGAGCAGGTATAGGGTATCGTTGGTGGAGGTGTCACCATCCACCGAAATGCAGTTAAACGAGCGGTCAGCTACACGCCTTAACATGGGGGCAAGCTGCTCTGCTGTGATCGGTGCATCGGTCGCAACAAAGGCGAGCATGGTGGCCATGTTCGGGTGAATCATGCCGGAGCCTTTAGAGATTCCGGTGATGGTGTAGTCACCAATCTGTATGGATGACCACTTGGCAAAGGTATCGGTGGTTCTGATCGCATGTGCCGCTGCTTCCCAGTGATTTTCGTGCAGGCTCTCTGCTGCTTCGTGCATACCGTCCTGAATGCGCTCAATAGGAAATGGCGTGCCGATCACACCTGTTGAAGCTGAAAGAACGACACTGGCATCAACGCCAGCAGCTTTGGCTCCTGCCTCGATCAATTCTTGTGACCACTTCTGTTCCAGTTCACCAGTACCAGCATTGGCGTTGCCTGCATTGGCAACAATGGCACGTACATCGTGCGCATGATTTGTGATCGTGGACTCACCCAGTTTTACACATGCCGCACGAAAGCGGTTCTGTGTGAAAACAGCAGCCGCATGACAGGGAACATCAGCAACAATCAGTGATACATCCTGACGTTTGCCTTTGAGTTCCGGTGCCTTAACACCACACGAGGCGGTGCCGACTCTGAAGCCGGGAACTGCTCGGGCTGGTCTCAGGTGTGGCGCATTTACAGGCATCGGCTCCTACCTTTTGCCGTGGCACTGCTTGTACTTTTTGCCTGATCCGCATGGACATGGATCGTTACGGCCCACTTTCGGCTGTTCACGTTTGTAGGTGTGAACAGGTTCAGCGGCGGCTTCATCTTCACCACGGCTGTAAGTGATAGGCGCTTCTGCCTGTTTCGGCTTCTGCGCTTCCATCACTTCAGGTTTTTCAATCTGGACACTGTGCAGTGTAATCATCGCCTCTTCACGAATCTTGTCGATCATCGCGGCGAATAGTTCAAACGATTCGCGTTTGTATTCCTGCAGAGGCTGCTTCTGTGCGTAGCCGCGCAGGCCAACACTCTGGCGCAGGTGATCCATGGCAAGCAGATGCTCTTTCCAGTGGTGATCCAGCACATTAAGCAGAAGCCACTTCTCAAAGCCGCGCATCTGCTCTGCGCCGGTGATCTCCTCTTTCTCAGCCAGATGCACTACAAGAGCTTCGCTGAGCTTGGCCGCCATGGATTCAACATCCTGAATTTCACAGGCATCACGCCACGCTTCTACATCAGCTTCAAGCGTCAGACTTTTTTCAAGTGCCTCTTTGTATGCCTCCAGATCCCACCCATCAGCGAGGCCCGAGATGAATTTTCCGGTTAACTGAACGGAATAGTCACGGCGCATATCTTCGATCACATCACGCACATCACTTGCTTCAAGCAGTTCACGACGCTGTGAGTAGATCACATCACGCTGCTGATTCATCACATCATCATATTCCAATAGCTGTTTACGGATGTCGAAGTTTCGGCCTTCAACCTTTTTCTGCGAGTTCTCAATCGCCTTGGTTACCCAGGGGTGCTCAATCATTTCGCCTTTGTCGAAGCCCATCTTGGTCAGCATCGCCTGCATCTTCTCTCCACCAAAGATGCGCATCAGATCATCTTCCATAGAGAGGTAGAAACGGGTTGATCCCGGATCACCCTGACGGCCGGCACGGCCACGTAGCTGGTTATCAATACGACGGGACTCATGACGCTCTGTACCAAGAATATGAAGGCCACCAGCTGCGGTGACTTCATTATGCTCTGCCTCACATGCAGTGCGAATCTCTTCGGACTTTTTCTCACGCTCATTGTCCGAGAGTTTCTTCGGTAGTTGAGAGATCAGCATGTCCGGATTACCACCGAGCATGATGTCAGTACCACGGCCAGCCATGTTGGTTGCAATGGTAATAGCACCCTTCCGGCCAGCCTGTGCAACGATTTCAGCTTCACGTTCATGCTGTTTGGCATTTAGCACTTCATGCTTAATACCTTTGGATTGCAGCATTTTGGCAAGCAGTTCGGATTTTTCGATAGAGGTTGTGCCGACAAGGATCGGCTGGCCTTTCTCATGGGTCGCAACAATGTCATCAAGGATGGCGTTGTATTTATCCTCCTGGTCACGGTAGATCAGATCGGGCATATCATCACGGACCATATCCCGGTTGGTTGGAACAATGACCACTTCAAGTTTGTAGATCTTCTCGAACTCTTCAGCTTCAGTGTCTGCAGTACCGGTCATACCAGCCAGTTTGTCGTACATTCTGAAGTAGTTCTGGAATGTGATGGAGGCCAGTGTCTGGTTTTCGGGTTGAACTTCCACACCCTCTTTGGCTTCAAGAGCCTGATGCAGGCCATCAGAGTAACGGCGTCCCGGTGTCATACGGCCGGTAAATTCGTCGATCAGAATCAGTTCACCACCACGGACGATGTAGTCCACTTCGCGGGTAAACAGGGTGTTGGCACGCAGTGCCTGTGTGGCTGCATGCATCTGGTTTACATTTTCCGGGTCGTAAAGATTACCGGTTGGCATGAGGCCCGCTTCACGGAAGAGCTCTTCAACCTGCTCCATACCCTCTTCGGTGTAGGAGACAGCCTTATCTTTTTCATCCTTCTCGTATGCAGAGTCATCCAGTTTTTTAATCAGCTCATCTGCCTGCAGGTAGAGGTCAGTTGCCTGCTCTGCAGGGCCTGATATGATCAACGGCGTTCTTGCCTCATCGACCAGAATGGAGTCCACCTCATCGACAATCGCAAAATGCTTTTCACGCTGGCTAAGATCTTCCTCAACAAAAGTCATATTATCGCGCAGATAATCAAAGCCAAATTCGTTATTGGTTCCGTAAGTGATATCTGCCGCATAGGCAGCCTTACGCTCTTCACTGGAGATACCATGTACGATGGTGCCGGTTGTCAGGCCAAGGAATCCGTAGAGCTTGCCCATCCACTCCGCATCACGTGAAGCCAGGTAATCATTCACGGTTACAACATGTACGCCGCGACCCGTCAGTGCATTGAGATAGACCGGGAGGGTGGCCATCAGAGTTTTACCTTCACCGGTTTTCATCTCGGCAATCTTGCCACTATTGAGGATCATGCCGCCGATCAGCTGCACATCGAAATGGCGCATGCCGAGCACGCGTGTTGATGCTTCCCGGGCAACTGCAAAGGCTTCCGGCAGAAGGTCATCTACAGATGACCCATCAGCAAGGCGTTGTTTAAACTCTTCGGTCTTGTTTTTCAGCGCATCATCAGAGAGGGCTTTTATGGACTCTTCCATGGTGTTGATCTGATCCACAACAGGGAACATATCTTTCAGAATACGCTCGTTGCGATTGCCGAATATCTTTGTGAGAACATTGAACATAGGGAGGTTGGCTCCAGTCGTAACTAAATCATTTTATCGAAAGCAGGTGAGTCTAACGATGATGGTGAGGATGTCATCCTATGCTGGCTTTTTTTACGAGCCATTTTTCCTCAGGGAGATACCGGTTTTAATTATTGATCATAAAATGTGACCGGGATGTTAGATTTTTTGCCTTCGTTATAGACATTTGCTACGCAGTCAAAGGGGAAAATCCCATTGTGGTTGTCATTCCATGAAATTGAAATTTTATCCAATCCGGATATTTTAAAGGTGGCCATAGCTGACGATACTCTGGAGGGGAAAAGTCCAAAAAGAGCATTTGTAATGATATGAGTGTCAAAGCCAAGTTTTTTTGCATATTTAACGTACTGGGCCAGTTCGCTTCTACGTTGGTAGGCGTCACCATGAATGAAAGAAATCCATTTGATAGCTGCGGGATCGGTCTCTTCGAGCATGACTTTGATGGAATCAGAAGATTCGGCTTGTGTATCAATCACTCGACATTTATTGCAGCTGGAATGGCACTGAAGCAGACAATCAGAGCTTTTTTGGGTCTGGAGGTTTGATTGGTTTGTCATGGCGCCTTCTCTAGATAACAAGTAAATAAGAGGGGACCTCCTGTCCCCTCATACCCTTCCCTGGCTTCCCTGTGCAGATACCCCTGTGCCAAGTTTGTGAACCGAGAAGTTGTTGTAGGCGGAAGAGGCTGCATGAGATGACAGGAGAGGAGTATCCCGTAAAAAGGGGATATGTCTCTGGAGCATAATTATTCAGCTCTGATTTTGGTGAATCCGGGGAGCTTATTTATTAAAACAGTAGCGGTAGAATCAGCCGTAGGGCTTAATCAATCCCAGCTGACATGCCTCGAAGACAGCCTCGGTTCGTGAATGAACAGAAAGTTTACGGTAGATATGTTTGATATGGGTTGTCACGGTATGCTGGCTCATGTTCAGGTTATCGGCTACTTCATGCCTGCTATAACCTTTTGCAATGAGTGTAAGCACACTTTTTTCCCGCTCCGTAAGTGATGGTTGAGAATCATCCAAAGCCTGCTGCTTTGGTATTTGAAAACGGCTGAGAAGGTAGCGGGCAATGCCTGGACTAATAGGTGACTCACCTTTAATGAGTTGCAGGATATGGGGGCCAACTTTTGCCAGAGAGTCATCCTTAAGAATATATCCGGTGGCTCCGGCCTCAATAGCTTCGACAACATGCTCCTCATCACCAAAGGCTGAGATGACCATCACTTCACCTTTTGGGTGTAGCTGTTTGATCTGACGAATGAGATCAATCCCATTGCCATCCGGAAGGCCAATATCTACCAGGATAATGTCAGGTTTATGCGTCAGATTAATTTCTGCTTCCGTATAGTTTGATACGGCAGCCAGCAGCTTAAGCTGAGGCTGGTTTTCAACCACTTGAACCAGAACGTCACGAGTGACGGGCTCATCTTCAACAATCAGAATCGAATGACTATCCAATTAAGTCCTCCCCCTTCTTAATCTGTAACTGTAGCGCACTGTTAGTCTTTTTGCAGCGGATTATATTACAGCGAGATATTGCGTAGTATCCCCTTTTTAGGTTTATCTAACGTGAGCAGGGCTATTCCTGCCAGATATCTTTGAGAAGCAGTTTGCAGGCATCATCACCCTCAACCATGTTAACCCCTTTGATCATATCCAGTGTTTCTACAATCTGAATCTGTTTCCTCTTGTGAAGAGTTTTCTGAAGCTGTGGAGAGTGCTGATACAGGTCGGAATAATTCGAAGCGGTGAGGATCATCAGTGTACAGTCTGAAATGGTGCGGGCAGTGGCTGTGCGTTCTCTTTCCGCTGCAATAGATACGTCTCCAATAACACCTCCGGTTTCGACAGTCTTAAGAAGCTTCTCGCTTCCATTGATTGTAAGGTTAACAGCGACTTTTCCCGTGCGAACCAGGTACAGATCAAGCGAGGTGTCACCCTCTTTGAAGAGGGTCTGACCAGCTTTGACTTGAATCAACTTCATCTTTGCTGCGATCTTTTGACGTGTTTTTGCGTCCACCTCTTTGAATGGCGGAGTGAGGGCAAGCTGTTTTACCAGCATGCGGGATCGATAGAGGGATTCAAGATGATCATTGAGTACAGGGGAATCCTGTTTAAGCGAGTCGAGTAACTCATAAGGAAGTTCAAGCAGCTCGGTTACACTGTTGGCAACGGTTTCTGTTGTACGCCGGCCACCGGTGAAGTAGGCAGTTTCACCACAGACATCATCTTCACCGATACTGCCCAGATAGGTTCGATTGTTATTATATATCAGATAGCCTTCAACTTCTCCGCGAATGACAAAATAAAGGGAGCTTGCCTCATCACCCATGCGGTCAATCACCTCTTTGTCAGCATGGTGATGGAATTTTATTTTGCCTAAAAGGGCATCGAATACATGGTCATCAAAGAGTGAGAAAAGATCACAGGCATGAAGTTTTCTGCCAGTTCTGGTTTTATCAGAAAGAGACTTCAAAAGGGATCCTCTATCTTCCCTTTGAGCGCGACAAAGCCTGTAAATACGCTTGGTAGCATTGTGGTCATCCGGCTTTAGCGCATGATAAAGGCGGAGAGAGGCGATAGCCTGGGTTGGATGATTTTGCCGGGCATAGCGTTCTGCCGCCTGAATAAGCCAGCGTGCAGCATCTTCATCCGATTTCGCTTTTTGATAGCAGTGAGCTGTGCGTAGAGGAAGATCCAGATCATCCTGTACCAACGTGGCCAGTGCACCATAAGCTGCAGCGGACTTTTCGTGTCTGCCTTTTTGGGCAAGTTTCAGCGCTTTTTGTTGCAGGCTTGTGGCTGCTGAATGCGCAAGGTCATTTGCTTTTGCATCTTTAAGAGCTTGGAAAATCTGCTTCTCCAGTTCACTGAACGTTGTCACAAAGGCTCCTGCAGATTCGATAGTATCGACCACTTGTTCATGATCCAAGCTTTATAATATTACATATTATTGCACAGAAAGACGGCGAATGCCTTCCCGCAGCGCTTCCATACCTGTGGCGTAGGAGAAACGGACATGTTTCTCTGATTGATAAGTACCGAAATCTTCGCCTGGCGTAATGGCTACACCCTTCTCTTCAAGCAGTTTCCAGCAAAAGCTGCGGGAGTCATCGGTCAGTTTCTCTACATTGGCGTAGATATAAAAAGCACCTTGAGGCTCTACAACAATGTCGAAACCAAGTTTTGGCAGCTCTTTAAGCAGAAACTCTCTCCGTTCGCCATAGGCCTGATGCATCTTTTCAACTGCGGCTTTCTCTTTGAGGGCGGCAATAGCGGCGTGCTGTGACAGCGTGGGCGCAGCGATGAAAATATTTTGCATCACACGTCTGCATGCATCAATGAGCTCTTCAGGTACAATGACCCAGCCAATTCGCCAGCCTGTCATAGCCCAGCGTTTGGAGAAGCCGTTGACGATAATTGCACTGTCGTCAAATTGCAGGGCACATGGTGCCTGCGTGTCGTAAGTTAGGCCGTGATAGATCTCATCTGAAATCAGGTAGCCACTTCGTTTTTTGCATGTCCTGGCAATATGTCTCAGCTCTTCAGGATCAATCAACGTACCTGTCGGGTTACTCGGATTGATGATGACTGCGGCCTGCGTCTCTGCCTGCCAATGCTGCTGAATTAGCTTGTCAGATAGATGATAACGACTCTTAGGGTCAACCGGGACATTGATGGGAGTTCCGCCAGCCAGGCGAATAAAATTGCGTTGGCAGGGGTAGCCCGGATCGGGGAGAAGTACGGATTCACCCGCCTCCAGAAGTACAGCATAGATTAGGCTGAATGCTCCGGAGGTTCCCGGTGTGATCAGAATTCGTTCCGGGTTTACCTCTACACCATATTCATCAGCGTACCAGTCTGAGAGCGCCTGTTGCAGTTCAGGCGCTCCTGTCGATTCTGTGTAGAACTGGTCACCACTATCCAGATGGGTTTTGGCCGCCTCAATTACGGAGGCAGGTGTTAAAAAGTCCGGTTCCCCGATCTCCATATGGATGATTTTTCTGCCCGTGCTCTCCAGCTCCTTGGCACGCTCCAGAAGCTGCATAACACGGAAGGGTTCGATGGAATCAATTCTACGCATCAGTGAAACATAGCGAGATGGTCTATAATTGTCTCATGACAGTTGCATACTCTATACATGACCGCTTTAAACTTGCCGCCGCCTGCAGGGAGCACTCCCGAATCATCTATAAAGATGATTTTGGTGAGCATCATGCTGTCATGGCGATACCGAATGAATGGCGGAATATTGATGGTGTAGAGTGGGGCTTCTTTGATTCCGATGCGGGTATTTTGCTGGAGGTGAAGCTGGAAGATATTCTGGCGATAGAGTTGCCGGAAGAGTAAGCTTTGCCAATGGAATCTGTATCTGTTGAGTGGATTGAGGCCTTCCACATTATTGCTATGGTCTCATGGTTTGCAGGCCTTTTTTATCTGCCACGCATCTTTGTTTATCACGCTGGTCAGCCCAGCGGCCCGGTACATGAGCAGTTCTGTGTGATGGAGTTCAAGCTCTTTAAATATATTATGCAACCGGCAATGATCGTGACTGTTGCATGCGGGGTGGCGTTAACTGCGATGGAGTGGGAGTACCTTCAGGCAGAGCCCTGGTTCTGGATTAAAGCAGCGCTTGTTTTGCCTCTGCTTGCCTATCATTTCTACAGTGGCTGTGTTGTGAAAACGTTTGCTGCGGGCGAGAACAGACGTAGCCATAAATTCTACCGCTTCTATAATGAGTTTCCGACGCTGATTTTGATCGCAGTGGTTATTATGGTGGTCGTTAAGCCTTTCTGAGTGAGGCGCCTTTAAAAAGTGATTGATTCAAAACCCCTAATCAACAAATGAGCGTAGGTGTAGTTATCCTGCTAAATATGAATGACGCAGCTTTTGCCCTTATCTTTGGCTTTGTAGAGAGCACCATCAGCCGCTAATATTAGATTGTCCTGACTGACCCCGTTTTCAGGGAACGATGCTACTCCGATACTAGCTGATGGTGAGATGGTCTCTTCAGAAAGCCCATAGTCTGCATCCTTTAAGGCTCGACAAATTTTTTCAGCCACTTCCATAGCTTTGTCAGTTTCTGTTTCGGGAAGGATAACTGCAAACTCATCGCCGCCTAACCTTACCAGTACGTCAGTTTCGCGCGTGTTTACTCTAAGAACAGATGCGACCTCAATAAGAACCTCATCACCGACAGGGTGGCCAAGCGTATCGTTAATCGCTTTGAAATTATCCAGATCAAGTAGAAGCAGGGAGAAGTTGTGCTTGTAGCGTTTGGACCGGGTGATCTCCTCTTTTAGGTGAGACTCAAATCCACGTCGATTGAAGAGATGCGTTAACGAATCACTTGTCGCAAGCATTTTCATCTGCTCATAATATTCCTGAAGAGTTTCCAGCAAAGAGTTGAAGTGAACGGTCAATTGATGGAATTCCAGGGCTTTACCATTTGTATCAACTCTTTGATCCAGTGCTCTGTTTTCTGTGAGATCGTCCATGGCCCTGATCAGGTTTCGAATCGGTTTGATGATGTAATAGTGGAGTTCAGAGTAGAGGACAATCGATAACACCAGCACCAGGACAATGACGCCATAGATAAACAGATTCATCAGATAACTGAGCGAAACTTTCAGGTTGTTGATGGGGTAACTGATGTCGATTACACCATTGATATCATCGATATTAGCCCCGGTATGGCAGCTCAAGCACTCCTGTTTAACTGAGAGGGGATAGAGATAACGAATATTCTCTTTTTCAACAATAAGTTTTTCATTTCCGTCTTTTATCACTTCGGACAGGGCTGAGTCGCTTTCCCGGATCTCTTTTTCACCTGCAATTTCACCGAACTGTTTAATAACAGGGTTGCCACGAAAAACACGAATAGACATGTTCGGGGCTGCCTTGTTGAAATCAGCAATGATCTTTTGAATCTCCTCTTTATCCCACCCTTTTCGCATGCCGACATAGAGGCCTTCAAAAACGAGTTTTGAAGTTTGACGGGCTTCCTCTGCCGCCAGCTTATCGATGGCTGAGTCTTTTACACCGCTCCAGAGCAGAGAGAGTGCGACAGCGACAATCAGTATAAAAACCGTCAGGAAGTAGACCTTCATGCGGACGAGGCTGACGGGAGCGCTGATCTTTTTTATCAAAAGACCTCTCTTTGGCTGTTTTTTTCAGCGAAACTCGACGAGTTGTTAACCATTGGGCATGTTTCTAAGCATAATATATGCCAATGAATGCACCGGGTTGTGGATTGATGAATTCGAGTTAGGGGAGGTGTTGTCTGTGCGTTAATCCTCTTGCCAGGTTAACACAGGCTTTCTTGCAGCAATGGTCTCATCCAGCCGAGAGCGAATAGGGAGCAGTGGTGCAGCATGAAGTGCATCTGTGTCACCCTCTTCGCATATACGGGCAATTTCCAGCATGGCATCGCAGAATGCATCAATGGTTTCGCGAGATTCGGACTCAGTAGGTTCAATCAACATGGCACCATGAACCACAAGCGGGAAATAGACAGTCATCGGGTGAAAGCCGAGATCAATGAGTTGCTTGGCAATATCCAGTGTCTTGATTCCGTGGCTGTTCTGAATTTCATCGGTTAGCAGGCACTCATGTTTACAGATGCCCTCAAATGGCACGTGGTAGGCCTCTTTCAGGCGGGCGAGAATGTAGTTGGCATTTAGCACGGCGTCTTCGGCAATTTTATGCAGATGATCTTTGCCAAAGGCAGCAATATAGGCTGCTGCCCGCAACAGTACGCCTACCTGACCGATGGAGCCAAGCACCGGGCCGATGGAGTGTTCATCACTTTGGATAACTTGGTAAATCACCCCGTTTTTTTCAATACGAGGCGTTGGCAGGAATGGAGCCAGAGATTCATTTACTACAACAGGGCCACCACCTGGCCCTCCACCACCATGCGGGGTGGAGAAGGTTTTGTGGACATTGATATGCAGGCAATCAATACCCATATCACCCGGCTTGGCAATACCAACCAGTGCATTGAGATTGGCACCGTCACCATAGACAAAGCCACCGGCCTGATGAACGAGTTCGCAGATCTCCGCGATGTCAGATTCAAACATGCCGGTAGTATTGGGATTGGTCAGCATCAGGGCTGCGACATCACTATCCAGATTCGCCTTTAGTTCTTCAAGGTCAATGCGACCATTGGCCAGTGACTTCAGTTCTACAGTTTGCATGCCACAAAGGGCAGCAGATGCAGGGTTTGTGCCGTGGGCAGAGTCGGGAACCAGCACCTTGTTACGGTTTGATTCACCACGTGCGGCAAGGGCAGCGCGAATCATCATCAAGCCGGCCCATTCACCCTGTGCGCCAGCAGCAGGCTGAAGTGTTACATAAGGAAGCCCGGTGATCTCACCAAGCCAGTTTTGCAGCTCAAAAAGAAGCTCCAGCAGGCCTTGAACACTCTCTTCCGGTTGATCCGGATGAATATTGGAGAGCCCCGGCAGTCGAACAACCTGCTCATTCACGCGAGGGTTATATTTCATGGTGCATGAGCCGAGAGGATAAAAGCCGGTCTCAATAGCATGATTCCATTGCGACAGGCGCACAAAGTGACGAACAGCCTCCGGTTCTGAAAGGCCGGGGATGTTTGTGCTCTCTGTGCGGGCAAAGGCGTTTAACTCATCTGATAAAGGAGCGGTTACACCCGGAAGACTGATGCTGGTCGATTTTTCATGTGCGTGTTCAAAAAGTAGCGGTTCTTCATGCATGAGTCCGGAGGTTCCGGAGTAGTTTGAGATACTCATTGTGAAGCCTCCAGAAGTTCCAGGTAGCGGTCAACATCATCTGCCTCGATCATTTCGGTAGTGGCGATCAAAAGGTGTTTTGCTTCAGCTGTCGGATCCAGCTTCTCCAGCGGAATGCCTGCAAACAGATGTGCTGCCTCTGCTCCAGAGAGGAAATTATCACGATGGGCCTTATCTCTGAAACTGAGTACCGTTTCATTGTAGTGGGCGCCTTCAGCGGCTTTTACATGGGCGGGGAGCTTGCTAACAAGCATCTGCAGTGCTGCTGCGGAGTGCTTAGCAACTGTTTTCAATCCGGCATCACCCATCAGGGTCAGGTAAGTAGCAGCAGCGGTACACATTAATCCCTGGTTAGAGCAGATGTTGGATGTCGCTTTTTCGCGGCGAATATGCTGCTCGCGGGTTGAAAGAGTCAGCACAAATCCACGTTTGCCATTGGCGTCTGTGGTCATGCCGCAAACACGGCCTGGCATCTGACGCAGAAGTTTCTGTGAACAGGTGAAGAGGCCAAGGTGTGGGCCACCAAATCCCATCGGAATGCCCAGAGACTGGCCAGAACCGACTACAATATCGGCACCATATTCACCGGGTGATTTGATTAGGGCAAAGGCTGATGCATCTGAAAATGCGACCACCATCAGTGCGCCGGTTTCATCACATTTACTACGAATATCAGTCAGGTCATAGACCGATCCATAGAAATCCGGATACTGGACAATGACACAGGCGGTCGTCTCATCAACTGAGTTGCAAATATTTTCCACATCAGTCGAGAACCCATCATTTGTCACTTCAACAGTATCTCCACCAAGGTGGGAGAGATAGTTTTGAGTCACAGCGCGATAGCGCGGGTTTACACTGCCGGCAATCACTACACGATCCCTGCGTTTAACACGCCGCGCCATAAGCGCTGCCTCAGCGACGCTGGTAGCAGCGTCGTACATGGAGGCATTGGATACATCCATGCCGACCAGACGTGCGACCATGGTCTGGAACTCAAACAGGGCTTGGAGCGTGCCCTGTGCGATTTCCGGCTGATAGGGAGTGTAGGCCGTTAGGAACTCGCCACGGGAGATGACGTAGTCGACTACTGCGGGGATAAAGTGGTGATAGGTGCCGCCACCAAGGAAGCAGCTGGTGTTACCTGCGTGCCGGTTTTTCTCCGAAGCCCGCGTGAATTTTCGCACAATAGCGACCTCAGACATGGCGTCAGGCATATCAAGGCTGCCCGGTTCATGGTGGAAGCTGGCAGGAATGTCGGTAAACAGATCGCGCGTATCAGATACACCAATGGTATCCAGCATGGCTGAACGGTCTGCATCAGTGTGCGGCAGAAATCGCATAGATTGACTCCGGAATAGAAGTGAGTTTGATCAGTTTATGCTGCGTCCAGGAAAGCCTGGTAAGCATCTGCATCCATCAGGTGTGAGGTGTCGCTATCAGTCACTTTGACCTTAACAATCCAGCCATCACCGTAAGGGTCTTCATTCACCTTTTCAGGAGATGATTCCAGTGCTTCATTGCCTTCGATCACTTCGCTGGCAATAGGTGCGTAGACATCGGAGACGGCTTTAACGGATTCAACAACGGCAAAAGCGTCACCGATAGCCATATCGCGCCCCTCTTCGGGTAGCTCAACAAACACAATGTCACCCAGGGCCTCCTGGGCATGGTCAGTCACACCAAATGTGGCAGTGTCACCTTCAATACGGACCCATTCATGGTCTTTGGTATATTTAAGATCAACAGGAATAGTCATGGTGTTCTCCTCTCAAAGCAGCCCGGCACTCTATTTACGGACGTTGCTGCGTACAAATGGTGTTTTGGTTCGTTCTGCCGGGACAGCTTTGCCACGAATTTCAATTGAAAGTTCACCAATCTCGGCATACTCAGGTTCAACATAACCGATGGCAACCCCTGCACCCGCAAGTGGAGAGTGCATGCCAGAGGTGACTTCGCCAACTTCTCTACCATCAGCCATGATTCTGTAGTGCTCACGGGGAATGCCGCGGCCGGTCAGTTTTAGCCCAATCAACTTTTTCTGTGCGCCCTCAGCTTTGCGCTTCTCAACAGCGCTACGTCCGAGAAAGTCGCCTTTATCAAGCTTGGTAATCCACATCAGTTTCGCTTCAACCGGTGTGACACAGTCACTGATCTCATGGCCATAGAGGGCATAACCCATCTCAGAGCGAAGCATGTCACGAGCAGCCAGACCAATAGGGATAGCGCCGACGTTTTCCAGTGACTGCCACACTTCTGTAGCAGCACTATTTGGCAGGTAGATTTCAAATCCGTCTTCGCCAGTGTAGCCGGTGCGGGATATGATGGTTTCAACACGGTTAACTGTTGTGACGGCAAAGCGGTAGTAACCAATAGTCTCAAGATCGGTCTCAGTGAGACTCTGCAGCAGTTGCTGTGCTTTTTCACCCTGAAGTGCCAGAAGTACAGTCGCATCCGACTCGTCGGAGACGGTCACATCAAAAGTTGCAGCATGTTTTGAAAGGTGTGCTACATCCTTGTGTCGATTAGCTGCGTTAATACAGAGGTAATAGCTGGTTTCATTGATGCGGTAGGTGGTGATGTCATCGATAAAGGTGCCCTGATCATTGAGCAGAGCAGAGTACTGTACCTGTCCGTTCACCAGTTTTGAAACATCGTTGGTGGTGACATACTGAAGGAAGTTCAGTGCATCGGCCCCTGTGACTCGAACCTGTCCCATATGGGAGATGTCAAAAATACCTGCCTCACCATCCCTGACAGCCTGATACTCTTTCAGGGCTCCGAGAGGGTATTGAACCGGCATTTCGAACCCGGCAAAAGAAACCATCTTTCCACCAAGCCTGATGTGCTCATCAAACAGCGGTGTTTTTGCCAGTGCTTCGGTTCCGGTGATCATGCTTTGTCTCCAACATGAATGCGGAAGGCAGCAATAGTATTGTGAAGCAGCATGGTGATGGTCATGGGGCCAACGCCACCGGGAACGGGGGTGATCCATGATGCGTTTTTGGAAGCGCTCTCAAATTCGACATCACCGGTAAGCTTTCCGTTTTCCATGCGATGAATGCCGACATCTATAACAATTGCACCTTTTTTAATCCACTCGCCCTGAATAAGGCCCTGTTTGCCGGCTGCAGCCACAACAATGTCTGCCCGTTCAATATGTGACTTAAGGTTTCTGCTAAAACGATGGGTAACGGTCACAGTCGCTCCTGCCAGCAGCAGCTCAAGCGCCATTGGACGACCGACCATGTTGGATGCACCTACAATCACGGCCTCCTGGCCATGCAGGTCGACACCTGTCTCTTCCAGCATCTTCATGCAGCCGTATGGAGTGCAGGGTCGGAGTGCGGGGATGCGGGCAGTGAGGCTGCCGATGTTATAGGGGTGGAAACCATCCACATCTTTACCAGGATCAATGGCGGTAATAATGGTTTCCGAATCGATATGATCGGGAACCGGTAGCTGAACAAGAATGCCATCCACGCGCGGGTCACGATTCAGCTCACCAATCAGGCCGAGGATATGCTGTTGGGTGGTCTCTGCAGGCAGTTCGTGGGAGAAGGAGGCGATCCCCGCCTTTTCGCATGCGAGCTTCTTGTTTTTTACATAGACATGGGATGCGGGATCGTCTCCGACCAGAATTACAGCCAGGCCCGGGGCTCGGCCATGCTTACTGTTCATGGCCTTAATGTCTGTCTGCATATGCTGGCGCATGCGCTCGGAAAGCGCTTTGCCATCCAGTATTTTTGCTGTCTCGTTGCTCATAAGGGGTGGATTGTTGCAGGATTGATGGTTTCGGTAAATATTTTAGATGCTGAATAAATGTATCCCGCATTTCTTAGCCACGCATAGCTAAAAATTTCATTTTAACTATGCTCACATAATCGGCCGTCAACACGGCTGATTATGGCGATCCCTCCCTGGATCACATGGTGGCATTGGGCAGTAGGTGTTTTTCAAAAGGAGACTTTATGCAGTTGCATCATGTGGCAGTGATTGTAGGTGATTTGGATCAATCAGTGATGTTTTATGAGAAGTTGCTGGGCCTTAATCGGGATGATCGCCCCGATCTGGGATTTCCGGGGCTGTTTTACAGTTTGGGGGGAGGCCAGCAGCTTCACCTGATGCAGGTTGAAAACCCTTATGGTGGGTATGATCAGCCGATTCATGGTGGGCGAGATCACCATTTAGCATTTTCTACGGATGATTTAAACAGTCTGGTCTCCAGGCTGGATGAGGCAGGGGTTATGTATACAAAAAGTAGATCGGGGCGTGCGGCGATCTTTTTCAGGGATCCGGATGGCAATGCAATAGAAGTGATTCAACAGCAGTAGCTAGGTTCTGTATTGAGCGTATATATGGTTATATAGAAAGATCAGAGCGATAGGCAAAATGGAGGTGGGAGTAATTACTCCGCCCATGGAAGCGCCCCAGGGCGTCCTCTCTTGCGCAAGCGCAATTCACCTTGGGTGGCGGCGAACAACGTGAGCCGTAAACGAAGGCGGATAAATCAGCAGGAGAGCTGATTTAGAAGGGCTTTAGACCACCGAGAGGTGAGAGCCCAGGGAAGAGCTCGAATCACATGTGCCGCCGCAGCGATTAAAGCAAAAGACAGGAAGCCTTTTGTGAATCAAACAACTCCCTACGGGTGCATTGCCTCTATAAAAATTCGATCAATGTTTTTGTTCCAGCTGCCATGATAGGCATCCAGCCACTGTTCGGCCTGTGTTTTCTTTATGTCTACTGCATGAATCATCGGCTTGAGGAAGATAGATTCATCTTCGCCGTGACTGTTTAAATTGCTGATTCTTTCGAGGCCGCCTCGGGCGATATCAAGCATAGCCTCACAGAGTGCATGCACATCACTCTCCCTGAATGGAGTGTTGAATGCTGAGCGGGGGACTTCCTGCCGCAGGTTTGAAACTTCGGCGTGAGTCCACTCTGCACAGAGATTCCATGCCTGTTCCAGAGCTGTTTTATCATAAAGCAACCCTTTCCAGAGGGCTGGCAGCGCGCAGACCCAGGGCCAGAGTCCGGCGTCAGCGCCACGCATCTCAAGGAATTGTTTCAGGCGCACTTCTGGAAAGAGAGTTCCGATATGAAGCTCCCAATCATCCATGGTCGGAAACTCACCCGGCAGAGCCGGAAGTTTGCCCTGCAGAAAATCGCGAAAACTCTGTCCAGTACAATTAACATATTGTCCATTGCGAAAAATAAAATACATAGGGGCATCAAGGGCCCACTCGGTATAGCTGTCGAAGCTGAATGCATTGTCAAATACAGCTTCAGGGATGCCTGTTCGGGCAGGGTCGGTGTCGAGCCAGCAGGCCGCACGACTTGAGAGAAAGCCGGAAGGTTTGCCGTTTATGAATGGTGAGGCTGCACAGAGCGCAGTTACCAGTGGTTGCAGGCAGCAGGCAACACGCATTTTTTTGGCCATATCGGCCTCAGATGAGAAATCAAGGTTTGCCTGAACAGTTGCGGTTCGAAGCATCATGTCGAGGCCACTGCCTCCAACCATTGGCATATATTCTCTCATAACGCCGTAGCGTGATTTTGGCATCCAGGGGATGTCATCGCGATGCCACTTTGGCTGAAAACCCAGGCCAAGAAACCCAATGCCCAGCTGTTTTGTTGCATCTTTGAGTAGTGCCAGGTGATTTTGGGTCTCCATGCAGGTTTCATGGATGGTGGCTAGTGGAGCGCCGGATAGTTCGAGCTGGCCGCCTGGCTCCAGTGTGATTGATGCAAGTTCTTTCTGAATGGCGATGATGTTGCCACTTTCGAACAGAGGGCTTCCGGTATGTTTAGATAGAAGCTCTAACAGAACCTGAATGCTTCTGGTGCCAGCGTAGGGGATAGGTTTTAGTGTATCAATACAGAACCCGATCTTCTCGTGCTCAGTGCCGATGCGCCATTGCTGCTTAGGCTTGCAGCCGGAAGAGAAGAGCTGGCTAAGGCTATCGATGCCGCTCTTATCTATTATATAGTTTTGTGAATCGCACATGTGGGGGGTAACGCTAAGTGTAATGGGGACTGTTTGCCAACAGGGGGTTAACAGTTATCGCTACTCACTATATATACATACGTAAGATTTGATCAAATTGATAGATGTTGCAAAATGACACACAGGCAGTGTGGCAGGTTGACCCTGTGATGAAGATCACGCAAAGTTCGCGACGTACTTCCGGAAAGGTCTGTGCAAATCTCTGCTGACTGAACTTGATGATCATGATTCAGCAACAGGTCGAAGAGATGCACAGAAAAAGAGGGGAGAACAAATAACTAATGATTTACCTTAGTGTGAATCAAATCTATTAAGAGGATATACACAACATGAAAAAAATGCTTTTTTCTGCTGTAGCTTTCGCTGTTGTTGCTGTTTCTGCTGTTGCAGTTGCTCCAACTACTTCTGAAGCTATTCCGGCATTCGCTCGCCAGACTGGCGCTGCATGCTTGAACTGCCACTTCCAGGCAATTCCACGTCTGACCGCTTTCGGTCGTAACTTCAAGATCGGTGGCTTCCGTGACATGGGCGAACAGGCTCTGTTGGAAGACGACGCTCTGTCTCTACCTGCTACATTCAACGCGTCACTGCTTTTCAAAGCGCGTATCCAGTCTAGCAACAAGGCTGGACCTTTCGGTACTACTGGTAATAACGTAGCTGTTGGTGGTAACACTTCCAAGTCTGCTATCCAGTGGCCTGACGAAGCTGCACTGCTTATTGGTGGTCGTTATGGTTCTAACATCGGTGGCCTAACCGAGTGGAACGGTGGCCCACTGTCTTACAAGCTGGCTATCGTTGGTGACTTCGACTTCGGTCAGGTTGGTTTCGTCGGTGGTTCTACTGACGCTCTAGGTACTGGTTACCTGTTCAATGATCCATCAAACGTACTAGTACGTAACACTCGTGGCTCACAGTTCCGTCCTGGTTACTTCAAGGCTACTTCAATGCAGACTGGTGTTTCTGGTCTGGGTCTGTACGCAACTGTAAACGATCTTGTATATGTTGCACTTGGTCAGTTTGTGTCTAACGGTGGTAACAACCCAGCAAACGGCGGTGCTGTGATTTCTGGTGCTGCTCTTGACTTCCTGACTTGGGGTCGTATTGCTGTAACTACTGAGCTTGCTGGCTTGGACACCGTGGTAGGTTTCTACTCGATTTCCGGCACTCAGGAAGACAACAACGCTGTTGGCATTCACTCAGAGAACACTAACGGTGTTGATATTCAGATGCAGGGTGATCTAGGTGATACTTCTGTAGGTTTCTACGGTAACTACCAGTTCTCTGGTAAGGTAAAAGCAACCCCAGTTGCTGCTGAAAGCAATGCTACTGGTTACTATGTACTAGGTACTGTTGGCTTCGGTCACGCAGGCGTTCGTGCTGGTTACTCTAGCTATGATGCAACTTCTGCTGGCGCTGCTGCTGTAGCTGCTGTAGTTGCTGCTCCTGGTGTACCTGCTGCTGCTGCTATACCTGCTGTAGCTGCTGGCACTAAGCTTAACACTAAGACTGTTGTAGTGGGTGCTTGGTACTCTCTTGCACAGAACGTAGAGCTGGATCTTGAGTATGAAGGCAACTCTGGTGCTTCTACTGCTAAGACTACTACTCTGCTTCTTGAGTACGTATACTAAGACTCCTTCGGGATTCGATGTTTGAGAGAGGGGGCCTTCGGGCCCCCTCTTTTTTTGTTAAATTAATATGCTCTCGGAAAACTCTACCCTTGACCAGTTGTAGTATTAGAAGGGCGGTGTTTGCTTTGTTCGCTAAACCTACCCATCGATAAATGGTTTTCAGTTGCTAAAGCAGCATTGTTATTTCCGGTTAGTTTAACAGTTTCGTTTTCTCCATTCGCAATGCTTTCGTATCTTGGTATGCTCTTCGTAGTATTTTGTAAGCGAGCTTTGGAGTACCCGTCTATGCTTTATCATATATCCCCTTGAAGAGTTATTTATTCAGGAATAGAATGCTCCTGATTAATTTCAGGAGTGATTATGCTCAGGCTGACCAAATTAACAGATTACGGAATCCTTCTTTTGACCCATATGGCAGAAGATGAAGAGCGACTGTTTGCATCTAATGAGCTCTCCAACACTACGCATATCCCCTCTCCAACGGTAAGTAAAGTGCTTCAGGCACTGCTTGGTGCAGGGTTGCTTGAGTCTATTCGTGGCGCGCGCGGTGGCTACCGTTTGGCGCGACCGGCCTCTGAAGTTTCTGTGCGTGAGATTATTAGCTGTTTTGAAGGGCATATTGCTCTGACCGAGTGCAATCTTGATGATAGTGATTGTGAGCAGCTTCCGTTCTGTGCTACACAGAACAACTGGAAAAAAATCAATGGTGCAGTTCGTGATGCGCTGCAGAATATCTCACTGAAAGATATGACCGAGAAGGATTTCATGCCGGTATTCTCTATGAAAAAAGTGGTGTCGATCAATTCGGCTGATTTGCCTTTGGAAGTAACAGGCGAGACTCTGTAATGGCGACTAATGAGGAATTAGACGAACAACTTAAATCACGGGAATATGGTGCCGGATTTGTAACCGATATTGATTCCGATACGCTACCTCCGGGCCTGAATGAAGATGTGATCCGCATAATCTCTGCCAAAAAAGATGAGCCTGAGTGGCTCTTGAACTGGCGGTTGGAGGCGTTTCGCCATTGGCAGACTATGAGTGAACCGAAATGGGCCAATGTTCATCATGAGCCGGTTGATTATCAGGCAATTTCTTATTACTCAGCTCCAAAAGCGGCTGATGATGGGCCAGACAGTCTGGATGAAGTTGATCCAAAACTGCTTGAGACCTATGAGAAGCTGGGTATTCCACTGCGTGAGCAGGAATTTTTGGCCGGTGTAAAGAACGTAGCAGTTGATGCGGTATTCGATTCAGTTTCAGTGGCAACAACGTTTAAAGGTAAATTGAAAGAGGCGGGAGTCATTTTCTGCCCAATTTCTGAGGCTGTGCGCGACTACCCCGAGCTGGTACAGCAATATCTCGGTACGGTTGTTCCTGCCGGAGACAATTTTTTTGCAGCTCTGAATTCAGCTGTGTTTACAGATGGTTCATTTGTGTTTATTCCAAAAGGGGTGCGCTGTCCGATGGAACTCTCCACCTACTTTCGGATTAACGCCCTGAATACCGGTCAGTTTGAACGCACGTTGATTATTGCTGAGGAAGCATCCCACGTAAGTTATCTTGAGGGGTGTACTGCACCGATGCGAGATGAGAATCAGTTGCATGCAGCGGTGGTTGAGCTGGTAGCTCTTAAGGACGCTCAGATTAAATACTCGACAGTACAGAATTGGTATCCGGGCGATGAGAATGGCGTTGGTGGTATTTATAACTTTGTCACCAAACGTGGTGAGTGTCGTGGTGATCGTGCGAAAATATCCTGGACTCAGGTTGAGACAGGAAGTGCTATCACATGGAAATACCCAAGCTGTGTGCTGATGGGTGATGATTCGGTAGGCGAATTCTATTCGGTTGCGTTGACCAGTAATTATCAGCAGGCCGATACCGGCACCAAGATGATCCATCTTGGGAAAAACACCAAGAGTACGATCATCTCAAAAGGTATTTCAGCAGGGCATGGGCAGCAGTCTTATCGTGGGCTGGTGCGAATCGGAAAGAGTGCAGAGGGTGCCCGAAACTATACGCAGTGTGATTCGTTGCTATTGGGTAAAACATGCGGGGCGCACACCTTTCCATACGTGGAAGTGAAAAATTCGACGGCTGTTGTAGAGCATGAGGCGACCACTTCGAAAATCGGTGATGATCAGCTTTTTTATTGTCAGCAGCGTGGCATCTCTGAAGAGGATGCAGTTTCGCTGATTGTGAATGGGTTTTGTAAAGAGGTTTTCAATGAACTTCCCATGGAGTTTGCTGTAGAAGCCAATCGATTAATGGAAGTGTCTCTGGAAGGCGCAGTAGGATGATCCGAGGCGGATGGAGAAAAAATGTTAGAAATTAGAGATTTACATGCAAGCGTTGATGGCAAGGAGATTCTAAAAGGAATCAATCTTGATGTGAAGGCAGGCGAAATTCATGCGGTGATGGGCCCCAATGGCTCTGGCAAGAGCACGCTATCTAATGTGATCGCAGGCCGTGACGGCTATGAAGTGACTGCTGGCAGTGTGACCTACAAAGGTAAGAATCTTTTGGAGATGAGTCCGGAGGAGCGAGCCTGGGAAGGCGTATTCCTTGCATTCCAGTATCCGGTAGAGATTCCCGGAGTTAACAACACTTACCTTCTGAAGGCGGGGCTAAATGCTAAACGTAAACATCTGGGTCAGGAAGAGCTCGATGCCATTGATTTCATGCAGATTGTTAAAGAGAAAGCGGATCTGGTTAAGCTGGATCACTCTTTTCTGAGCCGCTCTGTGAATGAGGGCTTCTCCGGTGGAGAGAAGAAGAGAAATGAAATTTTTCAAATGGCAGTGCTGGAGCCTTCTTTGGCGCTTCTTGATGAGACTGATTCAGGTCTGGATATTGATGCGCTGCGTATCGTTGCGGGTGGTGTGAATAAGCTTCGCTCTTCTGATCGGGCGGTGGTTTTAGTTACTCACTATCAGAGGCTGCTTGATTATATTGAACCTGATGTGGTTCATGTGTTGGCTGATGGGCGTATTCTAAAAAGTGGTGATAAGGCATTAGCACTTGAACTTGAAGAGCGAGGGTATGATTGGGTTCTTGAAGAGGCCACTGTATGAACAGTGGAATAAGTGATGCGGTCGAATTGACCGCTCTGCTTCATGAGCGGCTCCCTCAGATCCAGAAGGCGTTGCCAGGTTTGCACGAGTCATGGATACGGGTGATGAGAAACAGTGCGCTGGACAGTTTTTTCAGGCAGGGCGTTCCAACAACCAGACATGAAGATTGGAAATACACTGATATCAAAAAATTCAGTGCCAGATTAGCTGTTTCTGCTACTGAAAAAACGGCAAATGACATTTCAGTTGAGACGCTTTCTGAATTTTATTTCGGAAGTCTGGATTGCCATCGGGTGGTGATTGTGGATGGCTTTGTGTCATCAGAGCTCTCTTCGCTCAAGGCCCTCCCTGCCGGCGTACGCGTTGAAAGTATGGCACGTATGCTTGCTGAAGAGGCGCATCTTCTGGAGTCATATTTGCATGATCAGCACCTATCAGGCTCATTGGCTGAGTTGAATACAGCCATGATGTATGATGGTGTCTACATTGATATTCCTGATGGAATTGTGATTGAACAACCCATTCATCTGCTTTTTATCTCGCATCAGCGTAGTGAGGATTCCAGTCATATTCGAAATCTCATCGTTGCAGGCGAATATAGTCAGGTAACTGTGATTGAGCATTTTGCCTCTCTGGATGGGAGCCGTGCACTGATTAACGCTGCGACTGATGTTGAGTTGCATGCAGGTGCGAGGCTTGAGCATTACAAGCTGCAACAGTCTGATATCAACGAAGTAAATATTGGCTCGATACGTGCGCATCAGCACAGAGATAGTTACTACCACTCACACTCTGTTGCTTTTGGGGCAGCGCTGTCACGCAGAGATATTCATGTAGAGATGAATGGTGAAGGTGCGGAGTGTGCATTGAATGGTCTTTATCTTGTGGGTGGAAGGCAGCATGTGGATCACCATACCCGTATCGACCATGTTCGCCCTCATTGCAGAAGTCGCGAATCATATAAAGGTGTTATCGATGGCCGTGCGCGCGCGGTGTTTAATGGCAAGGTTGTGGTTCACAAGGGCGCAGATCAAACGGACTCAGCCCAGTCTAATGCTAACCTGTTGCTATCTGACAAAGCCGAGGTTGATACCAAGCCTGATCTGGAGATTCATGCCGATGATGTGAAGTGTGCGCATGGTGCAACCGTGGGTCAGCTGGATATGAATCAGCTCTTCTATCTGAAGTCGCGCGGCCTAAGTGAAGAGGACGCTCGCAATGTACTGATGTTTGCATTTGCTGATGAGGTGTTGGCAGAGATTAAACTACCTGAGGTTCGCCGATACCTTGAACGGGTCGCGTTTGAGAAACTGCCGAATGTTGCTGGTCTTGAAGGAATGTTGGGGTAGAGCAATGAATATGAATTACGATATTACAACCATTCGCAAAAATTTTCCGGTTCTGGATCAGGAAGTATACGGCAAGCCTTTGATCTATCTGGACAATGCCGCGACCACACAGAAGCCGCAGATGGTGATTGATGCTGTCTGTGACTATTACGAACATGATAATGCCAATATACACCGTGGCGTGCATGCGCTTTCCGAGCGGGCAACTGCTGCTTATGAGGCATCACGCGAGAAGATGAGGGCCCTGTTGAATGCATCATCAACAAAAGAGATTGTTTTTACACGCGGAACCACAGAGTCGATCAACCTTGTCGCATCAAGCTGGGGCGGAGCAAATGTGGGCGCTGGTGATGAAGTGCTTATCACCGAAATGGAGCACCACTCAGATATCGTGCCGTGGCAGATGCTTTGTGAACGGACTGGCGCAACACTGAAGGTGCTGCCAATCAATGATGATGGCGAACTCTGTATGGACGAGTTGGGTGGCCTTCTCTCTGAGCGCACAAAGATTGTTGGTGTTGTTCACCTCTCCAACGCATTGGGAACCATTAATCCGATCAAAGAGATCATCGACCGAGCCCACGGGGTTGGTGCGAAGGTTTTGGTGGATGGCGCTCAGGCGTTGGCTCATTTGAAGGTGGATGTGCAGGCCCTGGATGTGGATTTTTATGTCACCAGCGCTCACAAAATGTATGGCCCGACTGGTATTGGACTTCTCTATGCCAAACAGACTCTGCTTGAAGTGATGCCTCCCTATCAGGGTGGCGGTGATATGATCACCATGGTGACCTTTGAACGTACCGAATATAACGCGCTGCCATACAAGTTTGAGGCGGGCACACCAAACATCTCCGGTGCTATCGGTTTTGGGGCCGCTGTCGATTATCTGAACTCGGTTGGTGTAGAAAACATTGCTGACCACGAGCAGGAGCTGCTGAAGTATGCGATCAAGCAGGCAGAAGCCTTTAGTGGACTTCGCCAGATCGGATCGGCAAAGGAGAGAGCCACGGTGCTCTCATTTACCATTGATGGAGTACATCCCCATGATCTGGGAACAATCCTTGATCGGGAAGGGGTGGCGATTCGCGCTGGCCACCACTGTGCTATGCCAGTCATGCAACATTTTGGCGTGCCAGCGACAGCTCGCGCATCGTTTGCAGCTTATAACACAACCGGTGAAGTGGACGCTCTGTTTGCTGCATTGACCAAAGCAAAGGAGATGTTCTCATGATCCACATATGGATGTGTGGCGGGCGAACTTGTGAGCCCGTGAGTGAAGCGAAATCGCACTTTTGCGAAACGGTTGAGGCCGAGGCAGGAAGCCGTAGGCCGGAAGCGACTGATCATGTTTAGTTTGAGCGATCTGTATCAACAGGTGATCATTGATCATACCAAAAGCCCACGTAATTTTGGAAAACTGGAACCGTGCAGCCATGATGCGGAGGGCTTTAACCCACTCTGTGGCGATCAACTGCATGTCTATCTGCAGATCAATGACGATAATATTATTGAAGATGTGAAGTTTGAGGGGCAGGGCTGCTCTATCTCCACTGCATCAGCCTCTTTGATGACACAAGCACTTAAAGGAAAGCCGGTGGGTGAGTTTGAGCGCCTGTTTGATGCTTTTCATGAGATGGCGACGGCTGATCTGTCCGAAGCGCCTGATGAAGCGGCGTTAGGAAAGCTGGCTGTGTTGGCAGGTGTGAAAGAGTTCCCATCGCGTATTAAGTGCGCCACGCTATGCTGGCATACCATTAAATCTGCTATTGAGCATAGTGACAGGGCGGCAAAAACAGAATGACGTTGATTGATTCGCAAAAAAGCCTCCATGTTTTTTGCTCTGTCGGAGTCGAAAAGCGTGGTTTTCAACTCCTCACAAACCTTCGGCTTGCCACCCGTCCATGGGTGGAAGGAGGTCATGCATGACCTCAGGCGATATGATTACAGTAACCCGCGATGTTGATGCGGTTCTTATTCCGTTGGGTACCCCCGTACTCATTCCGGAAGGTGCACAGGTTCGCATGACGCAGGAGCTGGGCGGTAGCTATACCGTTGCCGTGAATGGCAATCTGGCACGGGTTGAAGGCAAAGATGCAGATGCCTTGGGGATGACAGAGGCAGAGGCAGTTGAGCAATCTGAGATCAAGCCAGCCGACGGTCCTGTTAGTAAAGAGGAGCTTTGGAACGTACTGAAAACCTGTTATGACCCTGAAATTCCAGTCAATATCGTTGATCTTGGACTTGTTTATGATTGCCACGTGGTGGATACCGATGAGGGTAAAAATCATGTGGATGTCATCATGACGTTAACGGCACCGGGCTGTGGCATGGGGCCTTTTATCGTTGATGATGTTCGTCAGAAGGTGCTTAGTGTTGCCAATGTCTCGGATGTAGAGGTAGAGCTGGTGTTTGATCCGCCGTGGGATCGCGCAATGATGAGTGATGAGGCAAAGCTTCAGTTGGGAATGTTCTAGGGGGTCTCTATGACTGAGTGGATTGATGTTGCCAAAGCTGGTGAGTTAACCTCGGGGAATCGTAAAATCATCTCGACCGACATGGCTGAGATCGCTGTTTTTAATCTGGATGGTGAATATTATGCCATTGAAGACATCTGCACCCATGATGGTGGTGAACTTGCCTCCGGCGCATGTGAAGGTGATCAGATTATCTGCCCGCGTCATGGAGCTCGCTTCTGTATTCGAAATGGTAAAGCGCTTACACCTCCCGCTTATGAAGATATCGAAACATTTCCTGTCCGAATTGTGCAGGGTGTTATTCAGATAAACATAGAATAGCCTGTTGTCTATATGGCTATGTGAAGCTCCGATCTCCTTGTGCTACCATTCGGAGATGGGGATTATGCATGGATAGCAGGGGATCAGGTAAACATGGGTTGTTTTCAAGGGTTCAAAGCCGCTTAATAAACAGGCCGGATACTGAGCATGAGCAAGCCATCATCCGGATTGTTATTACCGCTTTAACATTCATATATCTTTGGATGATATCAGAGCCGCTAGGGGCTTCTATTGCACTGGGCTACCTGGGAGCAAGTATACTGTTTTTTATACACCTGCTGGTTGTAACTGGGATATCGCCAGTTCGCAGGATGGTTAGTATGGCCGCTGATATCTCTATGTTGACTGTGGCGCTGTATATTGCCGGGGAATCAGGGGCACCATTAATGGCAACCTATCTTTGGATCATTACTGGTAGTGGATTTCGTTATGGTGTGCGATATCTTACGTGGAGTACGGGCGTAACTGTTGTTGCCCTGTTGGTTCTATTTATTTTTAATGATTACTGGCAACAACATGAGGCAGTTGCATTTAGCTGGCTTATCGTTGTCATAGTGATTCCTTTTTTTATGGCAACACTGATTAAGAAGTTACAGCGAGCTATCAATCACGCTGAAGAAGCCAATCAAGCCAAATCACGCTTTCTAGCTAATATGAGTCATGAACTACGCACACCATTGAACGGTATCATTGGCATAAGCGATCTTCTATCAATGACCGCGCTTGATAAAGAGCAAAAAAAGTTTACCTCCATGATTCAATCCTCGGGCCAAACACTATTGGCCCTAATTGAAGATATTCTCGATATCTCAAAAATTGAGGCAGGAAAACTTCTTATCGATATCAAGCCGTTTGATCTGCATGAGCTGGTTATTGGAACAGTGAATGGTTTTATGCCTCAGGCTGAGAAGAAGGGGTTGCATCTGTTTTCCCATGTTGATCCCTCTATTCCTTTTATGTTGCAGGGTGATGAACTTCATGTTCGACAAATTGTGATGAATTTTATCAGTAATGCTTTGAAGTTTACCGAAGAGGGGAAGGTGGAGCTGATTGTTGAACCTGTGTCGGGAAGTTCAGCTAATCAAATCTGGATTCGATTCAGGGTGATTGACACTGGTATTGGTCTTTCTATGGCGGCCCAGCAGGGGATATTCGAAAGTTTTGTTCAGGCAGATGCTTCGGTTACAAGAAAATACGGAGGCACGGGCCTGGGGACAAGCATCTCTAAAGAGCTTGTTGAAGCCATGGGTGGTGAGCTAGGGCTGGAGAGTAAAGAGGGAAAAGGGACAGAATTTTGGTTTGAGCTGCCGTTTGAAAGGCAGCCGGAAATGGATAAAGAGCGGATAGCAGCGGTCTCTTTTTCAGATGCGCGCGTCATCGCCCTTATGAGTGATCACCTTCTTCCCAAGGTTCAGGCTCCGCTTCAGCGGTGGGGGCAGTATCTGGAAGTGGTGGGAGGTGTTCCTAAGCTTTTCTCCAAGCTGGTAGAAGCCAATGAATCAGGAGATCCGTTTCACGTTGTGATTGTGGATGGAGATATGTTAAGCATGTCTGCTATGGATTTTATGCAGACGTTAAAAGAGGAGACGTGGCACTCCGATGTGGCGCTGGTTCTACTCCATTCGAGACTTGAACTTGGCGAGTTGGATGCGCTGATTCACGCAGGTTATTCATCGGTACTTCATTCTCCTATCAACGAGTCTCTGTTGTTTAATGCGATTCATGAGGCGTGTATAGGTAAACAGATCGGTTCAGGTGTGCCCTCTTTGGCTGATTACCATAGAAAGAGAGACGATAAAAGCTCCCTTCGAATTCTTGTGGCTGAAGATAATGAAGTAAATCAGGCGGTGATCAGGGCTCTGTTGGAGCGGATTGGTCATGAAGTGTATATTGTTGATGACGGTGATGAAGCGCTGGATGTTTTATCGGAACGAGAGGGCGAGTTTGATTTGGCTATTCTTGATATGAATATGCCTAACCTGTCAGGCCTTGATGTGTTGAAAACGTTTCGATTTATGGAGGTTAAGGGTCACCTTCCAATCATTATGCTCTCTGCAAATGCTTTGTCGGATACGATTGATGAGTGTATTGAGGCTGGTGCAGATAGTTATTTGACTAAGCCGATAGAGACACAAAATTTGATTGAGGTGCTTGATAAACTTTCTCAACCAAAACAGGAGGGTGAGACAAGTGGTGTAGTCCAGGCTTTTCCTGCTATGAATGCAATTCCAAGGTGGCATCATATTAATGTAAGCCCGCTTGAAGAGCTTAAAGGTTTTGCAACCAGAGAGGGTTTTATACAGGAGCTTTTGAGTAAATTTATGAGCACTGGTGAAAAACATCTGGCTGGGCTGGAAAGTGCGGCTGCCGATAATGATTGTGTCTCCTTTCAAGATATTATTCATACTCTGAAGGGTAGTGCGGGAACTGTTGGTGCGACTTCGATGTATCAAATATGCGATGAGCTGGAGCAGCAGAAATATAATTTAACCGCCGAAGGTATGACAAATAATTCGGTTAAGTTGGCGAGTATCTTTCAGGAAAGTCGAAAGGAGTTTAAGCAGTATCTGGAGCAAAGTGTCGAATAACTTATTGCGTAAGTAATGATGGGGAGCCGACCAAAGTCGGCTTCCCCTCTCATACGTCCTGCAAATTAGCCGTTATCAGCCTTGGCAGATTGCCTTTTTATGAGGCGATCCATAACCCGAAGCTCTTTTTCTCCTAACTGCATAATGGCATCGACCCAGATGGTTGCGATCTCTTTTAGTTCATCAAAGGTCACTGGATTGCAGCATTTTTTTGCCCTTCTGATGGCTTTGTAGGTGTTTTTAGAGCGTTGCTCTTTTCTGATGTAGTCATACACGGCCTTTTCTCCACAGCCATCTTCTACGAGGATATCAACGATACCCATCCCGTGAAGTTCCTCAGCACTGTAAAGCTTGCCGCCAAGGATCATTTGATCTGCAAGGGCAACAGATGCTTTCCTCGACAGAAAACTGTACGCCCCCATGCCTGGGAACATATTAAATAGCACTTCAGGAAGCCCCATTCGCGCACTTTTTTCAGCTATAAGAACGTCGCCCGAAATAGCTGCTTCAAACCCGGCACCTAACGCATCTCCTTGTACAAGTGAGATGGTAGTGATGTTTTTTCCCAAGCCTGTATGAAACAGAAACAGCGGTACAATACTGGCTAATGCATATTCCAATAATGCAGTACGATTTTTTTCGAGAACAAGGTTTTTGAACAGCTCCAGATCCCCTCCAAGGTTAAATGTGCCTGGAGTATTTGATGCCAGAACAATGTGATCGACGTTTTCAGTCTTCCCCTCCATAATTTCACTAAAGCCTGAACGAATCTCTTCAATGAGATTGGCGGTAAAGCAGGGGCGAGGTTTTTCGTTCATTTTATACCAGGCCAATTCGCGCCGTTCATCGTATTGAATTTCAAGAGAAGCAGGCCTCTCTTCAGTGTTATATTTTAGTTTTAAATTATTATTGTAATGCATCATGCACTCCCTTCCATTGGATTTTACAGACGTTGTCTGCAACATCAGGCTGAACCTTTTTGGGCGCATGTGCCAACTGTTTTGTCGCAGTTGTTGAGGTGATCCGAAAACAGGAGTGCAGCTTCAAATTGATTTGAAGGTAGTTTGCAGACGGTTCAGGACATAGCATGGGCCGTATGAGTATTCCTGTTCAGATATCAGAACCGGCTGTTAAAAAAACAGGGGGTGGCTCCCTGCTGGCGCTTGGATTCAGGCCTTTCTTTCTTGCGGCTGGGATCTTTGCTGTTTTGTTTATGGCGATGTTTATTTTTGGTGTCCATACAGGCGTTTGGCACTACAGCTATTTCCCACTTACGCTCTGGCATGCACATGAGATGATCTTTGGTTATGTGGTTGCCGTGATTGCAGGGTTTCTTCTGACTGCTGTGAAGAACTGGACCGGTTTCGATACGGCTACCGGTTATCCGCTACTTGCTTTGCTATTCCTGTGGCTCGCTGGTCGTGTTGTCTCAGCCGTTCCGGGTCTGGATGCGTGGATCATTATTTTGACTGATATGGCATTTCTTCCCGTGCTGGCACTGATCGTGGCAAGGCCCATTCTAAAGGCCAGGCAGATGCGAAACCTCTCTGCACCAGCTTTGTTGCTATTATTGGCTGTGGGGAATGGATTGCTTTATGCTGAAATGCTCGGCTTAGGTGATAGCATGGACGGACTTGGGTTTTCTGTTGCCGTTATCCTGATGCTGATATCGCTTATTGCGGGACGGGTTATGCCTTTTTTTGTCGGTCGGGCTATTCCCAGTGCGACGATTCAGAAATTTCCATGGATTGAGTCGCTGGCGCTTCCCATCATAGCTATCTGGGCGGTGGTTGATCTTCTGTTACCGGGCTCGCTTTTTTCTGTCATTACAGCGGCGGTTGCCGCTACGCTGCATGCGGTTCGGCTCTATGGCTGGAGTTGTCGAGGTGTATGGCGCGAACCGATGCTCTGGGTGATATACTTGGCCTACGGTTGGCTTGTTGCAGGGTTTCTGTTGTCGGCGCTGGCCGATTTGGAGGTTGCCTCAAAGCTGTTGGTATTGCACGGGTGGACTGTTGGATCAATTGGTATGTTTACGCTTGGTATGATGGCACGTGTGGCGCTTGGTCATACAGGGCGCCCGGTGTCAGCACGCCCTGCCATGGTCTGGGCATTTCTATTGTTAGCAGTGGCCTCTTTGATTCGGGTGCTGATACCTCTCCTGTTTCCGGCTGTTGAAGAAGCAGCGCTGCTCATCTCTGCGGCGGGGTGGATATTGGCTTTTGCCACTTTTGTATGGATCTATGCGCCTTACCTGATTCAGTCAAGAGCAGATGGGGCACAAGGGTAGATGAAGCATAAGAGTGTTGATGAGCAGGAGGCCAAGCGTCCTGAGTGCTTGAAATGCAGACATTACTATGTGACGTGGCAGCCGAACTTTCCATATGGTTGCCGCGCCTTTGGCTTTAAATCGCGTGTCACACCGTGTCTGGAGGTTTACTCCGCCTCTCAGAAGCAGTGTCTGAAATTCGATCCTCGAAAAAAGAGCGAGGAGTGAGAACTGTTTATGGGTTACAGAACTGCAGATGAGTGGCGAAAAGCGGCAATGAAGCGTGAAAACAGTGTCGATGCTGCAGCATCCAAACATAGAAGAGAGAAGGTTCGTCAGCATCAGTTACAGGAAGGTGTTGAGGTGGATTCGGACACACTGGCCGATTATGAACTCTATATATTAGGTAAGATGGAGGTGGAGGAGTATCAGAGCTACCTCTATTTCAAACATTCTGAAGCCACATAAATCAATAATGGGTGATCATTCAGGAGGCTATATGAAAGTTTTTCAGGGGTTTTAAATTGACCTTGGAGAAGCGGTTGACAGCGAATGAATGCGCCACTATGGTTCGCGGCCCTTCGAGAGGCGGCCTGAATCCGGTGCCCTGCTTTAGTGAAGGTTTTTAGATTGAAGAAGAGGTAACGATGCCAACAATTAACCAACTGGTTCGTAAGAGTCGTAAGGATAAGCGTAAGATCAATAAGGTTCCGGCTTTGCAGGCGTGTCCGCAGCGTCGCGGTGTATGCACACGTGTGTATACAACCACACCGAAGAAGCCTAACTCTGCATTGCGTAAAGTGGCTCGTGTTCGTTTGACTAATGGTCATGAAGTGACCGCATATATCCCAGGTGAAGGGCATAAGCTTCAGGAGCATTCAGTTGTTCTTATCCGTGGTGGTCGTGTAAAGGATTTGCCGGGTGTGCGTTACCATGTTCTTCGTGGTGTTTTGGATACAACCGGTGTTGAGGGTCGTAAGCAGGCGCGTTCTAAGTACGGCGCTAAGCGTCCGAAGTAAGTCGAGGAGTTTGAGTTATGCCACGTAAAGGTCCTGTCACACGTCGTCCGATTGTCCTGGATGCCAAGTATGGCGACGCAAAAGTGTCAACAGTAGTTAATAAAGTAATGCTGGATGGCAAGAAGGCTAAGGCTGAGAGTATTGTCTATGGCGCAATGGAAATCGCAGCGCAGAAGACTGGTGGTGATGCGCTGGCTTGCCTGCATAACGCGCTGGAAGCGGTGCGTCCACTGGTTGAGGTTAAGTCTCGCCGTGTGGGTGGTGCTACCTATCAGGTTCCAATCGAAGTTAGTGATCGCCGTCAGCAGTCGCTGGCTGTGCGTTGGTTGATTGAGTATTCACGTCAGCGTTCTGAGCATACGATGGCCGAGCGTTTGGGTAATGAGATAGTTGATGCAGTGAATGAGCGTGGCGCGGCTTTCAAGAAGCGTGATGAGACTCATCGCATGGCGGAAGCGAACAAGGCGTTCTCACATTTCCGCTGGTAATTGTTAGTTAGTTTTAAAGATTTAAGTTTTTTTGTTCTAAATAGAATCGGTAAGAGGAGAAGTTGATCGTGGCTAGAAAGACACCACTTGAGCGCGTGCGTAACATCGGCATTATGGCCCATATTGATGCAGGTAAAACTACAGCAACAGAGCGCATTCTCTTCTATACCGGCGTATCCCATAAAATTGGTGAAGTTCATGATGGCGCAGCCACAATGGACTGGATGGCGCAGGAGCAGGAGCGCGGCATTACTATTACTTCTGCTGCAACGACCTGTAGCTGGAAAGAGCACACCATTAATATCATTGACACCCCTGGTCATGTGGACTTCACGATTGAAGTAGAGCGTTCCCTGCGTGTTCTTGATGGAGCTGTTGGTGTTTTCTGTGCTGTAGGTGGCGTTCAGCCACAGTCTGAAACTGTTTGGCGCCAGGCTGATAAATACAGCGTTCCCCGTATTGCATTTGTAAACAAGATGGATCGTACCGGTGCCCGTTACTTTGAAGTTGTCGATGAGATTCGCGAGCGCCTTGGACACAATGCCGTAGCGCTGAATATTCCTATTGGTGCTGAAGAAGATTTTCAGGGTGTTGTTGATCTGGTCTCCATGAAGGCGATCGTCTGGAAAGACGAAGCTATGGGCTCAATGTACGAGGTTCAGGAGATTCCTGAAGATTTGCTAGAGGTTGCTCAAGAGCGTCGCGAGATGCTGCTGGATGCAGTTCTGGTCAACGATGAAGATCTGATGATGGCTTACCTTGAGGGTGAAGCGATTGATGAGGCTGCGTTGAAGCAGTGTATTCGTAAGTCTGTTCTTGATATCTCAGTGATTCCTGTGCTTGCTGGTACTGCCTTTAAGAATAAAGGTGTTCAGACACTGCTTGATGCTGTTGTTGAATACATGCCTGCACCGATTGATGTCCCTGCTATTAAGGGTGTTCATCCTGATACGGATGAAGAAGACACTCGTCCATCATCTGATGATGAGCCGTTTTCAGCGCTGGCGTTTAAGGTGATGACTGACCCGTTCGTGGGTACGCTGACTTTCTTCCGTGTTTACTCGGGTGTTATTGAGGCTGGTTCATATGTAATCAACTCAACCAAAGGTATGAAAAAAGAGCGTCTGGGTCGTATCCTGCAGATGCATGCCAATGAGCGTTCTGAGATTAAGGAAGTTCGTGCTGGCGATATCGCTGCCGCTGTTGGTCTGAAATCAACAACGACCGGTGATACTCTCTGTGTTGACTCCGCGCCGATTATTCTTGAGCGCATGGAGTTCCCTGAGCCTGTGATCTCGGTTGCAATTGAGCCGAAGACCAAGGCGGATCAGGAGAAGATGGGTGTTGCTCTGGGTCGTTTGGCTGCAGAAGATCCCTCTTTCCGTGTGCGTACCGATGAAGAGACTGGCCAGACCATTATCTCTGGTATGGGTGAGCTTCACCTTGAGATCCTTGTTGATCGTATGAAGCGCGAATTCAGCGTCGATGCGAACGTTGGTAAGCCTCAGGTTGCTTACCGTGAAACCATTCGTGGCAAAACCAAGGCTGAGGGTAAGTTTGTTCGTCAGTCCGGTGGTCGCGGTCAGTACGGTCATTGCTGGCTGGAGATCGAGCCGATGGAAGCCGGTTCCGGTTTCGAGTTTGTCGACAAAATTTCGGGTGGTTCTATTCCGCGTGAGTATATCCCAGCTGTTGGTAAGGGTGCTGAAGAGGCCATGGCTAACGGTGTTCTGGCCGGCTATCCAATGGTGGATATCCGTGTAACTGTGGTTGACGGTTCTTACCATGACGTCGACTCGAATGAGATGGCATTTAAGGTTGCAGGATCCATGGGTATGCGTGCCGGTTGTGCACAGGCCAAGCCGGTTATTCTCGAGCCGATGATGGATGTAGAAGTTGTAACGCCTGAAGAGTACATGGGCGATATCGTTGGTGACTTGAACCGTCGTCGTGGTCGCGTACTTGGCATGAATGATCGCGGAAACGGCAAGGTTGTTGAAGCCGAGGTTCCGTTGAGCGAGATGTTCGGTTATTCAACCAATGTTCGTTCGATGTCTCAGGGGCGCGCAACTTACACCATGACATTTAAACATTATGAAGAAGTTCCAAATAACATTGCGCAAGAAATCATTGCCGTTGTTAAAGGTTAAGGAGTAACTCATGTCCAAGGAAAAGTTTGAGCGTAATAAGCCGCACGTGAACATCGGTACGATTGGTCACGTAGATCACGGCAAGACTACACTTACAGCAGCAATCACTAAGGTTCTTTCAGAAACCGGTGGTGCTG